>Ga0113563_10000030_pt1 | contig 43461 bp, 32 predicted proteins | sample Mud3Dept3metaG_FD_80117 | JGI IMG/M metagenome (GOLD analysis project Ga0113563, IMG submission 80117) | Freshwater wetland microbial communities from Ohio, USA, analyzing the effect of biotic and abiotic controls - Mud 3 Core 4 Depth 3... | ecosystem: Environmental > Aquatic > Freshwater >... | reverse complement strand
GCGGTCCCGGACTGGGCTGGCCGACAAGCAGCGGCCGGGTGCCGGACTATTGTTACTGCAGGGCGACCGCGATGCTGCAGTGCCGCATCAACAATCGGGATCACGTATACTGCTCCCCGCTGTTCAGCAATGACGGGTTGGCAGTTCCTCTGCGCCGTCGCCAAATCGGGTCCGAGTGCCCGCTACCTGAATCTCGACCGTGTGCGTACCGCTTCGGTGGGCGATGCACGGGTTTAGACCGTATTCGATCATTTCTGTCCTGCGCAGTCTGGCGGGACCCTCCGCCGTCGGCCCGCACGCTGGTCACCGGCGACATCGGCTTTCTGGAGCATTCATGTTGATTTCAATCGGCGTCGGCTTTGGTATCGCAACGCTGTTCGCTACGGGGTTCCTGTTCGTGGCGCAGATGGTGGAGGACTTTCGAGGTGCTTGACTGGACCTTGGTTACCCGTTGTTGCGTCGGTGTCCGTCACGCGGTGCGTGACCACGCGACGGAGGCCGCGGATAGCGGTCACTCGCACTTCAGGCGGGCCGGCAACGCGCCCGGACTCCGCCTGCCGATGGCTCGACTCCGGCATGGGGTCGGTGCCCCTGTACGTGCCGGTCGCTCAGGTGGGATTCTTCCGGCGAGGCCGCTTGCGTTCCTCTTCACGCCCCTCGTCGTCCGCGCTCTTCGACGCTGACGATCCCGGGTGGTCCGCCGTATCGGCGACCAAGGGGTAAGTATCTCGGCGCGTCCTGGCTCGAGCCGGTGGTGGGCGGGTGGGCACGTTGCTGGTCGGGTCGTTCCGACAGGCAGCCAGTCAGTGCGGCGCAACTCCTTCCCCACTGGCGAGAGTACCGCCTGGGACGCTTATCTCGACGGTGTGTGCCTGTCCGTCATCGACCAGTGGCACCGCGGCGTCGAGTTGTACCCTGCCATCGACCACGACAGTCATCGCGTCGGACGGCGCCCCGTCCATCGCCGGCGACTGGGTCACGACGATCCGGTAATTCGTCTCCCGGTAGCGGTAGTGGATCGTGAAGGATGGCCAGTGCGGCGGCAGGCACGGCTTGAAATGCAGCCTGTCGACGTCGAGCCGCAGGCCGAGCAGCGACTCGAGGATGAGGCGGTACATCCAGCCCGCCGAGCCCGTGTACCACGTCCAGCCGCCACGACCCACGTGCGACGAGGAGGCGTAGACGTCGGCGGCGACGACGTAGGGCTCGACCTTGTACCTCTCCGCTGCGTCTTCCGACAGCGAGTGGTTCGCGGGATTGATCAACGTGAGCAGTTCCCAGGCGCGTCGGCAGTCACCCAGCGCAGCGAACGCCATGGAGGCCCAGATTGCCGCGTGGGTGTACTGGCCGCCATTCTCCCGCACGCCGGGCACGTAGCCGCGGATGTAGCCGGCGTCGAGACTCGACTTGTCGAACGGTGGATCGAGCAGCTGCACGAGTCCGTCGCGGCGCCTGACGAGGTGGTCGTCCACCGCGTCCATGGCCTGCCGCGATCGTTCGGCGTCGCCCGCTCCGGAAAGCACTGACCAGCTCTGGGCGATGGAATCGATCCGGCACTCGGCATTCGAAGCGGATCCGAGCGGCGTCCCGTCGTCGAAGTAGGCGCGGCGATACCACGCGCCGTCCCACCCGTGCTGCTCGATGCTCTCGCGCAACTGCCGTCCGACGGCGTCACATTCCTCGGCGAAGGCCGCATCGTCGCGTTGCCGGGCGAGCCGTGCGAATTGGCGCAGGACTTCGCAGAGGAAGAAAGCGAGCCAGACGCTCTCCCCCTTGCCGTGGATACCCACCAGGTTCATGCCGTCGTTCCAGTCCCCTGAACCGATCAGCGGCAGGCCGTGCTCCCCAAACCGGAACCCGTGGCGAACGGCGCGCACGCAGTGCTCGTACAGCGAGGCGGATTCGCGTGATCGGCCGGGCAGGTCGTAGTAGGACTCGTCCTCCGGGTTAACCGCGCGCCCTTCGAGGAAGGGCGCGACCTCGTCGAGGACCCCCGTGTCTCCCGTCGCGAATACGTAGCGACAGGTCGCAAGCGGCAACCAGAGGTAATCGTCCGAGCAGCGCGTGCGTACGCCGCGACCGAGTGGCGGATGCCACCAATGCTGGACGTCGCCCTCGACGAACTGCCGGCTGGCGCACAGCAGCAGGTGTGCGCGGACCAGGCGTGGCTCGGTGTGCACGAGCGCCATTACGTCCTGCAACTGGTCGCGGAAGCCGAATGCGCCGCCGGACTGGTAATACCCGCTGCGCGCCCACAAGCGGCAGGCCAGCGTCTGGTAGACGAGCCAGCCGTTGGCCAGCACGTTGATCGATTCGTCGGGCGTCTCCACCCGCACGGCGCCGAGCGTGCGCCTCCAGTAATCCCACACCGACTCGAGCGCCTGCCGCGCGGCCGCGGCGCCGCGGAAGCGGGCCACGAGCGTACGAGCGTCGTCGATGTTCCCGCCGACGCCCAAGCGAAAGACGAACTGTCGCTCCTGGCCGGGCGCGAGGTCGAAGCCGACCTGGATCGCCGCGCAAGGATCGAGGGCCGCACCGAGCTTGCCCGACAGGCGTGCGCGCGCCATCGCCGCAGGCCGCTGCAGAGATCCGTTGCGGCCCACGAACTCCCCTCGATCGCCGGTGACCGTTCGGCCGGCCTCATCGACGTCGAAGAACGCGACTCGATCGGGGAACTCGGAGTTGAACGCGTTGCGCGCGAAGATCGCTCCCGTCGCGACGTCGATCTCCGTCGTCACGTGCATCGCGGACTTGGTACGCAAGTCGCCGAGGACCCATTCGAGGTAGCCGGTCACGGACAGTCGACGCGCCCGCCCCGAGTCGTTTCGGACCTTCAGCACCGAGAACTTGACGGGCGCGTCCGTGGCGACGTGGACCGTCATTTCCGAGTAGATGCCGGCGGTGTCGTGCTCGAAGACGCTGTAGCCGAAGCCATGCCGGCTGACGTACGGGCCTCCACCGGGCGCCGGCAAGGGCGTCGGCGACCAAAAGCGCCCGGTCTCCTCGTCGCGCAGGTAGAACGCCTCGCCACTCTCATCCGTGACAGGATCGTCGTGCCACGGAGTCACGCGAAACTCGTGTGCGTTCTCGCTCCACGTGTAGCCGCCGCCGTTCTCGGACACCACCGTCCCGAATTGCGCATTTGCGATCACGTTGACCCAGGGCGCCGGCGTGGTGCGCCCGGGCGTGAGCGTGACGACGTATTCGCGCCCGTCTCGCGTGAAGCCGCCGATGTCGTTCGTGAGGATCAGGTCGGCGCGCGGTGTGATCGTGGGCGCTCGCGACACAGGTGGGCGCGTCGTGACGGCCTGCAGGTCGGGAACGCCGACCTCGGGCGCGCGCCGTCGCTTGAGCTGCTCCGAGAGGCTGCCTCGGCTGTCGACGATGATGATTCGCGCGACCGACTGCAGCAGCAGCCGGTCTTCCAGGGATATGTGGTCCGAGTGCCGCACGAAGATGCCGCCGGGGCGGTCGAGAACGTTGGCTTCGACGCCGGCCGCGATCAGGCCCATGATTGCATCGTGGAGTTGCTGTCGATAGCCGGACTGGTCCTCGGTCCAGATGACGAGGTCCACGACGAGCCCTTTCAGGCGCCAGTAGGCGCGGGCCTGCAGGAGCTGGCGAACGAGGGCGATGTTCGCGAGGTCTGCGATCTGCAGCAGCACGATCGGAAGGTCGCCGGAAATCGCATACCCCCAGAGTCCCGACTGGCCGCGGCGATTCCTCAGGATGACGCCGGCGTCGGCTCGCATTGCCGCGTTGGCGAAGATCACCGAGCCTGCCAGTCGCTCGTATTCCTGCGCCTGGGCCTCTGAGATGCCGAACTGCTGCAGCACGATCTGGTTGTGCGTCCACGCGAGATCGAAGACGCGGTCGGCCAGATTGCGGTCCTGGTATCGATCGATCAGGTGTTCCGCCGTCTCGCGCGCGGCGGCCGCGCCGGTGAACAGGTCGATCGTGGCCGTCGCATCCGGCTCGAGGATGACCACCTGGCGGATGGCTGCGACAGGGTCGAGTACCGAGCCCTGGCTGTCGGAGAGCTGGCCACGTACGCCGAGTGCGCGCGGGTCGGCGAGCGTCCGCCCGCGGCCGACGAATCGCGCACGATCGGTTTCGAAGGACATCTCGCCGGTCGCGACGCCCGTTACCGCCATCAGGTGAAATAGCCAGCCCGACTGTTCGCCGTGCGCCCGAGGCCGGCGCGTGCACAGCACGGCTCGCTTGCCCCGCACGATCTCGGTCTGCACGAACAGCTTGCTGAACGCAGGGTGCAGCGCGTCGGCCACCGGCGGCGCCAGGACGACTTCGGCGTAGCTCGTGACTTCCAACGTGCGGCGCTCGCCGGACCGGTTGATGAGCCGCATACGGCGCAGCTCGATGTCATCCTCGGGCGAGACCACGATCTCCGTGCGGGTCTCGATGAGGGAATCTTCGACGCGGTCCTGTCGATGGAACTCCGCTCGTCCCTCGGTGAATACCGCAGTGTATCGGTCGGGCCGTTTCGGCGCCGGTTGCGCGGTGTTCGACCAGAATGTGCCGGTCGCCGTATCGCGGATGTAGCAGAAGCTGCCCCAGTGGTCGCGGGTCGGGTCCTCCTGCCAGCGCGTGACCGCCATGTCATTCCAGCGGCTGTAGCCGCCGCCGGCCGCCGTCACGAGCACGTGATAACGGCCGTTCGACAACAGTTGCACCTCCGGCACGGGCGTGTCCGGCCTGTTGATGACCCGGATCTGCGGCGCAGCGGTCTCGGCTGCCGCATGCGTCAGCGGCGACACGGCAGGATGCGCAAGGAATGGTGCCTCCCTCGGGACCCGCTCGTGCAGCAGCATCAAGGTGGCCTGGCACTGGGGGTCCGACGCGAACCTCCTCTGCAGTGGGTGGTCGAGCAACAGGTCCGCGATCGACAGCAGGCTCATTCCCTGGTGGTGGGCCATGTGGGACCGCACGACCGCCATCGCCTGGCCGCGCGGTATCCGTGATGGCGTGTAGTCGACGGCCTCGTACATCCCGAACTGCCCGAGGATTCCGTCGGCGGCGAGTCGCTGCAGGTTTTCGCATGCCGCCTCGGGCTCGATCATCAACGCGAGGGCCGACGCGTACGGGGCCACGACCAGGTCGTCGGCCAGCCCGCGCTGCAGTCCCAGTCCCGGTACGCCGAACGCGCGGTACTGGTAATTGCGGTTCGCGTCGACCATGTTGTAGCCGGATTCGGACATCCCCCAGGGAACCCCGCGCTGGTTGCCGTACTCGATCTGCCGTCGGACGGCCGACCGGCTGGTCTGCTCCAGAAGGGTGTTCGGGAATTCGGGCAATACCAGCAGCGGCATCAGGTACTCGAACATCGAGCCGCTCCACGAGACCAGGACCGGGTCGCCGCCGGCGACCGTCAGCAATCGGCCCAGCGCGAACCAGTTCTCCTGCGGCAGTTGTCCCTGAGCGATCGCGAGGAAGCTGCAGAGCCTCGCCTCCGACGCCAGCAGGTCGTAGTAGCTCGGGTCGCGGCGTCGTTCAGTCACGCTGTAACCGATCGTCAGGAGGCGGCGACTGGTGTCGTACAGGAAGTCGAAGTCCGGGGTCGCCAGCTCATCGGCCTGCCGGGCCAGGTGCTCGATGGCGGCAATGTCCTGCCGCGCGAACGCGCTGCTTGCGGCAATTGCGGCCTGGAATTCGCGCAGCCACGCGTGCGTCGACGCGTCGTGGTCCGCGGCGAGTTCCCGCTCGATGATCGGCAGCACGCGATGATCGAGCCCTGCGATTTCACGCAGCGTCGGTACCCGGGCATACGGCAGCAGGGCCTCGAGCCCGGCCGGCGGGCTGGACAGCGACGTCCACCGAGCACGCGCTGCAAGCTCATCGCGGGCGGCCTGGCACTGGTCGAGCAGCACGCGGGTCCAGTCCTGCTGCGGAATGGTGTCGGCCGGCGTCGCGACCGCAGCGCTGCCGCCGGTCGCTGCGAGCTCGCCCGCCAGCACGACCAGTCGATCGAGGCGTCGCCGGGCGTCGCCGGGCGTCGTCACTCCGGCCGCGATGGCGAGGTCGAGTTCGCGCCGCAATTCCTTGTGTGGAGTCGTGCCGTCGCCGGCCTGCGATTGCCTGAGCACGGCCAGCGTGTCGGCGAGACCGGCGAACACCCGTCGCGGCAGGATCGGTTCGTCTGGCAAGGCCAGCAGCCCCACCCGAAGCGTAAGCAGGTGAGCGGCAAGATTCCCGCTGTCGACGGTCGACACGTACATCGGCAGCAGCGGCTGCAGGCTCCGGGTGTCGTACCAGTTGTAGAGGTGGCCTCTGTGACGTTCCAGGGACGCCATGCTCCGCAGGGCCTTGGCGGTGCGTTCGAGCAGCCGTCCGGTCGGAAGGTAGCCGAAGTCATGGGCAACCAGGTTGGCCAGCAACGCAAGGCCCATGTTGGTCGGCGAGGTACGGTGCGCCACCACCGGGCCCGGCTGCGTCTGAACGTTGTCCGGTGGGAGCCAGTTGTCGTCCGGGCCGACGAAGGTCTCGAAGAACGCCCAGGTCCGCCGCGCCAGGACCTGGAGAAACTCCTGCTGCGGGTGGGTCAGCCTGGGCTTCGGACGGACCAGCGGCCGGCTCAACCACCAGGTGATGCCCGGTGCGGCCAGCCACAGCAACAGGATCGGCGCCGCGAGACCCAGCACCAATGGTCGCGCGAATGCCAGGTACCCGATGGTTGCGAGCGCGACCGCCGGCCCCATCCACATCGATCGAATGGACGACAGCAACCCCGGCGGGCCGGTGGCCGCCTGCGCGCTGTATGGATTCCATTCGAGCAGCAGCCTGTGCGAGACGAGCGTCCGCCAGGTGGTGCGGACCACGGCATCCGCACTGATGAAGGCTTCGTACGGAAGGCATGCCAGCGTGAGGCCGGCGTGCGCGCATCGCACCGCGGTCGAGCGCAAGGTCGCGTCCAGGTGCTGGCGCACCGGTGCCTCCGGTGGCTTGCGGAACAACTGCTGCATCGAGCTGAGCAACGGCGGGACGAGGAGAATTCCGACCACGACGAGAGTCCATGCAAGCACGGACGGCAGCGCGATCCATGCCGCCAGCAACAGCAGCAGCAGTGCGATCGGCACCAGGCTGCGGCGCAGGTTATCGGCAATTTTCCACAGCGACAGGGCAGACAGGGGATTGCGGCAGCGCTGCCCGGCGGGGCCCGGCACCCGCGGCAGGAGCCAGCTCGCGACCTGCCAGTCGCCGCGGATCCAGCGGTGCCGGCGCGCGGCATCCGATGAGTACGTCGCGGGGTAGTCCTCGAACAGCTCGAGATCACTCACCAGTCCCGAGCGCGCGTAGCACCCTTCGAGGAGATCGTGACTCAGTATCCTGTTGTCGGGAAACCTGCCGTTCGTCGCTCGCTCGAACGCGTCGACGTCGTAGATGCCCTTGCCGATGAAGGAGCCCTCGTCGAAGAGGTCCTGGTAGACGTCCGAAACGGTGCGCGTGTACGGGTCGATGCCAGGCTCGCCGCTGTGCATGCGTGCGTACCTGGAGCGGTTCGTGCCGGGAAGGCTCGGGCTCACGCGCGGCTGCAGGATCCCGTGGCCGGCCCGCACCCGGCCCAGCCGGTCGTCGAAGGCCGGCCGGTTGAGCGGGTGTGCCATCGTGCCGACGAACTGTCGCGCGGCATCGCGGGGCAGCTGCGTATCGGTGTCGAGCGTGATCACGTACCGGGTGCCGGCGAGCAGCTTCGTGTTGCCGACCACGAGCGAGAAACGCTCGGACGCGTCCGCGGGGTCGGCTTCACGCAACAGCCAGTTGAGGTCGGCGAGCTTGCCGCGCTTGCGCTCGAGGCCCATCCAGACGCGCTCGCCCGGATTCCACCGGCGAGGGCGATGGAAGAGGTAGAACGCATCGCAGCAGTAGAACGCATTCAAGGCGTCGATCCGCCTCGTCGCGTGCTCGAGCAGCGGCCCGTCCTGCGGCATCGATTCGGCGGCCGCATCGTGGAAGTCCGTCAACAGGCCGAAGCGCAGGTTCGCGTCGCGATTGGCGAGGAAGCGGACTTCGAGTGCCTCGACGAGCTCGTCGATGTTGCCGGTGCTGGAGATCATCGCGGGAATGACCACCAGGGCGCTCGATGACGCCGGGATGCCGCTCGAGAAATCCATGCGTGGCATCGCACTCGGCGTCACGAGCACGGTCGCGAGCCAATTGACCAGCGCAACCGCGAGCTGGCTGGTGGCAATCACCGCAACGACGACGATGAGGGCCAGGCGCCATCCCCCGACGCCGTCGGCCTGCGCGATCGACCACAGCAGTCCGCTGACCGCCGCGGTGATCACCGCGATCGTGCCGAGGTACGCCAGCAGCGGGACGCGCCCGACGGAATCCCGCACGACATCCGTCAGGGTGCGACGGAACCGCGCCGCCAGCTCGAGCTCATCCAGCCCGGATCCGACGAGGTAGTAGCCCACGTGCGCGCGCCGCGCGCGCTCCCCGTCGTCCGCATCGGCGCGGGCCGCCGCTTCGCGCGCCAGCCGGAGCGCGGCTTCCGCAACCTCTCGCTCCGATTGCTCGCTGCGCCGGGCTATCCGCTCGATCACCCGGCGGTAACGATCGCGGGTTCCGAAGTCCATCCGGGCATAGCAGTCGTCGGGTGCCCCGCGCAGTGCCTGGTCCACGACGCTCAGGAATTCGACGAAACTGCGCCAGTCGACGGAGGCGAGGAAGCGCAGGCTGCCGATCGAGTTGCCGATGGTGACCTGGTCGGCGGCCTGGATCTGGTTGCCCGACTGCACCAGCTGCTCGGTCGACAGGCCATCCTCCGCCAGTCGTTGCTCCACCCAGGTCAACGCCAGGACCAGCGCCGGGCTCTGGCCCTGCAGAGCCCGCACGAATTCGGACACGAACGGTGCGGACATCGGCGGTTTCGAACGGGCCATGTCCGCGACGACCAGGATCAGGCTCTTGGGGTCCCGGTCGACGGTGGCGATCATCGCGCGCGACCATTCGCCCGCGAGGTCCCGGTCGATGCGCCCCGCCGCGATACGCAATGCCACACGGCGGAGGTTCTCGATCAGGGCGAGCCGCAGCATGATGGGGATCGCCCAGAGCTCCCCGAGATTCAGCGGCGTCACGCTTTCGTACGCAGCAATGAAGCGAGTCAAGCCCTCCAGGTCGACCCGCCCGTCGCCATGCGCGATCGTCTCGAGCGCGATGTCCCAGACCCTCGGGAAGCCGGCCGACGCTCCATTCGCGAGGCGCGGAAGCTCCCGGCTGTAGTTCCTCGGCAGGTGGCGCTTCGCGGTACGGATCTGCTCCTCGATCAGGTAGAAGTTGTCGAGCAGCCAGTCGCTGGCAGGCGTCACGCGGCGACCTGCCGTGACCGCCTCGGTCAGCTGCTCGAATACCCGGAGGAGAATTTCCTCGTTGGCCGCCAGGCGGGGCAGCAGCTGGTCCGGCGCAGGACCCGTGGCGAGCACGTGCGATTCCGCGAGATAGCGGCCGTGTTGCTCCATCTGGTCGGCGCTGAAGAGCTCCGACCTCAGGGGCGGTTCCGCGCGCGAAGCGTCCACTGCCAGGCCGCGCGGACGCGGCCAGGCTGCCACGCGTCGGAGACGGGCAATGAGGCTGGCAACCGTCGAATTCATCGGGGAATACTCCTGGCGCGCGCTCTCATGCAACGAGCCGCGCAGGACAAGCGAAGAGGATACCTACACCGCAGGAAGCCGCATTTCACCCGCGCGTCCCGGTAATCATGCTCAAGAAACGCGGGCGGGAGCACGTCCGGCGGGACCACGAGCGCGGGTCGACGCGGGGCTAGTATGGACGCTCGACGCATCCTGCACGCAATGTTCGGTCCGGCAGGAGGCTACGCGCGACCCGTGGGCCGGTGTGTGCTGGGTGAGGCCACGCACGGGGCCGCTTCGGCCGATCCGGCCGGTGGATCGCGCCAGGTGCTCCAGTCGGCACCAGCGGCTCAAGTGGGATTCTTCCGGCGAGGCCGCTCGCGTCTATTTTCACGCCGCTCATGGTCCGCGCTCTTCGACGTTGGCGATTCCGACTCGTCCGCGGTACCGGCTCCCAAGGGGCGGCAGCCCACGTCCTCACCCGGACCGGTTTCGATCAGGGCGAGCACGGCTGCAGGCGGTGCAATTGCGTAGAGCGCCACCGCCACCGCAGCACGTGCGACGAGCGGTCCGGGCTGGGGGCTCAGTTTGGGATCCTTGAAGGTGCCACGCACCTCGAGCGGCACGCGGAGGCTGACGGGGCTCACGTCCTTGGGTCGGGGCCGCAGCACGAGATCGAGCCCCTCGTCGCGCAGGCTGATCGAGCCCTTGCCCAGGATCACCGTGTCTGTCGTGTCGAAAGCCAGGGAGCGGGTGCGCGCGATGCCATCGTCGACGCCGAAATCGGCGTACGCGCAGCGCAGCCGCACCGAGCGGTCCTTGCCGAGCAGGAACTTGAGGGACTCGGCGATGTCGAGCCCGGCGAGTTCGAGCAGCAGGTTGCTGACCTGGCCGGCACCCATCACCGCGGCGACCTCGCCGTCGGCGGTTGCGAGCATCTGAGCGACCGAGTTTCCGCGCCCTTTGAGGGTGGCCTGGCCGCCGATGAGCCCGACGCTCGTCGCCTTGATGCGCGGGAACATACGTGGCAACTCGACTCCGCTGGCTCGCAGGTCCGCGACTGCGCCGATGACGTCGCGTCGCGCGTCGAGGGTGACGTCGCCGTGCACCAGGCCGCCCGCGAGGCCGACCTTGAGTGGCCGGACCTTCAGTACGCCGGATTTGAGGGACACGTGTGCGTGGAGCGAATCGATCGGAAACTTCTTCGATTCGACCCTGGACGCGCGAAACTGCACATCGGCATCCAGCAACCGCAACTTCTCGAGATCGTAGGGTCGGCCCGGCAGCACGCGGGACTCCGTCGCACGTCTGCGTGCCTCTGCCTCCTGGCTGGCGTTGGCGGTTTCGCCCGCGCCGGTCGCAGGAGGCGCATCGACGAGGACCGCGAGGTCGTCGAAATCGAGAGGGTTGAAGACGAGCTCGGCGCGCGCATGGATACGCGGGTTGCCAGTCACGATACGCAGGTCGCCGCGCAGATCGCTGTCGCCGATCGTGCCCTCGAAGCCCCGATATCGAACGATGCGACCGTCACGGGACAAAGAGCCCCGCAGGAGGTACGGCGGCGATTCCGGGACGACGAAGCCCAGCAGTGGATAGAGATCGGCGAGGTCCTGACCGGCGATTTCCGCCCGCAACTCGAACTGGTCGAGATCGATCGGCACCGGCAGCGAGCCGTGGAGGCGAGCCCGCGTCGCTCCCGCCCGCGCGGTCGCCTCGACCCGATATGCCCGGCCGCCTTCGAGCAGTTGCAGCGGCGAATCCACGCGTCCCGAGAGCGTGAACCGACCGTTGCGATAGCGCCCCGTGCCTTTGGCGACAATGGGTGAGGAGGCGCCGTCCGGCCCGGGCGGCTCGGTGTCGAACCGCATGCGCAGATCGGTTCTCAGGCGCGGTTCGCGAAACCGCAGGCTGCCTTCATGGATCACCAGCTCGTCGAACGACATCGCACGTCGCGCCTTCGAGGGCTCTCGAAGTCGCCAGTTGGGTTCGCCACGGACGTTCCGCTCGAAATGCAGGTCGGGACGCAGCAGCTCGATCCGCGGAACATCCCAACGCCCGGCCAGCAGGGGCCACAGCGCAATGTCCACGCGTACGCGGTCGGCACGTGCCAGGTGGGGCGAAGATGCCCAGGGCGCGTTGCCGAGGATCACGTGTTCTGCGTCGATCCGGGTGACCGAGCCGGGACCGACCGCGAGCTCACCGCGTATGGAAAAGGGCCGTCCGGTGACCCCCGACACATACCGCTCGATCGGACCCTTGAACCAGTTCCAGTCGAACGCGACCGCCAGGACCGCGGCACCAATCAGGGCCGCGGCGCCGGCTGCGACTGCGAGCGGCGTCATTCGCCGTCGGCGCAAGTCCTGCGCTGACCCGTTCATCCGCTGAATGTAACAACCGACGCCTCGCGCGCAGTCGGCTCGGCGCACGTGATGGCGTCAGTCGGTTCCTATGTCCGGGTCATCGGCCGCGAACACCGTAGGTCGATCCGTACAAGCATGTGCGGCCAGTGACCGACAGACCCGGAAGCCTCGGGCGCGCCGAATTGGATCATTGAGAACCCTGGAGAGTCCCATGAAAAAAGCGACCCTGTTTGGGGAACAGTCATTGACGCTGGTCGCCGCCACGTTTTCCGATCCCGTGTCTGCCGCCGACGCCGCAACGGAACTCCGGGCCGACATGCCGCAAGTCGAAGTCGATCTGGTCCGCCCACGTGACGCCGACTTTGCCCGGAAGATGGAACCGGAAACGAAGGGAATCTGGCAAACGGCCGTCCGTTCGCACCTGGTGCTGGGTCCGGCAGGGCTCCTGGCGGGCGCCGCGGCGGCCGCGACGCTCGTCACTCTCGGGTGGCCTGCGGCTGTGAGTTCACCCATGCTGACGGCGCTGTTTCTGGCGACGCTTGGCCTGTTTGCCGGCCTGATGCTGGCGGGGCTCTTCACGCTGCGTCCCGACAGGGGCAGGGTCACGCTGTCGATCCGCCGCCGCAACCGCGCGGGCCAGTGGGCCGTCGTGGCTCATCCGAGGAGTCCGGCGCAATCGGACTGGGTGGTCGATCGCCTGCGAAAGGCGGGCGGTAGGGTGATCCGGTCGTTGTAGGGCTTCCGCAATCGCGCGATCGCCGCGCCGCGCGTACTCCACCCGGCGCGGCGTCACGGTTCAGCTGCCCGGCGGTCGCTGACTTTCTGCCTCGGCCTTGCTGGCCTCGAGCCGTGCATCTGCCGCGTCCTTGCAGGACTGCTGCGCGTCACCCGCAAGGACCTCGCAGCCCTCGATGGCGACTTTGTGGTCTGCCTCGGCCTGCGCGATCACGATTTCGTAGGCATTCTCCGCCGGCGACTCGTTGATCGGGTGGTCCGTGTCCATGCGGTCCTGCGCGGCGTCGGCCCGCGCCTCTGCGACTTCCTCCGCACCCTCCTGCTGAGCCTCGGCCACGTCCTCGGCCACCTCTTTCGGCGGCTCGGTGCGATTGCAGCCAGTTACGAGCAGAAGCGCCGCTGCCAGTGCGGCGGCAAAGCTTTTGATGTTTGTCATCTGTCGATACTCCATGGGTGGTGGTGGGCTTGTCGACCGTGCGTGCAGATGGTGCGCGCGAGGGCCGCAAGTCCAAATCGGCGCATGCCCGAAGGCCTTGTAGGAATGAGCCCACAAGCCGCCGTCGTGCGCACGCAGCAACTCGCCCACGAGACGAGTGATCGAGGCTTCGTTCTGGAACAGGCCGGCGACTCAGTAACCCGTATCGCAATACGTGTCCGCGCCCGGTTGGTAAGACTCCGCCGGGTCGATCTGCGCGAGCGGGTCTCCTTCGCCGTCCGCGGTCGCGTATTTCGGCGTCGCCAGCAGGTCGGAATCGAGCCGCACGATCGGTGAGGCCCCGAAATCGAGTACTTCGCCGCGGCGCTGTTCGACGACGCCCGAGCCGACGTGCAGGCGCAGGACCATGCGGTCGAACGACCAGGTCACCCTGTCGCCAATTTCACCCAGCCACGCCGGGTCGAGGTACTGCGCAAGGCTGTTCATGGCGCAGTGGACGGTGTCGTCCGACGTCGGGAAATGCGTCGCCACGGTCAGCCTCGGTTTCGGTTCGATCCGGCTGAGCAGGTAGCCGAAAGCGCCCTGTGGCGTGTGGGAGCTGTTCTGGACCATCGTCAGCCGCTGCACGACGGCGCTGTCGCTGGGAGGCGGGACTCTCAGGTGCTGGGCCTGCATGGCCCAGACGTCGGGCGGTACGACCATCTCGTGGATGAGTACGTCCACGCCATTGCCGCCGTTGATGGCCTGACGGACGCTGACCTTCTCCGGCTTGGTGTCGCTCGTGTAGATCATCGTCAGGCCGTTCCACTCGACCTTGTAGCCCACCGAGCCCTGCCGCGCGTGGATCACCGGGAAATGCGTGATCCTGACGCCCGTGTGGATGTTGTCGTAGGCGACGCCGCCTTCGGTCCGCCAGTCCAGTTCGATCGGGACCATGGCGTACCCGTCGCCCCAGGGATCGTCGGACACCTGCCTGGGTACCACGGGCAGGCCCCACTGGTCGCGAATCGTCTCCGGCGAGGGATACCGCTCGTAGCTGGTGTTCTGGAAGCTGAAGCTCTCGGTGTGCCAGCGCATCGCCTCGCGCAGGTTCCTGCAGAACGCGTTGGTGCCATCGTCGTAGTAGCGGCGAGGAGGCCGCGGGCTCCTGATCCCGGAGGGGCCGTGGCCAAATACGTACAGCGGCGTGACGCGATCGGCCGACGGGCCAAAGCAATAGATGTGCGTCAGGTCGCTCATGTGGTCGCCGTGCAGGTGTGAAACGAACACCTTGTCCATGCGCCCGAAACCGACGTCCATGGCGCCATAGTTGGCGCAGACGCCTGATCCGCAGTCGAAGACGAACGAGTCGCGGGCGCGGAAGTGCTCCTCGTCCCAGCCGACCTCGACGAAGACGCTCATCATCTGCTGCGCCCGTCGCACCGGCGGGATCATGGATCCCATGAACGTGATGCGCATCTCGTCCGGGTCGAGCGGTGGATACCGGGCGCTCCTGAATCCCGTCGCATCGGTTGTGTAGTACTCGAGCGGCGTGAGGTGCTCCTGGAAATAGGAGTACCGCTGTCGCTCTGCCTCGTCGGCGGGCGGATAACACGAACCCTGGCAGGCAAGGGAAGCCGCTGCCTCCCTCGGAATCAGAACCCCGCCGCTGAGTGCGAGTCCACCCAGGGCGGCCGAGGCCTTCAGCGCGTCGCGTCGGCTGATGTATTTCGCGCCCATTTGATTGCTCCCTCGCACCGTGCGTGCCCAGTGTCGTGCGGCCGCGCCGGGCCGCGAGCGGATGCGGCTCCGCCTCCAGCAGGCAGGTCGCCGCGGAAGATTGGCTCGGTTCCTCTCCGGCCAATTTCTTCTCCGGGGCGCCTTTCAGCATCCGTGGAAATCGCTACGCAGTGTCGGAAAGGGCCGCGGGCAGTTCAGTCAACGGCGTCGCCCGGAGGAGTGGTGCTGCCCGAGACGCTGTCGTCTGTCGTGGACCTCGCGTCCCGTTCCGCATTCACCCTGGCCTTCTGCGACTCGTGCCAGGTCCTGAACTCGCCGCGTGTGAGCTGCTTGTCGCCGTCCACGTCCATGGCATCGAAGTGCGCCGACAGCGCAGGCGCGGCTTTCGTGAGTTCCGCTAGCGACAGGTAACCGTCGCCGTCGGCGTCGGCGCCGTCCCCCCACTGGTCCGTGGAGCCTGGGGCCCTGTCGCCGGCGTCCGTCGAGACCGACGTCGATTTCGGTTCGGCGGGGTCGTCGCCGACCGTACCCGCGGAGTACGGATAGTACGAGCCGCTCGAGGAGTCTTTGTCCACGTTGCTATCCGGGGAGCCGACTTCGGTGGCTTCCGTGTCGGCTGAAGGGTCTGCGACCGGCGAAGGCGAGGTCGTGGGCGGCCGGCTCGTGTCCGGCTGCGAGGTGGACTGGACGCGCTGGTCCGGTGACGGGTCCGCATGCTGGTCCGCCTGCGCCGCGAGGGCACCCAGGAACACCGACGAAATCGCCACGGCGAGCGTGGTCATCCGCGTGGTGGCGTGACTTGGTTTCATGGCTGGTTCCTCCCGGAGTGCGTGCGTGGACGAGGCTTGCAGTCGACGCCGTGCGATGACAGCCCGAACCGGGTCAGCGCGAACCCAGGCCGAGTTGGCGGACCAGGCCGATCGCCGGCACCACCCGTGCGAGGCGGGCTGCAATGCTCGGCCGCGTTGCGACGAGGGCGATTCCGACCAGGGCGAGAGCCGGCAGGGCACCCCGGCCCGTCAGCGCACGCATCGTCGCGCTTCGCGGGAAGTGTCCGGTCGATCGAAGCTGATGGTCAGGCTGCAGGATGTCGCGGAACTCGGCGCGCGTCCCGGCAAGCTTGTCGAACGCATCCGGCGTGTGGGTCACAGTGGCTTCTGTCATGAGTGGTTCTCCTGTGCCGCGAGTACTTCCCGCAGCAATTCCCGATCCTGGTTCCATGCGGTGCTCAGACGCGGAAAGGCCCGGGCGGACCTCTGCCGCTCGCGGCGCGCCAGCCCGCCGGCGACGAGCGCTGCAGCGGAGAAGGCGAGTGCCAGCCCGGCAACGACGGTGGTTCGGTACGGCGTGTCCCAGGCGATCGCGACCGCCAGGAAGCAGAACATCAACACCGCGATGGCTGCCGCGACCGTGCATGCGAGCGTCGCGACGAGGCGTCTGCGCAACCGGTCGCCGAGGCTGTCCAGTTCCTCGGCCGCGAGGTCGGCGTAACCGAGTGCATGCCTGGCCAGCACGGGAGCGAGCCGCGGCAGCGCAGTCAGCAATCTCACCGCACGCTCACCGCTGGATCCGCGTACTCAACAACACGGCGATCGCCGCTCCGGCTGCCGCTGCGATCCCGACTGCCGACCAGGGATTCGTGTGCACGTACTGGTCGGTCGTATCTGCGGCCTGCCGCGCGGTGGTCTTCACGCGCTCCGTACCGTTGTGCAGCGCGGTCTTTGCCGCGGTCAACCAGTTCTCGAGCTTGACGCGGGCCCGCGCCAGATCCGCGTCATTCACGTGCGCGACTCGCTTGATCAGTTCTTCCACGTCCGCGATCAGGTTGCGGAACTCCTGCGATCCGGCGCGGGCGGCCGTGCGGGCGGAGTCGCGGACCGGCTCCATCGCGTTGTCCACGGTGTCCATCAGGTTGGCGTTGCTGTTCATCTTTGCGGCTCTCCTCAACTCGGAATGCGTTCTGTACGGGCCACCCCTCTAAGGGTGCAGGTCGATTCCATCATCTGTGGGTCCGCGTGGGTGTAGGTGCCGGGAGGCAGTCGGCGTAGGCGGTTGCTGACGGCGAAGGCTGCCTGACTGTCGATCGTCCTCTTCGCCGCCGCTCATTGTCCGTCCCGCCACGTCCCTGCTGAGCGGGGGAGCCGTAGTCTGAACCCCGTGCTGCGAACACGTCGCCAACCGCGATCGAACGACGGTCAGGCCGGTTACGCGGTGCTGCCGCTGTCGCGGCCGCACGACGATGATTCCATCCGTTCCGCCGAAGTCGGCATCGAGCGCAACTTCAAGCGAGCCCTGCGCGTCGAGGACCTGGCGCGCGAGCGTCACATGAGCGCGAGAAGCTTCATCCGGCGGTTCAAGACGGCGACCGGTCGCACGCCCGGCGATTACCTCCGGGCGACGCGGATCGCGGTCGCGAAGCAGTTGCTGGAGAGTGGCGCGCGCTCGGTGCAGACGGTCTGCGGGGCCGTCGGCTACGAGGACGCCGCATTTTGCCGGGCGCTGTTCAAGCGGCAACCGGGCAAGTCGCCGGGCGAGTAACGTGAGCGGTTCGGAACCACCGGGATCGTGACGGGACGGGGACGCTCGCGAAGCGGGCCACCGGGTTCGGCGCCGTACTGCGATGAAGCCAGTTGACGGTCGTCACGACTGGCGCGGAGCCCTGCATTCCACGAGCTGATCCGCCACCGAGGTCGGCGAGCGGTCCCACCGCGCCAGTGATTCCAGCACGTCCTCCAGATCCCGCTTGATGCGCGCGAGCGCGTACCACTTGGCGGTGGCAACGGCCGCTTCGTTCCTCGCGAGGCCGAGCAACTCGCCTCGCCGCGCGCGGATGCCCTCGATCGCACGGGTCAGGTCGTCATCGTCTGCGACGGCTGGCGCCACCTCGCCGACGACATAACCGCTGAGCTGGCTGAATCGACCCTGGAGCTGGGCCGGGATGAGCTCGTTGACCACGACCGGGTAAGTCCCCTGGATCCGGTCGACCTGCGAGAACAGGACCGCCGGCCCCCCATAGAGCCCGGCGAGGTTGAGGTCCGGCTGGAGCTTGCGAACGAAGCGGATGTTGCCGGAGTTCTGGAGCGCCTGGACCTGGTTGTCCACCAGCCAGGGCCTGGCGCCGGCCGTGCTGCGGGCGAATGCCTGCAGCAACGCGGCGGGATCCTCCACAGGCGCCGCAGGATCGTTCAGGAACTGCAGCACCGTCTGGAGATTCTCCATCTTCCGCTGGAGCTGACGGACACGGACCCGCTCGACGGTACACAGGTTGCCACGGAGTTCGGATGCCAGGTCGGACAGGTATTCGTTGGCGATCCGGAGTTCCCCCCGGTCCTGGCGCCATTCGTCGACAGCCAGGGCGAGCAGGATGCCGGCAACGATGATTGTGAACTCTGCGGCCAGCCTTCTCATGGGCGCCCCCGGTCTCGAGTCCCGTCATTGCCGCGCAGGAAGGTGCGCCACCGCTCTGCGGAGGCGGCATCCGGGTGTCCCGTCTGCAGTCGCCCATCCACGTGGCGGGTGAAGCTCTCGCTGAAGGGCGCGGGGCGCGCGAGCCACCAGGCCTGGACGCCGGGAAGCGAGATCCACCAGGCCAGGGTGTCCGACCAGCGCTGCCAGACTTCGCGGGGCAGCGCCCCGGACTCCGACTGGTGGAACATGAACTCGAACGCGCCGAACATCTCGTAGAACGTCCAGGTGAACTGCACGCGTTCTTCCGCGGTGAGGCGCGAAGGATCGATGGCACCGCGGGTGACGATTGCAGCGAAGGCGGCGTCCGAGCTCAGCCTCGCCTGCAGGGCCGAGACGCGCTCGAGGGCGCGGGAGTAGTTTTCCGTCCGAAGTGACGCGGTACTCTGCCGGACCTGGTACGCAAGGTAGACGAGCGAGACCACGACCGCGATCGCGCTCACGAGTTCGCCCAGGTTCGCGAGTGTCTCGAGGTCGAGGTTGTCCGTCATGCCCGCCGGTGACCTGCTTCGAGCTGCCGCTACACCTCGAAGCTGTCGCGAGCCGGTCGGTTCGGGTCGTAGTCCTCGTCCTCGAGCTCGACCTCCGCGGACGGCGGCAGGTTCGCGATGATCTTCACGAGCATCCTCACGTGCTCGGCCTCTTCTTCGCGCAGTTCCTCGAACAGCGCCTTGACGTCCGGCTGGGTCACGTACTCCAGGGCCTCGTCATAGAACGCGAAGGCCTTCTGCTCCGAGTGCAGGGCCAGCCGGTACGCCTTGAACGCCGACATGTTCCAGCGCACGTCGCCGACCTCGGGGGCCTCGACGTCGAAGATGTCGTCGAGCGTGACCTTGGCCGGCTGCTCGCCGAACAGGGCGAGCCGGCGCTCGGCGATCTCCTCGCAGTGCTTGTCCTCGTTGACGGCCATCGAGCGGAAGACGGCGCCGGCGTCGTCGACACCTCGGGTTCCAAGAGAGTCGGCAAATTCGGTGTAGCGCCTCCGTGCTTCGAGCTCGATCAGGGAGGCGAGATCGAGGGCGTCCATCAGGGTGAGCCGGGAGAAGTCGATTCTCGTGGACATTCGGTCTCTCTCCTCCGGACCTGGCGCGCAGGCGACCGCGAGCCTAGCCCTCGACGTCTTTGATCTCGAGCCGTCGCAGCCGCACACTGGTCGTGACCGACGGGTCCCAGGTGATCATGCGGTTGCGCCCGGCCGCCTTCGCAAGCGTCAATGCCTGCTCCGCCCGATCGACTGATACTAGCGCATCGACCTCCGGGTCGAGCATCGCGATTCCGAACGACGCAGTCATCTGGCACTGGATCCCATCCGCGCCAATGGACGAGAGCCCGCGTGCGACGGCGTCGCGGACCCGCATGATTACCGTCTTGCCGGAGGAGAGATCGGTCCCTGACAGGCGTATGAGGAACTTGCGCTCGTCGTAGCGGAACACCTTGTCGGAGAGCCGCAGGTGCGCGGCAACGATCTTGACTGCCTTGACGAGAGGCGTCGCGCCTGCGGAGTCGCCGTGAACTGCGCCTTTCGCCTTGGGGTCATCGAACTCCATGAGCGCGACGCAGCATTGCCGGCCCGGTTGCCTTGCCAGCGCATGCCACTCGCGAAGGTCTCGTACCATGAGCCGCGGGCTATGCGCGTCGGTCATCGCATCGCGACTGTTCAACGCACATTCAATCTCGCGCCTGACGAAGTAAAGCGCGAAACTTAGCCGCGAGCTGACCTTCTCGAACTCCTCGACGGCGCTGCGTGCGACCGGCACGCCTGCCACCATGCCACGCAGCAGTCCGACGGCGATCCGGTGCTGATTCTCGTGTTCGGCACCGATCATGGCGAATGACGGCAATGCCCGCAGCTCGGGGAGCGCCGAATGAAAATACCATTGACCAAACAGGCAGCGACGGGATGCATCCGGGGCTAGGTCGTTCGGGTCACAAGGCAGCCGCCCCGAGATCACGCGCAGCAGGTGATCGTGCCACACGGCATGGTCGAGCGTGGCCTGCACCAGTTGCTCGAGGGCTTGCTGGAGTGTGGATGGATCCGTCCTGAGCATCGACTTTGTCCCCAGGTGGGCTGCCAAGCATCAGCATTCGGCCGGGGTTGCGCAAGCCCCGGATGATCAGGAAGGGAAACCGTGACGCAGCGGCAGCGGTTTGGAGGCCCGAAAGGCGGCCATCTGGCCGGGATCCGTCGAGGTGGCCGAACCTCGTGCCCGGTCGGTAGGTGGCGCCGTCACCTCACCCCGCCGCCGACCGCGCCCGCAGGTCCGCGGTGCGGAACCGGCCAGTGGCGGTGAGGTCCGCGTGTGCCGCGCGTTCCGTGCGCAGCCTCGCGCGGCGCGCCATGAACGGCGTCGCCGCCACGACCTCGAGCGAGCTCGAGCTGGCAAACAGGAATCCCTGCCCCGCGACGCAGCCGAGATCGAGCAGCGTCGCCACCTGGTCCTCGTTCTCGATGCCCTCGGCGATCGTCTCGAGGCCGAGCGTCGTGCCGAGCATGACGACGGCGCGCGCCAGCTCCGGGCCGCCGTTCTGCTCGGTCATGCGGCTGACGAAGGCACGGTCGATCTTCATGATGTCGATGGGGAACCGGTGCAGGTACGACAGCGACGAGTAGCCCATGCCGAAGTCGTCGATGGCGAGCCGCACGCCCAGGCCCTTCAGGGCGCGGAACCGCTCGAGGTTGCCCTCGGTGTTCTGCATGATCGTGCCCTCGGTCAACTCGATCACGAGGCTGCCGGGCTCGAGGCCGGAGACCTCGAGGGCGTGGCGCACGTCCTCGACGAGGTTGCCCTGCTGCAGGTGGCGGCCCGAGATGTTGACCGCCACGCGCAGGCCCTTTCCTGCCGCGATGGACTCGCTGAACGCGCGGACGCGCGTGCACGCCTCGACCAGGACCCGGCGGCCGAGCTCGATGATCCGGCCCGATTCCTCCGCGATCGGGATGAACTCGCCGGGCGTCACGACGCCGCGCTGCGGGTGATTCCAGCGCAGCAGCGCCTCGACGCCCAGCAGCTCGCGGCTGGTCAGGTCGACGACCGGCTGGAACTCCAGGAAGAACTCGTCCCGTGTGAGCCCCAGGTCGATGTCCTGCTCGAGGCACAATCGATCGTGGAGCTGCTGCTGCATCTGCGGCTGGAACACCACGAGGCGCGCCTTGCCGGCGGCCTTCGCGCTATACATCGCGATGTCGGCGTTGCGCAGCAGCTGCTCGGCGTCGTCGCCGGGCCGCGAGCAGGCGACGCCGATGCTGGCGGTGGCCTCCGTTTCCCGGCCGTCGAGCAGCAGCGGCCGGTTGAAGGCCTCACCGACCGACCTCGAGACGCGTTCCACGTCCGCATCGCTGCCAATGCCCTCGAGAAGGATCGCGAACTCGTCGCCGCCGAGCCGGGCCACCGTGTCGGAGGGTCGCGTGGACTTCACCAGTCGCTGCGCCGCCGCCTGCAGCAGCCGGTCGCCGGCATCGTGGCCCAGCGAGTCGTTCACGTTCTTGAAGTTGTCGAGGTCGATGAACATGACCGCCACGCGCTGCGAGGTGCGCTGCGCGAGCGCGAGGGCGTGCTCGACGCGGTTCCAGAACAGGCTGCGGTTGGCGAGCAGGGTGAGCGGGTCGTGGAACGCCAGCTTGCGCAGCTGTTCCTCGAGCGTCTTGCGCTCGGTCACGTCGCGGAAGTTGAGCGTGAGGCCGGCGATGGCGGTGTCGTCCATCAGGTTGCTGCCGACGCACTCCAGCGTGCTGCGTCGGTCGCCGGTCTCGACCACGGCCTCGACGGGCCCGACGGTGCGGCCCCGGGTGGCCGCGACCTCGGCGAGGAACGTCGCCAGGCGCTCGCGCTCGCCATCGGCCCACAGGTCGAGCAGGTTACGGCCGACCAGCTCGTCGGGATGCATCGCGAAGGTGCGCGCCGCGGCGGGGGAGGCGAACCGCAGCCGGCCCTCGGCGTCGGCGATCATGATCACGTCGGTCGCGTGGCGGATCAGCGAGGCGTAGCGAGCCTCGACGAGGCCGGCGGCCCGCCGCTCCCTGATGAGCGCATCGTCGCGCAGCAGGACGCCCTGGCGCACCATGACGAGTGCCGTCAGCACGAAGATGATGGTCGTCATCATGTTGACGGGACTCGCCGCCGAGCTGCTCTCGACGAACACCAGCACCCCGAACGAGACCATCATCGCGATGTAGGGCAGGCCTTTGATGAGTGCGCTGCTGAAGGCGCCCGGGGCGCGCCGGGCCGGCGGCTCGCCGCGCAGGTGCTCGCGCGCCGCGGCCGCCAGCCAGATGTAGCACGACAGGTACATGGCGTCCGAGACGCCGCCCGGCAGATAGCTGCCCCCGACCTTGGACATTGCCCACACGATGTCGGCCAGCGACATCGACGAGAAGCCGAGCGTAAGCAGCAGGAGGGCCCGGCGCGGGATCGGGGCGGCGCCCGAGTGCATCAGCAGCACGCCGCACGCGAGCAGCACCACGCAGTTCATCGCGATGTAGCCCTGCGCGAGCACGAACCGGAGCAGGTTAGTGTCGTGAGGCGAGGCGGCCGTGGGCACGATCACGAAGAACCAGAAGAAGCCGCCGAAGCCGAGCAGCAGGATGGCCGTGTCGAGGGCGAGCCGCGCCCACTGCACGCGGACGGCCGCGGCGCGGACGACCGTCAGCACGGCGGCGAACACCAGCGGGTAGAAGGCGAGGTAGAAAACGTCGCCGATCGACGGGAAGGGATCGACGTCGAACAGCCAGTAGGTCGCGTGCAGCAGGTTGCCGGCGCTGTAGCAGGCGAGAGCACCGGCGAGCAGCCACCAGGTGCGTCGTGCCGCCGGGTCCGAGGAGCCGCGCGCCGCGGCCGCGGCGAGGATGGCCGCCAGGATCGACGGAGGGGCGTCGGAATAGAGCGTCAGGATCTCGTGCGTGCGGGAATCGCCGCCGTCGACGAAGGTCAGCAGGATCGCAACGACGGTATAGACGAACAGCGCGACGGTGATGCGGCCGGTCCACCCGGAGATGAACGGTTCGCGCCTCGTTTTGCCCCCGATCTGGTGGGTCCCGTGCGACATGTACTCCGGCGCGTCGGACCGGCGCCGCGGCTCCAGGTAGACCGCGTCCATGTAGCCCGAGTGGGCCCGGGCCGGGCCGTGAACCGCGTCCGAAAGACATACGCCGGCGCGTGACGTGGCGCACATTCTGGTCCGGCGCGTCCGTCCAGTGGACGCCAGGCCGGGATCACGGATCCTGCGTGCGCCCGTCCCGGACTGGAGCCGACCGATCGTCGCCGAGCCGCTCCGCGCGGCGCGCGATCTCCGCGACCGCGCCGCGCACCAGCGGGCCGTATAGCGGCAGGTGGGCGTACCAGTACAGCAGCCCCCAGAGTCCGGCCGGGTGCCAGTACGCGCAGAGCTCGATCACGCGCCGGTCGCCGCGTTCCCGGATGTTGAATTCCTGCAGTCCCGACCCCGGCGCGCGCATCAGCATGGAGAACGTCAGGCGTTCGTTGGGCTTCACGCCGAGCACGCGCCAGCCGTCCACCACGTCCCCCATGCGCACCGTGTCCGGGTCGCGACGGCCGGTGCGGAAGCTCGGGCCGCCGATCAGCCAGTCGAACGCGCGGCGCAGCCACCACAGCGGACGATACGAGAAGAAGTCGCCGTCGCGGCCGAACTGCTGCAGCACCGTGAACAGCGCCTCGCGGGTGGCGCGGGTCTCGTGCACGCCGCAGAACTTCTTGGCGTAGAACGAGTGGCGCGGGTTCCAGTCGCGGCAGGCGAAGGACCCCTCGACCCAGCGTGCGGGCAGGTCGTGGCGCTTCTCGGCCTCGAGTGTCACGGCCACGGACTCGCGGAACGAGAGCAGCCGCTGCGGCACGAGTGCGCGCATCTCGTGATCGTCGCCGATGTAGTCGTGCGAGAGCCCCTCGACCAGCGACATCGCCGTGGTCGCGGGTACCGACGTGACGAGGTGCAGCCAGTAGCTCGAGAGCTTGGGCGTCAGCACGGGCACGGGGATCACGACCGGCCGCTTGCCGACGAACTCCCCGTAGATGTTCATGATCTCATGGTAGGTGAGGGTGTCCGGCCCGGCGATCTCGAGTGTGCGGTTGCCCTCGAACGGCAGGTCCGCCGCGGCGATCGTGTACGTGAGCACGTTCTCGAGCGCGATGGGCGTCGAACGCTTTTGCACCCACTTCGGCGTGACCATGACCGGCAGGTGGTTGACGAGGTCGCGAATGACCTCGAAGGCCGCCGAGCCCGGCCCGACGATCATCGCTGCCTGCAGCTCGATGACCTGGACCGAGCCCGCGCGGAGCGCGTCGCCGACGACCGCCCGGCCCTCCATGTGCCGGGAGCGCTTTTCCTTGGGCATGATGCCGCCGAGGTAGATGATGCGCCGCACGCCGGCGGCTTCGCAGGCCTTGCGTGCGTTCTCGGCGGCACGGCGCTCGACCGGCACGAAGTCGCCGCCTGTCCACATCATGTGCACGAGGTAGAAGACGACGTCCGCACCCTCGAGCACCGGGGCGAGCGTCTCGGGTTGCAGCACGTCGGCCGAGTGGCACTCGACGCCCGGCCACTCGCGGGCTTCGAGCACGGCGGCGCTGCGCGCGACCGCGCGCACGCGCCAGCCGTGCGCCGCCAGCGCGGGGGCGAGGTTCGAACCCATGTAGCCGCTCGCGCCGAGGACGACTGCGATCCGTTCGCACGGGCGCCGGGAGGGACTGGGCTTGCCGCTGTCCATGGAAACCTGGAGTGGATCGTTCATGCGTTGTGTGCTCGCCGCGAATCGAGGGCACCGCTGGCGACATACGCTCCCCCGAGCAGCCGGGACTCCACCCTCATCCGGCCGAGCTGCTCCTGCAGCAGCTGCCACGGCCGGTCCATCCCGTCGAGCGACGTGACCGAGCGCAGAGCGGCCGGCAGCACCAGCCAGTTGACCGGCCGCAGCAGCCACGGCGCCGCCCACTTCAGGCCCGACGCCACCACGCGCGCGCCGGGATTGAGGTGGCCCAGCACGTTGGCGATGGCCTCCGGTCGCTGAAGGATGTCGTGGGTGAAGTGGAACAACGCGGCGTCCGCCTTGACCCGCAGGTCGGCATCTTCCGCCGGTGAGCACACGAGCGTGACGCGTGCCCAGCGCGCCCGCGCCACGCGTTGTCGTGCCTGTGCGAACATCTCGGGGGACTGCTCGATGCCGACGATGCGTCCCTTCGGTCCGATGCGCTGCCTCAGCATCGACAGGCTCAGGCCGGTGCCGCAGCCCACGTCGAGCACCACCTCACCCGGTCGCAACTCGAGCCTCGAGATGGCGAGGCGCCGAATGGGCTCGAAGAGCGCCAGCTCCCGGTCGTACACGCTCGCGCGCCGGCGGTACTGCTCCAGGGCGGCGTCGCGATCGGGGCCTCGCGGGGAGAAGGTGCGTGGTGCCATGGCAGACGATCATCGTACGCGCAGCTCCGACGACGCCGGTAATAGAATGAACGCGGCCCGGACCCGGGCGTCATCTGCAACGGAGATCGCGAAGAATGAACTCGAACGGACGCATCCTGACGACCCACGTCGGCAGCCTGCCGCGACCCGACGACCTGGTGGACATCATGTTCGCGCGCGAGGATGGCATCCCGATCGACGAGGCGGCGCTGCAGGAGCGGGTGGAGCGGGCAGTGGACGAGGCCGTCGCGCGCCAGATCGCGGCCGGCGTGGACATCGTCAACGACGGCGAGTGGCCCAAGCCGAGCTACGCCACCTACATCAAGGATCGCCTGAGCGGCTTCGGTGGTACCGGCACGAGCTACGTCTTCCAGGACCTCGAGGACTATCCGCGCTCCAAGGCCCGCATGGCGGGCGACCCCGGTCGCAAGCATCGCAAGACCCCGGCCTGCAATGCCGCGATCGCCGTCAAGGACATGGACGCGCCGCGCACCGACGCCGCGCGGCTCAAGGCCGCAGCGCAGAAGCACGGCGCCGCCGGCACGTTCATGAGCGCCGCGTCGCCCGGGGTCGTCGGCCTGTTCTTCCGCAACGACTTCTACCCAGACCACGAGAGCTACATCTTCGCGCTGGCTGAGGCGATGCGGCACGAGTACGAGGCGATCGTGGACGCGGGCATCCTGCTGCAGGTGGACTGCCCGGACCTCGCGATGGGGCGGCACACGCAGTACCGGGAGCTGTCCCTGGCCGAGTTCCGCGGCCGGATGGAACTGCACGTCGAGGCCCTGAACCGCGCCTTGGTCAACATTCCGCCCGAGAAGGTCCGCATGCACCTGTGCTGGGGCAACTACCCGGGCCCGCATCACTGCGACGTGCCGCTCGAGGACATCGTCGACGTGATCTGGAAGGCCAGGCCGCACGCCATCCAGTTCGAGGCCGCGAATCCCCGCCACGCGCACGAGTGGTCGGTGTTCGACGAGGTCAGGCTGCCGGAGGGGAAGGTGCTGATCCCCGGCGTGATCGAGGTGCAGTCAAACTACATCGAGCATCCGGATCTCGTCGCGCAGCGGATCCTGCGGTACGCCGACCGGGTGGGGCGCGACAACGTCATGGCCGGCACGGACTGCGGGTTCAGCATCCACGTCGGCACGGCCGGCGTGGATCCGGACGTGGTCTGGGCGAAGCTCGCGGCGCTGGCGCAGGGCGCGGAGCGCGCCAGCCGGAGGCTTTGGCCCCGAGGCTGAGGCCCTCACCAGCGGCCATGCTCGCCGCGCTCGACGTTCGTGGCCTCCGGCTCCGCGGCCGGCGGCGCTCCGAGCGGGTGCGCGCCCGGCGGCCGCACGACCAGTCGGCGCACCTGGAACATCTCTTCGTCGATCAGCTGCAGCAGGCGTTCGCGCACGGCCTGGTCCGACTCGGTCGGTCGCGTGCGCCAGCGCAGGTAATCGAGCCAGGTCGGGAACTCGAAGCGCTCGACCCACAGGTCGACTGCGTCGACGTCCTGGCTGATGGACCAGGCGCGGGCTCCGTCGCGTCGACGGATGCGCCCGACCTCGTTGATCACGGCCGCGAACTCGACCGCGTTTCCGGGCTGCACGCGGTACTCGATCGCCACGACGATCGGACCCGACGCGGAGTGGATCTCGACGCTGGGCGGGTTGAGCTCGACCCGGGCGCGCGGGTCGAGCGAGCCGAGCTGCTCGACCGAGATCGGCAGCCAGCGCGCGGCCGCGAGCGCCACGAGCGACGCGACCCCGGCGACCGTCAGCGCCTCCCGAACGCCCACCGCGCTCGCGAACTCACCCCACCACCAGCTGCCGAGCGCCATGCTGGCGAACGCGACGGTCTGGTAGGTCGCCAGCATCCGGCCGGTCACCCAACGGGGCGAGGAGAGCTGCACGGCGATGTTGTAGTTCGCGAACGCCAGCGTCCAGACCGACCCGGCGAGCACGTGCGCGAGCATCGTCAGCGCGTGCCAGCGGCTCTGGCCGATGCCGATGATCGCGACGCAGGCCAGCGCGGACAGCAGCCGCAGCAGGGTGTCGCTGGTGAACCGGTGGCGCAGCGCGGCGCTCGAGAGCGCGCCGAGCATCGCGCCGACGCCGAACCCGCCGAGCAGGATGCCGAAGGTCGCCGCGCCGCCGCCCAGCGGGTCGCGCGCCACGATCGGCATGAGCGCGGGAACCGCGACGATCGGGATCGTGTACAGGGCGCAACGGAGCAGGATCGCGAGCAGGTGCGGCGAGAGACTCACGTAGCGCAGGCCGGCCGCGATCGCCGTCCCCAGCGGCTCGGGCGGCAGCTCGCTGCGGACCCGCTTCGGTCGCCACCACACGAGGGTGCCGATGATGCCAAGGTACGACACGGCGTTGACGACGAACGCGGCTGCCGCACCGACGGCGGCCACGATGACGCCGCCGATCGCGGGCCCGAGGCTGCGCGCCAGGTTGAAGCCGACGGCGTTGGCCATGACCGCGGGCGCGATCTGCACCCGGGGCACCTGGTCGCCGATCGACGCCTGCCACGCCGGCGCGAACGTCGCGGCACCGCAGCCGATCAGGAAGGTGAGCCCGAGCAGCAGCCACGGCGTGATCGCGTCCGCGAGTGCCACGGCCGCGAGCGCCGCCGAGGCGAGCAGTGACAGGACCTGCGAGACCAGCATGATGGAGCGGCGGTCGCGCGTATCCGCGAAGGCGCCGGCTACGAGCGACAGGAAGAAGAACGGCAGCGCGCTCGCCGTCTGGACGAGCGCCACCATGACCGCCGAGGGCGCGATCGTGGCCATGAGCCACGACGCGCCCACCGTCTGGATCATGCTGCCGAACGACGAGGCCAGCGTGGCCCACCAGAACAGCGAGAAGGCGCGGTGCTCGAACGGCGCGAGCGTGGCAAGGCGCCATCGTTCGAAACGTGATTGCGCAGGCTTCGCATCGACCGCCATCGCGCTCGTCACTCCCCCAGCACCCGCCGCACGCCCGTGAACACGGCCAGCGTACTCGCCCGGAACTTCGCCCTGCGGGCCGGTTCGAACAGCTGCCATGCGTCGCTGTCCACGAGCATCAGTGCCTCCAGCAGCGGCAACAGCGTCGGGCGTATGCACGCTGGCAGTTCGGCCTCGGCCAGGCTGCCGGGGTTCGGCCACTCCGGCACCACGTTCAACGACTGGTGCAGCAACACCGCCTGCACGATGAGCGCGGCGGCAGACCCGGCGCCGAACAACCGCTCGATTCCGTCACGGATTTCCGGCAGCGCGCGGTTGTCCTGGATCGATCCCTTGCCATCGGGTGCGGCGATGCAGGCTCCGAGCACCAGCCGGGTCCAGGGCTCGAGCTCCGCCACGTAGGCGTCGCTCGTGGGGAAACCCAGCTTCGGCAGCGCGCGCGCCGCCATCGTCCCGGACCGAAGAGCGTGCAGGGCATCCCGCTGGCCGCCGATCACCTGCTTTCCCAGGTCGTGGTACAGCACGGTCCATTCCATCATGTACTGCAGCTGCCGCGACGCCTGCAGGTATTCCGGGAGGAGCTGGAGCGCGATCAGTGCCTGGCTGATGTGGTTCCGGGTGGCGCCGTCCGCAGAGGCAGCCATGACGGCCCAGCCCGGGGCGACGCGCTCGATCACGGCCGTCCGGTCGACCGTGTAGAAATCGCGGAGCTGCCGGACGAGATCATCGCCATCTTGCAGCGCGCCGGCCTCGATCTGCCGGGCGAGGCTGCGGGTGAACTCGAACAGGGTTGGCAGATGGTCCTCGAGGCGCGGGATGCTCGCTTCCATGGGCGTGAACTCCTGCGTTCGCTGCCGGCGGGACTCCACCCGTCGGCGCACAGGGTACCGCGCTGGCGCCCGCTCGACACCGGGGGCCTGGTCGAGCGATAGGGATTAGCCCGAATTGCTCGACGACCGAAGCGCGTCACTCTGTCTCGGAAAATTCCATAACCAGGCGGGCGCTACGGCAGAGGCCTCGTCACATGAAGGGGAATCGCACATGAAGGCAATGAAGGCACTGCTGGTCAGTTCGGTACTGTTCTCGTTCCTGCTCCCTGTCAGCGCACAGGCACAGCAGAATGTCCTGAACTTCACCGATCGCCAGATCCCGCAAGGGGTACTGAAGCAGATTGCGCAGGGCAAGAAGGTCGACATACCGGGCTCGAAATCCAGGGGCAAGAACTGGGGCACCTCGCTTACCGTGGTTGAGCTCCGGGGCAAGACCAATCACTTCGGACGGGACGTGAACACGGGCGACTACATCGACTACTCGGCCACCGTGCCGGGCGTCAGGGTGTGGATCTCCGAGTATCCATACACCCGGGGCCTGGATATCCAGACGGACGACACCGGCTGGTGGACGATGTACGTCATCAAGTACGAGGGCGTGGATCTCGAGTTCTCGTTCGTCTACGAGAAGGACGGATGGATCACGACCAAGTCGAACGCCATCCCCGTCACCGACGAAGACGACATCGACCTCGCCATCCAGTACATCGATCCTCTCTACTACCAGTTCTATGTGAAGCCCTTTGTCCAGGCCGTGTGGCTCGGAACGGAGCCGTTTCTGAACGCCATGGTCGTGACGGTCGGCAAGTCATGGGCGAGCATGCACGACGACCGGCTTCCGCACGGGGACCCGGGTGCAACGGCGATGGCCTCGCCCGCCCTGGGCGTCGGCCCCATCTATTTCAATGAAGACGTCTTGCCGGATCCCGGCCAGATGGCCACGTCCCTGGACGGAGGCGTGACCTGGCTGAACATGCCCCTGGACAACACCTACTATGTGACGGCCGAGAAGGAAGGGGTCGTGTACCCGACCGTCAAGTTCGGCATTGATGCAGCGGATGTCGAGTACGGCGTCGAGCTGTACATCGCCTCGCCGCCGGACTCGGTCGAAGGGAACAACGACTCCGGGCCGGGCCAGCCGTAGGCTGTCCAGCGGGATCGCCTTTCGCCTAACCGGAGGTCGGCGCGGCCACGGTGTCCGTCCGGCCTGCGGCCTGGGCCACCGCGAGCGCCGTGATGTTCACGAAGCGGCGCACCGTGGCGCTCGGCGTGAGGATGTGCGCGGGCTTCGCGGCCCCGAGCAGGATCGGACCCACCGTGATGCCTTCGCCCTGGGCGGCCTTGAGCAGGTTGAGCGAGATGTTGGCGGCGTCCATGTTCGGCATCACGAGAAGGTTGGCCGGGCCCGTCAGGCGCGAATCCGGGTGCACTCGTACGCGGATGTCGTCCACCAGCGCCTGGTCGGCCTTCATCTCGCCGTCCGCCTCGAGGTCGGGTACCAGCTCTCCCAGGAGCTCCCGTGCTCGGCTCATCTTCGTCGCCGAGGCGCAGGACGAACTGCCGAAGCTCGAGTGCGAGAGCAGCGCGACGCGGGGCGTCAGGCCGAAGCGTCGTACCTCGGCGGCCGCGAGCACGGTCATCGCGGCGACGTCCTCGGCGTCCGGGTTGTCGTTCACGTAGGGATCCGTGATGAACAGCGTGCGCTTGGGCAGCATCAGCACCGTGAGCGCGGCGAACAGGCGCGCGTGCGGCGACAGGCCGATCACGTCGGCGATGGGCTTGAGCTGCTGCTCGTACAGTCCCGACGGTCCGGCGATCAGGGCGTCCGCCTCGTTCCGGCGCAGCAGCATCGCGCCGATGAGCGTCGTGTTGCGCCGCATCTCGGCCTGCGCGATCGCGGGCGTGACTCCCCGGCGCGACATGATCCGGTAGTACTCGTTCCAGATGTCCCGGTAGCGGGGGTCGGACTCGGGATTGACGATCTCGAAGTCGCGCTCGGGCTGAAGGTTCAGGCCGGCCTTGCGGATGCGCATCTCGATGACTGCGGGCCGGCCGATCAGGATGGGGCGGGCCAGGCGCTCGTCGATCACCACGCGCGCGGCCCGCAGCACGCGTTCGTCCTCCCCCTCCGCGTAGAGCACCCGGCGGCCCGAGTCACGCGCGGCGGCGAACACGGGCCGCATGATCGTGCCCGAGTGATAGACGAAGTTCGTCAGCTCGCGGACGTACGCGTCGAAGTCTGCGATGGGGCGCGTCGCCACGCCGGAGTCCATCGCGGCCCGCGCGACCGCCGGGGCGATCTTGATGATCAGGCGCGGATCGAAGGGCTTCGGGATGATGTTCTCGGGCCCGAAGGCGAGGTCGGCGCTGCCGTAGGCGTTCGCGAGCAGGTCCGAGGGTTCCGCGCGGGCGAGGTCCGCGATCGCGTACACGCAGGCGAGCTTCATCTCCTCGGTGATGCGGGTGGCGCCGACGTCGAGTGCGCCGCGGAACAGGAACGGAAAGCACAGGACGTTGTTCACCTGGTTAGGGAAGTCGGAACGACCCGTGGCCACGACGCAGTCCGGCCGGGCTGCCTTCGCCAGGTCGGGCATGATTTCCGGCACCGGGTTGGCGAGCGCGAGGATCAGGGGCGCAGGCGCCATCGTCTTCACCATGTCCGCCGTCAGCACTCCGGCGGTCGAGCAGCCGAGGAAGACGTCGGCACCGGCGATGACGTCCGCCAGCTTCCTCGCGCTCGTCTCCTGCGCGTAGCGCGCCTTGTTCGGCTCCAGGTCAGCCTCGCGGCCGACGAAGATCACGCCTTTGCTGTCGCAGACGTAGACGTTCTCGCGCTCCACGCCGAGCCGGACCATCAGGTCGAGACAGGCGATCGCCGCGGCGCCAGCGCCCGAGCAGACCACCTTGATCCGGCCGATGTCCTTGCCGACGACCGCGAGGCCGTTGAGGAGTGCCGCCGCGGAGATGATCGCCGTGCCGTGCTGGTCGTCGTGGAAGACCGGGATCTTCATTCGCTCGCGCAGCTTCTGCTCGACGTAGAAGCACTCGGGCGCCTTGATGTCCTCCAGGTTCACGCCGCCGAGCGTCGGCTCCAGCGCGGCGATGATGTCGACGAGCCGGTCCGGATCGCCCTCGGCGAGCTCGATGTCGAACACGTCGATGCCGGCGAACTTCTTGAACAGGCAGCCCTTGCCTTCCATGACCGGCTTGGCGGCGAGCGGGCCGATGTTGCCGAGTCCGAGCACCGCCGTGCCGTTGGTGACCACGCCCACCAGGTTGGCGCGCGAGGTCAGGGCAGCCGCTTCGGCAGGATCGGCGACGATGGCGTCGCAGGCCGCTGCGACGCCGGGGGAGTAGGCCAGCGCGAGGTCGCGCTGGTTGATCAGCGCCTTGGTCGGAACGACGGAGATCTTGCCCGGCGTGGGATGGCGGTGATATTCGAGCGCCGCCGAGACGAGGTCGGCATCCAATGTCGGGCTTCTCACGTCGTCTCCTGAATCGGGAATTCGCGCGTGGATTCTAGCGCACGGCCAGTGTCGCTCTTTTCCGGCTGTCGGTTGGGTTCGGCGTCGACGGAGTGGCGCTCGCCTTCCCCCCTGCGCCGCGGCCTGGCTCAGTGGCGCCCGATCAGGGTCTCGACAACTTCCCGGAAGCGGGGTTCCGAACGAATGGAGTCGAGGTCGGAATCGTGCTCCAGCCACTCGCGGCTGATGTTGCCGACCTTGATCAGGCAGCGCTCGAGGCAATCCAGCGCCTTGTCTTTCTCCCCGGCCAGCGCGAAGAAGCAGGCGGCGTTGTAGTGCACGATCGAATCCCGCGGCGCGGATTCCAGGGACCTCTGGATCCAGCGCACCGCCTCCGCCTTTTCACCGAGGCGCAGGAGTCCGAAGGCGCCGAGGTTCCAGGCGCGTACGTCGTCGGGATTCAGTTCCAGGATCCGGCGCGCTCGCTCGAGGCCTTCGCGGGTGACTGCGATGGCCTTGTCGGGCTCACCGATGCTGACGTACAGCTGTGCCTGCAGCAGCTTGCTCTGGTAGTCCTCAGGCCGGACCGTGGCGGCGCCCTCGAACAGCTCGATGGCACGGCGGATGTCGCCCTCGTGCACCTTGCTCCGACCGTAGAAGTACCAGGCCTCGAAGTTGCCGCGATCGAGCTGCAGGGCCCTCTGGAACTCGCGGTCGGCCTGACCATAGTCGGAGTTCATGCAGTGCGCGATGCCGCTCGAGACGTGCGACTCGGGGAGGTCCGGAGCCAGTTCCAGCGCGCGGGTGCTGCTGCGGATCGCCTCCTCGCGGTTCTGGCCCGTCGCGTTGAAGTACATGTACTCGAACCCGTACGTATAGGCGAGCCCTGCCCAAGCCTTGCCGAAACCCGGCTCGACGTCGATCGCCCGCTGGAACATCTGCCTCGCGTAGATCGTGTCCTGCCCGCTGTGCTTGGCGAAGTAGCTGAGTCCCCGCAGGTAGAAGTCGTAGGCCTTCGGCGAGATCTTGGCACCGGGGTCGGCCGGAGTGCGGCTGATGCTCAGGCTCAGGGTCTCGGCGATCGATGCGGCGATCTCGTCCTGGATCCGGAACACATCCTCGAGGTCGAAGTCGTAGCGGCGTGACCAGAGGTGATAGCCGTCGGTGGTCTTCACGAGCTGCGCGGTGATGCGCATGTGCTCGCCGGACTTGCGCACGCTGCCCTCGAGCACGGCCATGACGTTGAGCTTGCGGCCCACCTCCTGGACGTCGCTGCAGCCGGTCCCGGCATGGAAGGAGGAGGTGCGCGAGGCGACGCGCAGGTTGTCCACCTTGCCCAGGGTGTTGAGGATCTCCTCGGCGATTCCCTCGCAGAAGTACCCCTGGTCCTTCTTCTCGCTCATGTCGTCGAACGGCAGCACCGCGATCGACAGTCCGCGGCCGGCCGTTGCCTCGTCTGTCACCGGCGATGACGGCTGCACAACGGGTGTGCCGGCACTCCCGGGGACGTCGCGTTGCAGGCCGTCCGGGGTCAGTTCATAGGCCCAGGCGAGCACGAGTGCCAGAGGAAAGCCGAGGATCGCCAGCGCGACCAGGAGTGTCACGGTCCACTCCGGCAACCTGAGCGCCGTGAAGATCAAGTCGCCGCCTTCCATGATGGCCCATGCGACGACGACATAGGCGATCGCGGCGCGCATGACGTTGCGCTTCCTGAGTTCGTCGACGAATCGTCTGAACCTGGAGTCGGTCATGGCTTGCGGGTGCGCCATTCGGTCGGCCACGGCGGTCAGGCAGAACGATACACCCGCGCGTCACGGGGGGAAAAAAAAGAACGGCGGCGTATGTTTCAACGCCGCCGTTCGAGCGCCCCTTGCGTCGGAATCAGAGCTTGAAGCGGTCCAGGTTCATCACCTTGTCCCAGGCCGCCACGAAGTCCTTCACGAACTTTTCGCGTCCGTCGTTGGCGGCATAGACCTCCGCCACCGCGCGCAGCTCGGAGTTCGATCCGAACACGAGGTCCACCGGGGTGGCCGTCCACTTGAGCTTGCCCGTAGCGCGGTCGCGGCCCTCGTAGAGGCCCTCGGCCTGGGTCGACTTCGACCACTGCGTGGACATGTCGAGCAGGTTCACGAAGAAGTCGTTGCTCAGGGTGCCGGGCCGGTCGGTGAACACGCCGTGGGCCGCCTGCCCGGAATTGGCGTTCAGGGCACGCAGGCCGCCGACCAGGGCGGTCATCTCGGGCACCGTCAGGGTCAGCAGGTTCGCCCGGTCCACCAGCATCTCCGCCGGCGAGGCCCAGCTGTTCTTGCCGAAGTAGTTGCGGAAGCCGTCGGCCGCCGGCTCCATCGCCGCGAACGACGTGACGTCCGTCTGCGCCTGCGACGCATCGGTTCGACCCGGCGTGAACGGCACCTGCACGTTCTGACCGGCCGGCTTCGCCGCCCGCTCGATCGCGGCCGCACCGCCGAGGACGATCAGGTCGGCGAGCGAGACCTTTTTGCCGCCGGTCTGCGCGCGGTTGAAGTCGGCCTGGATGCCCTCGAGGGTCTTCAGCACCTTCGCGAGCTCAGCCGGATCGTTGACCTCCCAGTTGCGCTGCGGCTCGAGGCGGACGCGCGCGCCGTTGGCGCCACCGCGCATGTCGCTGCCGCGGAAGCTCGAGGCGGAGGCCCAGGCCGTCCGCACCAGCTCGGAGTCGGTGAGGCCCGAGGCCAGGATCTTCGACTTGAGCTGCGAGACGTCCTGCGCGTTCACGAGTTCGTGGTCGACGGCCGGGACCGGGTCCTGCCACAGCAGATCCACCTTGGGCGCGTCGGGCCCGAGGTAGCGCGAGCTCGGACCGAGGTCGCGGTGAGTCAGCTTGAACCAGGCGCGCGCGAAGGCATCCGCGTACACCTGCGGGTCCTTGCGGAAGCGTTCCACGATCTCGCGGTACGCCGGATCGAACTTCAGCGCGAGGTCGGTGGTGAACATGATCGGCGCGTGCCGCTTGTTCTGGTCGTGGGCATCCGGCACCAGGTTGGCGGCCGAGCCGTCGGACGGAACCCACTGGATCGCGCCCGCGGGGCTCCTGGTCTGCACCCAGTCGAAGCCCATCAGGAAATCGAGGTACATCGTCGTCCAGGCGATCGGGTTCGCGGTCCAGGCGCCCTCGAGACCGCTGGTGATCGTGTCCGCGCCCTTGCCGCTGCCGCACTTGTTCATCCAGCCGAGGCCCTGCTGCTCGACGCCGGCCGCGGCGGGCTCCTTGCCCACGCAGTCATCGGGCTTGGCCGCGCCGTGCGCCTTGCCGAAGGTGTGGCCGCCCGCGATCAGCGCAACGGTTTCCTCGTCGTTCATGGCCATGCGGCCGAACGACTCGCGGATGTCACGCGCCGCAGCGAGCGGGTCGGGCTTGCCGTTCGGGCCCTCCGGGTTCACGTAGATGAGGCCCATCTGCACCGCGGCCAGCGGACGCTTCAGGTCGCGATCGCCGCTGTGGCGCTCGTCCGCCAGGAACTTGCCCTCGGGACCCCAGTAGGTGACGTCGGCTTCCCAGTCGTCGACGCGCCCGCCGGCAAAGCCGAAAGTCTTGAAGCCCATGGACTCGAGCGCCACGTTGCCGGTGAGCACCATGAGGTCGGCCCAGGAGATCTGCTGGCCGTACTTCTGCTTGATCGGCCACAGCAGGCGCTTGGCCTTGTCGAGGTTCACGTTGTCGGGCCAGCTGTTGAGCGGCTCGAAACGGATCTGGCCACCGTCGGCACCGCCGCGGCCGTCGTAAACGCGGTAGGTGCCCGCGCTGTGCCAGGCCATGCGGATGAAGAACGGGCCGTAGTGGCCGTAGTCGGCGGGCCACCACGGCTGCGAGGAAGTCATCAGCGCCCTGAGGTCGGCCTTGACGGCCTCGAGATCGAGCCCCTTGAATTCCTCGGCGTAGTTGAAGTCTTCACCCAGCGGGTTGGACGTGGGCGCGTGCTGCCGCAGCGGGCTCAGGTCGAGCCGCTCGGGCCACCAGTCCCGGTTGGACATCACGGTGCCGGCAGCCGAGGCCGTCGGGGCGGAGAGCGGCGACATGGCCGTCAGCGCGGCGAGGACCGCTGCTGTAGTCGTCAGACGTGTCGTCTTGTTGAGCATTCGTAGCACTCCTGGTGCGCAGGTTGTCGATCAGCGGGCGGCACTATGCGGGCGTGCCGGACAACGACAAAGCCGATTTTTCCTATCGTTGCGATAGAAGAGAACGATTTAGGGGTCGACAGGGGTGCCTCGTCCTCAAGCGGCCCGTGGCGAGGTAAAGCGGCCTTTCCTTGACACATCCTCGCCCGAGTAGCAGGCTCGGCCCATAACTGCGGGTCCACCCGCGCACGACAAGACGACCGGGGAGTTGCCATGCGACACAGACACTTCGTCTCCATTCTTTCCGTGCTTGGTCTCGTCACGACGGCGGGGGCGAATGCCGTACCCGGCGCGCCGCCGGGGCAGGGCACGCTGCAGGTGGGTGCCGACTCGAGGACGGTGCTGCCACTCGTCGACGGCAGCCACGACTACCTGCAGGCCGGTTTCCCCGAGCGCGGCAACGCGTTCGATCCCGGCATCCCGGTGTCGAAGTGGGACGACGGCCGCATCGCCGTAGGCAATGGCGAGTCGGAGTCGTACTGGGTGCACGATGACATTCGCGTCACGGCGCTCGCGATCGACGACCCGCGCAGCCCGCACATCGTCGTCATCGTCGCGACCGACCTGTACATGGTGTTCCGCAACGATGGCGAGGAGATCCGCGCCCGGGCCGCGAAGCTGCTGCCGCCGGGCGTCGCCAAGAAGCTCAAGGTGGTGGTGACGGCGTCGCACAATCATCACGGCCCGGACACGGCGTTCGACGTGAACCACGACTGGTACGACTACATGACCGGGCAGGCCGCCGCGACCGTGGCCGCAGCGGTCAAGAGCCGACGTCCGGCGCGCCTGCAAGTGGCGTCGGGCGAGCACTGGTTCGGCATGAACGACGGCACCGATCCGAACATCTACGACCCGCGGCTCAATGTGCTGCAGGCGATCGACACGCGCGGGCAGGTGATCGCGACCACGGTGCAGTGGAACCTGCACCCGGAAGCGACGCTCGGCTGGGCGCCGCCGCTCGAGGAGATCGAGGACGACTGCCCGATGCTCGGCCTCGCCGGCAGCAACTGCAACGCCGAGGGGCGCTATTTCACGTCGGACTTCGTCGGTGTCCTGCGCGAGGACCTGGGGGCGCGCTACGGCGGCGAGGTGGTGTTCCTCAACGGCGCGCTCGGCGTGCTGATCGGCCCGGGTGGGTCGGACGTCTGGGAGGTCACCAGCGCCCACCCGCTGGGCAACCAGTTGAAGGCGCCGCCGGGCGCCGTGGCGCCGGGCGGCGGCATCAACTACACGCAACGCAACTTCCGCCGCGGCGAGGTCATCGGTGAACAACTCGCGCTGGCGGCGGGTCGGCTGCTCGACAGTGCCACGAAGATCACTGCGCCGCGCGTTTCGTATTCGGTGCAGCCTTTCTATACCTATCTCAGCAACATGGCCTTCCGCTACCTGCTGACCGTGAACCCCGCCACCGGGCGCACGAGCCTCGGCCACAATCCCGCGCCGCTCTACATCTGCCCGCTCGGCGGGGCGAAGACCGATGCGAACTGCACCTCGGATGGATTCGCGGCCACGACCGACCCGCTGCTCGGCCTCACCCACCGGGTCGGCGATCACCTCAAGAGCGCGGTCGAGTACGTGCGCATCGGTCCCGTCGGCATGATGTTCCTGCCGGGCGAGGTGCCGGGCGAGCTGACGATTGGGCTGCCGGCGCTGTTCCGGTCGGAGCCGGAGAATTGGTACGAGGAGCCGGCGGGCACCCATGCCTTCGGCGACGATTACCAGGTGCCGGGCTATGCCCAGCGCCGCATGTCGGACCGCTACGAATGGATGGTCGGCCTCGGCAGCGACCAGATCGGCTACTTCGTCCCGTTGTCGAACTACCGCGTCGCCTGTGTCGCCGACCTGCTCGCCGGCCCGGGTGCCTGCGACGGACTGCACGCGGCCGGAGCCATCGAGTTCCCGGATGCGGTCGCCGGCGCCACCTGCAAGCGCATCACGGACGACCCGTCGGAGCTCGCCGGCTACCCGGAGCCGGCCCGCACGGCCATCTGGGCCAGCTGTCGCTACGGTCAACTCCTCGACGAAGCCCAGGGTCACTACGAGGAGACCAACTCCGCCGGCTGGGACATCGTCCAGGACATGATGGACGCCATCGGCGTGCTCACCGGCAACTCCGACCCGACCGAGGTGAATCCCGCGTTCAAGGGCTGGTGGCAGAAGAACCTGCCACCGCACGACCTGCCGTAAGCGCCCGGGGTCAGTGCGCCGCGTGACGCGCGGCGACTGCCTCGATCGCCACGAGCGCGCCGGGGATCGGGAGACCCGCCACCTGCACGGTGGTGCGGGCCGGATGATTCTGGCTACGGATGGCGAGCCCGTGGAACTGCAGGGAGGCCTTCATCAGCCCGTCGAAATCCATTGCGCCGCCTTTGCGTGGGTCGCCCACCAGGAACACGTTCATCTTCACGACGTCCGCCATCGAGTAGCCCGCCGCCTCGAGCTCCTTCGCGAGCTTGTCGAGCACGCTCTTCATCTGCGCCTCCGTGTCGCCGAATCGCTCGATGCTGCCGGCCGGCGCGGAGGGATCGGCCACGTCCGCGAACATGCCGCTGACGAACAGCAGGTCGGAGCCCGCCGGCACCGAAACGCTGCTCGTGACCGGCGTGCTCGGGCTCGCATGCCGGATGATGTCGTGGGCGAGGGATGATGCCGTCGTCAGCACGCACAGCAGGCCGGTGAACACAGCCAGGGTCTTCATTGCGATCTTCCTCATTCGCCGGTGACGACGCGCCGCGGGTTGGGTTCCGTGGCAGAGTCACGTGCCGGCTCATCCAAGTCAACGTCGCGGGTTGGAAAGACCGGAGCATGCGGGTACGGTGGCGTCGTGGACGACAGCGCCCCGAGACTGCAAACGCCGCCGGCCGTGCGGTTCCGGTGGGGCAACCGCGCGCTGCGATGGTATTTCGCACCCGAGTACCTGCACCTGGAGCGAGCGGATCCCGGGCGACCGACGCTGTTCGTCGGCAATCACTCGGTGTTCGGCGTGCTCGACGTCCTGTTGTTTGCCGACGCCCTGTACCGGGAGCGCGGCATCTCGCTGCGAATGCTCGCAGACCGGAATCACTTCAGGTTCCCGCTGTGGCGCGACTTCGTCATGCAGACGGGGGCCGTGCTCGGCACCCCGGCCAACTGCGCGGCGCTGATGCGCCGCGGCGAGCACCTGCTCGTCTTCCCCGGCGGCGCGCGCGAGGTGTTCAAGCACAAGGGCGAGGCGTACCGGCTGATCTGGAAGGAGCGGTACGGCTTCGTGCAGCTCGCGATCGAGCACGGCTGCTCGATCACGCCGTACGCGACGGTCGGGGCCGAGGAGGCCTTAGACGTGCTGCTCGATTCCGGCGATTACATGAACACGCCCGTTGGGCGGTACTTGAAGCGTTCGGGCATTGCGGACCGGTACCTGCGGGGTGGCGAGGAGTTTCCGCCGGTGGTGCGCGGCCTCGGGCTCACGGTAATTCCGCGACCGGAGAAACTGTATTTCTCGGTCGGCCGACCCATCGGGACGGCTCGCTATCGGGGCGATGCGCAGAATCCGGAACTGTTGCGGCGAGTGAGGGGGCGCGTCAGCCGCTCGCTGGAACAGCTGATTGCGGAGCTGCGGTCGCTTCGGTCGCGGGACACGAGGCAGCGTACGCTGCGTCGAGTGCTCAATCGCCTGTGAAGAATTGCCTGCTCCAACGATCGGGGGAATCGTGACATGACTGTGAGGATCGTGCGGCTCGGCAGCAAGCGTGTGCCGGGCGAGGGGCTGCGAATCGGCACCGTGCGGCGGCCACCCCGCGGCGTGCCGAAGAGCGAGTGCGCGAAGCGCGATCTGTACGACGTCTGGCTGCCAAACCTCGCGCCGAGCGAATCGCTGCTGAAATCCGCGCAGGCGTCGATGGTGGCCGGGGACGAGCGTGGTTGGAAGGCCTTCGTCAGGCGGTATCGCGCGGAGATGAAGCAACCCGAAAATCGCGCTCTGCTCGACACGCTGGCGGCCCTGTCGCACACGGCGGATTTCTCGGTCGGGTGCTATTGCGCGGAGGAGGCGCGGTGCCATCGGTCGGTGCTGCGGGAGTTGCTCGAGGAGCGAGGCGCCAGCCTGGGTTAGTGTGCCGAAGCGACGTGCCGCCGGGAGACCTGCATGCGTGATGAACTCCAGAAGTTGCCGGCCATCGGGCCCCGTATGGCAGCCGACGTGCGTCGGCTTGGGGTGCGCTCCGTGAAGGACCTGGCAAGGCGGGATCCCGAGCGGCTGTATGCGCGGCTCTGCGAGATGACGGGCGAGAGGCAGGACCCCTGTGTGCTCTACACGTTCCGCTGCGCGGTGTACGCAGCGCGCACGCCGCGGCCGAAGGCGGAGCTGCTCGAGTGGTGGGCCTGGAAAGGCAGGACGCTGGACGACACCTGAGCGGGGTGACGATCGTGCGGGGATTGATCGGATGGCTGGCGGCGTTTCTCGCCGGGTCGGTGGGCTGGTGGCTCGGGGCGAAGCTGGGCCTCGGTGCCGCGGTCGTGCTGGGGGCGGTGGCCGGTGGAGCCGGGCTGTATGCCGGCTATCGCTGGTTCGACAACAACCTCAAGTAGGTCCGGCGGCGCAGTGCTTGCTGCGCCCGCCATTGGCCCTCAGCAGTCCGACGTAATACGCGGCCATTCCCTGTGCTTGCCGTTGCTCCCGCGGGTCGTCGGATAGCAGAGGCCGAACCGAAGCTGCCCATCCGGAAGCGCAATCGTCCTCGGGGCGGGTCGAACTCGAACAGTCGATGAAGGCCTCGAGGGCGGACTTGTAGAGCAGAAAATTGGCGCGGTTCATCGGGGCACCATGGCCCGGGATCGCTACCGTGAAGGGCGTGGCGGCCACCTGCGCCAGTGCAGCCTTCCATCCCAGCGGACACGCGGTATCGAGAAAAGGCGCCGGCAGGGTGACGAGGTCGCCGAGCGCGGCCACGCGGCTCGTCTCTTCATACAGCCAGACGTCGCCGGCCGTCACCGCGTTTGGCGCGAGGTTGAGTTGCAGGGCCAGGCCGCCGAGCCTGATCGTGCCCGAGGCGGCAATCACGTCGTCCGGTTTCAGGGCAGTTCCGTTCTGGATCGTCTGCAGGTCACCGCGCAGGTCATCGCGCATTTCCTCGGGAATCTTCGGGTCCTCGAGATAGGCGGCCGAGTCCTTCGCGCTCGCGGGCAGGAAACCGGCGAGGGCGCCGACGATCGCGTCGCTTGCATGGACGCGCAGGCCCGGATGCGCGGCGCGCAGGTCGGGGTTGCCGCTCACGTGGTCCAGGTGCCAGTGCGTGTTGACGATCGCGACGAGCCTTTTCTTCTGCAGGCGTGCCAGTAGAAGGATCGCTTCGCGGTGCCAGGCGTGGCGACCGGTATCGACGACGACCAGGCCCGCCGGCGCGTCGAAGATCACGGAATTTCCGTCGGGCTGCCGGTTGGGCAGGATATGTCCGGGAATCATCCACACGCCCGGCGCCACTTTCTGCGGCTCGGGTGCAACGAGCGGGGACGGCGCGGCCTGTGCCGTCGTGGCGATCCCGAGCGCCGCCGTCGCGAGTCCTGCCGCGATCGTTCGAAACATGGCCCGTCCTCGTCGCGTTACATCCACAGTATCGGCCGATCGCTCGCGTACCAGCCATCCAGCTGCGGCGCTGCGACGGCCTCGATCGCAGCCCGTCGCACTTTCATGGTCGGCGTGAGGCAACCGTTCTCGACGGTCCACGGCTCGGGGGCGACGATGAGCATGCGCAGCCGCTCGTAGTCGGCGAGCTCGTCGTTGACCTGCCGCAGCAGTTCGGTCAGTTCGGCCTCGACGCTGCGCCGGAACTCCGCGTCGCTCACCCGCGCGCGGATGTCCTCGGCGAGCACCACGAGCCCGCAGGCAGCCGGACGCCCGACGCCGGCGACCAGCGATATTTCCACCATCGGGTGCACGTTCAGCCGGTTCTCGATCGGCGCGGGAGCCACGTACTTGCCCTTGTCGGTCTTGAACAGTTCCTTGGCGCGCCCGGTGATCTTGAGAAGTCCGTCCGGGCGGCGCTCGCCGAGGTCGCCGGTGCGGAAGAACCCGTCCTCGGTGATCGAGGCTGCAGTCAGCTCGGGCTGCTTGTAGTAGCCGCTGAACTGCCCGGGCGACTTGATCAGGATCTCGCCCTCGGCGCTGAGGCGCACCTCGACGCCGGGCAGCGGCGCACCGACGTAGCCCGGGGCGTTGAGTTCCTCCGACGAGGTGTGGGAGTACGCCGTGTCCTCGGTCATGGCGTAACCCTCGTACAGACGCAGGCCGAGACGGCGATACCACAGGATGAGCTCGGCGGGGATCGGCGCCGAGCCGCTGCCCGCCAGTGCCACCTGGTCGAGGCCGAGTCCCGCGAGCACCTTGT
>Ga0113563_10000028_pt1 | contig 44221 bp, 46 predicted proteins | sample Mud3Dept3metaG_FD_80117 | JGI IMG/M metagenome (GOLD analysis project Ga0113563, IMG submission 80117) | Freshwater wetland microbial communities from Ohio, USA, analyzing the effect of biotic and abiotic controls - Mud 3 Core 4 Depth 3... | ecosystem: Environmental > Aquatic > Freshwater >... | reverse complement strand
TTTCACGCTGGGAACGAACATTTTTTCGTCAGTCGAGTGGACTTTCTCCAACGTAGGCCCGATGGAAATCATGTCCAGATTCGGATACGTTCCGTAGATCGTGCCGCATTCCAGACCCGCGTGAATGGCTACCACGGTCGGGTCCACCCCGTATAAAATCCGGTATACATCCGACATCAGGTGAACGATCGGGGAATCGGGGTTCGGTTTCCACCCCGGATAGCGCCCCGAGAATTCTGCTTTTCCACCCGCCAGCTCCCATACGCTCGACAGCATTGTCCCCACGTCATCTATGGATGTATCCACCGAACTGCGGATCCGGTTTTCGACTTCCATGACGCGATTGCTGGCACGCACGACGCCCATGTTGGTCGACGTCTCGACCAGGTCGGGGACGGTATCGCTCATGCGGATCACTCCCTGGGGGGTGCCGTAGAGGGCGTTCACCAGGTCGCGCTGGCTCTTCTCGTGCATGACCCGGTGGGGAAGGTCGGCCGCGACGGCCCTCACGCTCAGGGTGGTCTCGACCGCGCCCAGCTCGTTTTTCAGGATCCCTTCGTATTCCGCGACATGGTCCAGGAACTCCGTTTCCCGTCCCGCGGGGATCAGGACGAGCGCCGAGCCTTCGCTGGGGATGGCGTTTGCCGCCGACCCGGCGTCGATCTGCGCCACACGGAGGCCGTACCCCCCGTCCGCATCCTTCAGGAAGCGCACGAGCAGCTTGGCGGCATTGCCTTGTCCCTGGTTGATGTTGAGCCCCGAATGACCGCCATTGAGTCCCTGGACGGACACCCGGTAGCTCCCCATGCCGCGCGGAACTCCCGTCTCGTCATAGGTGACCCGGATATACCCCAACTCTCCGCCCGCGCTGCCATTCGTGAACTCGCCCTCGACCTCGCCGTCCAGGTTGATGAGGATGTCGCCCGTCAGGAGGCCCGGCTGCAATCCCAGGGCGCCGGACATGCCGTCCTCTTCGTCCACGGTGAACAACGCTTCCAGGGGGCCCGTCGCCATCGAGTTCGATTGCAGGACGGCCATCGCAAGGGCCAGCCCGATCCCGTCGTCGGCGCCCAAGGTAGTCCCCTCGGCCTTTACCCAGTCATCCTCCACGTACGCCACGATGGGGTCGTTATCGAAATCGTGGATCGTACCGGGAGCAGTTTTCGCCACCATGTCCATGTGTGCCTGCAGGATAACGCCCTTGCGGTTTTCCATCCCGGGCGTGGCCGGTTTCCGGATGAGGACGTTCCCGGCCCCGTCGACGATCGTCTGGAGACCGAGATTGTTTCCGAACTGAACGAGGAAAGACCGGATTTTTTCCTCGTGATGGGAATAGCGCGGGACCTGTGTCACGTCGTAGAAGTTCTGCCAGACGTCATGCGGCATCAGGTCCTTGATCGCAATCTCCAACGGGATCTTTTCGGCCATGGCTCGCTCACGCAATACGGAATAATCCGCACAAGCGACTAAAGCCACGATCGCCAACGACAGCCTGACGGATCGTCTTGTCCCGAGCATGATCACGATCTCCTTTCCGTTAGGTCATGGTCCAAAACGTCGTTTCACCCCCGTGTCTGCTTTCCGTCCCACCGCGATCTGAACTTGTACTGGTCTTGCGGACTCCGGAATCGCAAGCGTAAATAACTATTTCGGGCCCCGAGGATCCATCGGTAACGGCTTCGTCGTTACATGTTAATAATAGCGTAATATCCGTACATATGGATATAAATTCTTGAAGTATGACAGGACTTCCGATAACGTGAAATCGTGGATGAGCGAGGTTATATTGGAATCGATCGCTTGGTGATCCCGCGGGCCTTCCGTCCCGGATGATCCCGTCACCGGTGGGAATAGATGCCCGTCCTTTTCGAAGAAGTCCGGCTGAACGGGATGAAATTGCGCAACCGGTTCGTGCGATCTGCCACTTGGGAGGGACTTGCCGGCGAGGACGGATCGTCCACCCCCCGTCTCGACGGGATGATGGCCGATCTGGCGAAGAACCGGGTCGGCCTGATCGTGAGCGGGTACGCCTACGTCAGCCAGGAAGGCCAGTCCAGCCCGCGTCAACTGGCCGTCCATGATAATCGCTTTTTGCCCGGACTTGCCGGAATGGCCGGGGCCGTTCACTCCGAAGGCGGGAGGATCGCCCTGCAGCTGGTTCACGGGGGCGCGTTCTCGAATTCCGGATTGACCGGTGTCGAAACGGTCGGCCCCTCCGCGGAAGGGGCGGCAGGCAAGAGCGCAAATCGGGCTATGACCCGGGAGGAGATCGCCCGGATCGTCTCCGCGTTCGCCGGCGCGGCCGCGAGAGCGAAACACGCCGGTTTCGACGCGGTGCAAATCCACGCCGCCCATGGCTTCCTGATCAGCCAGTTCCTCGCCCCGGCATTCAATCGGAGGGAGGACAAATACGGCGGAACGCTTTCCAACCGCGCAAGATTCCTGCACGAAACGGTCGGAAGCGTGCGAGCGGCTGTCGGGGCCGCCTATCCGGTCCTCGTCAAGCTGAACTCGGAAGATTTCCTTGATGGGGGAATGACGGCGGACGAGGCACTCCGGGTCGCGGAAATGCTGGCCGAAGCGTCCGTCGACGCAATAGAGCTCTCCGGCGGAACGGTCGCCTCGCCGCAGCAACTACTTCCTCCGAGGCCCGGCCTCCTTGCGAGGCCGGAGAAAGAGGTCTTCTATCGCAACGCCGCCAGGGCCTTCAAGGAAGGGATCCGGATCCCGCTGATGCTGGTCGGCGGAATCCGGTCCTTCGAGGTTGCGGAGCGATTGGTTCGGGACGGTGTTGCCGACTACGTCTGCCTCAGCCGGCCGCTCGTCCGCGAACCGGGGCTTGTAAGAAGGTGGGCGGAGGGGGATCATCGCAAATCCTCCTGTATCTCCTGCAACGGATGTTTCGGGCCGGCGTCGGACGGGAGGGGTATTTTCTGCGTGGCTGAGAACCCGTAATGAATTTCGATCGTCCAAGTGGCCAAATTCCAATGGTGGGGGCAGGAGGGCGAAAGTTGAAAAAGAGGTGGATGACCGCTGTCGCTGTAGTTGTGGTGGCACTCGTTGGGACGTGGGCCTACGCCCAGGAGACTCCTTCCAAGAAGCCAGAACACTGCGCCGCTCTGGAGCAGGACCTCTTCATCGACCTGAAAGTGGTGGTCAAGGCCGGATGCACTCCGAGTCCGGCGCAGATTTCGAAATTACTGGACAACCCGGTGGGAAACTTCGTGGCGATTCCGTTTCAGTACGACTACATCACGGTCAAGGGACCGCCTTTAAGCGATTCAAAGGCTGTGCACAGACTCCAGATCACCCCTACCTTCCCGATCAGCCTGGGCAGTGACTGGAACCTGATTAACCGCGTCGTCTTCCCGTTCCTCAGCGTGCCGTTCAACAAGGGCTTTGGCGACTGTATAGGGATGGCGGCGAGCGAGATCCTCTCCTGTCCAGGCCTTCCAGGCGCCCTGCAAGACCCCTACGACCCCACCCGTGGCTTCGGCGACATGGTTTATGTGGGCGTGGCCGCGCCAAAGGAAACCATCAAGATCAGATCGACGGGCGGGGTGTTCCTCTGGGGCGTTGGGGCCACCGCGATGTTCCCGACCGCCTCCGAGGATGTGCTGGGGACCGGCAAGTACAACCTCGGGCCCACCGGGGTGGTCGGTTACCTGGGGCGGGAATGGACGGGGGCTATCTTCCCGCAGCATTGGTGGTCCGTCGGCGGCGACAGCAACCGGGCCAATGTCAACTTGACCAATGTACAGTACTTCATCTTCTACGCCCCTCCCGGGTGGGATCCCGACGCGGCCTGGCGCATCGGCATGAGCCCCAACATCACCATCAACTGGGCGGCCAAGGGCGACAAGGTAACCCTTCCGATCGGATTGGGGGCCGGCAGGATGTTCGAAATAGGCAAGTTGCCGGTAAACGTACATGGCGAGGTCGAATATTCTGTCATTCATCCTGACGACAAGCCTGGGAGCCGCTGGGACGTCCGTCTCTATATCACTGCGGTGATCCCGACCTTCATTTTCTAGCGCGGCGAATCTGACGCGGGCTCGAAGAGTCGGGAAACAACACTGTTTGTTGCGCTCGGCAGCCTGTAGCAGCTTCCAGCACCCTATAACTGCACGACCGTCAAGAGCGCACCCCGAAGGTCCGTCATGGTGTACCGATCCGGAGAAATGGCCGACGGTCAGAAATTACATAGCATTCCTGGCGTGGTTCCGGACAGAGGTATCGGATATGGTGTTCGATCTGGCAGGCGATAAGATCGTCGAGGAGGAATATTAAGTTCAGGGGTGGGACCACGGTAAACAATGCCGTCAATTTCGTTAGTTTGGAACGTACCGATCAACATTCCAGTTCAAGGAATTGTCTTGGCGTGATGATTTTCAGGTTAGAGGGCAGTCCCTGGGTCACGGCGGGATCCACCGCGAGGAGATCCTTGTCGCCGGTGACCAGAAAGTCCGCCATGATCCCGGCGCACAGGGAGAGATAGGCATCGTCTTTCGGGTCCCGGCAGACCACCACCCTCTGTGAAGGCTCTTGAACCTCGCAGAGGGAATGAAATCTATTCCAGAGGGCCAACAGTACCTTCGCCTTTTCGTTCCCCAACTTCGTCGTCAAAAGGTGAACCGTTCCTTCGACCTCACGGACGACATCCGGCGACAAGGGACCTGGTACCGAACACCGGGGACCCGTTACCCTGACAATCTTACCTCTTGGTATCCTGCGAGGGAAATTCGGTGGAGGAGGGGTACCCACCGGCTTTTATAAGCCCGCTGGGCGTTTTATTTCGGGGAAAAATTGTGACCATTTTGTGTCCAAATTGTGACCACGAGAATTCACGTTCAATCAAATCTTTTCATAACCTAACCCGAAGGCAATCGCCCTGAAACACCATCGGTCAGCAATCCGTCTAAATCTGGTTAGATGGACTGTTAGCAGAGGGGGCCAGATGAGTGAAGCGAACGACAACTGGAAAGCGGGCGCCGCTTATGAGTCATACATGGGCCGTTGGAGCAGGCCGCTCGCACGCAGCTTCATCAGATGGATGACTCCAGCGGGCGGGGCTCACTGGCTCGACGTTGGGTGCGGCACAGGAGCGCTCACTTCCGCAATCTGCGACCTGGCCGCCCCGGCATCGGTGTTGGCCTGTGACCCATCGGAACCGTTCATCGATCACGCTCGGAAGGCGGTACTTGATGGCCGCGTTGCTTTCGTAGTGGCGGGTGTCGAGAACCTTCCGGACGGTAATGGCACTTTGGATTACATTGTGTCGGGATTGGTGCTCAATTTCGTTGCGAATCCCGGCCGTGCCATCGCTCGCATGAGCCGAGGACTGCGACGCGGGGGGATGATCGCTGCGTATGTGTGGGACTATGCGGATGGCATTGAGTTCCTCCGGCGCTTTTGGAACGAGGCGGTCGCCCTGGATTCAGCTGCGGCGGAGTTTGACGAGGGCCGTCGATTCCCGCTATGCAAACCGGATGCTCTAAAGGCGCTTTTTCTTGGAGCAAGCCTTCGCGACGTTACGATTAGTGGCTTGGAGATCCCAACGCGTTTCCAGCATTTCCTGGACTTCTGGACACCATTCATGAGGGGGACTGGACCAGCTCCGGCGTATGTGGCCTCTCTCTCGCAGGAACAGCGCGATCTCGTCTGCAAACGGCTAGAGAAAAGTTTGACAGCTGAAGCCGATGGCGGCATATCCCTCAAAGCTAGGGCTTGGGCAGTGCGTGGAGTGTTGGAATGAACTACCCAAACAATGGATTGAAGGTGGCGAGGCTGGCGTGGTCGTTGATAGTAGGATCTCAGGCATGACCTTCGGGGTGCGCACCCCGAAGGTCGAACCTTCCAGGTTGTCTGAGATGAAGGAATATCTGGATCCCATACCGCACTTGTGCCTGTCTAGTGACCGGATTACAGGCTTCCCGGTAGACGGGAATCCTCTATCTCGAGATGTCCACCAAAAGACCCGTTCGCTCCCGGCATGCTTTCCGCGTTTTTTCGAGATCGACCCGGTTTGACAGGTTTTTCGCTTCCAGCACCTTCAGCGCCTCGCTATACAGATCCCTTCCCTCCTCGTAGTTGTGGACCTGAAGGTAGACCCGATCTCCCATTGCTGCCGCCTTCACGGGATGGTCGACGATGGATACCCGCGTCCCACGCCGGATCATTCCGAACAGCAGGGCGATATCCTCCTGATACAATCGGATACATCCGTGACTGACGCGCGCCCCGATGCCCCAGGGACGATTCGTGCCATGAATCAGCACGGTTCGCTTCGAGAGGCGGAGCGCGTGACTCCCCATCGGATTGTCCGGTCCGGGTGGGACGACGGCCGGGAGATCGGGACGTTCCTTCCGGATCGACTCCGGGACATACCAAGCGGGGTCCCTTATTTTTTCGATGACGGTAAACGTCCCGACCGGGGTCTCCTTCCCCTCGTCGCCTATCCCGATCGGGAAGGTCGTTACGGTTTGCGGACGATCGTGCGAAAAGACGAAAAGACGCATTTCCGCAATGTTGACGACGATTCCTGTCCGGATCGGCGTGTCCGGAAGAATCCATTCGGTGGGGAGGAGGATCCAGCTCCCCGGATCGGGGATAAAAAGATCGACGCCGGGATTTGCAGCGGAAATCGCCTCGATGCCGATGTCGTATCGCCTGGCGATCTCCGGGAGCGATTCGTTGGGCTTGATCGGGTAGACCCTCAATCTGCCGATGACCGTTCCTTCCCGTCGAAGCTCGGCCGCGAGAGAAAAAGTCAGGATAGAACAGGAAATCAGGACCGCCGCCGATGCCAGGAACATTGCACGCCTCAGCATGGTCCGGTTGACTCCGGGCACGTACTTTCGTTACATTCCAACGTATGCAAACGAGCACGGTCGCCAGGAATCTGGTGCTCGGCGCCCTTTTGGGACTCTTCGTTGCCTCCGCGGCACATGCTTCCGGAACGACCCATGCGGACAAGGTGGTGGTGATAAAGGGTGAAAATCTCCTTCTCCTTTTGCACAACGGGAAGATCCTGAAAAGCTACAAGGTTGCTGTCGGCAGGAATCCGGGGCGAAGAGTCCGACGGGGGGACAACAGGACTCCCGAGGGAAACTATGTGATCGACCGACGCAATCCCAGGAGCGGTTTTTACAAAGCGCTCCATATCTCCTACCCCAATGCCTCCGATATCCGCATGGCGAAGAAGCTGGGCGTATCGCCCGGCGGAGAAGTACTGATTCATGGTTTGCCGGAGGGTTTCGAAGATCTCGGCGCCTCTCATGCCGATTTCAACTGGACGAGGGGATGCATCGCAGTTTCCAACGAGGAAATGGACGAGATCTGGGATCTTGTAGCCGATGGGACCCCTGTCAGAATCCTTCCTTGAGGCCCCATTCTGTCTCATGACATGAGGAAGGAGGGGCCGGGTTCGCTGGCCCCTCCTTCCTCATGGTTTGTGCCCCCTACTTCTTCTGTTGCAGGTGGAACATTTTCTCGGTTCTCGCGGCGGCTTTTTCGGCTTCTCTGGCCGCTTCTTCGGCTTTCTTTGCCGCAGCTTCGGCTTTGCTCACGTCCCCGCCGACGCGCACCGCATCCGCTTCCGCCTTGTTCGCCGTGTCCTGGGCCTTGTTCGCCATGGCCTTCGCTTCCGCGATCGCCGCCCGATCGGCTTGCGCCTGGGCTTTCGCCGCCTCGGCATCCTTCAAGGCCTGGTCAAGCTTTCCCTCGACGGCTTTCAATCTGTCCTCGGTACGGCCGATGCGATCGGAGACCGGGTCGACCTGCGTCTTGACATATCCCTTCGTTGCGCAACCTGCCGCGAACAGCAAGGCGATCGATGAGATGACAAGCACTAACTTTTTCATGAGATCACCTCCCGAAATGAAATGGGTTCATGCCCGGAAGAACTTTCGCGCCGGCCTTCCTGTTCCCACCACCTCCATCCACGTTCAGGGATTTGGAACACCCCTTCTTCCAGCGATAGTGAGTTGGACGTCTGCCGCGTCATGTTTTGCTTAATTGTAACATTCATGTGTATAGATATGAAGCAAGATTGCGTCGTGCCAATTGCGGGAATCATGCCCCAGATTGAAATCCGGCATGGAGGGTGTGACCTTCGGGGTTTATATTTAAAATAATAAAATAACACCCCAAAGACCGTTTTTAAAGATAGTTTCCATTCTCGCCTCTATGTGTGTTAGTTTGGTAAAGTCCCCAATCGCCCGCGGTCTAAAGAGATCCCGAGAAACGTGCTCATGACCTCTTTTGCGGCCCTGATGCCTAAAAGGAGGTCTTATGGGTAAGAGATTGTTCCTTGGAAATCTTCCGGTTTCCGCAACGGAGGATTCCCTGAAGGAAACGTTTTCGCAGTTCGGCACGGTGGAATCGGTAAAGATCATCACGGACAAGGTCACGTGTCAGAGCAAGGGGTTCGGTTTCCTCGAACTGGCGACCATCCAGGAGGCCGTCAGCGCCATCACAAAGATGAACGGCTCGGTGATGGATGGGCGCGAGCTGAAGGTGTCCGAAGCCAAGCCCCTGGTGCCTCGCGACGGCTCGGGTATGAAGAGTAGTCAAATCGGCAGCGGTTTCCGCGGATAATCGCCAGATACCGCTCCGGGATGTTTCCTCCGAGGGCCATGGGACAACCCATGGCCCTCTTCTCACGATATATGGCCCGGTCTTCCAGCCTATGCCGCCTTCGTTTTCCCGTACGCTTTTTCCAATTCCGCCAGGTCGAGCTTTTTCATCTTCACAAGCGCCTCCATGACCCTTTGGGATCTGGCGGGATCGGGATCGCTCATCATCTCGCCCAGGACGGCGGGTACGATCTGCCACGACAAGCCGTACATGCCCGGGACACTCACGATGCCTTCCTTTCCCCGGAACGCCGCCGCTCGCTTTCCGCCACCATTGCCGATAAATCCTCGGCCGGGCGAATCTCGAAGGGTCCTGCTTTCACGCCGGGGTGCTTCGACATCAATTCGATGGCGTGGTTCAGGTCACTGGCTTCCAGCACCAGGATTCCGCCCAACTGCTCCTTCGCCTCGGCGAACGGGCCGTCGGTGACGGAAACCTTGCCGTTCACCCACCGCAGGGTGGCTGCGGTACGGGCGCTTTGGAGCGCCTCCCCGCCGGCAAAGTTTCCGTTCTTCCGCAGAACGTCGTCGTAGGCGAAGCACTGGTCGATAAACGCATTCCGCTCGCCTTCGGACATCGTTTCCCACTTCTTTTCGTCATAGTACCCAAGGCATACGTATTTCATGATCCCGTCCTTTCCCGCTGCGTCACGAGGCTTTCCGCTTTTCGACGTGCGCGCGTACCGTCGGGTTGTCCGCTGCGTTCCGGACGTCTTGAGGGAAGTCCGATACCTCGAAAACCTGGCGAATCTCGATCACATCCCCATCCGCAGCGGGACAGCGCCTCGCCCATCCGACTGCCTCTTCCTTCGATTTTGCCTCGATCATCCAATAGCCGCCGATCACTTCCTTTGCCTCGATGTATGGCCCGTCGGTAACCTGGGGCTTCCCGCCGGCAAACGAAACGCGAGCACCCTTTGAACCCGGGTGAAGCCCGTCGAGTGCGATGAGGGCTCCGGCTTTTGCAAGTTCCTCGTTGAATTTCATCATTTTGGCGACGGCTTCGGCGGGAGGTGCGAATCCATCCCCCGCCTTCTCGCCTGGAGGGGTATCGGGTTGGTAAACCCGCGGAATCATCACCATCATGAATCGCATGGGTCATTCTCCTTTCCTTCGGATGGGTCCGGGATGGGTGGCTTCATTTCAGGCTCAGGAGAGTTCCAGCACTTGTCAATTTCATTCTGGAGAACACCAGGGCGGCCGAATTGATGCAGTACCGCAATCCGGTTGGCTTCGGGCCGTCCGGGAATACGTGGCCCAGGTGTGCATCGCATCGACGGCATAACACCTCCGGGCGGGACTTGGACGGGGCGCTGTCGGGTACGCGCCGGATGTTCTCCTCGGCGACGGGCGCGTAGAAACTGGGCCATCCGGTCCCCGAATCGTATTGCGTGTCGGAAAGGAAGAGGTCGTTCCCGCAACAGACGCACCTGTAGACCCCCTTTTCGCGGGAATCGACGTACTGCCCGGAATACGGCTCCTCTGTTCCTTTCTCCCGGGTCACAACGTACTGCTCGAACTCCAGCACTTTCTTCCACTCCGCATCCGTCTTCACCACTTTCCCGACTGTGACGTACTCCTTCTTCTCCACGGAATACACCTTGATGGTATCCTCCGTTCCCCCTCCGTGCGCGCCCGTACCCTCTGCGGCTTCCGCGAGCGGGGTCCCCTCCCGACGGAGGTGCGGACAAAGGAAAAACGATCCCGCGACGGCCAAACCGAGCTTAAGGAAGTCGGACCTTCTCATCGGTTGCTCCAGCAACGCTCTCATCTTCCTTCCTCCGTCTCCTCGCCAGGTGGAGTTCCTCTTTTTTTGATTCCGCTGCGATGTGCCGGGTTGCACGCGGCCGGTCGGACGGGTGCAACGGAAACGCGTTTTCCCTTCCCGCTCACGGGGAGCAGGTCACCGCGGTGCATGTTTTTGCCTTCCTATTCACGTTGACAAGGCGGGATGTTAGGAGAAAAATCAAGCAATAGACGATGCGTGCCGCTCTTCCTCCGCTCGACAACGGACGGGAAGGAGGTTGGTGACTGTGCGACGAGTTGTCTACGACTCCCTGAAGTGCACCGCCTGCAGGACCTGCGAAATACAGTGCTCTGTCAGCCACTCGCGATCCGGGGAACTCCTCGCCGCCCTGTTCGAGTCCCCCCCACCACTCCCGCGCCTCGCCGTTGCCTGGACCCCGGGGGTGAACGTCCCCGTGAAGTGCGCCCACTGCGAAACCGCGCCGTGCCTGCTGGGGTGCCCGGTGGGGGCCATCCGGCGGGACCGGCCGACCGACGCCGTCCTGGTCGATGACACGCGGTGCATCGGCTGTTTCTCCTGCGTCCTGGTCTGCCCCTACGGTGCGATCCGCCTCAGCTTCGACCGCAAGCGCGTCCACAAGTGCGATGGGTGCGTGGATCGGCTTGCGGAGGGGCGGGAACCGGCCTGTTCCGCCTCCTGCCCGACAGGGGCCCTGGCCTTCCGGGAGGTCGAGGACGTGGCGCGGGAGAAGACCGCGGCAACCGCGGCGCGGGAAGCCGCGGCGCTCCGGCGGGGGAGCGAGCTCGAAGGAGGGGTTCCGTCCCCCATGGAAACGATCCTGAGGATGAGAGAGGAGATGACCCGTGGGTAACTCGGTGGAGGGACTCCCCTATAAGAATCCCGGCGACGCGGATCTCGCCCGCAAGGCGGAGCGAGACGGCGTGGAGCTCGTCTCGGACCGACTGCGGAAGATGATGCCCGAGTGCGCGTTCGGCGAGCTCGGCACATGTTGCGTGATGTGTTACATGGGGCCCTGCCGGATCGACCCGTTCGGCCAGGGGCCGCGGTTGGGGGTCTGCGGGGCGACTCCCGACGTCATCGTGGCGCGGAATTTCCTCCGGGCGGCGACGGGCGGCGCCTCCTCCCACGCCGGCCACGCGAGGGAGCTCGCCATCCTCCTGCTCGAGATCGCGGAGGGGAAGGCGCCGGGGTACCGGATCCGGGAGGAGGGGAAGCTCCTGGCCCTGGCGGGGAAGCTGGGCGTGCCGGTCGACGGACGCCCCGTCAACGCGGTGGCCGCCGACGTGGCGAGGAAGGCGCTCGAGGACTTCGGGCGGCAGGACGGCCAGCCGATGAACTGGATCCGCGCGCGGGCCTCGAAGACGGAGTACGAGAAGTGGGAGAGGCTGGGGCTGATCGTCTCCAACCCCCACAACGAGATCGAGACGGCGATGCACCGGACGTCGATGGGGAACGACGCGGACCCGCTCAACCTGTGGGTCGCCACCCTCCGCATGGGGATGGTGGACAACTTCGCGGGCCTCATGCTGGCCACCGACCTGTCCGACGTCATCTTCGGGATCCCCGCGCCCAAGGTCGTCTCCGCGAACTATTCCGTCCTCAAGGAGGGGCAGGTCAACATCGCCTGCCACGGCCACAACCCGATCCTGGCCTCCAAAGTGGCGGAGTGGGCCGATCGGCTCGAGAAGGAGGCGAAGGAGGCCGGCGCCGAGCGGATCAACGTGGTGGGGATCTGCTGCATCGGGAACGAGCTGGTGATGCGGTACGGCGTTCCGTACGCCGGGCACGAGGCGCAGACGGAGCTGTTCCTGGCCACCGGCGCCATCGACGCGATGGTGGTCGACATGCAGTGCATCTGGCCTTCCCTCCCCGCGATCGCGAAGTGCTACAAGACCCGGTTCATCACCACCGTCCCGTTCGTGAAGCACCCGGAGGCGATCCACGTGGATTTCCGCGCGGACCGGGCGGACGAAAAGGCGCAGGAGATCGTGCGGCACGCGATCGCAGCGTACAGGGACCGCAAGTCCTCCGGCATCCGGGTGCAGATCCCGGAGGCGTCCGCCAGCCTCCTGACCGGGATCTCGGTCGAGTCGCTGGTCGCCGTTTTGTCCGCCGTGAACCGGGAAGATCCCCTGAAGCCGGTCATCGACGCGGTGGCTTCCGGGGATATCGCGGGGGCGGTGGGCGTCGTCGGCTGTCCGAACCCGAAGCTGCGGGACAGTGCGATGACGGAAAAGATGGTCGCCTTGCTGCTCCGGAACAACGTGCTCGTCGTGACCACGGGGTGCGTGAATCACATCCTCGCCCAGGCGGGGTTCCTGACCGGAGAGGCCACGGAAAAATACGCCGGCCCGCGGCTCAAAAAAGTCCTCACCGCCATCGGGCATGCGGCGGGGCTGGGCGGCCCCCTGCCCCCTGTTCTCCACATGGGGTCTTGCGTGGACAACTCCCGGATCTACGATCTGCTGGCCGCCCTGGCGGGGAAACTGGGCGTGGAGATCAGCCAGCTCCCCGTGGCCGGATCGGCGCCGGAGTTCATCACCGAGAAGGCGATCTCCATCGGGAGCTTCTTCCTGTCGGCGGGCATTCTCGTCCACGTGGCGCCGGCGCCAAGGATATTCGGGAGCCCGTTCGCCGTCTCGGTTCTGACGGAGAAGCTTCCCGGGATCAACGGCGGGAAGGCCCTGGTGGCCGCCACGCCGGACGGCGCCGCGGCCGGCATCATGGCCCACATCCGCGAGAAGCGCCAGGCCCTGGGTCTCCCGCAGGCCTGACCGGGACCAGGGGGGAGGGACCGGATGGAGCGCGTGCTGATCGTCGGGAACGGGTACGCCGGCTCCCGCGCGGCGGAGGCGCTTGCCGGGCTCGGGCGTTTCGAGGTGGTCCGCGTCTCCGACGAGGAGCATCCCGCCTACTGCCGCCACCTTCTACCGGAACTGGCGGCGGGCGAGAGGAACCCGGAGGACCTCTACCTCCCCGAAGGAGAGAGCGGCGGGCCGGCCGGCAAGGTCCGTTCCTCCGACGCAGTCGTACGGTTCCTCCCGGATGCGAGAACGGCGGTCCTTGCGAGCGGGGAGGAGATCCGTTACGACAAAGCGCTGATCGCCACGGGAGCGCGCGTGTTCGTCCCCGGGAAACTCCGCGACCTGTTCGGGCAGCTCGGGAACGTGCGTTCCATGCGGAGGATTGGGGATGCCGTATCGCTCCGCCGCGCGTTGGGGAAAAAAGGCGCCCGGATCGTGATCGTCGGCGCGGGCCGGATCGGCGTGCTCCTCTCGGAGGCGTTGAAGCGCGCGGGCGCCCGGATCACGGTGGTCGATATCGCCCCGGAGATCCTGCCCACGATGCTCCAGAACGAAGTGGCTGCGAAACTTCGCCCGCATCTCGAAGCCGAAGGTGACCTCTCCGTCCTCGCCGGCCGGACCGTCGCCCGGGTGGCGACGGACAGGGAAAATGCCGAGGCCCTCCACCTTTCCGACGGAACCGTCCTGCCCTGCGATTTCGTGGTGCTCGCCACCGGCGTCGTCCCCAACACGGAATTCCTCGAAGGGGAGTGGGGCGACCGTGCGGACGGGATTCCCGTGGACGCCCGTCTGGAAACCCGGCACCCCGGCGTCTACGCCGCAGGGGACGTGATCCGGTTCGGGACGTTGACCGGAAGGACGGAACCGGGCCAGTTGATCGTGAACGCCAGGCAGCAGGCGGAGGTCGCGGCGAGGAACATCGCGGGGGAGAGCGTTTCGTGTCCCCCGCTTTTTGTGGGGAACGTGGCGAAAATCGGGTCGGTCCTCGGGGCGGTCGCCGGCGACGTCGAAGGGTCGGGGCACGAGGATTTCCGGGTAGGGGAAAGCTTCCTTCGGGTGACGATGGACGGGCCCGGCATCACGGGGTTCCAGTTCGTCGGCAGGCCCGAAGATCTTCGCGGCCTGGTCCCGGTTGTTCTCAAGCGGGTGGATGCAGCGTGGCTTCGCCAGGGCCTCCGGGTTTCCACCGGCCTCGGCCTGGTTCCCCCGTTCCTCGCCGAGGCACGCGGGTGGGTCTGAAGGTCGCCGTCGCCGGGAAGGGTGGCGCCGGGAAAACCACCCTTTGCGCCCTTCTGGCCGGGATCCTCTCCCGCGCCGGACAAAAGGTCCTCCTGGTGGACCTCGACTCCGACCCGAACCTTGCGACCGCTCTCGGGTTCCCGCCCGGAGCGGCTCCCCCGATCGTCCACCGGAAGGAGTTGATTGCCGAGCGGACCGGGTCCACGGGAGAGCCGGGGGGGATGTTTCTCCTCAACCCCAACGTGTCGGACATCGCGGAGAAGTTCGCCCTCGAGCGGACGGAACGCGTGTTTCTCCTCCCCGTCGGTACGATCGAGGCGGCGGGGGAGGGGTGTTTCTGTCCCCAGTCGGCGTTCGTCAAGGCGCTCATTCGCCGGTTGATCCTCGGCGAGAACGAGTCACTCGTCCTCGACCTCGAGGCGGGGCTCGAGTCGTTCGGGCGCGCGATGGTCGAAGGACTGGATGTATTGTGGATCGTGGTGGAACCGGGGATGCGTTCGCTGGACACGGCGCGGCGGATCCTTGCCATGGCGGCTTCGCTCGGGGTGCGGAGTATCCAGGTCGTCGCCAACAAGGTCCGGCCGGAAAACCGCCAAGCGCTCGAACGCGCATTGCGCGATGCCTGCATTCCCCTGGCCCTCGTTTTCCCCCACCATGAAGAATTGGCGCAAAGGGATCTGGAGGGGGCCGGAGTGTTCGACTTCACGGATCCAACGTTTGAGGAAGAGGCGCTTCGGTCGTTCCGATCCCTGCCGTGCTCTACCAGGCGGGAATATCGGACCGAACCCGGGTCTCCGAGGCGCAGATCCAGCAGTTGATGGAGTACCACGGCACCGGCGTCCTGAAGATCTCGCAGGACGAGGTTCGCGTCTTCCGCGGCAGCAAGTGGATCCCGGTGCTCGAGCGCGATCAGGGCTGACCCGGCACTTTCCCGTTCCCGCGGTCCGGTGGCCCGCAGGTCCGCTACGGTAGCGGGCTTGCGGGCTTTTCGTTTGTTATGTTCGGGCTAAGCCTGGAGCAGGTGAACGTTCCGGCGAGGCACCGGGATCTGGATCCCCTCCGCGTCGAACCGATTCTTCATGTTCTCGTTCGTGGTGAAATAGACATCCCAATAGTCCTCCGTCCGGACCCACGGGCGGACGGCGAAGGTGACACTACCGCTTTCGACCCCCAGGACGGCGACGGTCGGCGAGGGATCTTTGAGGATGCGGGCGTCGCTCTCCAGCACCCCGACGATCACACGCTTCACCTTCTCGATTTCCTCCCCGTAGCTGACGGCGAACACCAGGTCAACGCGCCGATTCTCCTTCATCGTGTAGTTCGTGATGTTGTCGCCGGTCAGTTTCGCGTTCGGGACGATGATCGCCTTGTTGTCCAGGGTGACGAGCAGGGTGTTGAAGATGCGGATCTCCTCGACGATGCCCCCGACACCGGCCCCCTCGATGTAATCTCCGACCTTGAAGGGTCGGAAGACGAGCATCAGCACGCCCGCGGCGAAGTTCGCGAGAGAGCCCTGCAGCGCAAGCCCCACGGCGAGGCCTGCGGCCCCGATAATGGCGATGAACGAGGTGGTCTGGATCCCCACCTGGGCCAGCGCTGCCAGGACGACGAACGCCAGGAGCGCGAAATACACCAGGCTCCCGACGAACTTGATCAGCGTGGCGTCCACGTTGCTTTTCCCCATCATTTTTCCGGTGAGATCCCGCAGGGACTTCGCCACCCAATGACCGATGACAAGGATCAGGAGCGCTGTGGCAACCCTGATTCCGAACTCCGCGAACAGGTCCTGCGCTTTCAGGATGATGTCTTCCATATCCCTGTCTCCTTTCTGTACCGTGGGGTTCTTGCGGGCGGGATTGCAAGATGAAAGCAGGCCTCCGCATAGCTGAGTCTAGCAGGTTGTCGAGCAGGCAGTAACGAATTCACCCGGACAGGACAGGCCGCCGTAGCCTGTACGGGGCTTTTATCGCAACCACGAGGGACGGGGCGCTGGCATGGTGGACGGGATCGAGCTGCGCATGCCGTACAACTCCGATGTTGCACTGCGTGTAGGAATGACCGCCGAAATCGGGACCGGATTTTCTGCCTGTCCCCACGGCGGGGGAGGACCTTCGGGTTACCGGGCCTTCGGGTTGGCAACTTTAACCGGTTTGGGTAGATCGCTTTCGGATACGTCAGCTGGTGAGTTTGCCGATCAGCAGATCCTTGATCTGCGAGGAAGGAATTCTGACATATTCGTTGTACAGATTCGCCTTTTTCGTGAGGTACTCCCCGGCGGAGAGCAGTCCGGCCTCCTTCGCTTTTTCCAGGATGGCGAGCCTGTCGTTGACGAGGGCCTGAATCTCTTCTCCAAGCTCCGAGACCCTGATCATGTTCTTCTGCATTTGTTGTTCACGAACGATTTTCAGAATCTTGCTGACCGCGTATGCAGTGACCGCCGCCACGAGGATCGGCAGGACAATGGAGAGGAACCGGTAGGTGCTGCCGCTGACGACGTGCCTGCCCCCCTTCATGAGACCCCATCTGGCCATGAACGCCTTGACGGGAGAGGTGGTGAATGTCGAAGCGACCCACCAGCCGACGATCAGCGCCGCAACAGCGCTCATGCCCGGAATCTGATTGAAAGCCTGTCGTGCCAGGAAGGCGGACAATTCCTTCCCTTCCTTGAGCAGGCTGGTCCTGTCCCAGAGCTTGTCCACACATATTGAATCGGTCAATCCTGTCGAAAGATTCAGCACGGCGTATCTCCGGGTTTTTCCCCTCGGGGCTGCACCTCCTTCCGATATACCGAAATACGAATATGTCGTCCGGAAAGGTTTGCCATGGTTGCGTGATTCGCGACGTACAGGATCACATCCCTTTACTGCCTCCAGGAAAGATATATCCCGCAATATATCAATTAGTTAATGAATGTTTTCCGCACGAGGTATCCAGGGGCTACAAGCTCGATCCGGTCACGCTGTGGGTACGGGGATTGCAACATCCGATGGGGATTAGATAGACCTGCCGAGGGAACGATCATGTCTTTTCGGTCCCGTAAGATACCTTTCATTGACGTGCCCTGGAAGCTCTACGAACTATTCGCCGCCTATCCGTCCGGAGCCGGTTATTCCGCCGGCTCGGGGGCGATCTTCGACCTCTCTTCGAACGCTCTTCGCCCGGCAGGGTGGACTTCCGCCGACGCCGCCGGATTGCCGATCTTCCCGGGGCTTGTCCGATACGACGAGGTGGTGGTGGGGAAAGTCATTCGCCATGCGCAGCGCTTTACGGTCCGGGAACGATTTCGAAGTCGTCCGGATGGGCCCGCTGACCACGCAGTAGGTGACGCAGCTCCGGGACAAAGCCGGGCGGGTTTTTCCGGTATCAAACCGTTGCGTAAATCTTCCCGAAGGCCTAATTACCCGTTAAAGTTTCCAGCCGATGAATCCGAAAAGGCGTTAAGAGGATATTTTATTTGCGTAGCCATGGGATGTGCCCGATTTGTGTCGAACAGTTTTACCCAGGCAAGCGGCAGTGCGGAGCGGTTAACTTCGGATGAATCAATGAAGGGGAAAACGCATGTCTGATTTTCCAGACGCGAAGGGAGCTGTGACGTATCGGAAGGCCGGATTTGGCGCCTGGAAGATGGCGCATTCCCATTTAGCGATCGGGTTATTCCTCCTGTTCCTCTTCATCGGGGGGATCTACCAGTACATGGGGAGAAACCAGGCAATCGCAACGCTTGGTCTTATCGTTATGGTGATCGTTGGTGCGAATATTTACCATTGGGCAGAAGCGATGGGTGATAAGGCTGAAAAGTTTACCGATCGTGCGATCGTTTGGAAACAAGAGGCGGTAGCGGAAGAAAGTGTCGGTGGTTTGTTGGAAACGCTGCCGGATGATTATTCTGTGATTAGCGATTTCGTGACGAAAAAAGGGACCAGCGATTACCTCGTGGTCGGTCCAAAGGGGATTCTGACGATCGAGACGAAAAGCCATCAAGGTGTCGTGACGAATAATGGCGAGAAGTTATTGCGGGATGGGCATCCCTTTGAGGAAGATTTCATAAAGCAAGCCTGGGCACAGAGCTACGCTGTTCGGGATCTGCTCGCGGAAAAAGGGGTTTGTACTCTGAGAACTCAACCGGTGATCGTGTTTACGGTCGCTGATGTGCAGGTTAAAGGAAAGGTTCGGGGAGTACATATTGTCGGCATGAAGAATCTTCATGCCTTTCTGGAAGGATTGCCCGTCTGGATGAGTGAAAGACTTTCGCAGGCCATAAGCGATTGCCTATGGTCGACACATAATAGCTGAGGTATCAGGATCCCAGGCTAAAGGCCGTATCCGCGCGCCATCGCCAGCTGCGCACCCCATCCCGATACGTAAATATGCCCCATCTGGCAAAGCAAGCATGAATGATATTTGACTTTTGGGCATGCAAGGATTATATATAAAAGATATTTCCATACATGGCTTGCGGGGTGGATTGATTATGTCGTAAGGAACTGTAAGCAATCTGTTTTTATAACGATATTGTGGGTTCGCAAAATCAAAATCATGAGGAGTCAGGTGATATGGTGACAAGAAAAAAGACAGAAAGCAAGGTGGCAAGCGCAAAGTCCCGCCCAAGAAAAATACAATTCGAATTTTCCGCCCCGGGAGCAATAGAGGTTTCCGTTGCAGGGAATTTCAATCAATGGAATATCCAGGCGAATCCGATGAAAAAGGATAATAAGGGAATATGGAAGGCAACCCTGTCCCTAGAACCTGGAAGATACGAGTACCGTTTTTTTGTGGATGGCCTCTGGGAGAACGACCCTTCTTGTTCCGCACGCGTCGCGAATGAATTCGGAGGCCAAAACTGCGTCAGGACGGTCGCTTGATGGATGCATGATCTTGAGGAAAAGCCGGCTTCAAAGATAAGAATATATTGTCACGAATGAAGAGGGATTGCGGCCCGGGTCGCTGACCCTCGCCCCGATTGCCTGTCAGTCACCCACCCTCGGAGAAAAACCGGTAATACACAGATAGATCCCCAGGGTGATTCCCTGTCAGGTTTTCCCGGCCTTGAACTCTTCGTAGAACTTTGCGATCGCAGGCCCGATGCAGAAGGACCAGGCGATGATGGGGAAATCCTTGAACCGCTCCGGAATGTCGTACCGTTGCTGTGCCTCTTCCACCGGGATCCCGGCCTTGTACATTTTCGAGGCCTGATCCGCCAGGTCGTCGAACACGGACCGGAGGGTGGCGATCCCTTCCGGACCGCAAAGCGGCCCGTGGCCGGGGATGAAAAGCGTCTCTTTGTCGTAGCCCGAAAACATTTCGAGCGTCTTCCTCCAGTTGCTCAAGTTCGCATCCGAGGTGGCCGGGTACATGCCGTTGAACAGGAGATCCCCGGTGTAGATGACGTTCTGCTGCGGTACCCGGATGATCAGGTCGCTTGGCGTGTGCCCCGGGTACGATTCGATCACTGCCTGGGTGCCCCCCAGGTCGACGGTCAACGGGAGGTTCGACGGTTCCAGCGACCGGTTGGGGAGGGACACCGCGGACGAATCGACGCTTGCGAAGGCCAATTTCAACATGTTCAAGTCCCCCTTCGCGCGCTCCCGCGCCGCATCACTCGTCGCGTCCGTGATCCGTTTCTCTATGGCCGCGATCCTCTCGGGCCTGGCGGGTCCGCTCCCGGGCCCGTACACATTGACCATGAGGGGCGCCGTTTTCTCGTGCGCCCAGATGGGGATCCCCTGTGCGCCGTAGAATGCGTTCCCCAGGGTGTGGTCGAAGTGGTAGTGCGTATCCAGCGCCGCCCGGACTGGGACCGAACTGACCTGCCGCAGCGCGGCGTGCTGGAACGAGGCGCCGGCAGGGGTGCGGAAGCCTTCGATGAGGAGGGCGCCGTCGGTCCCGACGATGAACCCTCCGTTGGACACCGTCTCGAGTCCCTTCGATGGGTCGGAAACCGTGGCGTATACGCCGTTCCCGATTTTCCGGACGGATGCGAAGCCCTTGTCTGCCAAGGGTTGTGAACTTACCCGCCCGCCCCCGGCGAATCCTGCGCCCATCGCGGGCAAGGGGAAAGCGCGGGCCGCCCACAGCGCCGCACCGAGGCATGAGGTCGTCGCAAGAAAACTCCGCCGTGTCATCGGTATTGGATTGTCCATTCGCCCCTCCTTCAGGACCGGCAGTCCGGCAGCAACCGGTCGGATCGGTTGCGCCCCTCGAATCGATGCGGCAAAATCCTTAAATTTGGATGGCGGCCGAACAGAGGCGGGTTTCGTGGAGGACGAAGAAACTGCCGGCCGTCCGGGCATACGACCGCTGTTCCCGTTGACGCGGGTCTGGCCCGCCCCATGTGCGCCGTCTGCCCATCCGGAATATCATCCGCATGGGCATCCGCTCCGTTCTCCCCGGAATCTTACGTGAAAGCGTAAGTTGCACCTCAACGCCTGACCATGGAGGATGTATGCGCTACGTTGACGGCTACGTATTGCCCGTACCGAGGAAAAACCTGCAGGCCTACGGCCGCATCGCCCGGAAGGCGGGGAAAATCTGGCGGGAGCACGGCGCCCTCGAGGTCCGGGAGTGCGCTGGCGACGACCTCGATGTGAAGGGGTTGGTCCCGTTCCCGCGAACGATCAAGCTCAAGCGTGGCGAGACGGTGGTGTTCTCGTGGATCGTGTTCAAGTCGCGAGCGCATCGCGATCGCGTCAACGCGAAGGTGATGAAAGACCCGCGCCTGTCCGGGATGGACCCGAAGTCGATGCCGTTCGACTGCAAGCGCATCGTCTACGGAGGGTTCAAGGTCCTGGTCGACGTCTGAGCAACACCCCCAATGCAGGGCACCGATACTGCGATGACGATGCCACGTGCGGGAAGACGTGGAGACGGGGGGCGGAGACGACGGTGTTCCGGGGGGCTCGCAGCCGCCGTGTGCCTGTCCGTCCTGATGATGGTCGGACTGCCCGGTACGGTCCGCGGCGGAGCGGGGAAGTGCGTCCCGACAGCGGGAGACGCGGAGGGGCCCTTTTACAAGCCGGGGGCTCCGGAGCGACCTTCCACCGGTTCCGGGCTCGCCGTCTCGGGGGACGTGATTTCGTATCCCGATTGCCGTCCCGTTCCCGGAGCGCGAGTCGAATGGTGGCACGCGGATCGATCGGGGCGGTATGTCGACTCCCTGCGCGGAGCGCAGAAGACCGGGGCGACGGGCGGCTACGCGTTCACGACCTCTCCGCCCGGCGTCTATCCGGGTCGCCCCCCCCACATCCACTTCAAGGTCTCCGTGCCGGGGCACAGGCCGCTGACGACACAGCTGTACCTGCGCGGCGGGGAGAATGCGGTCCGGTTCGACCTGGTGGTTGAATCCGTGCAAGGAAACCGGTAGACCGATCCGCAAGGGGACAGGACATGACCGAGAACAAAAAAACCGTCGAAAGATACATGGACGGTTTTATGAAATCCGACCATGCGCAAATCTTGTCCTGCCTGACCGAAGATGTCGAGTGGGAAATGCCAGGAACATTCCGGCTTGCCGGGAAGGAAGCGTTCGACAAGGAAATTGAAAACGATGCATTCGTAGGGAGTCCAACGATTACCATTACCCGCATGGTCGAAGAGAACGATGTCGTCGTCGCGGAAGGGACGGTGCGTGTCAAAAAAAAGGATGGCGGTATTCTCTACGCCGTATTCTGCGATGTCTTTACCATGGAAAACGCAGCAATCCGGCGGCTTACTTCTTACCTGGTCGAAGTGAAATAGCGCTCGATTCAAACCTTGGGCCCTTTACTGCCGCAGCCTGGCTGGAGCGGTGGACCGTATGGGACGATACGTCATGATCAAAGCAGAAGCATCGCATGAACGTACGCAGTCCCGCGGGGAGGAAATCGCCAACAGCGTCAGCCACGGTGTGGGCTTGGTGGCGGCGATAGGCGCCGCGGTTGTTCTTGTGCTTTCTGCAGCCGAGCAAGGAGGCACGGCGCGAATGGTCGGCGCGAGCGTCTTCGCGGCGGCAATGGTTCTGCTGTACCTCACATCCACGCTCTACCACGCGTTGCCGGGGAATCGCGCCAAGCGGGTATTTCAAGTTCTCGATCACACAGCGATCTTCCTGATGATCGCCGGCACGTATACGCCGTTTACACTCGGTGTGCTCCGCGGTGCGTGGGGGTGGACGCTGTTCGGGCTCGTGTGGGGGTTGGCCCTTGCCGGCGTCGCACTTGCGGTGGCAGGTGGGGGTCGGTGTCCGAAACTCAGGGTGGGACTGTATCTCGCCATGGGCTGGCTCGTTCTCATCGCAATAAAGCCGTTGTGGCTCCGTGTGCCATCGTCAGGTCTGTTCTGGCTATTTGCCGGCGGTGTCGCCTATACGGTGGGCGTGGTGTTCTATACGGCCAAGCGGGTCCGGTACAGCCACTTCGTCTGGCACCTGTTCGTTATTGCGGGCACCGCGTGTCATTTCGTCGCAGTGCTGCGGTTCGCGGCCTGACTGCAGGCTGCTGCCGACGTTCACCCCGGATCCCGTATCCCCCGCGATACGGGATCCGGGTGATCCGTTACTTGCGCCCCCACTGGCCATTGTCGGCCTGGACAGCCCAGCCGGCCTCAGCCTTGTCCCGCCACTGCTTCGAAAAGATCTGGCGGATCTGAGGGACCTGATCCGGTTTCAGGGTGAGGGCTTTCGCAACCTCCTCGTATAGTTGGCGGCGCGCGGCGTTGTCGGCGTCGACGAGTCTCTTTAGGGACGCTACCTGCTGCAAACCCAGGCCGCTGGTCCCCCGGACTTCCAGGAACCCGTCCTTGTTGATCCCCACCTGGCCTTGCTGATAGTAGGGGAGCAACTCCCGGTGCCGCTGGCCGATCTGGTCCTTCAACCCACGGATGGCCGCGTTGCTCACGGTCGTTGCTTCCTCGGCGTAGGCCGGGGCGGGCCCGAAGCGGGCAAGCCGGGCGATGTCGCCGATCAGGCCGCGCTCGTTCAATGACTGCGGCATTTCCGTCGGCCCCGGCATGGTGGGTTCCTTCTTTTCCTGGTAGACCTCGTCCACGATCTTCTCGGCCGTCTTCTCCACCTGGGCGGCAGGAAAGTAGACGTTTACCGTGACGCACCCTGCGATGAGCGCGGGAACCGCCAGGAGACAAAGAAAAAAGCGATGCGCGGGTCGTTCCATGCCATCCCCCTTTTCGTGGTCGAACAGAAGGTTCCGTCTCAATCGGAGCGTTCGCTGGTCACGCGCTTCGCACGCTCCACCATGTCCGAAAAGCCGATGCGGTTATCCGGGTTGCGATTGATCACGTCGATCCCGGTAAAAAATCGCCTCTTCACCAGATACTCTACACCATCTTCATGGATGAGCCCCCGAACGGTGAAGACGTCGTTTCTCAGGCCGCATTCGAAACCGATCTTCTCGTAGGGGAATTCCTTGAAAAACCTCGTCATCAGGGACACTCCCATGCCGCTCAGGGCGGAGCCCGTGCTCACCAGGGAGATGGAGTTCACCGCCTTGAGGCTCACCGACTGTGTCACCCCCTTCGCGGGCACCGACTGCATCTTGAGATGAAATGCGACCGGCTGGCCGTAGGCAACCCGCAAGCCTTCAATGGAACCGGAAAGGAGCCCGGTGATGCGGCCGACGCCCAAGGCTGCGGAAAGCCGCTCCAGGTCGATCCGTTCGACGGTCACGTCGGCTCCGATTTCCCGGCCCGCGCTGACGGGCCGTTCCGCCGTCACGTTGCGGATGTCCAACCGGCCTCCGAACAGATCCCCGGTCAGTTCTCCGGTGGCGGTCAGGCGTTCCCGGCTGATGGCGACGGGGTCGAGAAGGCCTCCCAGTCGTCCCTCCAGCATGGGGCTCTCCCCGGCAATCCGGGCGATATCCAGACCGTCCAGCTGCGCCGCCATGTTGATGCGGAAGCCCGGGGAAAGCGGTTCGTCCACCCGGATTCGCCGCAGGGACAGTCTGGCTCCGAACAGAGACGTGTCGATCGCTCCCTCGAGGTAGAGGTGGTTGGGTACGAGGACTGCCGGCATCTCCAAAGGCCCCAGTTCCTGCCCGGCCAGACGAAGTTCCTTCAGGCTCAACCGGCCCCACCTTGCCGCATCGGACGGTCTGGGAAGGCCCGGATTCGCGGTCCCCAGGGAGTAGGAGATCGGGAGGTCGATGGCGAGCCCGGAGAGGAGGGGCGGCTCCGTTCCCCTGCGGAGATCGCCCGAGCGCAACCGGAGCGTCCCGGTCAGGTCGGCCGCTTGCCCGGAGCCGGAGAAGGAAAGGACGACATCCGCGGTGCCATCCATTTCCAGCCCTGCCAGATCGCGATGCGACGCGGCCAGCGGATCCCTCAAGAAAGTCCGGAAGATCGGCCCGAGCCGCGCATCGCGTATTGCCAGGCGCCCCTGGTGGCGCCATGTGCCTCCTGCGTGCCGCGCCTTCCCTTCGATGCTCAGGCGACCGAATCCCGCCATACCGCCTTCCAGCACAAGGTCTTCATACTCCTCGGGGGCCACTCTCGTTCCCCCCGCGTGGAAGTCCATGGGATCCCTGGCGAGGTCGACGTACACCGTGCCCCAGAGGGCCTCGCCCCGGTGCAGGGTCAGGTCGGTTTTCATCCGGGGGTGCGGGACCAGAAGCGCCTCGAGGTCGACTCTGCCGGCCAGGTTCTGACCCATCACATCGCCGGCGGGCGAGGTGAAGCCGATTTGTCCGAGCGTGGCCGTAGCCCCGATCCGGGAGCCGCCCGCCGCGGGTTCGAGTCGGGCGGCGAAGTCGATTGCGCCTGTCGGCGACCATCCGTCCCATTCCTGTCCACTCAGTGCCCGCGCGAGGGCCACCAGGTTGTCCGCGGGCAGGCTCGCGCCGTCCAGGCGGCCGCTGAGGCTCCCTCCGTGGAATGAAAGCTCACCCGTCAAGTGGCCCAGGGAACCGGATTGGATGTCCAGGCCTTCCACGCGATAGGAATTGTCGACCGGCCTTGCCGAGCCCCGGAGTCCCAATTTCCCCAGGGGTAGGGACCGGCCTTCGTAGAGCACATCGCCCGCTCCGACAAAAAGCTTCCAGCCCGGCGACATGGGAGCGGCGGTTCCACCGGCCAACGGCGCGTCGAAGCGGAACAGGCGTACCGCGAGAGGCGGCCTCTCGAATTGCCCGGTCCCCTGGATCCGCCCTGCCAGGCTGGCCTTTCCGCGGAGCCAATCCTGGAACGGGCCCTCCGCCCGCAAGGATCCCCCGAAGCGGCAGCCATATCCTGCGTTCGGCCAGGAAAACAGCAAATCCCGGGGGAGGAGTTCCAGGGCCAGCACGTGCGCCGGTCCTCGGGCAGCGAGACGGAGGCGGTAGGGGAGCCTGCCCGCGAGGTCCATGCCCGTCATGCCCCCGGGCAGGAGGGGAGCCAGAACGGCTTTCAACCGTTCGACCCGGGGGATGTCACCGGCCAGGGTTCCGGACATCTCTTCCAGGGTGGAGCCGCCCAGAACCCCCTGCGCCAGGAGCAGGCCTCCGATGTCGAGCCCGCGCACTTCCAGGCGAGGTTCCCTCCCCGAAAGCGTCGCGCTCGCCATCGCGTTCAGCCGGATCGGCTCCAGGTTCCTTATTGCCTGTGGACCCAGGGTTACCCGCCCCCGTGTCAGGGTCAGGGTCAACTCCTCGGCCTGGAATCCTTTCGGGGTCACCCTCAGCCTGGTCTGGCCGGAAACGTCGCCGGAGAGCCACGGCAGCATCACACGTGCCGACTCCAATGCCAGGTCGACCTCGATCGCGGGGCCGGGCGTGACTTTTCCCCGGGCAAAAAGCTTGCCTTCCGCGAGGGTGCTCTCTTTCCGGCAGAAGGTCAGCTCCCCGTACCCGTTGAAGCTTCGGATGCCCTCTTCCCCCGGGACCAGGCTCAAACGGACCCCGTCGGCCGCGAAATCGCCTTGGGGCAGGGCCACGCGCAGCCGGGCGCCGGTAAGTTCCAAATCCTCGATGTCGAACAGGCGGGTGAGCGGTGTCAGGTCGGGTGTGACCTCTGTCTCCCGGGGCCGCGGGCGCTCGAAAACAAGCCCCCGGGCTTTCACGCGGCGCAACCACGGACCCTTGCGGAAGAAGCGGCGAGGGATCAATTCGAATTGCAGGTGATCCAGGCGCAGCAGGTCGCCCTCATGCGGGGGGCCTGCGATCGAGAGGCCCGAAAGTTCAAGGGCCGGGGGGGAAAGCGATAGTCTCAGGCCGGCCAGGGAAGCCGTTCCTCCCCGCGGAGCAAGCGCCCGCTGCACCCATGGGCGGATCAGCAGGGGCCGGTAGACGGCCAATGCCACGGTGAGCGCGGCGACCCCCAGAAGGGCCGCCATTCCCGCGCCACACCAGAGGGCCGAGCGTCTCATGTTCACTGGACTCCCCACCGAAAATGCTGTTCTCTTTCGGAAGGAATGACCTGTACGTACCGCGATGATTCACCTGAATTATGCGCTTCAAACAGGAGGGATGGGGAGATGAAAAAGAGGATCGCCACCCCCGATGCCTTTCGCTCCCGTACCCCGGAGGCCGGGTCCTGTACTCTGCGCCCTGTGCCAGGAGGTTTCTCTGCTATAATCGGAAATATCCGTTCCGACAACCATCCGGGGACAGGGGTCTTGGCATGGCATTATCACTTCGCTGTTCTGAAATTGCCGGGGAAAAGGAATGTGATTTCGTCGCCAAAGGCGAAACGGAGGATGAAGTCTTCCAGATCATGGCAGAACACTTCAAGGCGGTCCACGGCTTGTATGGAGCTTCCAAACCCATCAAAGACGTTTTTCGCAGGTCGCTCCGTCGGGAATAGGGACGACGGCCGGTTAGAGGCCGTCCGCCTTTTCCCAACGTGACCCAGGATTCCCTTTTCCTGGTCTTCGACCTGGTCGGGACCTGCGCCTTCGCGATGTCCGGTGCGTTCAAGGCGATCCGGAAAAGCCTGGACCTGCTCGGCATCCTCGTGCTCGGGTTCGCCACGGCGATGGGCGGCGGGGTCGTTCGGGACGCCCTCCTTCACCGGACCCCGGTCGCGTTCACCACGAACCTCTACGCCCTGTTCGCTCTCATCGGTTGCCTGCTGGCATGCGCCTGGCATTGTGCCGCGAAGGGGAGAAGGTTTCTGGACGAAGACCGGGCCTTTCTTCTCGTGGACGCGCTCGGGCTGGCCGTCTTCGCGGCGATCGGCGCCTCGGCGGGATCCGCTGCGGGGCTCGCGCCGTGGAGCGTAGTGGTGCTCGCGGCCCTGACCGGCGCGGGGGGCGGGGCGCTGCGCGACCTCCTGGTGCTGGAGATCCCGATGATCCTGCACGCCGACTTCTACGCCACCGCGGCGCTGCTGGGGGGGCTCTCCTTCGTTCTCATCGCCGGGGCGGGGTTCCATACGCCCGTCGCATCAGCCGCCGCTTTCCTGACGACGTTGCTGCTGCGTACCGCGGCGATCTACCTCGGCTGGAGCCTGCCCAAACTACGGTAGGGGCCCCGTGATCGGTCCATCCCGGCCCCGGTTGGATATTCTGCCGGATGTTCCCACCCGCGCATCCGATGACGCATCGGGCCAAGAAGCGAAAACAGGGTGAACAAATCGGGAGAATCCTGCGTCAATAAGGGGGGAGCCTTGATGACCGTGATGGTGGTGGACAAATCGGCCCGGCCGGGGCGCCACTGAGGAGATCGGGGGGACGAATGAAGGCATGTACAAAGGGTTTCGGATCGATATTCATCGTCGGAGCGTTGCTGCTGTTCCCGCCGGATTCCGGGGCGGGATCCCTCGGGTCGATGCGGGTCAGACTCGCCCAGGGAGACGTGCAGGTGAAGATCGCCGAAACGGGGGATTGGGCGCCTGTCTCGGTCAATATGCCCCTCGCCGAGGGGGACGAACTGTGGGTACCGGAGGGGAGCCATGCGGCGATCCAGACGAACAGCGGGTCCCACGTCCGGCTCGGCGCGTACACGGCCCTGCAGGTCCTGCGGATGGACCGGGACTCCTACCAGTTCCATCTTGCACAGGGGGATGTGTACGTGCTGAACCGCGCCCCAAGGCGCATCGCCCTCCAGTTCGACACTCCCGACGCCTCCATCCGCGCTTTCGGGAAATCGACCTTCCGGATCGAAGTCCCCGAAGGAGAGACGGCCGTTTCCGTGTTCATGGGATCGGTCCTTATGGAGAACGGCGGCGGAATGACAACGGTCCGGGCGGGCAGCATGCTGGCCGTGGGTCCGGACGGTTACGGGGAACTTTCCCCGCTCCTCCCCGCCGACGACTGGCGGAGGTGGAATGCGCAGCAGGACCGGGTCATCCTTGCCAGGGGGAACAGCTACGGGTACCTGCCGGAGGAGCTCCGGGTTTACTCCAGCGACTTCGACGAAAGCGGCCGGTGGGTCAATGTGCCCGGGTACGGGTACTGCTGGACCCCCACGGTCGTCGTGGTCTCCGACTGGGCTCCGTACCGGCACGGAAGGTGGGTGTGGAGGGGCGGAGACTACGTCTGGATCGGCTATGAGCCCTGGGGATGGGCTCCCTACCACTACGGCCGTTGGGCCTTCGTCGTCAACATCGGGTGGTTCTGGGTGCCTCCCGCCAGGGGGGATGTGTACTGGGCACCGGGATACGTGGGCTGGGTGCGGACGGGGGATCACGTGGCGTGGGTGCCCCTCGCTCCGAGGGAAACCTACTACGGGCGCGGCAACTACGGCCGGTACAGCACGAATATCACCAACGTAAACATCAACCAGGTCCATGTGACCAACGTCTATCGGAACGTGAACGTCGTCAACAGCGTCACCGTGGTCAACCAGACCACATTCGTCACGGGCCGTCCGTCCTCCGTCGACCGGAACGTGGTGGTGAACGTGAGGGAGGATTTCGCCAGGCGGCGGAACATCGTGGTGGGAAACCCCCAGATCCAGCCCGCGAGGACGAGTTACATCCCGGTGGACCGGTCGATCCCAGAGGCGAAACGCCCACCGGCGGCCGTCCGGAGGATCGACGTGAAGGAACTGAGACAATCCCGTCCGCAGGTCAAGGAACCCGACCGTTCCGCAATACGGCCACAAGAGAAGCCTCGCCCCATGGAGGTAAAGAAAGTCGAGAAACCGATGTCTTCGAGCGAGAGGATAAAAGAGCGCCAGCAGGCAGCGCCTGCCGAGAGGGGCAGGCCGCAGCAGGCGGCACCGCCGGAAAAGGCCAGACCGAAGGCAGAGCCTGTCGAGAGGGGCAAACCGCAGATGGTCCCGGCGGAAAAAGACAAGCGGAAGGCAGCGCCTGCCGAGAGGGGCAGGCCGCAGCAGGCGGCGCCGCCGGGAAAGGCCACACCGCAGGCAGCGCCTGCCGAGAGGGGCAGGCCGCAGCAGGCGGCACCCCCGGAAAAGGCCATACCGCAGCCCACGCCTGCCGAGAGGGGCACGCCGCAGGAGGCCCCTGCGGAGAAAGGCAAACGGAAGGAAGCCACACCGGTGAACGGGAAGCAGAAGGATTCCGTACCCGGCAACGGCTCGCGCGAAAAACCGCGCGGGGGGACGGAGCGGGAGGAGGAGAAGGACCACCGCCAATCCCAGTGGGGGCGGACGGAAGGCCTCCGGTGACCTACCCTCCTCAGACAGGTCCGATGTTGACCACGCTCGACGGTCAGGAGAAGGCTATCGGCTTGTTCCCTCGGCAGGTTTATTGGTCTGAAGGAGGTTCTTGACCATCTCCTGGACGTACGGTTTTTCCTTCAGGCTCGCGTACGCCCCCGGGAAGTAGACGGCAGCGATCCGTGCGCTTCCTCCCCCGAAGTTTCTCAGGATGACCGCGAATCGCTGGTCACGGGAGAGCCGGACATGGTCGATCATGGGGAAATCGTAATAACCGACCCAGAACTCGGCGTCATCCGTCCGGATTTCGCCGGTATCCTCGTTCCGGGTCTTTACCTCCATCCGGAGTTGCATCTCCTTTCGCCGGCTGTCGACCTTCTTTACCACGAGCAGGAAACTTCGCTCTACCTGGTTGAGCTTCAATAGGGCCGGCTCCAGCGGTATCCCGCCCGGGTTGCGGGCGAGATCGTCGAAATCGACGGTGCGCTCGAACGATTTTCCTGCCTCTTCCAGCACCACCATTTCCTTTCGGGTCACTTCCCGAGCGACCTTGCTCAGCCGGTCCCGCAGTTCGCTGCCCTTCGCACCGCCGTATTTTACGGCGTCGCGCTCGAGCTGGAAGAACAGGGGCTTGAGGTTCAGAGACTCATGGAAGTTGTACGCCAGCAATTCCAGCTTCAGCAGGCGGTCATCGATGGACGTCGATTCGGGCCGGAGGAACGACTGGATGATAGACACGAACATGTCCTTGCGCAAGGCGCTGTCCGCCTCTTCCCGTTTGCTGATCAACTCGGAAGCAAACCGTGCACGTGTCTCCTCGGACTGCCGTCTTTCGATGAATTGCGAACCGAAAAATCCGAGTCCGGCCACAGCCAGGGCAGCCAGCAACCCGCCGACCGGCTGGAGGACGATCGCCGCCTTGTCCCAGAAATCCTTTTCCCTGGGCTCCATACTCATTCGCTCCGCAAGGAAGACTTTCCATCCTTTTTCTCGAGGACGAGGTTGTACCGCGCGGAATCCTCGAACGAGTTAACGGTCATCTGCGGAGAGCCGTCACTGGACTTGATCGACAGGGTGCATTTTCCCTGCTCCGGCACAAACAGGCGATAGGATCCGAGTTTGTCCGTCTCTGCGCTGTAGCTCCCCTTGGCACATTTGACCTCGACCTTCGTCCCTGCCTTGATCGGTTTTCCGCTCTCCTTGACCGTCCCGTAGATCTCTCCGGCTTGCGCGGTTGTGCAGGAAATCGCGAGACAAATCATCGTCAGGAATGCCTTCCTCATCGAACCCTCCCTCTCGTGGTGTGCAGGTTCCACCGGTTTGTGATGGACGTCATCCGTCTGGACGTCATCCAATATACGGACCAGGGACGATTCGCATTCGAAGGGAACCGGCGATCCATGTCAGTGGAACCGCGCACCCCGAAGGTCGAAACTCCCAAGTAGTCTTTGCTGAAAGAATATCCCAACCCGGTTTGGGTTTGTGCATTTCTTGTGACCGGTGAGTTTGGCCCGTTTTGACCGGACACCTCTTTCCCGGGTTGTTGTCGGATACCGGGGGATTCCCCATATGGGCAAGTGGGATACCTTTTGGGGAAGCCGCGTGGACGGAGGGGGAGCCGGGATTATGAGAACATGTTATTTATCATCGGCTTGTAATCGTCAGGCAAGTTGGCACTTCCCATGCACTACACATACGTGGCTTTCAAATTTTCCTCTGGAGGAAAAGAAATGAAGAAACTGTTCTCGATGTTCCTCGCGGTTGCTTTTGCGCTCTCGATGATCGGTGTCGCGGGCGCGGCCGACAACGCCGCGAAGCCGGCGGCTCCGGCAGCCGAGAAGAAGGCGGCTCCGGCGGCCGAGAAGAAGGCAGCTCCGGCGACCGAGAAGCCGGCGGCTCCGACGGCCGAGAAGAAGGCGAAAAAGACGACGAAGAAGACGAAGAAGGAAACCGAGAAGAAGGGCGAGGAAACGGGCCAGAAGATGGGCGAGGAGAAGAAGGCCGCGCCCGCCGCGCCCGCTGCACCTGCTGCACCCGCCACGCCTCCGGCCCCGGCGGCTCCCCCGGCGAAGAAGTAACCGGGTCAACCGGGCAGGCGGTCCGGCCCCACAAGGGCTTCCGGATCCCGCGGGCAGGGGGTCACAATCCCCCTGCCCTTTTTTTTTACCCCCTTTGAGGATGAAGATGAGAAAACGATTCTCCTTGCTCGCGGCAGCAGCAATCGCCCTGTCGGTCGTCGCGGGTGGGTGTGCCAAGGAAAAAGCGCCCTCACAGCCCGAACCACCGAACAAGGAGGCCGTTGGAAAAGAGAAGAAAGCCGCCCCGAAAGCCGGTTTGAAATGGTTCACCGGGACGATCGAGACCTTGGACGCGGCGTCGGGGACCCTGACCCTGAAGGGACCGAAGGGGACGATGGAGTTCAAGGCCGATGGGAGCGCGAAGAAGGACCTCGATGGCATGGATATCGGGGACAAGGTAATCGTGAAGCACACCGGCGAGATAGCACATTCCATCGTGAAGCCCGGTGCGATCAATAATCCCCGGGCCAGGAAGGAGAAGGAGGAATCCCGGAAAGCGGTGGACCTTGTTCCGAAAGCGGAGTAAGAGGAGCGTTCCGGTTTACCCGTGACAACATGGCCTTGTCTGTTACTGGCCAGCCCCGCATGACCGGTCCACCCGTATCATGGCGCAGGAACGCTCCTACCCCCTGCCCCATGGGTTCAGCCGCAGCCGCCCGCCAGGAAGCCACCCCTCTTGTGCGACACGAATCCACGCGATACCGTACCAGACACCGAATGGGGCGAGGAGCACAAGGAGCCACTTTCCGTCTCGCACGCCTAGGACGAGCGTCACGAGGCTGCCGCAAATGGAGATCGCGGCGATCAGGATGGCCAATGTGCGGGCGGGAAGCGAGAGATTCGGGAGATAACTTTCCAGCGGCAGGGCCTTCGGTTCGACCTTCGGCCTGGCACCCCGGGCCGGACTTCTCCGCTCCGGATGGAACAGTCGATCCGGCAGCTTTATGCGGCCGGACGGTTTCGGTCTCGTGACGACGAAACGGAGGTCGTCGCTTTTTCCCCTCGACGTGTTTCCGCGTTTCGGTGCCATGGATTGCACACACCATCTCACAAGATATTCCGGAAGGCAACCTGCGGCGGGATATACGCATGCCCACCCAGTCGGCCTGTAACCGGGGGCAGGTCAATTCCAGGCACACTTTACTGAATGCGAATGATACCTTGGTTATGGTCCAGAATGGGTCGAGATCCAAACCGGGGGGTGTCTCGTGGGCATTCTGCAAGGCAGGAAAGGGCTAATCCTCGGCGTCGCCAACGAGAAGTCCATCGCATGGGGCGTGGCCAGGGCCTGTCACCGCGAGGGGGCCGAACTCGGGTTCAACTATCTCGGCGAGGCGCTCAAGAAACGGGTGCATCCCCTGGCGGAGTCGATCCGGTCGAGCTTCGTCGAACCGCTCGACGTTGCCGACGACGCCCAGATCGACGATTTCTTCTCCAAGGCCGAGGCCCGGTGGGGGCGGCTCGACTTCATCGTGCACTCCATCGCCTTCGCCAACAGGGAATCGCTGATCGGCCATTTCCGGGATACCTCGCGCGCCGATTTCCATCTCGCGCTGGACATTTCCGCATACTCCTTCATCGCCTGCGCCCGGCGGGCGGCCCGGTTGATGGGACCGGGGGGGGCCATGGTGACGATGAGTTACCTCGGGGCGGTGCGCTCCGTGCCGAACTACAACGTGATGGGCGTGGCGAAGGCCGCCCTCGAAGCTGCGACCCGTTACCTGGCCTACGACCTCGGGCGGGAAGGGATCCGCGTCAACGCCGTCTCGGCAGGGCCGATCCGGACGCTGGCTGCCTCCGGCGTGGGCGATTTCCGCAGGCTGATGGAGAAGAGCGCCCGCGGCGCCTTGCTCCGGCGGAACGTGACGCAGGACGAGGTGGGGAACGCCACCGCGTACCTCCTTTCGGACTGGGCTTCTGGTGTGACCGGCGAAGTGCACTACGTCGACGCGGGGTTCAACATCGGCGGCGGCGACCCGGGTATCGAACCGGCCGCATCGGGCTCCACATCCCCCTCGTCCTGAGCGGCGGTGCTTTTCCCCGGTCGGTTCCCCCCGCCGGGTGTCTCAAAAGAACCAAAAACCCCCGGCGGGATGCCCGCCGGGGGTTTCGATCGTTCCCGGGTTCTTCACCCGATGTCGTTACGCCGGATCAGGCCTTGCCGACGTTGGTGGCCTGCGGACCCTTGGGGCCCTGCGTGATCTCGAACTGGACCTTGTCGCCTTCTGCAAGGCTCTTGAAGCCCTCCGACTTGATCGCGCTGAAGTGGACGAACACATCCGGCCCCCCGTTTGCCTGGCTGATGAATCCGAACCCCTTCGCGTCGTTGAACCACTTCACTGTACCTGTCTCCAAGAAAGCCCCCATGAAAAATGTTCTTGCTCAACCCAGGCAACGAGGCCCAAATCGACCAGAACAGATAGAATACCACAATATTGGCGATCCAACGAGATTTCTTCGGTCGTTTGGTAATGGGCGAGATCGGGATCGTTGCCGGGCGCCGAGTCGTTCTTCCAAACGGCCCCATCTAATCCGGTGTCAGGCGGAGCATATTTCCACGATGCATCCAGAAAGGAGACATTCCGGAGCCATGCCGAACGAGAAACCGCCGGAGCGCACCCAGCAGATCCAAGTCAATACTGGCGATGAAATGTCCAGGGGACGTTACAGCAACAACATGCTGGTGAGTCATAGCCCCGAGGAATTCATCATGGAGTGGCTTCTGAACTCGCCGTCCGGCACGCACCTGGTGTCACGGATCATCGTGAGCCCGGGCCACATGAAACGGATCATCGATGCGTTTTCGGATAACCTGCGTAAATACGAGAGCAAATTCGGGGCGGTAAGGGTGATAGACAACAAGGATCAAGCATTCCATTGATCCAGGGGGCCGTGCCATCGCCAGGTCCCGGCACTTCTGTATCCATCCCTGGAAATTCAGGCTTCCGTTGCCGAAAATGCGCCATCACCCATCCGGTCCTTCCCGTGGTCGCGGGCGATGAGCATGTAGATGGACGGGATGACGAACAGGGTGAACAGGGTGCCGATGAACATGCCGCCGACCAGCACCAGGCCGATGGAGTTCCGCGCGGCCGCGCCGGCGCCGGTGACAAGTGTCAGCGGGAAGTGGCCGGCGATGGTGGCGGCGCTGACCATGAGGATCGGGCGGAGGCGAATCATGGCCGCTTGGCGGACGGCCTCCAGTTTCGTCGATCCCTGGAGCTGCAGCTTGTTCGCGAATTCCACGATCAGGATGCCGTTCTTGGACACCAGCCCGACCAGCGTCACCAGTCCGACCTGCGAATAGATGTTCAGGGTGGTGGTCCAGCCGTGGGTCCAGAACGGGACGTTGGGGTCGGGCATCTTCAGGAACGTGAAGAGCAGGGCGCCGAACATGGCCAGCGGCACCGATCCTGCCAGGATCACGAACGGGTCCCGGAAACTGTTGAACTGGGCCGCCAGCACCAGGAATATCAGGATGACGGCCAGGTTGAACGCGGGGAGGAACCGCTCCCCCTCCGTGCGAAGCTGGCGGGACTCGCCGGTGTAGTCGATTACGTACCCCTTGGGAAGGATCTTCGCCGCTTCATCCTCGAGGTACCGCAACGCCTCGTCCAGCGGCCGGACCGCCACGCCGCTGATCTTGACCGCGTTCAGCTGCTGGAACCGGTTGAGCGAGCGGGGTACGACCGATTCCCGCAGGGTAGCGAAGGTGCTCAGCGGGACCAGCTTGCCGTTGGGTCCCGTGACGCGGACGTCCTTCAGTTGGTCGGGATTGAGGCGGCCGATCCTCTGGATCTGGGGAATGACCTTGTAGCTGCGTCCCGAGATGTCGAAGCGGTTCACGAAGTCGCCGCCGACCAGCCCGCCCATGTCGCCTGCGATCTCTCCCAGGTTTAGCCCCATGGAGGCGACCTTGTCCCGGTCGATCACGAACTCGGTCTGGGGCTGATCGATCTTGACGTCGATGATGGGCGGGAAGGCGAACATCCCGCTCTGCATGGCCTTCCGCTGCAGCTGGTTGGCGAACTCCAGGATCTGGTCCGTTTCCGCCGTCGAGGCCAGGACGATCTCCACCGGGAAATCCCCTCCTCCGGGCAGGGCTGGCGGAGTCACCGGGAAGATCCGGATCCCGGGGATTCTCTGCAGATTCTGCTGGACGCCGGGAAGGATCCGGAAGATGTCCCGTTTCCGCTCGCCCCACGGTTTGACGACCATGCCGCCGAAACCGGAGTTGGGAAAGGTGATCTGGAAGGTGAAGTCGGTCTCCGGCTCGCTCATGAAGATCCGGTTGGCTTCCGCCGCGAAGATCCGGTTCTGGTCCAGGGTGGAGTTTGCGGACGCATCGAGGATCCCGAAGATGACCCCCTGGTCCTCCAGCGGCGCCAGTTCCTTTGCGGACATGACGAACATCGGGACGGCGGCCAGGGAGACGGCGATCCATACCGCGTACACCACCGGACGCGACGCCAGGGTGACATCGAGGAGGCGGCCGTAGGCGTTCTTCAGCCGCCCGAAATCGCGGGAGATGCGGCCGGCCAGCCCCCGTTCCGCCTCGCCGGAACGGAGCAGCCTCGCCGACATGACCGGCGAGAGGGTCAGGGCGACGACCCCGGAGATGGCGACCGCTCCCGCCAGGGTGAAGGCGAACTCCCGGAACAGCGCGCCGGTAAGCCCGCCCTGCAGGCCGATCGGAAGGTACACGGTCGCCAGAGTGACCGTCATGGCGACGATCGGCCCGACCAGCTCGCGGGCGCCGGTCAGCGCCGCCTCCTTCGGCGTTTTTCCCTCCCGGATGTGGCGCTCCACGTTTTCCAGGACCACGATGGCGTCGTCTACCACCAGCCCGACCGACAGGACGATGGCGAGGAGTGTGAGCAGGTTCACTGTGAACCCGAACGCCTGCATCAAGAAAACACCGCCGATCAGCGATAGCGGTATCGCCACCACCGGGATCAGGACGGAGCGGAGGGAGCCGATGAAGAGGAAAATGACGACCATCACGATGAGCAGCGTGTCGCCCAGTGTCTTCAGCACCTCGCGGATGGCGTTCGAGATGTAGTTCGTGGCGTCGTACGCGATGCGGGCATCGAGGCCGGCCGGCAGGTCCCTGCCGATCGATTCCATCTCCGCGCGCACCAGCCGGATGACGTCGAGGGAGTTGGCGTTCGGGAGCGGCCATATCCCCATGAACACCGCGGTCTGTCCGGAGAAGTGGACCTCGGCGTCGTAATCCTCCGCCCCAAGCACCACGTCGGCGATGTCGCCCAGCCGGACCACGGTCCCGTTTCGCTCCCGCACCGCCAGGCTCCGGAACTCGCCGGCCGTTCCGAGATTGGTGTCGGCGGTGAGGTTGACCTGGATGTATTCCCCCTTGCTCTGCCCGAGGGCGGCGAGGAAGTTGTTGGAGGCCAAGGCCTGTCGCACCTGCGCCGGGCTGATGTCCAGCGCAGCCATCCGGTCGGGCTTGAGCCAGATCCGCATGGCGAACGTGCGGGCGCCAAGGACTTCCGCCCGCTGCACCCCCTGCAGGGCGGACAGGCGGGGCTGGACGACGCGCACGAGGTAGTCGGTGATCTCGTTCTGCCTTAGGATGCCGGAACTGAAGCTTAAGTACGCCGACGCGAACCGGGTGTCCGCCGACTCGATGTTGATGACCGGCACTTCCGCTTCCGGGGGGAGGTCCCGGCGGACCTGGTCGACCTTGGAGCTGATCTCGGCAAGCGCCTTGGTGGAATCGAAGTTGAGCCGGAGGCGCACGCGGATCGTGGAGAGGCCCAGGGCACTCTGCGACTCCATGTACTCGATCCCGTCGGCGGCGGCGATGGCGCGCTCCAGCGGAGACGTGATGAAGCCGCGCACCAGGTTCGCGCTCGCGCCGACGTATACGGTGGTGACGGTCACCGACGCGATCTCGCTCCGGGGGTATTGCCGGACGTTGAGGGTGCGGATCGCCTGGAGCCCGGCGATGATGATGAGGAGGTTGACCACCAGGGCCAGAACGGGGCGGCGGATGAACAGGTCGGTGAACTGCATCAGTCGTCCTTCGGGCTGGGGGCGAGCCGGAACTCCGGGGCGAGCCGGTTGTCGACCACCACCGGCTGGCCGTTGCGCAGCTTGAAGACACCGGTGCTGACGACGGTTTCCCCCTCCTTCAACCCTTCCGTGACGGCGACGTAATCGCCGCGCCGCTCGCCCAGCCGCACGAACTGCTGGCGGAGGACCTTTCCGCCCTTCTCCTTGCCGTCGTCCTGGACGACGAAGACCGAGTCGCCGTAGGGGGCGTAGAGCGCGGCCGTGGCCGGGATGGCGACCACCTTGTTCCGGACCGGCAGGCCCACCGTCACGTTGACGAACATGCCGGGACGCAGCTTCTCTTGCGGGTTCGCCACCGTCGCCTGGAGCCGGAGATTGCGGGTTTCGGCGTCCACCAGCGGACTGACGGTCGTCACGCGGCCGTCGACCGAAAGCCCCGGCAGCATGTCCCCCGTCACCCGGACCGGCAGACCGACGCGCAACCGGGACAGTTCCTGCTGGGGGAGGGCGAAGTCGACGAAGATCGGGTCGAGCGACTGCAGCGTCACGACCGGATCCCCCTCCCGGAGGATCTGGCCGAGGTTTACCTGCCGGATGCCCAGGCGGCCGCCGAAAGGCGCGCGGATCGACTTCTTCCCGATTGCGGCGCGGATCGCGTCCCGCTGGGCCACCGCCTGCTGGTGGTTGGCGACCGCGATGTCGTAATCCGCCTGGGAGATGATCTTTTCCGCCAGCATCTCGACGTCGCGCGCCAGGACGGTCCGCGTCAGATTCACCTGGGCTTCCGCACCGGGAAGCTGGGCCTCCTCCACGCTGGTGTCCTGACGGACCAGCAAGTCACCGTTTCCGACCTTCGCGCCGGGCGTAAACAGGATCTCCACGGCCTTCCCCGCTACCTCGGCGGCGACGGTGACCCCCTGCACCGCGGTAAGCGAGCCTACCGCAGACAGCGAGGTCTCCCAGGATTCGACACGGGCGACGGCGGTGGTGACCGTTTCTGGCGGGAGCACCGCTTTCTTCCCCTGCTCGATCATCGCCCGGATCTGCAGGGCCTTGACGGCCGCAAGCGCGCCGATGACGACCACCAGGCCGAGGACGGCGAACAGGATGCGCTTCTTCATGGTCGGAGGGCTCCGGCGGAGGGATTATCGGTCATCACGGACGTCCTTGTCATGCCGGGTTCCGGTCCGCGGTTCCACCACCCGCCCCCCAGCGCCTGGAAGAGCGCGGCGGTATCGGAAAACCGCACGGCCTGCACCCGGACCAGGAGGATACGCGAAAGGAAGTACTGGCGCTGCGCGTTGAGCAGGGAGAGGTAGCTCGTCGCGCCGAAGCGTACCTGCTTCTTCGCGATGTCCAGGGTGTCGCGCGCGGCAACTTCGGCTTCCGCCTGCGCCTTGAGGGTCACGGCGTCGTATTCCAGCGCCCGGAGCACGTCGGCCACGTCGCGGAACCCCTGCAGGACCGTCTCGCGGTACTGCGCCGCGGCCAGGTCGAAGCCGGCGACGGCGGCGCGACGCTGCGCTTCCAGCGCCCCGCCGCGGAAGATGGGCTGCAGGAGTCCCGCCCCGATCCCCCAGGCTGCGGTGCCGGGTTGGAACAGGTCGCCGATCTGCGACGCTTCCGTGCCGTACCGGGCGGACAGCGTGATCTGGGGATAGAGGTTCGCCGTGGCCACGCCGACCGTGGCGCTCGCCGCGTGCAGCACCTCCTCCGCGGAGCGGATGTCGGGGCGCTGGCGCACCAGCGACGACGGCAGGCTCACGGGAAGCTCTTCCGGCAGCCGGAACCCTTCGAGGTCGAACTCGGGAAGATCCGCCGCATCGCCGGGAAATCTCCCGGCAAGGACCGCCAGCAGGTGACGCGTCTGGGCGATCCGTTTCTCCAGCGGGGGGACGGCCGCCCGGGTCTGGGCCAGGGATGCCCGCTGGGCGAGGACGTCGGTCCGCGCGATTCCCCCCAGCTCGAACTGTTTCTCGATGATAGCGAGCTGCTCTTCCTGCGTCGCCAGGATGTCCCGGGTGGCTTGCAACTCCCCGCGCAGGGATGCCTCCTGGAGGGCCGCGGTGACGATGTTGGACGTGAGCGTGAGGTAGGCTCCCTCGAGCTGGAAACGCTGGTAGTCGACCTGCGCCTGAAGCGCCTCCAGCTCGCGGCGCGTCTTCCCGAACAGGTCGAGGGTGTACGAGACGTCCACCGAAGCGTTGTACAGGGTGAAGGGGTTGATCTGCGCGTTCGGTTGCCCGAGAGAAGCCCCGGAGGGATCCTGACGCGATACGGAAACGTTCCCGTCAACGCTGGGAAGGAGTTCCCCCGAGCGGGCGCGCAGGAGCTCCTGCGCCCGCCGCAGGGCAGCCTCGGCAGCGCCCAACGTGGGACTGTTCGCGATCGCCTCGCGGATCCATCGATCCAGAGCCGCGGAGCGGAACAGTTCCCACCAAACGGCGGGGATTTCCCCGCCGGGAAGGAAGCGTTGCGATCCCCCGCCGACCCCCGGCGCGTCGGCCGTCTCCGCGGGCAGCGTCTCCGCCGTGTACGAAGCGACCTCCGGGGGGGGGGGCCTTCGGTAATCGTGGCCGACCGCACACCCGGCGAGCGACGCGATAACGAGTGCGGTATGCAATAACGTAAGCTTTTGCGTGTCCTGCCGCTTCAACGGTGTTCACCTGCGCGTCGCGGGGGGGGCACCCCCGTCTATTTCCCGTTTTTCGATTTTTAGATGCGGATCCGGCTGATTCGAATCATGGAAACCGGTTCCTTCGCGCGAGATCCCGTGGTTCCGCTCCAGGAAATGCACTCAGCGGTACGGACCCGAGGGGTCAAATCTTCACCAATACCGCCGATCGGCTCCACCGGATGGCGGGCCGGGATTCCACGCGGAAACCATTCTGACCGGCAAGATGTAACGTGACGGCAAACTCCCGCTCCGATACCTCGAAGCTGGGTTCGGCCAGCAGAAGCCTGCCGCCGGGCTTCAACGCCGCGGACGCCTCGGCAAAGAACCTCCCGGCGCCGGGCATCTCGTGTACCACGGCGAACGCCAGCACGAAGTCCACCTGCCCTTTGAGATCGTCGAGGCCCATGCCGTCCCCGGGGACCCGTCTCGCGTCGATCCGGTCGAGCAGGCCGGTCTTCCCTGCGCGGTGGCGGAGTTTCGCCAGCATCTTCGGTTGTATGTCCATTGCCACGACTTTTCCCGAGCGGCCGACCAGTCGGGCGAGTTCCAACGTGAAATATCCCATCCCGGGGCCGGGTTCAACCACCGTCATCCCCTCGGACACGAACGGCCGGAGAAGGGCAGGCGGGTCATGTACAAGACGCCTGATGGGGTTTGCCAGGAAATAGCCAAGCCACCAGGGGCACACCCTGTGGGACACGGTTCACCTCCCGACCCCGGTCCGACAGGCAGACATAACCCGGCGCATCCAGGGCCATCCGGGCGGGGGACGAATTGCGATCCACTCCCGCCCCAATCGGAAATACAATAGACCACGGAAGCCCGCATTCCCATCCCGGTCGTTGGAGGGGGAGATGTCCCCGCCGGACAGAACCGCATACCTGAGCAAGTCGCTCTACATCCGAGGGCTCCAGTGCCACAAATCCCTGTACCTCGACCGGTACCAGCCGGATCTCCGGGGGGAGCCGACGCCGGAGCTCGAGGCGCGTTGGGCCAGCGGGCACGAGGTCGGAGATTTCGCCCACATGCTGTTCCCCGGGGGGGTGGTTGTCCCCTTCGACGGGCTGACAAAGGACGAGCAGCTGGCGAAGACCCGCGAGGAGATCGACCGCGGCACGAAGGCCATCTACGAGGCGACCTTCTCCCATGACGACGTTTTCGTGAAAGCGGACATCATCGTCCGGAACCGCGGCTACTGGGACCTGTACGAAGTGAAAAGCTCCACCTCCGTGAAGAACCACCACTGGGACGACGTGGCGATCCAGTATTACGTCCTTTCCGGGTGCGGGCTCCCCATGCACAAGGCGTATCTCGTGCACATCAACAGCAGCTACGTGAGGGAGGGGGACATCGTCCCGGAGGAACTGTTCGTCATCCGGGACATAACCGGAATCGTGAAGGAGAAGCAGGCGTCCATCCCGGACGAGTTGGCCGGGATGCGGGCGATGCTTCGCGGGAACGTGCCGAAGGTCGACATCGGGCCCCACTGCGAGGACCCGTACGAGTGCGATTTCATGGGACATTGCTGGCGACATGTGCCCGAGGCTTCGGTCTTTTCCCTGCGGGGGCGCGGGATCGACCGGTGGGAGCTGTACCGGCAGGGGGTCGTCAAGCTGGAGGATGTCCCGCTCGATTCCCTCAACCTGATGCAGAGGATGCAGGTGGAGTATTTCCTGGACAGGAAGTCGCACGCCGATCCGGCGATGGTCCGGGAGTTCCTGAAGAAGGTCCGATACCCGGTCTGCTTCCTCGATTTCGAGACGTTCGCCTCGGCCATCCCGCTCTTCGACGGGATCCGTCCGTACCAGCAGGTGCCGTTCCAATACTCCATGCACCGCATCGACGCGAAAGGGAAGGAACCGGATCATTTCGAGTACCTGGCGCAGCCCGGCGTGGACCCCAGGACGGAGATCGCGGAGAAGCTGCTGGGCGAGATCCCGGAAGGGGCGTGCGTGCTCGTCTACAACATGGCCTTCGAGAAACGGGTGCTGAGGGAGCTGGGGGAATCCATCCCGGGCCTCCGGAAGCGCCTGAACGCGGTCTCCGGGGGGATGATCGACCTGATGGAGCCGTTCAAGCGGCGCGACATTTACCACTGGCGGATGAACGGGTCGTACTCGCTGAAAAACATCCTGCCGGTGCTGGTGCCTGAGATGACGTACGAAGGTATGGAAATCCGCGACGGTGCGATGGCGTCGGAGGCGTACTTCGCCATGGAGAACATCCCGGACCCCGCGGAGCTTTCCAGGCTCCGCGGGGCGTTGCGGGAATATTGCAGGCAGGACACCCTGGGCCTCGTCCGGCTGCTGGAGAAGATGCGGGCCATGGAGGCATAGGGGGAGGCCGTGGGGAATCCATACAGATATATCCGCTGGTTCGGGGACCTTTCCCTTGGCGACGTTCCACTGGTGGGGGGGAAGAACGCCTCCCTCGGGGAGATGTACCGCGAACTGGTCCCGAAGGGCGTGAAGGTCCCGAACGGTTTCGCCGTGACCGCCGAGGCGTACCGGGACCTCGTCCGCTCCGCAGGGATCCTGCCGGAGATGGAGGAACTCGCCGCGGGGCTTTCCCGGGAGGACCTCGAGGAGTTCGCCCGGAGGGGGCACCTGCTCCGCGATCTGGTCTACCAGGCCCCCCTTCCGGACGGTCTTCGCGAGGAGATCGCATCCGCCTATAAGACGTTATGCGCCGATTACGGTGAGAACGCGGACGTGGCGGTGCGCTCCAGCGCCACCGCCGAGGACCTCCCCACGGCGTCCTTCGCCGGGCAGCAGGAGTCGTACCTGCACATCCGGGGGATGGCGCAGCTCCTGGATTCCTGCCGCCACTGCTTTGCCTCCCTCTTCACGGACCGGGCCCTCTCGTACCGGCTCGACCAGGGATTCGACCATTTCCGGGTGGCCCTCTCCGTGGGGGTGATGAAGATGGTCCGCTCGGATCTCGCCGCGAGCGGCGTGATCTTCACCCTCGACACGGAATCGGGATTCCGGGACGTGGTCCTCATCAACGCCTCCTGGGGACTGGGGGAGAACGTCGTCCAGGGGGCCGTCAACCCCGACGAGTTCTTCGTCTTCAAGCCGACCTTGAAGGAGGGGTACCGACCCGTCATCGGGAAGAGGCTCGGCGAGAAGAAAATCAAGATGATCTACGGGACCGGCACGACGAGGGTCCTGACCCGGAACGTGGAGGTCCCGAAGGAGGACCGGCGCCGCTTCTGCCTCACGGAGGAGGAGGTGCTGACCCTCGCCCGGCAAGCCGTGGTCATCGAGGAACATTACACGAGGAAGGCGGGACGGGACACCCCCATGGACATCGAGTGGGCCAAGGACGGCATCACCGGGGAGATCTTCATCGTCCAGGCCCGCCCCGAAACCGTGCAGTCCCAGAAGCGGATGGAGTTCCTGGAGACCTACCGGCTGGAGGGGAAGGGACCGGTCCTGGCCCGGGGCGTGAGCG
>Ga0113563_10000027_pt1 | contig 45408 bp, 48 predicted proteins | sample Mud3Dept3metaG_FD_80117 | JGI IMG/M metagenome (GOLD analysis project Ga0113563, IMG submission 80117) | Freshwater wetland microbial communities from Ohio, USA, analyzing the effect of biotic and abiotic controls - Mud 3 Core 4 Depth 3... | ecosystem: Environmental > Aquatic > Freshwater >... | reverse complement strand
TTGAGCCTTGCTATCGTTACTGCAACTCGAGGACCATCCTCGAGTAAATTTTAGGAAACCAGTAGATAATTTTCCTTCTGGTTTTTCAGTGAACGTTCTTGTACATTTTGTATCGTTCACTGTGGCGCCTTACCCTGACTTTTACGTTTTGCCTTCTTGCTCGTGAGGACCGCCTTTTTCGACCTGCCTAGCCAGATAATTCTGTCGGGCCATTTCGAGATGGTGCCGCCAGGGGCCTTCGGGAGAAGTACACCATGCGGCTGGAACAAAATGGAGGCCGTACTGATTCATTTGTTTCATGGATATCCCCGATCCGAACACAGTCTCAATCGGCGCTGGTCCCGCTCTTCTTTCGGGAAAAGCGATAGAGAGAAATTTAGATTTTGAACTCCTGATAGCCGAGCCCAAGGCTTCGATCTGAAGCAAGTTGATGCCCTCGAGAAGGAACCCTTCTTCCGGTATTGCGAAAATGTTCTCGACCCCCGCTTCGAGTGCGCCAATCAACGACTCAAAGTCAATCACTAAAACATTCTGCGTGGGGATAATTCTGGTTACATGCTCCGGCGCTGCTGTTGTCATGGAAACCCCTCGTTGTTAAATTTACTTACCAAAAAAGGAGTATGCCACTAGGCTCCTCCCTCGAAAAAACACACTTATATAATAGCAGAAAACAGCTTATCCGTCAAGCAGATTTTCTTTTGCTGGATTTCTTCAACAGAAAAGAATCAGCTCAGTTTTTTTTAATATCTCAGAAACAACTTGAGGATTAGCCTTACCTTTGGTTTCTTTTCCGCCCAAGGCGAATCTGACATCACCAGCTATTCAAGCTTTTTCCTCAGTAACTCCGTCACCATTTTCGGATTGGCTTTCCCCTTCGTAGCCGCCATCACTTGTCCCATGAGAAATTGCAAAGCGTTCTGCTTGCCGGATTTGTAATCAATAACGGATTTTTTATTAGCTGCGAGCACTGTATCTACTGACGCCTCAAGTTCTGAAATATCGCTTACTTGAGCCAAATTTAGGCGCTCTATGATATGTGATGGATCATTGTCGCCGCCCTGATACATCTCTCCAAGCACTGTCTGAGCCGCACTGGAATTGATTTTTCCATCCGCGACGATGCCGATAAATTCAGCGTAGTTTTCGGGAGTAATGGCGATGTCAGTAATTTCCTGTTCGCGCTCTGCCATATGCTTGCGCAGTTCCGTCAGCATATAATTCGCGGCCAGCTTTATGGCACGTTCCAACGGTACGGTAATTTCTTTGGCCTCGATTTTCTCTGCCAGTTCGCTCGCGACGTTCTCGAAGTAGGCTGTCAATGTGTGATCCTCAGTCAAAATCACTGCATCAGCCTCTGGCAAGGCATACTCTGCCATAAATCGTTTCAGTTTGGCATCCGGCAGTTCCGGCAAAGAGGCCCGCAAGTGTTCCACATACGCTTCGGTAAATTCAAACGGCGGAATATCCGGTTCCGGAAAATAGCGGTAGTCATGGGCGGATTCTTTTTTCCTCTGAGAAACGGTGACATTTTTCATCTCGTCCCACCCTCGCGTTTCCTGGACTACCTTTTCCCCCGCTTCCAACATCTCCGTCTGACGTTTTATTTCATACTCGATAGCCCGCTCGACAAAGCGGAAAGAGTTGATGTTTTTGACTTCGACTTTGGTTCCTGACAAGCGCTCTCCCCCTTCAGGATAGAGTGAAATATTCACCTCACAGCGCATCTGGCCTTTTTCCATATCGGCATCGGATACCTCGAGATACCGCAGGATCTGCCGCAGTTTCTGGCAGAACAGGCTGGCCTCTTTGCCGGTCGTAAAATCCGCCTCCGTCACCAGCTCCATCAAAGGCACTCCCGCCCGATTGAAATCCACCAGCGTATAATCTGACCCAGCCGGATGCATCGACTTGCCCGTATCTTCTTCGAGATGGATGCGCGTAATGCGGATCTTTTTCGATTCCTTTCCATCCTGGATATCCATCTGGCCTTTTTCGCAGAATGGCTCGTCGTACTGGGAAATCTGATAGCCTTTCGGGATATCGGGATAGAAGTAATTCTTGCGATCAAATTTGGAGTGGAGACGAAGCGTACAGCCAAGTGAGAGTCCCACGCGTTGCACCGCTTCGATTGCTTTCTGATTAGGTACCGGCAAAGTTCCTGGCTGAGCCGTGCAGACCGGACAGATATGCACGTTCGGTTCTTTTTCCAAACCCAGGCCGTTTTTGCACGCGCAAAACATCTTGGAATCGGTTTTCAATTCCGCGTGCACCTCCATACCGATGGTGACATTGTATTTCATACGGCTCATTCTTATCTATTATCCCCGTCGCCTTTCAGTACGCCTCTCTTCATCCTATCATGAATTTTCCTAACATTCTCTACGGCTACTTCATCAAGAGATAAGCCGAGTTCCGTGGCCAACTGAGAAAGATACCAGAGAACATCTCCAAGCTCTTTCTTTATTTCTGCTCTCGCTTCTTCGCTGATAACGCCACCATTATTTACAATGATTTTCTTGACTTTTTCCGCCACCTCTCCCGTTTCACCGGATAAGCCAAGCACTGCATACACATAGGCGCGGCCATCTTTCGGAAAGATTGATGTCTTTCCCGCTTGTTTCTGATACTCTTGGAAATCCATAATCTAAAAAATTATTCGCTTAATTCCTGAGAAAAAGTCTTCTGAACAATACTTATTATATCCTTGGAAACTGCCTCAACGCTCTGATTGGCTTCCACTTGTTTCCAACCATAACGTTCCCCAAGAAGCAGATGGAAGTTTTTGCAGATCCGCGTCCTCTCATCAGCCACTTCATTACGATGCCCGGCCTCGGTTGCTGTTTGGAATCGCTCGCCATTCAAAAGAATACTCAAATCCGGCTGATACAAGCCTCGATTGATCTCTTCCAAATACTCCAGATCCGCACCCCACGTCAACCCCCAGGCGATACCGGTACCGGTATAATCTTCTGCTACTACCCATTCCCCCGCCGCAAGTCTCTTCCGGAGTTCTGGTTCATAGCGTTCACGATTTTTAGCGTATTTTTCTTGCAATACCTCCGTGGTCACCTCATTCTTCTCCCGAAACTTCACGTCATGCAAATATTTATAAATAAACGGCCCCTCTGGTTCCAAGTCATAGACCGGGATTTTCAGACGACTGACTTGCTTCCCTTCTGCCTGCAAAAATTTCACCAGAAGCTCGGCTTGCGTCGTTTTCCCGATGCCATTGACTCCGTAGAGTACGATCATCTTTCCTGCCATAGCCTGTTTTATAAATATCCTAATTCTTTCATTAATTTTGTAGCAGGTCGTCCAAAAATATATTTATTTAAATCTTTTTTGCCGATCCAAAGCAACTCTGTAATATCATCTCCCGCTTTTACAACATCAGTAGTACATTCGGCTTTATAAACGAGAAAAATATAGTGCGTCATAACACCATGTTTGTTTGGTTCGTAATCTTCATCAAAAGAGAGGCATTCAATATTGATTAGCTTAATCCCCGCTTCTTCTAAAAATTCTCTTTTTAAGGCTTCTTCGCAACTTTCTTCGCCTAACTTTACTCCGCCTCCCAGCAAATGCCAAGTATTCGGATATGGGCCTACGTCTTTTGGCTTTTGTCCAAAAAGTAATTTTCCGTCTTTTTCTACAATAGCCGAGACAATCACCCGTGATTCCATAGCGTTTTTACTGATTTTTTTATAGTTCTATCTATCGGTATGTAAAGCTCATCGTTTTTTCAATTCTTCCACGATCTTGTCAACTTGGGCTTGGAGCTCTTCCAGCGTTCCATCATTATTGATCACGAAATCCGCCCGCGTTTTCAGATCGTGGATCTGCAACTCCGTCTCCAGCTTGGCATCCTTGTCGAACTGGACAGGCGTCTTGGTCGCGTCATCCGTGTTCTGCCGCCGCTTGATAAGCCGCTCATAGCGCTTTTCCGGCGAAGCTTCCACAAAGACGAAGTGAAAATGCTCGTCGGTTTCCATATGGACGATATCCGGAAGCCGGCGCACGCCATCCACTACCACGATATTTTTCGAGCTTTTCTTCGCTTCAGTAAGGATGATTTTGGAAAGAATGTCTTCCCCGAAGGCTTTGCGCAAATGCATCGAAAGCTTGGCAAAATTTTCCCGATTCTGCTCCAATCCCATCCGATCCAGAACGTCCCGGAGAGGCTGCGAAAACCGGAGCGGCAAAGCGCCGTATTTCTCCGCTATATATTTTCCTACCGTATCCTTGCCAGAAGCGATTTCTCCCGCGACACCGATGATGATTTTTTGCATACCCGGTAGTGAAACTTCGACAACTTTTTCATGAGTCGTAGAAATTCAAGTTAATGTGATTTATCTACTTATATGGAGTATTGTGAACTCATTCTGAAATCCGGTCGAAGTTCTACTGCCGGGCATACCTAGGTCAGTGAAACTTTAAGGATTACAGTGAAGTATCCTTTATCGACGGCCGTCGATAAGTGAATAAATCAGCGAGGTCTATTCTTTTTCTAAGGTTACAAACGTGAACTGGTATTCCCCATTATCGACTTTTTCTTCGCTGACTACTTTCGTAAATTCGCCATATTCAGGAAAAAAGGTATCGGCTTTGAAATCGCCTTCCACCAGCGTCAGATACAGACGATCAGCAAGCGGGATAAACTGCTTATAAATGCTGGCCCCGCCACAGATAAAAATCTCCTCCGCTTCGTATTCTTGGGCTGCAGCAAGCGCTTCATCGAGGGAACGTACTACCAAACAGCCCTCCGGTGCGAAATCCGGCGAGAGCGACAGCACGATATTGGTACGGTTGGGCAGGGCTTTGCCGATGGATTTGAACGTGTTCTCCCCCATGATGATAGCATGCCCGCTCGTCATTTTTTTGAAATGCTGGAAATCTTCCGGGATATGCCACAAAAGCGCATTATCTTTTCCGATAGCACGGTCTTTTTTCGCGACAGCGGCAATCATGCTGATACACGGCTTCTGCATAACAATCAAACAACACACTACTTACGGGTTTCAATAATCTGTTGTGCTTCTTCTACGGCATTTTTAACATTCGGGAGAAAACGATCAATTTTTGTAAAATCCTTTACCTTTACCCATTGCGGTCTCGTTTCTTCTGATCCGCGGAGGCTTCCTGTATACTTTCGACAGACATAAACATCATACGACATTTTTTTCATTCCATCTTTCTGCTCTATTTCAGCACTATATTGCTTTAAGAAAATCATATCGAAAGGAGTAGTGACCAATCCTGTTTCCTCCTGCATCTCTCTCACGGCCGCATCAATCGGGGTTTCTCCCGGTTCAATTCTTCCCGCAGGCAACCCATACGCACCTGTCATGTGTTTTGCGCCAGCCAAATGTTCTACGAGACAGACAGATTCTGGATCATCGTTTTTAAATATCACTACGCCAACAGTTGCCACGGTAGGTTGCACCATATTTTTTCATTCTCGGCAATCAAAAGGATATATTAGGCAGATCCTTTCTTCTTCTGTATAAATTCTTTCCATTCAGACGAACTCTTGCCACCGACCAGTGCCAATTCTGCCTTGATAGGCGGATGCGGATCGTAGCCAGTCAAAGTAACATGCTCAGGACGGAAATCATCGATACTCTTCACGCTGGCATCAAGAGAGATCTGCGGGAAAGACCTCGGTTCACGACCCATCTGTTCCTTCACTTGTTCGATATGGTTTTCATATACATGCACATCCCCGAACGTATGTACGAATTCACCCGCTTCTCGTCCCAATGCACGCGCCACAATGTGAGTGAGAAGCGCGTAACTGGCGATGTTAAAAGGCACTCCGAGGAAAATGTCGGCACTCCGCTGATAGAGCTGGCAAGATACTTTTTCATGCTGGATACTCAATTGATACATGTTGTGACAGATAGGAAAACGTAATGATTCCTCCGGAAGCGCCATATCGTAGAGATACTGCGGGTTCCACGAAGTGACGACGACGTTGTGCGCATTCGGATCGTGTCTCAGTTCCTCTACCGCCCAGGCCAACTGATCCACCGAGCGCCCATCGGTCGCTGGCCAGCGCCGCCATGATTCCCCATAAATATGTTTGAGCTCGCCGTGTTCTTTGGCAAAAGCATCATCGTTGATAAGTTTTTCCACAAATGCCTCTTTGGTCAGCTCCGGCATCAAACCCTTGCTTATTTTTTCTCGATAGATCCGATATGGATAATCATCCCATATATGCACGCCATTCTTGGCTAAATACTGGACATTGGATTGACCGGATATGAACCAATACAGCTCATGTACGACCGCTTTCCAGAAGACTTTTTTCGTAGTAAGAAGAGGAAATCCTTCAGCTAAATTGAACCGAATCTGTCGACCAAACACACTGTGTGTCACATCACCCGTTCCCTGGTCCTCTTGGCGAGTCGCATGGTCGAGAATGTCTTGGCAGAGGTCGAGGTACTGATATTCTGGGTGTCTTTTTTCCATATGTTTGTAATTAGTTATGAACGTGCCTTTATATATTCATCCCAATCTTTTTTCATTGCTGCAAACAGAGGTTCTCCCAGTTTCTTGCTTATTTCAAATCGCAGTTTTTTCTCTTTATCTAACTTTCTTTGGATAGAGTCTTCGAACCCTTCTCTATACGCCCACTCGATATAGAGCGTATATAATCGCTTGTCTGAAGGAAGAGCAAGAGCATCGGCATCCTTGATAACATTCATCTCAACACCTTCGTCCTCAAAAGCCACCAGTCTCTTCAGTTTCTCAAGCCGTACAGGAGATATATCTATCGTATTCAAGAGAGCTTCAGATATAGGGAGGTTGAACGATTCGTGTTCCAGATGCAGCGTCTTCTGATCAGCCTTGTGGGTTTTTCCGATATCATGAAGCAACGCACCGATGGCTACCAACAACTCATCACATTCCACACTTTGCGCTATGGTACCAGCAAGCGACTCTACCGTACAACTGTGATCATACATGACTGTCCAATGACCAAAACTGTAGTGCGGATTCTCTATGAATGCCTCTTTGACAAAATTCTTCACTTTCTCAACAATTTTTTTCTCTTCTTCGGTCAACATATCTTTTGATCACCTACTTCTTTTTCTTAACGCTGCGCGGCTTAGCGGCTTTGAAATGTTCCCAATTGTTCTTATGGAAGCGGCCGACTTTCTTGTAATTGCTGTCTACTGGACTGGTCAACATCGAAAACACGAATTGGGCGATCTGCATACCAGGACGCAAGATAATCGGAACACGATTGATATTGGAGAGTTCCAGCGTCAGATTCAAGTAATGTCCGGGATTGATAAGCCCCGCGGTATTGTGGACGACGAGGCCAATGCGCGCTAGGCTGCTCTTCCCGGAAATCTGGATGAGATATGTGTCGCTCCCCACGAAATCACGCACCTTGCCGAGTACCGTCTCACCAGGGAAAAGATAAAATGGCTCTCCATCTTTGACATGATGTTCTTTCGTCTGAGGAAACATTTTTTTCACAGGATCGATGACGAGCGTCCGATGCACATCCGTCACGATGAAATCATTGTCGAGGATGACATCATAGCTCACCGGCCCCAGACGCTTCGGGTCGAAATCATGGATAGTGATCGTCCCTTCCTTCACTGCCTGCCTGATATCGCGATCGGATAAATACATAAGCACTACAAATTACAAATCAAATACAAATATACGAATAACCCGATCCGAATACTACGAATTATATACGAATGCTACGAAATTATTCGAATAATTCGGATATTATTCGGGTCATTCGCATCGCTTATTCAATGGTAAATATTTTTTTAGTCCCGTAATATTCCGGCCAGTGCTCATTATAATAAGCGAACATGCGCTCCAAACGGTCTTGGGGCAGCTCTTCGATTCCCAGGGTCTGCATCAGATTCCGCAGGTCATTCTTGACCGTTTCCGCCTCTCCGCCATTATGCACGATTTTTTCGAGCTCAGCAAGATAGCCGTATCCGGCGTTACGATCTATGCAAACCACGATATCTTTGAACTGGTATTCCTTGCGATCACGCGACCATTTGGCCTGGTACGAACACCCGGCATCTAAGAGAAGCTCATCCAAAGCGTCAAGAGAAAGCGCCGGCATCTCTGTTTCAAACTCGATCCGGGCAGTTCCATTGGAGCTCGTCGTGTCATCTATCGATGCCTTCACGACAAAAAGCACCTTGTCATCGGCCTGACGGGTGCGCACGGAAATATTTTTCCCTTCGGAGAGGACTTTCTTGAACGCCTCGATTTTTTCATCCTCGATATGAGGAGCGATATTCTGAAAAATCTTTTCGATGTCACCGCCGACAAAGTAATGGTTCAGCTGGCTGCTCTTGCCCAACAATTGAACATCAGGATCGACTGCATGCATCTTGGCCACCAGCGCCGTCGCTTTTTCTTCATCTCCCAGCAAAGATTTGATTTCTATTTCGTACTGATGCGAAGACATATTTTTTCTAAAAAAGTGAATTTTTCAAACAAAAAAACAAGGGCTCCTGTACCAATATACCATACCTTTCCTCAGCATAAAAGAGCCTTTTTCGCGTAGAGGATAAATAAATCCAGCACCTTCGCCACAGGGTATTAAACCTTCTCGGGAAGGATTTTATATTTCCATTCATCCCCGTGGCAAGACCACGGGGTATTCTGGAAGGTGCTGGATAAAAAAACAGGCCATCTCTGGCCCGTTCATCATCTAGATTTTCACTTTCAGGCTCGGACCCATCGTCGAGCAGAGGGTGATAGACTTGATGAGTTTCCCCTTCATATTCTCCGGCTTCACCTTGTTCAGAGCCTCACGGAGGGCCTGATAGTTTTGGAGCAAGGCCTCGGCCGTAAAAGAGAGCTTGCCGATGATCTGGTGCAGATTGCCCGTGTCATCGTTCTTGAAGCTGATTTTCTTTCCCTTCTTGAGCATCTCGACGGTTTCCTTGATCTTGGGCGTGACGGTTTCCGTCTTGGGCGACGGCATCATGCCTTTGGGACCGAGGATTTTTGCGATCGGGGCGAGCTTCGGCATCATTTCCGGCGTCGCCAAAAGAACGTCAAAAGCGGCGCCAGGAATCACTTTCCCGTCCTTGATTTCCTTGATCAATTCCTCGCCGCCTACCAGATCCGCCTGTGCTTCTTTGGCCTCTTTTTCCTTGGTACTGGTGACGACAGCCACCCTTTGTGACCGGCCAGTGCCTTCTGGCAAAACGATCGTGGCGCGCACCATCTCATCGGATTTCTTCACATTGATACCCAAACGCACATGCACTTCGACAGACTCGTCGAATTTCGCCATCTTATGCTCCTTCAAGAAAGCGATGGCCTCTTCTGGGGTGTATTCTTTCTCGATATCGAGCTTTTCCGCTACGCTCTTATACTGTTTTCCTCTCGACATAGTGTTGTACGTGGTAATGACGTCTTCGACAAGCAGAGACTCCCACATTATTAATAATTTACTCGATCCGAATTCTACGAATTATATCCGAATGCCGCGAATTTTATTCGGATAATTCGGATGCTCATTCGGGTCATTCGTATCGCTTAACTGACTACTTTGATCCCCATCGAACGGGCGGATCCTTCGATGATCCGCATCGCCATCTCCACATCGTTGGCGTTCAGATCCGCCATTTTCTTTTCGGCGATCTCCCGGATTTGCGCTTTCGTCACGGTCCCCGCCTTGTCCTTGAGCGGATTGGCCGCGCCCTTGTCTATCTTGGCGGCTTTCTTGAGCAAATCAGAGGCCGGTGACGTTTTTAGCACGAAGGTGAACGTCCGGTCCTCATACACGGTGATTTCCGCCGGCACGACATCGCCCATGCGATCTTTGGTCGCCTCGTTGAATTTGCTGCAAAAATCCTGGATGTTCAATCCATGCTGACCGAGCGCCGGGCCGACCGGAGGAGCCGGATTGGCCTTGCCGGCAGGAATCTGCAATTTGATGACGGTCTTAATGTTTTTAGCCATAATAATTTGAACTTACAACTTACGACTGACAACAAAGACTTAGGAAGCCGACACACGGTCTAGAGAGTAAATGGGTCGTGCGTCGTAAGTCGTTGTTCGTGAGTTACATTTTACGCTTTTCTCACCTGTAAAAAGTCCAGTTCTACCGGTGTTTCGCGTCCGAAAATGGAAACGAACACCTTCACCTTGCCCTTCTCTTCATCCACTTCATGGATCTTGCCATCGAAATTCTTGAAAGGGCCGTCGATGATCTTGATGGCATCCCCCACCCGCACATCGATTTTGTATTTCGGCTCCGCTACGCCCATACGTTTCTTCAACGCTTCGATTTCTTTGGTATCGATCGGAGTCGGGGTCGTGCCCAGGCCGATAAAGCCGGTCACATTGGGCGTATTGCGTACGACGTACCATGAAGCGTCCGTCACCATCATATCTACCAGCACATACCCGGGATAAATACGCTCTTCCACGACCACGCGCTTGCCGCCCTTGATCTTGATTTTCTTTTCCTTGGGTACGAGAACATCGAAGATGAATTCCTGCATATCCATCGATTCGATTCTCTGTTTCAGGTTGCGCGCCACATTGTCTTCATAGCCCGAATACGTGTGCAGTACATACCACGCGCGTCCATGATGTTGAGTCTGCTTGGCCATAATCGTCTATGAGCGAAGCGAGTAGCTACGATTATGAGCATCCCGCTTCAATTCTTTAATTAATTCTTACTTTGGCTCATACAGAGCCGCAAGGCGTTTCCGTGTTACTTATTTTATTTTTTAATCCTGCCCTGCTCGGAATTGGGGCGGGGGCCATATCCGTTAACTTATTTTATAAGGTATTTTTCAACGAGAGAACTGAATACGAAGTCCAAACTGCCGAGAAAAAGCGCTACGACCAGGCTGATGATGATAACCAAAACAGTATAGCGGATAATCTGCTTCTTCGTCGGCCAATTGACACGGGCCAGCTCGGCCTTGGCTTCCAGAAGAAACGTAAATAGCTTGTTCATAAAGACTCTAAACTTTCCCTCTTAAAAAAAGCCCCGAGGGCTTTATGTAAGAAAGATACCAAAGATCAGCTCTATTGTCAACACGGCTACAACTACCAACATTCTGATAAAATAATAGGCTTCCAATGCCTAATACCAAATATCTAATACCTAATGAAACTTCAATGCCTTGATTCCAAAAATTTATGCATTGGGTATTTATTAGAAATTAGGAATTAGATATTAGAAATTTCAAAACAGCTCCACTTCAACGAAGAACGCGCGATAGGCGGCCACCCATTTTTCGGCCTCCTCGCGAGAGAGAGCGAAATCAATCTCATGCACGATACGATTGCGGACCTGGTGGGCTTCCGTGAGGAGATTTTTCGTTTCCAGCTGGCCCTCTCGGACGCCTGCCAATTTCTCCGTCATCGTCGCACCCTTATACCCGATACCCAAGAGAATCTCATCGGCGAAGGCATCCGCCTCGAGTATGGCCACCTTGTACTGCGATGGGTTGCCGCTCGAGAGGCGAGCGAGGATCTTTTCGAAACGATTGATCGCCGTAGAGCGCAAGAGGAGCGGACGAGGAGCGCCAAAAAGCGCTTTCTTGAGATCCGTAGAAACTCCGCGCAGGACAAGGAGAAGGACGATATCGATAAACAAAACTACCACGTAGATAAAGAGAGAAAACTTCACCGCCGCCATCAAGAAAGAGTTAGAAAGAAACTGGGCAAGATTTTGCCAGATGACATACAAAATATTGAAAATATCAATCTCCATACCCAGTGGTACTACTTTGAATAAACATAATGAAAGCGAACAGTCACTCTACGCTTTTTTATTTCAGAAATATCTTCCATAATTACAAAACTTCTTGTTTTACTTTCAAAGTTGTCCCACTGGGCATACCCGGTAGTGAAACTTCGAACACGAAGTTATTAGAAAAGATTATTTTAGTAGTTAATAAGAGTATATCCTGACTCTATGAAATAGGTTACCATAAGAGGAAATATTTTCGAAATTCTACTACCGGGCATATCCTATTTATTTAAAGCTTTTCTCAAAAGCATCTGCCGCCCGGAGGAGCGTTTCCTCATCAAACCACTTGGCAGAGAGCTGTCCACCGATGGGGAGCGCTTTGCCGTCCTCCTCGATGGTGCCCATCGGAAAAGAAATCGCTGGAATACCGGCCAGATTCGCTGTCACCGTATAAATATCGGAAAGATACATCTTGAGCGGATCGTCTCCCTTTTCACCAAACCGGAAGGCTGGCTCCGGAGTGGTCGGAGAAAAGATCAGATCCACTTGCTTAAACGCTTCTTCAAAATCTTTTTTGATAAGCGAACGCACCTTCTGGGCCTTGAGATAATAGGCATCATAATATCCGGCGGAAAGCGCGTATGTCCCCAGCATAACACGCCGCTTCACTTCCGTGCCGAAACCGACCCGCCGCGTATCCAGATATGTTTCCAGAAGAGCGCTCGTATGCGTAAGAGAATCTTTGACATCATTGACACGCATGCCATACTTGATGCCATCGAAACGGGCCAGATTGGAACTCACCTCGCAGGGCATGATGATATAGTAAACGGGCAAAGCATACTGGCTGTGCGGCAAGGAAATTTCTTTGACCGTAGCGCCAAGAGTTTTGAAACGCTCGATCGCTTGATCCGTAACCGCCCGGACACGCGGGTCCAGACTTTCAGAAAAATATTCCTTGGGTATGCCGATGGAAAGCCCTTTTATATCACCGGTAAGATAATCTTCAAAGGGCTTGTCGTTACCGCTTGGAGCGGTCGTGGCGTCCTTCTTGTCAAACCCAGCGATCCGAGAAAAAACGATAGCCACATCCTCCACACTGACTCCCAATGGACCGATTTGATCCAAACTCGATGCCATAGCTATGAGCCCCGAGCGCGAGACGCGCCCATAGGTCGGTTTCAGCCCCACCACGCCACAAAACGAAGCTGGCTGGCGAATAGAGCCTCCAGTATCGCTCCCAAGCGCCCACACTGCCTCACCTCCTGCTACAGCGGCCGCCGAGCCGCCGGACGAGCCGCCCGGTACCCGCAGAATATCGACAGGGTTTTTGGTTTTCTGATAAGCGCTATTTTCCGTCGATGAGCCCATAGCGAACTCATCCATATTGGTTTTTCCCAATACAACAGACTCCTTCCCCTTGAGTTTCTCAACTACAGCGGCGTCGTACGGAGCGATGTAGCTATCGAGAATTTTCGAACCGGCCGTCGTCCGGACTTGCGCCACACAGATATTATCTTTGATAGCGCCGGGAATGCCTGCCAATAAATCGATAGTTTCTCCCCGTTTCAATTGCTCATCGACAGAAGCTGCCTCTCTCAACGCTTGCTCGCGGAGCACCGTCAAATACGCTCCTATCTCGCCGTCTTTCGCTTCGATGGCCTGGAGATATTTTTCTGTAAGGCTGACAGCGGTTATCTCGCCTCCAACAAGTTTTTCATGCAGGTCGCGAATCATATTATCGTTTCACTCAAATGCCAAAGCTCAAATTACAAATGTCAAATCAAATCCTAAATCTAAATGACTGAATGAAGACACTTTGACATTATAGCTTTGAGCTTGATTTGACATTTGATATTTGGATTTTGATATTCTTTAAAATACCGACTTCACCTTGACGAATCCGTCTTTCGTTTCCGGAACATTTTTTATGATTTCCGCTTTGCCCTCGCTCCCAAAATCTTCCGCTTGATCCGTCCGCGCTACACCTACCCTCCCAGTAATGTGATTGATCGGTTCCACCTCATCCGTCGCCACTGTCTCCAACTCACGAAAAAAATCAAGCACCGCCGAAAGATCCTTCTGGTACTTCTCGACCTCGTCTTCTCTGATCCCGATGCGGGCCAAAAGAGCGATATTTTTTACTTCTTCAGTTGTAAGCATAATAAGTAATTCAAAATGGAAATATCAAAATGGAAAATGACATATCAAAATTTAAAATGTTCTGAAGAACTTTGCATTTTACATTGTAATTTTTCATTTTGATTTTTGCCTTTTTCATTCAATTACTTCCCTAGCATACGCTTAAAAACATCCTCAGATAAGACCTTCACTCCAAGCGTTTGCGCCGCGGAGAGTTTGCTCCCCGGATTTTCTCCAGCCACCACGTAGTCAGTTTTACTGCTCACGGCCGAGGAAACAGCACCGCCTTTTTCCTTAATCATAGCCTTGGCGGCATCTCTTGTAAAGGAAGAAAGCTCGCCCGTCAGCACGAACGTCATCCCCCTGAAAGGCTGTTCGGAAACGCTCTTCTTCTCCGGCAGAATGATCCCCACTCCTTGCGTCGCCAACATCGAGAGCAGTTCCTGATTTTTCCTATCGCCAAACCATTCTACCAAACTTTCTGCTGACTTTTCTCCGATACCCTTGATATAGAGCCACTCCTCTTTTTGAATCAAAGGAAAGATTTTGATAACTTCTTTCAGATTCTTGATTCTTGATTCTTGATTCTTGATTCCTCTTATCGCGGCATCCGCGATAAGATCCGCCGTCTCTTCTCCGACGTAGCGGATGCCCAAAGCGAACAAAAGCTTGTTGAGCGGCACGCGCTTGGCAGCGGCAATAGCGAGAGCCAGCTTGTCGGCCGATTTTTCTGCGAACCGCTCGAGCGGTGTGAGATCTCCCGGCGCAAGTCCGAAAATATCGCACATATCCTTCACCAGCCCCTCATTCATCAAGAGCTCGACGATCTTTTCTCCCATACCGACGATATTGAAGCCCTTTTTTGATACGGCATGGATGATTTCCTCACGCAGAACGGCAAAACATTTCGGATTCGCGCAATAGAGCGCAGCGCTCTCTTGAGCTAGTATTTGGCTCGCCTTGCTGGAGGTCGGACGAAGCGGGTATTTAGTATTTGGCTCGCCTTGCTGGAGGTCGGACGAAGCGGGTATATGGCCTCCTCTTTTTTTTGTTCGCTGTTTACTGCCTATTACTTGCCTTTCAACTGGCGAACCACAGATGGGACATTTTTTCGGAGGAACAATCCTCTTTTCCTTGCCGCTCCGCAGATTTGTCATCACAGAGACTATTTCCGGTATGATATCTCCCGCTTTCTGAATGATCACCGTATCCCCCACACGGACACCGAGACGCGCGATCTCATCGAAATTGTGGAGTGTCGCCCGACTGACCACTGATCCTGCGACGCGCACCGGCCGCAAATGTGCCACCGGCGTCAACGCCCCCGTCCGGCCGATCTGCACCTGTACGTCTTCCACAACTGTCGTCGCCTGCTCCGCAGGAAATTTATAGGCTACACCGAAACGCGGCGCTTTACCCGTAAACCCCAGCAGCTCCTGCAGCTTCCTCTCGTTCACTTTGATCACGATGCCATCAAGCGCGTACGGGAGGCTCTGCCGTTTTTTGTTCCACTCCTCATAGTAAGCTTGGATAGCTTCAACCGTTTTACACAAACGAAAGTGCTCATTCACTTTAAAACCCAATTTTTGAAGCAATCTTAATTCTTCTGCTTGCGTTTCCGGTAGCTGTTGATTGTTTTTTTCTGGCTGTTCTCTGTTGACTGTTGATTGTTTTTTGTTGATTGTTAGCCGATCGATATCATAAACAAACGAGTCTAATTTTCGGCTGGCTACTACTTTGGAATCCAGCTGGCGGATAGATCCCGCCGCGGCATTGCGCGGATTGGCGAAAAGCGCCTCGCCCTCCCTTTTGCGTTCGGCATTGATGCGCGCGAATTCCTTTGTCGAAAGCCAGGCTTCGCCGACAACGATCGCATCCGCCGGTTCGCTCAAACGAAGCGGGATGCTCCGGATGGTACGCAGATTCTCCGTCACCTCTTCGCCGGTCTCCCCGTCGCCCCGCGTGGCGCCTTGTTTCAAGACACCCTTCTCATAGGAAAGCACTATTTTCAATCCATCGATCTTCAATTCACAAACGTACTCCACGGAATCTTGAATCTTGAATCTTGAATCTTGAATCAGACCTCCCTCAGATTGTTTCTTCAAAAAACGTCTTGTCTTTTCATCCCATGCTTTCAATTCTTCGAAATCAAACACATCATCAAACGACCACTGGCGCAGAGCGTGTTTTACCTTGCGAAATGCTTTGAGCGGCTCTCCCCCGACACGGAGCGTGGGGCTCGCAACGCTTTGCAGTTCTGGAAATTCGCGCTCAAGACCTTCAAGCTCCCTCACAAGCGAATCATAAGCCTCATCCGAAATGGCCGGCTGATCAAGGACATGATAAAGACGCCGGTGTTCATCAATTTCCCGACTCAGCTTTTCAATGCGTTTTTTGGCTTGTTCTTGGGATATATTCTGTTTCATACCCGGTGGTACAACTTTGAATAAAAATCAACAGATGCCTTAAATAAGGTATTACTCACTGTATCGCGCTACTTTTCCTATGGGTAACTTTTCTCTCTTTTCAAAGTTGTCCCACCGGGCATATATACCCATAATATCGTATTTTGAACCAAAACAAAAGAAAAAACAGCCTCAGCTGTTTTTCCTGATACATACTGCTTGATACCTGATACCAATCATAGTCCGACATACCCATAATCACGGAGGGACGACGTGGTTTGGATGCTCGCCGTGTGATCCGGCCCTTCGCTTATTTCGAGCGAAACGGTAATCTTCCCTACAACCTTCGAACCGCTCACATCCGACGAGGGCGTAACGACGAACCCGCCTGTCACTGTCCCTGTTGTCACTGCGTCATATGACCCAAGCGTTGTTGCCACACAATCAGCGAGATCTACGGCAGCCGCTTTCGCCACCTGAAGCGCAGAAGCATTGATCCGATATTCGATACATTCGCCCTGGGAATAGTCGTAAAACTTCACCTTTGAAGCCGTAGAACTGACAATAGAGCTGGTGCGCAATTCCTTGGCCATCAGGTTCAAAGCGAACTGCGAGTTTGCCACATCTCGTTGCACCGCTTTTGTTCTTTTATACGACGCAAAAGATTGCGTGAAGGTCTGCGACAACTCCGTCATAATGATGAGAAAAACAAATAGCGCTACCAGCACTTCGATCAGCGTATATCCCCTGCAAGCTGTTTTTGAAAAAGAATCCATAGATTATATTATCTCCAACTCGTGAGAGTTATCTCCGTAAAGACACATTTCTTGGCAACGGTGCATTTTGTTGTGTCGCCATTACCCAAGACATCCGCTAGCACAAACATCCCGCTTGCCCCGCCCCCCCAATAGACAAAGCTCCGCACCACGGCATTCGGATCCGATCCACTAGTATAGTTTATATAAATATACCGCGAGAACCGCTCCTTAGTGGCATTGAAATGCCCATAAAAGCCGCCGACATATTGAAGATAGTATTGTGATTCATCCCCTCGAGCAGGCTTGCAGTTTGAGCCCAAGTCAGCCGCAGGGTCGTTATAATCCACATGGCAATGCTTGTCAGGATTGGAAAAATTAGAAAATCCGTCATTGCCTGCCGCGAAATCATTATCCCGCACATTGCGCACCAATTCGACGCCTTCCTGAGCCAGCTCCACGGCAATAATCGCATTCTGGCTTTCCAACGACTGACGCAAGCTGCTTGTCATAAGCGCGGTGAGAGTAAGCACGCCGACGGTCAAGACGAATGCTGCCAAAAGCACTTCTCCGAGCGAAAAGCCCCTGAGCGTCCTTTTCTTACAATGTTTTTTCAGCGCTGAATACATAAAGAGAATGGGAATTACGGACATGATCCGGCTTGATCGGATACCTTTCCATCCACACCGACACAGACAGAATAAGTTTTCGACGATGAAGATTTGGAAAAATTCGCTTGCCCGCCGCCTGTTTTTGCCCATGGCAGATCGAAAGAAACCGTTCCCGAATTACTGAACTCCACTCCGTTTTTAAGAGCATAGCTGGCAATAGAAGTAGGAGAAGCTCCGCAATTTCCAGACGGCGTATACCCGACACTGTACGTGGAAGAAGCGGCTGTCCAATCCACGGAAAAAGAGCACGCTGTATTCCCTTCTACTTGCTTCCCCGTCAAAGCATAGTTCTGTGCTTCCCGGACGACAGCGACAAATTCCCGCGCATTCGCTTCGAGCTCCCTCTCTATGCGGCCGCTCCCCAGAGATACGATACTTAACGCAGCCATAATGCCCATAAGAGCCACGACTACCATGACCTCGACCAGAGTGAACCCCGCACCATTTTTACTGAAAGCATTCTTAAACCTGGAAGCGGTACGACTTCGTCCAAAAAAAGATACGCCTTTGTCATAAAAGCAGTAAAGGGCAAAGGCTCGCTCGTCATTTTTTTTGATTGTAAACATTTGGATTTTCTATCCACTGACCCACTTCGCCAAACTTGTAACGAGGTGGGTAAGCAGGGATTTGACCCGCCTCGCGCCGATGAGCAAGTCATCTTCGCGAGTCGAGGCGGGTATTTGTTATTGTGATTTTGGTATTTTCCTCCTTTCCCTATTCTATCAGAAAATTACAAAATAAAGAACTGGAAAAATAGCGGGAATGCCTCCGACAGAAAAAGCGTCGCTATCGCCCCGAAAGCGAGAAACGGCGCGAATGGTACCTGGCTCTTCAGACCTTTTTGCCTATACGCTATGGCGAGAATTCCGATAGCCGCACCCAATCCGAAGGAGAGCGTCAGCATCGGCAGCACATACGGCAGCCCGACAACCGATCCGGCGACGAACCCGAGCCACACATCGCCCCAGCCCATCCATGTCTCCCTCGACATCCAAACGAGTGCGAAAAAAAACCCACTCACCGAGAGCCCGCCCATGAGCCCATACCAGAGACGCGAAGCGAGAAACGGCTCCGAGGCGAGGAAAAAATACGTTAGAAAAAAAACATAAGTCAAAAGAACGCTTACGATGAGCATACTCTGCGGCACCTCCATATGCCGCACATCGTACGCTCCGATGACCAAGAGGCAGCTGATAACGCCCATGAGCCAGAGCGTTTCTCCCCAAGAAAGCATATCGCCGGGAAAAAAGAAAAGGAGTCCCGCTAAGGCGAACAAGATCCCCGTCAAAAGCTCGAGCACCGGATACTGCCAGGAAATCTTCGTCTCACAGTCGCGGCACGCCCCGCGCAAAAGCACGAAGCTAATAAGCGGGATATTGTCATACCAGCGGATCTGATGCTTGCAATGCCGGCACAACGAGCGCCCCAAAAGCGTTTCGGCATCCTTCAGACGATACACCAAAACATTGAGAAAACTCCCCACAATGAGGCCAAAAATAAAGAATGCAAATAAAAACGTGAACATATTCAAATCTCCCTTAGCGGTTCCTACAACAAGGCCGTAGAAAAATCGTTACGCACATTATAGCATGTTGCTACTGTCCTTCAAAAAAACTACTGGCAGAGCGAGACATTGGCTTTTCTTATTTTCCGCAACATATATGAAATAAGATGCATAAGCACAACAACAATAACCACTACCAAAATAATTTTCACTACCACATTGTACACTCCCAATGTGCTTCCGATGCCGATGCCGATAAACCATCCAAGAAGAGCCAGTGTCGTGATATAAAAAACTATCGCGCAAAGATTGTAAAAAAAATATGTTGAAAAAGAAATTCTTTTTTTTACCACCAAATATAAAGTAAGAAAAGTCCTCATGCCAAAAAGAAACTTCAGTAAAATAATTGACAGAAAAATATTTCGTAAAAAGACTTTTTCAAAAATAGTCTTGGCTTCCTGTTCTGCTTCTTCGCCCCCCTTTCTTACAAAACGTACCAGCCCAAAACGTGCGACTGTATACAGTATCAGATCATTCGTCAACGTCCCCATACCTGCCACCAACGCAATCCCGAAGTACCTGCCCCATCCGTTCTCTACCGACAGGGAAAAGGCAGCCAAGATGGCATTCTCATTAAAAAGCATCGTACCAAAATACGTCGCTACAATCCAGTGTTGAGCAATATTTCCCAGCAGTATATCAAACATGTATCTAAAAAGATAAATCGCTATTTTTTAATTTCACTTTCATCTGTTGCTACGATTCTATACACCGCATACGTACTATTCTTATCATCAAAATATTCCTTCTTAAAACGTTTTGAATTATCCATGACTGCCAGAAGGTCTTTCCGATTGATAGAAGTGACTACAATATCAGTTTTGAAGTCCTGCAAAATAACGTCCGCTATCAGATTGCCCTGCTCTGCATACCAGCCCTGTTTACTGTCTTCGTGAGAGAGTGCCTGCTCCCGCTCTTGCGCCAGCTCGGAACAATCGCTCTCCGTACACGCTATCCCGCCCCCGATATTGTTCCATACCCAATACAGCTGCGGACTCAAATCATAAAGAAACCGCGGTTCCAGTCCAGTAGCATAACGAAATCTGTCTCCGGTAAAATAGTAAAAAGTTGGAAAAGCGCTCCAGTCGACATTAAAAATAATCTTCCCAGACTCGACATTGGTATTGAGCCATTCCGCTGGAGCAGCCACAAACAAGTGTGACTGGGCCTCAGCTAAAGAGTTATAGAAACCAAGAGAAAGGCTGATAAGGAGATACAGCCCAGCCAGCAAAGTTCCAAAGCGGAGCGCTTGCTTGAAGGCTACTCCTCGAATCTCAATAAATTTTCCAACATCTGTCACCGCGATGGCAATATACAAAAGGCAGAAATAGACAAAATAATCGAGGAAACGACCACTAAGCGTCGTGGCTCCCAAAAAGACTAATGATGCCATAAAAAGCACTGCCCGCAGTGGCTGCATTGACATATCAATTCTTTCTTCCGCTTCTTGAATGCCCCTCTTCATGCGAATATACCGAAGTATTTCGTAAGCACCCACGACAAACAGCGTTGCTACAAACCAAAAAAGTGCTGTCACAGTTGAAAAAATATCTCTCCCATATACCTCATTGCCCTCGACAATCCCTGTGCCTTTGGTAAGCGCCGTATCAAAAAATACCGGAAAAATTACATCCCGCAAATAGGCAATCACCCCGGGAGAGATGAGGTACGCCGCAAAGAGAGCCACGAGCGTTCCAAGCAGCGGCATCATAATCATCTTCCAATCAGGCTTCTTCCCATAAAACTGCTCGAAGAGAAAGTATCCGAAAGCAAACGCCAGTGGGAAGAAAAATGTTGCAGTATGCCAAAAAAAATAAAGGAATGCCACCAGCGCCGAGAACCTATACCTTTTCTGATGAATGAAAAAAAGCATCACCACCAGAAATACCGGGGTAAGCGTAAACGGCCTGGCCAAAGTAAACCGAAAGAGCCAGCCAGACTGCAGCAAAACAATGAGAAACAAGAGCATCCAAAGAAATGAATACCGTACCGAAACCTTTCGTAAAAAAGCATACACTGCGGTAAACGATACCGTGAGAGCTATAACTCCATACAATTTCATGCCTACCACCAAGGGGATGATAAATGTAAATGGCAGCAGGACGAGATAAAAAAGAAAGTTATAATACACGAGGTATTCCTGCCCAATACTCATACGGGAAAAATAAATCGATTGGAAGTCTGTAAAAGCGGCCACGCCTTTCTCACGCAGCAGTTCCGCAAAACGAATATGAAAAAAACCGTCATCCAAAGAAAAAACTTGGTCCAAGGTCATATACAAGAGAGTAAAGAACGCCAGAAAAAAAAGAAAGACATACCAGGGGTAGAGTTTTTCTTTGTTGAGGAAACGAAAGCTTATCAGTAAAAATTCCCCCGTCTTAGCAAAAATACTCAAATATGACATAATACCAGCACCTGTTATAATTATTGTCGAACGAAACGAGGAAAGTGTCCTGCCTTGATAGGATAATTTCTGAATGTCTGGCCGTCTTTGGAGAAAATACAAACATCAAAGAGTAAAAACTCTTTATATTTTTTAGTATACCATGGAATCTACCCCAAAAAAAACTGGATCGGGAATCAACGCAGAGGCTCAAAAAGTCTTTGCTGAACAAAAAGTGGCTCTTTTTATTGTGGCCTATAATGCCGAAAAGCACATCCAAAAAACGCTTCAGAGGATTCCCGAGTGGTGCCGACCGCTCTTCTCGGAAATATATGTCATCGATGACTCCTCCCCAGACCGGACTTTTTCCGAGACCCTCACCACCGGAGAATCCCTCGGTTGGAAGAACTTCTCCGTCATGAAAACCCCTCAAAACCAGGGTTATGGAGGCAACCAGAAAATCGGCTATACGTATGCCATAGAAAAGAAATACGACATCGTCGTACTCCTCCACGGGGATGGACAATATCCCCCAGAATACATCCCTGAAATGGTGGCTCGCTATGCCGATGCAAAAACCGATGCTGTCTTCGGATCACGCATGATTGTACGCTCCGACGCCTTGCGCGGAGGGATGCCTCTCTACAAATGGATCGGCAACCAGGTGCTGACCTCCATCGAAAACGCTATCTTGGGAACACATTTGAGCGAATTCCATAGCGGCTATCGATCATACAGAACAGGCCTCCTTAAAAGAATTCCCTTTCATCTCAACAGCGATGATTTTCATTTCGATACGGATATTATTATTCAGCTCGTCTTACAGAAGAGTCGGATTGTTGAAATCCCCATACCTACCTGCTATGGCGACGAAGAGTGCCATGTCAACGGAATGAAGTATGCCTGGAATTGCTTCAAGTCCGCTATTAAATCACGCCTCCATCAGGCGGGAATCTTTTTTCAGCCAAATTTCGAAATCCCCGAAAATAAAGAGAGGAACTATCGGCTCAAACAAGCAAAGACATCCCTTCATTCTTTTATTCTTCACCTACCATGGAAAAGGGGAGAAACCGTGGTTGATCTCGGAGCCAACGACGGCCGCCTGGCTCAAGCCATCGCCCGCCAAGGATCAGTAGTGACTGCCGTAGATATGAATATTCCAGAGACCGTTCCAGGCGTCAGGACTGTCCAAATAGATCTCAACCAGAACATTGCTGAAAAACTCGGGCAAAGTATTTTCGATACCGCCTTGGCTCTAGACGTGATCGAACACCTCTATTCCCCAGAACGATCGGTTGAGCAAATTCACACACTCCTCAAACCAAACGGGCTGCTTTACGCTTCCACGGCCAATATTGGGTATATCATTATGCGCCTCACGCTTCTTTTGGGCTGGTTCCACTACGGGAAAAAAGGCATTCTTGACCGAACCCATCACCGGCTTTTCACTATTGGGTCATTCAAACGGCTCCTGCAAAATGCCGGATTTGATATCCTCTCTATCGAAGGATTCGGCCCACCTATCGTTGATTCTTTCGGGCACTCACTTTTCTGGAAATACCTTGATCGAGTAGCCTGGTTTCTAGCAAAAGTATACCCCCGACTTTTCGCTTTTAATTTCCTGATTGTTACAAAAAAAAGAGCCTCCATTCAAGAAAAAACTATGCTGACTGAAGACTCAAGACAGAAAATATAAATAGTTTTCACTCGGAAGGCAGACAAGCCCCCGCCACTGATTCGCTTCGTTCGACAAAAAATACGAAGAAAGAAGAAAGCGTGCCGACTAACATCCAGAAAAACTGGTGATTCCCGTCTGCTCGATCACCGCCGTACAAAGCGTGGTCAATTCCGCTGACGGAATATTAGCACTGAATGCAGTTGCTCCGTTGGGGCCGCAATCTTGGCTGGTATTGACGATACCGGCAGCATTAATAGCAGCAGGGATAGTCCCGAATGATCCGGTAACATTAGAATAATCAATACTCCCACTATCGCAAACTTCAATGGCTTTCGTTTGCATGGAATGAACCGTTGCCTTAAACCCGGAAATTTTGGCTTTTTCACGAGCACTAGAAAGACTCACCAATACGATGGAGGCGAGAATCCCGATGATGGCGATGACGATCAAGAGTTCGATGAGAGTAAAACCTTGTCTGGCCGATAGGCAGGCTTTTTTTTGTTTGAACATAGTTTTATTTTTATTAGATTTCACTTTTGAATTATACCACACAAATATACAAAAAAACAACCCCGCCTTGGCGGGATTGTCAACAGATGCAGATCCGTTTTACAAACTCATGTGACTTTTAACAATTAGTCCCGAAAGTTACACCAGTTTCCTTAATATTAGCACTGCTAGCAGTTTTGCATGCAGCAGCCGAGGTTCCGCTTCCAATATCAGTACTATTAGCCAAAACAGTGAAAGTTCCTGCTCCTGCTGTGCCACAAGACTGAGCGTTCACAGCAATACCTCCTATATAGCCAGTACCGTTAGCTGGATCGTTGGCGGCCGGGGCAGAAATATTAGCGCTATCACAATCCAAAACCAGTTTGGCTTGCAATGCATGCGCCTGTGCCTTATACCCTGCTACCTTCGCCTTTTCCCGGGCGCTTGAGAGACTCACCAATACGATAGAGGCGAGAATGCCGATGATGGCGATGACGATCAAGAGTTCGATGAGAGTAAAGCCTTTGAATATTTTTTTCATATACTCACCTCCTTCTATTTTTGTTTTTATTTTTTAGCTGTTTGAAAGCCTTCGAAGAGCCTCTCAAACCTGTCTCTATTGTACCTCTTTTTGACATATCTGTAAACGTTTCTGTCAACCCCGTTAGAGTTCTGACTAGCGAAGGTTAGGGTTTAGACTTCTTTGCAATCATAAGTAGTCTGTAAGAAAGAGGCGGGTTTGGCAGAACTCTAACGGGGTAAACCCCTTTACAATTGTCCCGCAATGTTATAGATCGGCATCAGCACCCCCACCGTCAAGATACCCACGCCGATGCCCAAGAACACAATGAGAATCGGTTCGATGAGGGTAGTGAGGTTTTTTGTCATCGTTTCCACTTCCTGGTTATAAAATTTCCCGGCGCTTTTCAAAACCTGCGTCAGAGAGCCGGTTTCCTCACCGATCCGAATCATCTGCGAGACGATAGGAGGAATCTCTCGCGCCTGCAAAAATACAGCGCTCATAACACCACCCGTCTTCACTTCTTCTGCGGCTCTCATAACAATCTTCTGAAAAACCTGATTCCCGATCACTTCGCTCACGATCGTGAGAGCCTTCACGACCGGAATGCCGCCGTCCAAAAGCGCACTCAAATTGTCTGCAAAGCGTGTAATATAAACATTGCGAGCCAACTCGCCGATGACTGGGATCTTGAGCAAAATGACTTCCCACTCATGCCGGCCGGCTTCGGTCCGGATATAGTAGATGAAGGCTCCGATACCAGACACCAGCACCAAGAGCACCGCCCACCAATACTGATTCATAAAATCTCCCAGCGCAACAAGCGCTGTCGTATACCAAGGAACGGCCACCTTCATGTCCTTGATAAGCAAGGTAATCTTGGGGAGGATGAACGTCACCACCAAAAATCCGACGATAAAAGCGACGGAGAGGACGAAGGCTGGGTAATACAAGGCACCCCTGATTTTGGATGCCAACTGGTAATTTTTTTCTATATTTTCAGCCACATAGCCGACGGCTTTGTGCAGACTGCCGGAAACCTCGCCGGCCCGGATCATATTGATAGTGAGAGTGGAAAAAATGTTCGGGTGTTTCTCGAGCGCTTCAGAAAAGGGCATGCCATCCCCGACGGAATCCTCTATTTCCTTGATGATAATGCGCAGATATCTGTTCTCCACCTGCTCTCCGATGGTATGCAATGCGGCAGTGATGGGCACGCGCGCTTCGATCAAGGTCGCCATCTGACGGAAAAGCGTCATCAGTTCTTTCTGGCTCACGCCTTCCAGCATCTTCTGAAAGCTTTTCATGAAAACGATGGCCTTTTTTTGTTCCTGCACGGTAATCGGGGTCAGACCGTTCTTTTCGAGAATCTGCGCCGCCGCTTCCCAACTGATCGCCTCTACCAGCCCTTCGCGGAGCTGACCGGCGTCATTTTTTGCCTTGAAGAGGAATTTCATACCCGGTAGTGAAACTTCGACAACTTTTCTTTTTACGAGTTGTAGAAATTCAAGTTAATGTGATTTATTTTGTTTATTACAGAGTGCACTGAGCTCATTTTGGAATCCGGTCGGAGTTCTCCTGCCGGGCATACCTCGGTCAGTGAAACTTTAAATGATTACGAGGATGCAATGGGTTATTTCTTACTTAACAACATCTGGAGATACTCGCGATTTTTGGCATAGACAAAGGCATCGTTGACGGAAACAAGCCCCCGGCGCACCAAATCCGCCAAAACCCGGTCCAGAGACATCATGCCTTCTTTCAGCCCCGTCTCGATGACCGAATCCAATTGGTGAATCTTGTTTTCCCGGATGAGATTTTCCACGGCCTGATTCTTGAACATGATTTCCGTCGCCGGGATGCGGCCTCCGCCGACCCGCGGGAGAAGGCGCTGCGAAATGACGCCCAAGAGCACGTTCGCCAGCTGCGAACGGATCTGGTTTTGCTGATGTGACGGAAACACGTCGATGATACGGTCGATCGTCTGCGCGCTGTCGTTGGTATGCAGGGTCGCGAAGATGAGATGGCCGGTTTCAGCCGCCGTCATCGCCGTACTGATGGTTTCCAGATCGCGCAACTCTCCCAAGAGCACCACATTGGCATCCTCGCGGAAGACGGCGCGCAAGGCATCCGGAAAGTTTTTGGCGTCCCGGCCGATTTCGCGCTGATTGATGATTGAGCGGTCCTGGTTGTAGACGAACTCGATCGGATCCTCGATGGTGATGATGTGTTTTTCTTGATTATGGTTGATATAATCGATGATAGCGGCCAATGTCGTTGATTTGCCGTGCCCGACCGGGCCGGTGATGAGCACCAATCCCTGGGAATAATTCGCGAAACCGTACAGCGAGCCCGGGATATTCAGTTCTTCCAGATTGCGCAAACGATCCATGATAAAGCGCATCGTGACGCTCACGTAGCCCTTCTGGAAGAAAACGTTGACGCGGAAACGCACCCGATCCTCGAAACTGTACGAAAAATCCGTCTGCCCGGTTCCGGTCAGCTCCTGCTTCTTGTCTTCCGTCAAGAGCGCATCGCTCAGCGCCTTCGTATCAGCCGGTGTCAAGACCTTTTCCTGGATAATAGGTTGGAGTTTGCCATCGATGCGAAGCGTCGGATAGCGCCCGACCACGAGGTGCAGATCCGATGCCCCCTGTTGCCCGACGAGCAACAAGAGATTCTTCAAACGCTGTTCTGTATGCAGTGTCTCCATAGGTGGTAATTAAAAATGCAAAAATCAAAATGAAAAATGACAAATTAAAATTTAAAAATAAAAAGATTTCTCAAATTTTACATTTTGCATTGTCATTTTGACGTTTGTCTTCGACTCTGAGGGATGAACCCTCAGGCTCAGACTCGAATGAGATATTTACATTTTACATTCATCATACGCTTGATCCTACCGGTTGTAGTATAACATATCTCTCTCCGTTAAAGTAATTCTCGATAAGCATTTTACTCTTCATCAACCAGGATTTTCCCCTCTGTCACACGCTCCACTTCCGAAAGCGTCGTCAATCCTTTGAGCGCCTTCAGAATGCCATCCTGCTTCATGCTGGTCATGCCCTGCCGGAGGGCTGCTTTGCGCACCTCCCCTTCATTGCCCTTTTGGTCAGAAATAATGACCCGCATCTCTTCGTCGACTTCTATGACCTCATAGATGGCCACTCGCCCCTGATAGCCGGATTCGGAGCACTGGTTGCAGCCCTTTCCCTGGAAAAAAATCATTTTTTGTTTCGGGTCAAGTCCATACGCTTCTATCTCTTTTGGGGCGATCATATCGAATAACGCTTGGATGCGGTTCTTTTGAAATTCCGTGAGCGGCGCCTCTTCTTTGCAATTATCGCAGATGCATCTCACCAGACGCTGGGCCGCCACGACTTGCAAAGACGATGCCAGTAAGAAAGATTCTACGCCCATATCCACGAGGCGCGGAATGGCACCGATCGCATCGTTGGTGTGCAGTGTCGAAAAGACGAGATGTCCCGTCAGTGCCGCATGGATGGCCAGTTCCGCCGTTTCGGCATCGCGAATCTCCCCTACCATAATGACGTTGGGATCCTGCCGCAGGATAGATCTGAGTCCGCTCGCAAAAGTATACCCGATCTCCGGCTTGATCTGACTCTGATTGATGCCTTCGACATAATATTCCACCGGATCTTCCAGCGTCACGATATTCCGTTCTTCTTTGTTCAAGATAGAGAGGAATGCGTACAGGGTCGTCGTTTTTCCCGATCCCGTCGGTCCGGTCATGAGGATAATGCCGAACGGCTCGCGAATGCGCCTCTCCAAGACAACGCGATTTCTTCCCCATAATCCGAGCTTCTCGACATCCGTCGAATTGGAAGTCTTGTCAAGCACGCGCATAACGATTTTCTCCCCATCGATGACCGGCAGACTGGAAACACGCAGATCGATCGGATGCCCATCCTCACCCTCAAAACGGAAACGCCCATCTTGTGGCTTGCGTTTCTCATCGATTTTGAGATTCGACAGAATCTTGACACGCGAAATGACTGCCCGCCCTATCTCCAGAGGAAAAACCAATTGGGAGCGGAGAATCCCATCCACGCGGAAACGCACGCGGAAACTCCCTTCGATCGGCTCGATATGGATGTCGCTCGCCCGGCCGTCGACAGCATGCTTGACGATGACTTCTACCAGCTTGGCGATCGGCGCATCCTGGAAAATCTCCACGGCCTGGTTCTTTTGTTTCTCACCCGCAAGGTCTGCATCTTCTTCAGAATCTTTTTTTAACGAGGAGATAGCATCCTTCAGAGCGAGATCCGCTCCGGTATAGTGTTTGGCGATAGTATTAAAAACCTGTTCCGATGTCAGGTAGATCTCGATGCTCACCTGCTCTTTTTCAGCCAGAAAACGCAGTACGTTGAGCGCCTCGAAATCCTGCGGGTTCGTCATCGCCACATACAGAATACCGTTCTCCTTGCGAAACGGTATCATACCATGCCTCTTGGCCGTATCTTCAGGAATGATCGGTAGCAAGGTTTTGTCCACTTCTTTGGGTGCCTCGGCAAGAAACGGCAGCCCGAAAGTTTTTGCCTGCGCCGCCAGGGCCGCTATATTGCCAGCCTCGCTCTGGCCATCTTCTGTTTTTTTTGCTGATGCTTCCGGCATACCCGGTGGTACTACTTTGAATAATTATAGAAATATATATTTTTCATTGAGCTTTTTTATCAAACACCCAGACTAAGAAACAGTTGGATTGATCAGGCTTTCGAAGTTGTCCCACCGGGCATACCCGGCAGTGAAACTTCGACAACTTTTCTTCTGTAAGCTGTAGAAATCCAAATTAACGCAGTTTATTACCAAATGAAGCGAGCGAAACGTCCCGCCCGTGGCGGGATTGTTTCCGACCGCGTGCCGCCAAAGCTCCAGCGGTGGCGTAGCGCAGTGCCGGCCCGCTCCGCCCGCCTAGACGTCGAGGCTGGCCGGAACCATAGCGAGGCGAGTAAAATCCGATCAATGCCCGTTATTTCGCTTATGTACAGAACCTTGTATCCGCTCCAAACCACCAGTCGAAGTTCTACTGCCGGGCATACCCGTTTGATTACTGGAAAGGATTGGGTCTGCCGGTCTGACCTTTCTCAAGGGTCGGTATGACGCTCGTTATCTGTTCCAATAATCTGTCAGCATTTGAAAAATCAAATTCAGACTTGCGGGCAAGCGGCATATTGAGTGCCGATGTTATCGGTTCCGGCGACAAATACCCGAATTCCGCCTCAAATGTTCCTATAAGAAGATTCTGATTCTTATCAGAGGACTGAGCGCTTCCCGTCTTTTCCTGAGACTTCTCTAAAGAGAAAAAGCTTACTTTTTGATACCGCTCCGCATGAGCGAGACGATCGAAAAATGCTTTGATGTTTTCATATGATCCGATGACGCTTCCGGTAAAAACGAACGTCTTCGCCGTCACAGAAGCAGAGGTTTCAGATTTAGGCACAGCGGAAGATCCCGTACTGTCTCCTCCTAGCGTCGTTGTTTTGCTCGCCGGCGCCGCTTTTTGGTTCGATGACTGCTTGAGCTCCATTTTCACAATGACCACCCCGGACTGTAGAGCGAGAAAATTGAAAGCATCTATCACCTGTTCCTGACTCTGCGTATTCGGCAAGTAGCGGTAAGCCAATTTCTCGAATTCCTGCCTGGTATCAAGGGAACTGTTCAGGGCATCGATATTGGCGATGATCGCGCCCATATTCGCCACCGCGTCTTCTTTGGCGCGGATATCCGCTTTCTTCGTCTGCATAGTTCCGAGATCGGGTTTGATATACCCGATGGCCAGAATCAGTATCGAAACTATGAAGAGAGGTGGAACGAGTATTTTCAGCCGCATAATAATTAAAAAAGTTATAAAAATTAAAATTGGGCTTTGAAAGAAAATCCTATCTGCCCTCCCTCGGTTCGCTGGATCGACTCCACTTTGATGCCCGTAAACAAGTCTTCTGATTTGAGGCTGATGATCTGCTGCGCGACATTTTTGAAGTTTTCCGTTTCTCCCGACACCACCACGAATTTTCCCGTTTCGTTATATTCATATTTTGTCAGCCGGACATTGGGCAAGACGAGACTTTCCATTTGGCCGAGAAGCCTCTTTGAATCGACAGCATCGCCATTTAGTTGCTGTTCGATGAGCCGCAAACGAGCATCGAAATACGCTACTCGGTTTACTTTGTCTCCACGCAACCGAGAGGCGTTCTCATTGAGCGATGCTTCGAGATCCATCAGCTTGTTATCCAACGTCTTGATATACCAGCGCAGACCGCCGAAGCCGGCCACCACGAGAAAGAAAATAATCGAGATGACAGCCAGAGAGCTATCAGAAATCGTGATTTCCTTTTTTTCTGCTATTGATGAAGAAAGGTTCAACCCGACCATCGCTTTATGTTTTAATGTTTATTCGCATATAGTATAACACCTAAATCTTTTTTATGAAAAGGTCTTTCAAGGAAAACTTTTTTTTCGGGCTTGGAAACAGCTCCTCTTTTTTCTTCGTAAGCGTCTCTGCCCCGCGAAGCGCCAGCCCGATGGCTATAGAAAATGCCCCTCCCGATTCCTGAATTTTTTCGGTAAGCGCCTGGTCGTACTCGAGATTCCTCCACGGGTTGCCGAGAACCACCGGCAATTTGAATATATCCGCATAATACTCCGTAAGTCCGGTCAATCGTGCCGTGCCTCCCGAAAGTATGACGCTCTTGCATTGCGAATCGGGATGTTTCATCCGGTAAGAAGCCAATATCCTCGTGGCTTCGCTGGCAATCATTTGCAGGACAGGAAAAACCAAAGCTGATTCCGGATTGGTAAGAAAATTCTTGTCGCTTTTCTTGAGTATATTCGCACGTTTCTCGGTAATATTGAGACTCTCTGCCAGGGCGCGCGTGATATCTCTTCCGCCGATATCTATATTGCGGCTCACTTTGACCAATCCATCCTCGACCAGCACCAGATTCGTCGCTCGCGAACCGATATCAACCATCAGGAAAAGACCCGGATCTTCTCCGACGATCGAACGCACCAAATAAAATGTCTCTAATTCCAAAAAATCGACAGCCAGTCCCCCCTCGCTCACATACCGCTCATAGCGCGCCACCTCTTTGTTGAGCGCCGCCACCAAAAGCACTTCCATTTTTTCCTTGCCCTCCGGAGTGACCTGCTTCCCGATGACTTCCCAGCTGAGCGCTATATCATCCAGCGAAGAAGGGATGTATTTATGCGCCTCGAAACGCACCGCTTCCTCTAACTCCGATTCTTCCATCGCAGGAAACTCCACCAGCGATATGAGTCCGATAAAGGCCGGCATCGCCACGTAGGCCAGACGGCTCTTGGGTTTCATACGTTCCAAGAGCGCCCGAAGGTGGAATATGATTTCCTCATCATACGAACGCCCCTGTGAGGGTGTGCCATTTTCCAGATCTGCCAGACTTATCTGCCCGTAGTTCATGAGTACCAGGCGGCCATCTTCAACACTAAGCTCCACCGCCTTGATGGAGGCCGTACCGAAATCAATGCCAAGAAAATGTGGTTTCCTGAAACCGAATACCATATGTTTGTATTTATCTTCGCTCACTCTCCGCTTTGTTTTTACTATAACATATTCCTGTAATTTTCAAAAGAGAAAACGGCAGGTTGGCCCCGTTAGATATTCGGGTGAATACCTTATCTGCTTCCAGATAAAAGCCGTAAGGCATCTTACGGCTTTTGCTTGCAATACGATGACACACGAGGATGATATCTAACGGGGTTGACCGCCGTCGTTCATCACGTCGTTCGAGTAACGACGGTGACGAGCGAACGACGTGGTTGACATCGACGGCAATAAAAAATAGAATGGATGTACTTATCTTTGCTTATGCCCGGTGGGACAACTTTGAAAATCTGGCCAGTTCAGATGTTACTTACCGGCGTATTTGATAAAAAAGCTCAATAAAGAAATTAGGTATATTCCATTATAATTATTCAAAGTAGTACCACCGGGTATGCTTGAAACGAATTTCAGCCAAAAATTGACCCTGCACGCCAGGCACAGCTTGAAGGAGGCGCGGGACATCGCGCGCTACACTCGCCATACGGCCATTCTGCCGGAACATCTGCTCATGGCTACCTTCCTCGAAAGCACGAGTTTGGGAAGCATTCTTCTCGAAAATATCGGTTTTGAAAAAGAGACTTTGGCCAAGCTCTGCCTCAAGAAAAAAACGCGCGGGAAAACGCTCCCGACCGAAAGCGTCCTCCCGCTCTCTCCAACGCTTAAGGATATTCTGCGCCGCGCCTATTTCCTCGCCAACCAATTCCATTACCCCTACGTCGGTACGGAACACCTCCTCTACGCTCTCTTCGAATCAGAAAGCGAGACCCTCGAGCACATCCTCATCACTCTCAAAATCAACAATGCCAAAGTCCGCACCACTCTCGAATCACATCTGAACTTCGACCACTTCCCGCAACTTTCCAAAATGCTCGACCTTCCGGAGAATCTCCTCACAAAAAACAAGGTGGCCAAGGGGAACACTACGCCTTTTCTCGACCAATATGCCATCGACATGGCAAAATCACCCATCTACGCGGAGGAAACCTTGATCGGAAGAGAAAAGGAGCTCGACCGGATCATCCAGATCCTCACCCGCAAACGGAAAAATAATCCGCTCCTCTTAGGCGAACCGGGTGTCGGCAAAACCGCCCTCGTCGTCGCCTTGGCGAAGATGATTCTCCGTGGCGCCGTCCCGCATACGCTGCTCGGCAAGCGCATCCTCTCGCTCGATCTGACGCTCGTCGTCGCCGGCACGAATTTCCGCGGAGAATTCGAAGCCCGTCTCAAAGAAATTATCCGCGAAGCGGCTCGCGAGAGCGATATCATCCTCTTCATCGACGAGCTCCATACCATCGTGGGCGCCGGCAACACCCAGGGCGGCCTCGATGCGGCCAACATCCTGAAGCCCGCCCTTTCGCAAGGCGCTATCCAGTGCATCGGCGCTACGACATTCACCGAATACAAGCGCCACCTCGAAAAGGATCCGGCGTTGGATCGCCGTTTCCAGTCCATTCTTATCGCAGAACCGACTGTCGATGAGGCAAAAGAGATCCTCTGGCATATCAAAAAGAGCTACGAAGACTTCCACCATATCGCCCTCTCCAAAGAAGTCATCGATCTGGCCGTGGAACTCGGCGTGCGCTACCTCCCGGATCGCTTTCTGCCGGACAAGGCGCTCGACATCATCGATGAAGCCTCAGCTCTGGCGAAACAGAAACGAGAAGCGCCGGAAACAACCAAGATTCTCTTCGAACTGGAAGAAGAACGACGTACTGTAAGAGAGGAGAAGGATTCTCTCATCAAAAACGAGAATTACGACGATGCCGCCAAATGGCATGCGCGGGAAAAGACCCTTTCTCAGAAAATTACCGCGCTCAAAGGGGAGTTCAAAGAAAATCCGGAAAATGAACGCATCACGGTTTCTGTGGAACACATCCTGAAGACCGTCTCCCAAATGACGCATATCCCTTTCGCCAAACTTTCCAAAGAAAGCCCGCGCCAGAGACTCACGCATCTCCATGAAACGCTGGGTACCCTCCTCATCGGGCAGAAGGAGGCCGCTCTGGCTCTCGAAAAGACATTGGCCCGTTCCCTCTCGAATATCGGCGATCCCAGCCGTCCCTTGGGATCATTCCTTTTTCTCGGTCCGACCGGCGTCGGCAAGACCCTGGCCGCCAAGATTCTGGCCGAAGAATTTTTCGGCGACCAGAGCGCTTTGATCCGCCTCGATATGAGCGAGTTTATGGAACGCCACAGCGTGGCTCAGATCCTGGGCGCTCCCGCCGGGTATGTCGGCTACGGCGAGGGCGGGAAATTGACCGAAGCAGTGAGGCGCAAGCCCTATTCGGTCATCCTCTTCGACGAGATCGAAAAGGCCCATCCGGATGTTTTCAATATTCTCCTCCAGATCCTCGATGAAGGGATGCTCACTGATGCCGAAGGACGCCGCGTCAGTTTCCGGAACGCGCTCATCATTCTCACGTCCAATATCGGCACCGCTACTTTCACCCAGACCGCCCGCATCGGCTTCGCAAAGCATATCGACCAGCGCAATCTCGAGGAGCAATTCGAAGCCATCAAGCGCGAAGTCTTGGGTGAACTCAAGAAAGAAATTCGCCCGGAACTTCTCGCGCGCCTCGACCACATCATCGTCTTCAACGCCCTGAGCGAAGAAGCTATCAGTGACATTACTCGTCTGGAACTGGATCTCTTGGTGAAGCGCTTGCAATCCCAAGGGATCGCTCTCAAATATCCGCTCTCGCTGGTACGCTCCATCGCTAAAAAAAGCTTCGCTCCGGAACAAGGGGCGCGGCTGGTCAAAAAGAATATCCAGGATCTCGTCGAAAAAAGCATTGCGGAAAAACTGCTCGATGCTCCGGAGAAAAAATCCTTCCGCCTTACTCTAAAAAATGACGTCGTCGTGTGCCTTTGAACGTACGTGAAACATTGAAGAAATTGGGGACTGATATACTGGATACCCTTTTCCCTGTCCACTGCCTCGGTTGCGATGCTCCGGAGGAATATCTCTGCCAAACATGCCTCAATACATTTCCCCGGCGGTTGCGTGAGCGTTGCCCTACGTGTCTGAAAGCTACGACACCGCGCGGCGAAGTTTGTTTTGCTTGTTCTGGAATAAAAGCCTTGGACGGCCTCTTCGCCGCTTCTGTCTATCGCTCGCCTCTCGTCGCAGCAGCGCTTCATACGTATAAATATCGCTTCATTCCCGCTTTCGCTTCTCCGCTCGGAAACTGGCTCGCCGAGAGAATTACGGAAACCGATTTGCCGCTCCCCGATTACTGTATCCCGGTACCGCTCCACTCCAGGCGGTTGCGTTTTCGCGGATTCAATCAGTCTGCCCTCCTCGCTCATACTTTGACCAATACTCTTACGCCGGGATTCGATATGCCCATCCTGGAGAACTGCCTCCTGCGCACCCGCTCTACCAAGCCGCAGATGAAAACACAGACGCGCGAAAAACGTCTCAACAACCTCAAAAATGCCTTTGCTTTCGCCAAAGAAAGTGTTCCTCTCATACAAGACAAAACACTCTGGCTCATCGATGATGTCGCCACCACCGGTACCACGCTCGAAGAATGCGCCGCAGTCCTCAAAAAGGCCGGTGCCAAAAAAGTCTTCGGGATAGTCTTAGCACGCTGAACTTAGAAGCCTTGCTTCTAAGTACTGTTTACCTGCACTAACAGGCAGAAAAACGGCTCCTGACTGATCACTGACAAATTACGCAATTGCGCAATTTGTCAGTATCGTGTTCCTATACAAAAAGAGTTACGTAATTAGTTACGTAACTCTTTTTTCTATGGATAGGATAATACCAGGTGAAAACTAATACTGCGTATAATACTTGATAGTGGCCTTGGCCCGCAGATCATCGATCAATTTGGCCGCCTCCGTGTTGAATTTCTGCCCCTTCAATTGTTCGCGCGTCTGATTCTTCAGGTCATCCGAACTCACTCCTTTGGTCGGAGCAATCTTATTCGTACTCAAGTATTGATTGATTTCCTCATCACTGACCGTAATTTTGTCAGCCAGCAGCTGCTCCAGTTCTTTGTTGATCATAATTTGCTCCCAGAGATCCGCATCCGTCATCCCCTGCCCGGACAGCGCCTGCTCCAAAGTCCCGCCCTGGGCTGTGACTTGTGCCTCTATCTTCTTGATTTCGCTCTCGACATCCTCGCTCTTCACGATGATTCCCTGCTTTTTCACCTCATCCTCGATGAGCTTCTTGGTAATCAAGGTGTCCAAAACATTCTTCCCCGCTTTCTTTTCCAATTCTCGCACAATACTCAGCCGGCTGATCGGAGTCCCATCGACCGTCGCCGCCACAAACAAGCTCTTGAAATAGTATGCGCCGCCCAAAATGATGGCAGCTACCGCCAACACGATGATGAAAGTTTTGGTCGTCCGGCTCATCTTCGCTACAGCGCCCTTCAGCTCATTCACCCTTGCGCTAAAAGACTCCTTTTTCGCAACCGCTTCTGCTCCCGTGGCCTCTGCCTTCGGCACTTCGTTTTCCATAAACGTGCTCTTTAAACAAATTAATTTAACCTACATTAGCGACCCCCCCACCCCACCTGAACACAATCCTCGCTTCGGTTTATGATAGCTAATTTTCCCTTTTTCTACAAGGCACCGTCGATCGCGAACGGCATGTCAGGCCAGGCAAGTTTGCCAACGCGATCAAATGTTGTTTTTTCGAGCGACAGAGTCCCAGAGCTTTCGAGCGACATTGACCGGCTCGCCGAGAAGCGGATCATGGTGCAGATTTATGAACGGCAGAGCATTGCATTCTATTATGCCCCAACGGACAGCGCCCGGATCCAAAGAAATATCTTTGGTAATGAAATCAAAACCGAGCACCGGATCATCCACCGCTTTGGCGGCGCGCTCCAGTTCGGCACGCAGCTTCGGATGCACGTTTGGAGTTACCTCCCGGCTCATGCCTCCGTACGCCAGCCCGATTTTCTCAGAAAGATCGATGGTGACGCCATGAGAGAGAACATCGCCCAGCGCATAATTTTGCCTCTCTAAAAACGAGATCAAGGTATCCGAGATAACCACCTCGCTCACCCGCCTGTTCCGATTCTTATTTTTCATTTCAATGAGCGTCCGAATGGTTTTTACGCCATCGCCGGTAATGCGCGGCGGGTCTCCCGCCAGCACGCCGGCCAGCATTCCGTCAATCATCGTAGCCCGATACACGCTCCCTTCGAGATGCTCCTCGACAATGACGAAATAACCCATTTGCTTGGCGACCCTGAAAGCTTTTTCAAAATCTTCCGCCTTGGTCAGGTTCGTCGTCGTATGCCGTCCTCGAGACCCGAGCCGCGGCTTCACGATCATCGGGCTCTTTGAATTATCAAAGTACCGCTTAGCGCTCGTCCAGCGGCTGAAACTGCCGCCTCTTGGTACCGGAATATCCTCTTTTTCTAACGCTCGTTTGAGGAGCGCCTTGTCATCCATCCATCCCACGGCAGGGCTCTCATAGATCTCCGGCCGAGGCAACCCGCTGAAAAAAAACCTCCCGCCGTTGGGCAACGTCACCCGATAGGTATCCAGCGCTCTGCCATAAATCATAGCGGTCTCTATTTTCCAACCGCGAACGATGGCCTCATCGAACATCACCCGCCCTCGGGGAGCGAGAACGCTCGATGGATGAGGATCGAATCTCATGATTCCAAACAAGGCGAATGCATCATACAGGCGCGCCTGTACCCACTCTGCGAGCCTGAAAAGAATCCTTCCGACACGCGTGCGAAATAGCCCCTTGGCGAGAGGATTGACGATAGCTATGGAAACAGTCGAGACGATCCATTCAAGATAATGCGTCGTTTGATTATTACCGCAATAGGGGCACGTTTTTTTCTTCTTATTCTTTGAAGGTTGATTTGACATATTTTTTATTCAGACAATGCTCCTTTTCCAAGGTAATCTACACTCCCTGAAATAACAATGGGAGCAAGCTTGTTATTATCGCCCGCAAGAGAAATTTCGTAAAGACTGCCCGATGGCTGTATCACTAAAAAAATAGACTTCCTATTTACATTTTCAATTTTTGTTATACAAGCAACAATACTACCAGAACCGCAAGCCGATTCATTGAGTAATGTATCCGTCTTTCTCACATACACCCAGGGATTTATCCTATACTTTCTACTCTCTATTGGCAGCAAATACACTAAACCAATAGCAGGAACCTCGCTGTTATCGTACTTCACAATTACTTCTTTGGGTTTTAGTGTATTTTTTTTGTCTTCTGTAACTATAAAACGACTGCCCTGCAAATCAATGAGCCAGCCTTCTTCTATTTTCTTTGAACTTTTAAACAATGAAGGCGATAAAAACAGACTAATTACATTATTATTAACAGCGGCTCTCACTACTGAAGTTAATCCGGATATTTTAAATGAAGTTCCCCTTTTCCCTGTCTGTTCAAAATATAAGAAGGCGGCTGAGCGAGCAGCATTGACACAAAATTCTCCCCCCATCATTTCGACGGAAAAGTCATAATTTTTATCTGTTAATTGAGTGACAAAACCAACTTGCTCAATCTTCGGATTATCAGACATTATTTTTTTTGAAACACTTGCGTGTAGAGATACTGGCAATGGCTGACTAACCAAGGCCGTAATGTTTCCACCAGGTGAAAATATTTTATAATCTATCATAAATTCATTTCATTCAAACATGGACTCATTCTCTTCTCAAGGTTCAGCACTTTAAAAATCTTCTCTTGACTCATTTTTTCTAAAGGTATTTCTCTTTCTTGTTTTTTATATAGTATTTTATAAAGCTCAGGAAACATAAGAGCAATAGACTCCGCAACGGTCAAGTTTTCTGTCGTTTTTTTAAATACATCGTAAGAATCAGCTGCCCCATAGAGTATAAAATCTAAAGCAGTGGCAGGTAATAATTCATTACCCATTTTGAGTAAGCCTATTATAAAATCGCCACAAATTGATTGTATTGGGTTATTTTTAGAAACATCATGAGAAAAGTTATTATTGAAAATTTTATTCCAAGCTTTCTCAATATTTGTTAAATAATTTACCTGACTAAAACCACCCAAGCATTTTACTCCATAATAACAGTGAAGGACGGCTAGCGAAAGCATCGTACTCGGAATTAATTTCATCTGTTCTAACAATATTTTGATAATCTCAGGTTGCAGTGAGATACGAAAAGTGCTATCAGCTGAAACTAGCTCCTGCTTCTCTCTCCGTAGAGCAATGCGCCTCTTACTCCCTTGAGGAAGATACCAAAATAAAAAAGTGCCCTTGTCCTCTTTATTGGTAAAGGCGCCTGGGATTCCATCGAATAAATCTTCAATCTTATCTAAAATATCTGATTTGAAAATAAATTTATTGACATCAGTATCACTGAATAGATGATGTTTCACAAGCAAATGAGTAACAATTTTTTCTTGTTCTAAATAAATTAAGTTGGATAGCTTTCCGCGGCTTACTTTAAACAATTCTTGCCAAAGATAAAAATTTGTAATAGTTATTTGATCCGCAAAAGTCCGGGCATTGAGAACACCTTTGATATTATAGATACTCTCTAGAAGAAATTTTAATTTATCCCTTAATTTTTTTGAATAAGTCCCATTGAAACACTTTACTTCAATTTCGTCTTGCATTCTCTTTATATCTGAAATAGTAAAAGGTCTCAATCTAAATACCGGGGACAAACGGTCACGAGCTGGATAAAAATTTATTCTTTCATATCCTTCAACAGGTTGATTTTGATAATGAAAAAGCAAGCTCCTCGGAAGAGATGAATTACCTAAAGAAACATTACTACAAGCAAGTACGATTAAATTATCATGCGGCGCTTTTGAACTCTCTTCTTGTTTTATCCCTGCGAGCAAATCGGCATGGACAAAGAAAGGATGCGAAATAGGCCCATGGTGATCAGTGGTAGAGACATAATAATAATTTAATAACTGATTACCGACACTTTCTGCAACCTCCGCACCCAATAGTTGTTCAACACTACTTTTAATTTCAGCAATAAATTCTTGTTTAATTACAGAATCAACCAACGTGTTGTTTTGTTTATAACTATTAGCATATTCAATCAAACTTTTACCGCCATCAATATTTAAAATATCTTCAAGCACTGGACAGTTCGCAAAAATTGCTTTTTTGAGCAATTCAAAATTTTCTACATCATCCATATATCTCACCATAAAAACCAATGACTGTCCTCCCCCCAATAAAAAACTGTACCGGCATAATCGGTGCCTATGGCTTTTTAACAGCGACCATCATCTCCAACCGTTTATCGGCTCGGTTTTCCGAGACCATACTTGTCCTTAAGCGCTCGTATTTTCCCCATATCTTCAGCTTCGACTCGTCGTTTTGCATCTTCTAACTCCTCGTCCGTAACAAATGCTTGTGGGTTAGCCTTGATATTTTCCACTCTCCTTCTGAATGATTCTGCCGCACCGGTCTCGGCTATTCTGTCAACCTCTCCCACAATAGGCAGGCTATTCGCAATTGCGTCCCAGACCTCTTTGATACCATCTAATTCGACATAACGACTATAGATCAATTCAATAGCGTCAGAAGAAATCATCACCGTTAGCCCTTTTTCCGTTGCTAATTTTCTTATTTGTTCTGGAAGTTGAAAATCTCCTGATACTGTTTCAGAAAATCCGATCCTCTGTCTATCATGCCCATAAAATCCCGATTCATAGGTATTGTATCCTTTTTTTCTCATAATCAAAACAGCATCACGAACCTGGGGCTCTATTTCTTCTCTGTACACTCCCATATTCCACTCTTCCTGAGTCGGTTCCGGATCATTCAATATCCTTTCCTTAAATCTCGTTTTCATTTTACCCAAAGTCTCTTTTCTCAATCGGGCAAATCTGCCGAACAACTCAACTTGTTCAGAAGATAAGTGATGAAAAGCTTTCAGTTTTTCTAACTTCACAGGATCTCCTTCTTCTAAAATTCTCTCTACCGTTTCTTCATCGTTTAAATTTTCTTCTCGAAGATCTCCAGAATCCACACTTTTTAAAGAAAAGAACCGGCCCCTCAAAAACTCAGTGAAGCGTCGCATCTCACTTTGACAGCGGGCGCGGAGCGCTTGATATTCTTCATCAGACAAACCAGCCGTATCCTTCTCTTGAGCAAAATCAACATGGAGATGAGGAACATCATGAATATATGGAATATCCTTATGGAGCGACGTCCGATAAGTAAAATCGAGAGCGACTCGCAAGTCCTCAAAACCCGCTGGAATTTCGTGTGTCGTATAAAATTCATCAATCACATTTTGCAATCTTTCAGCCTGAGCTAGCGTCTCTTTGCGCCATGTCTTAAATTCTTCAGTATATTCCCCGCCTGAGCGCACGAACTCTGCTCTAGCATCTTCTTGGATATCAACCTGCTTTGCATAATCAAATGAAGGAGATTGCCGATCAATCTCATCCGGATGAACGCCGCGCTCTTCCATAAGACGAGCTTTGGCCTCCGGCTCACCGATATAAATATCCTTTGCCTCATCGGCCTCTACTTGAACCCATGGTTGATAAGAATAGTTTCCTTGGTCTGATTGTGTCGTATTGAACCCCAGTAGCTGCAAAGCAGCAACGGTATCCTTCACCCCGGCATCGATGACATAACCAAAACGATCAGGAATCTCCAGCTCAGCCAACTTCTTATTCCACTGTGCCTGTTTCTCTCGCAATCTTTGTCGCTCATTTTCTTTCAGATCAACATTATCAGAAGACAACCTTTCTGAATCCAAGTGTTGTAACAATGTTGGATCCTTTGTCTTAGGTACCCGCTGCTCTTCTGTTTTTTCTGCACCCGCCTGCTTGGCTGGCTGAAAAAATGTCGGTTCTCCGGACATATAAATTACTCCAAAAATTTTCTAACGTCTTCCGTAGCCTCCTTTGAAAACTCATCCTGTTTTTTCATATTGTTGAAATCCTCAACTATAAGATGAATTTTTTCACCATCTGATCAATATGCATATTTGTTGATGAATACTCTCCATAACAGCCTCTTAATTACCTTCTGAAGTCAGCCAGTTTGATTCTATATTTTGGCATGTCTGAGTTCATAATGGTTTTGGTTAGCGGGCAACTTCGGCCTTAGACACTGAGAAAAGCTTCCAATTTCTTCAGAGCCATCCGGCGCATAGATGTTTCTTTCTGTTCCTCGGGAGTCATTTCACCCCAAGTTTTTGTGGAGCCTCCTGGAATAAAAATAGGGTCCCAGCCGAAACCGCGTTTGCCTCTCGGACTTTCAGAAATAACACCCTTGACCCCGCCTTCGAATATCTGCAATTCTTTCCCATTATACAGGCCGAAACAGACTTCTGCATAAGCGCTTCTATCTGTATAACCGTCGAGCAGTTTACAAAGTCCAATATTATCCAATTCCGTAAGAAACCATTTGATCAGCGGACCCGGCAGTTTTCCCAGCGCGGAAAAAGTCAGAGAAGTATCTTCTACCAGAACTGGTTTTTGAATCTGCTTATAAGCCTCTTTGGCCTTGTGTTCGACAATCTCCTTCAAATCAAGCGACTGGATTTCAGGCAGATCAAGTTTCTGGTGCGCCACCGGATACTCCAAATGCCGCGCCAATTGTTCGGCCTTGCCTGGGTTTCCGGTGATGAAAGTCAGCAAATCGATATGCATGGCTATAGACGCTTTAAAGGTTTTGGTGAGTAGATATCTAAACCATTTCCAAATGCGAGCGCAGGACAAAATCCGTAAAGTGTTTCTTCGCCAACCGGTGGTTTTTCATGTCGATAATATCATGAACCAGCCTCGCCAATGGCAGCCGCATGCCCGCCTTCTCCTCGAAGAACCGCACCGAAGCGACAGAAGAAAGCCCTTCGACCGTTTCTTTTACCTTGTCCAAGCTCTTTTCCACAGAATAGCGTGTCAATAATTTGCCGAAAGTGAAATTGCGGCTCTCGGTGCTGCTGCAGGTCAAAATAAGGTCTCCCAAAAAAGCTATTTCTGCGGATTGATTATAATCATATTCTAATGCAACGAGAAGCTTTTTCAGTTCCTGATGAGCTAATAATATCAGCTTCGTTCTCGTATTGACGCCGTACTCCAGCCCTTCCGCGATGCCACAGCTGATGGCATAGATATTCTTGAAGGCGCCCATCACTTCGATGGCGTGCAGACATTTGGTCGGCACCACATCGAAGTACGGTTTTTGAAAAACCGCTCTCGCCGCTGTGAGATGTTTTTTATTACGATACCCAAGATTCACGATGGTCGGATTCTCCTCTACCACCTCCTCCGCAAACCCCGGCCCGATCAGAGAAAAATAGTGTGTCCTTCTGCCAAGTACCTCTTCTACGATTTCATGAGGAAGTTTATGCGTTCCGAGTTCAATGCCTTTGCTCGCGTTGATGACGAGCGTCTTGTTATCTATCCGGTCCTTCACTTCCAAAAGAACGTTCCGCAGCACGTTCGTTGGCACAGCGAATATAAAAACCTTCAAACCAGGCTCCGGTTGAGAAATAATACTGCTGAGCGCCGTCCCCCAGGCACCATTGCCGAATATCCAGACATTTCCTTTCTTGATAGTGATCTCTTCAAGCGGCAAGAGAGCGGCTGGTGGGACGATGTTCATAGTTTCTCTGAAAGTTTATTGCAGATTGTTCACTCTTAGTGGAGAACTTGGAACGAAATGGGAACTTATTTAAATTTTTCTACTTTATAATCCGAGTAATTTTGTTACCGCAATGTATGCCGCTGATATTGTCTGAAAAATCACCATCACTGTATTTGTAGCCTTTAAATGCAATCCTATCACTTCCTATTTTGTCATACGCCAGTACGGCGTCATCGACCGGACTAAGATCAATCGGGTGAGCACCGATACCACACTTCACGACATCAATAGTCTTGCCGCTCAGAATTTTATGATACTCATCGATTATTTTTTGCAACTGATCAGCACTGACAAAAAAGATGTCCTTCCTCACAGGCTGCATCTGCCAAGAATTCGGGTAATATTCATCTTTCTTTTTTATCCGAACAACTTCTCCAGACTTCAACAAAAAATATATTGAACCTTGTTCAGTTTCGAATACCTTTTCAAACCCGTCTTTCAACGCAAGCAGTTCATCGAGACAGCCCTTGATAATTGCATTATTTTCTTTTTCCGCCGCATCTCTCTCTTGTTTTGGAACAAAAGCAATCGGGTATTTACCGCTTTTTTCCAATTTTTCACGAGCTTTCCCAAGAATGCCCTCTACGGCTTCGAGTGAATTTATTTTTTCTATCTGAGGTTCTAATCCGGAGAGTTCCATTGATATGTTTTACTTTAAAAATAGGGTGGATTCGATGCGGAAAGCCTGAAACGAAGTCAGAACTTTTATTCAGACACAGGAATATACTTGAGATATTTTCGCAACTTTTCAGCGTACGGTAGGCGCTCTGCTTCATTGACGTATCTGCTATTTTTATGATTCCCATACAAAAGGTCATCTCTCCACCGAGGGAAAACATGCAGATGAAAATGCCAAATCTCTTGATCTCCTGCCGGTTCATTATGTTGACGAAAGGATGTCCCATCACATTCATAGCTTTCCTTCATTGCCAGAGCCACTCTCTTACCAGCTGAATAAATCTTACTCAAAAGTTCTTCAGAAATATCATACACATTTTCAACATGTTCTTTGGGGATAACCATGACATTCCCAGGATTATTGACCCACCACTTCGGTGATATATAAGCGATGACAGAATCATCTTCAAACACGACATCACTTCGTTTATTCAACTCTGTTTCCTCCCCCTTGGCAACTCTGCAAAAAGGACAGTCGTATTCTTCTGGTTCGTGATTGTACATAGGGTTCTTTCTGACTGATTATTCGAATCTGGGTCCGCACTTTTCATACTGAAGGGATTATTTACTTTTAATCATTTTGAATCTTCCTGTTTCATCTTTCTCTGCTATACCTTTTCTCACTAATTTTTCCCATAAATACTTTGCATTTGACTTCTCCTGATTCTCTGACGACCTTGCATTCATTTGATCAGAAGAAATGAGTCGATAGCTCGGATACGTGAACTGGATACATTTATACAAAGCCTCTCCATAGCCTTGCCTCTTTTTTATCAAGAGCACAGACTGAATAATGATTTCTCTGGTAAGATTATTCAATTGAAATTCTACCGCTCCTACACTCTCACCGGTATTTACATCCACAACTTCTGAAGCAAAAATCGGTGTTTGTTTGGACGGAAAAACTTCCAACGGATTAATCAACACCTTCTTGTTTTCTTCCTCAGCCTTCAAGATCTCAAGAGACATATAAATTCAAGTTTGTAACGGAAAGAGATCTGGTCACAAAAAATGCTTTTTCACAAATGCCCTTCCGGAACCGGACTTAAATAACGGAGATTCGGTCACAGATAATTTACTCGCCGACGCTCGTAAATTTCCGCGACCCCGCCTCGCGGTTTCGCGTACTCGCGAAACATCGCTCCGGCTTTCTCATCCCTCACATTATAGCACTTCTTAAGAGGGAAGGATTCCTCCTCGC
>Ga0113563_10000026_pt1 | contig 45571 bp, 37 predicted proteins | sample Mud3Dept3metaG_FD_80117 | JGI IMG/M metagenome (GOLD analysis project Ga0113563, IMG submission 80117) | Freshwater wetland microbial communities from Ohio, USA, analyzing the effect of biotic and abiotic controls - Mud 3 Core 4 Depth 3... | ecosystem: Environmental > Aquatic > Freshwater >... | reverse complement strand
GACCGAAAGGCCGGTCGGTGCGTCTGGCGTCTCCGGCGTGGCGCCGAGGCGCGCCATCAGCGTCGCGCGCCGGCGCCAGGGGTCGAGCCCGCCGATCGAGACCGTTCCGCGATTCGCCGGGCGTTGGCCAAGCGGGACCTTGACCAGCGACGACTTGCCCGCGCCGTTGCGGCCGAGCAGCGCCCAGACCGACCCCGGCTCGACCTCGAAGCTCACGCCGTCCACGGCCGTGCGGCGACCGTAGCGGACGGCGAGGTCGCGCACCTCGATCTTCATCTCTCCTCCGTGGAGTCGCCGCGCTGGCGGCGGAAGGCCTCGTCGAGCGCGGTGTAGGCCTCGCCGGCGGCGGCGCCGAGCGTGGCGGAGAGGGCGGCGAGCCGCGCCGCGGCCTGGACCAGCCGCTCCCGGCGTTCTGCGGCATGCAGCGCGGGCGGTGCCTCGACGACGTAGGTGCCGTCGCCCCGGCGGGTCTCCAGCAAGCCCTGCTCGACCAGCCGCTGGAACGCGCGCGCGACCGTGCCCGGGTTGATGCGCAGCTCCTGGGCCACCTCGCGCACGGACGGCACTGCGCTTCCCGGCGCCAGCGCCCCGACGGCGATCCGGGCCGCGAGCCCCTCCTCGACCTGCCGCCAGATCGGGCGCGGGTCCGAGGTGTCGATGCGCAGACCGGTGGGCGGCATGTGTGTCAGTGTATTAGAGCGCAGATACACTATGTCAAGTCGTTGGCCCGTTGGACTTCGGGCGGTCAGAGTCCAAAGTCGGAGCTGATCAAGTTGACATGCACGTGCATGTATGATCTCTTCCAATCGGTGAGGACCACGGTAGAGCTGACCGACCGGCAACGGTCGCGCCTCCTCGCGCTGGCCGCGGCGCGCAGGGAGAAGGGGTTCTCGTCGCTCGTCCAGGAGGCGATCGACCGCTACCTCGCCGAGATCGACGCCGCCGAGCGCGAGGCCGAGCTGCGCAACGGGCTCGCCGCGATCGGCTCGGTCGGTGACGAGGTCGCCGAGCGGATGGAAGCGACGTTCCGGGAGCTGCGCTCGTCGTGGCGCTGATCGTGTGCGACACCGACGTCCTGATCGACGCGCTGCGCGGCCGGGGCGAGGCGGACCGGTTCACGGAGGAGTACCGCCGGCGGCGGCTGGCGACGACCGCGATCTCGGTCTTCGAGCTCTTCGCCGGGGCGCGCGGAGAGCCCGAGCGCGCGAGCGTCGAGGCGCTGCTCCGTGCGCTTGGGCGCCTAGCCTTCGACGAGCCGGCCGCGCGCGCGGCCGCGGCCGCGAAGCTCGAGCTGGAGGCCGCCGGGCTCGCGCTCGCCACCGCCGACCTCCAGATCGCCGGCATCTGCCTCGCGCTCGACGCACCGCTCTGGACGCGCAACCGCTCCCACTTCGAGCGAGTCCCGGGCCTGCACCTGTTCTGAGGCTCGTCCCGGCCCAGGCGGCCGCGCCCTCAGCGCTTCTTCTTGCGCGCGGCGGTCAGGTCGCGCAGGGCGTCGAGGGCGCGGCGGTCGTCGGGGCCGAGCAGGCGGGCGGCCTTGCGCAGGCTCGCCTCGGCGGCGTCGAAGTGGCCGAGCTCGACCGAGATCTCGCCGTGGTAGAGCAGGGCTTCGACCGACTTCGGGTCGATGCGCTGCGCCTCCTCGAGCTCCTCGAGCGCCTGGCGGCCGCCGGTCGAGGGCGAGAGCCGGAAGCGGCAGCGCGCGACTTCGGCACGGTAGTGGCCGTTCTGCGGGTCGCAATCGGCCGCGAACTCGAGCTGCTGGAGCGCGGCCTTGAGCTTGCCGCCCTCGAGCAGGGCCATCCCCTTGCGGAACTGCAGCGCCGGGTCGAGCAGGTCGGTGTCGATGCGGTGGTAGGAGGCGCGCGCGGCGCGCTCGCGCTCCTCACGCTGCACCTGCCGGCGCATCCGCAGCTCGGAGCGGCGCTCGGGATCGGCGAGCTGGCCGTAAGCGCGCGCGCCGGCCAGGAAGAGCTCGCGCGCGTAGTCGGCGACCAGGCGCAGGCCGGGCTCCTCGAAGCGGGCGGGCGCGAACTCGCGCGCGAAGGCCAGGTAGCGCTCCTCGAGCGCGGCCGGCTCGGCCTCCTCGGGCACGCCGAGCAGGTCGAAGGCGTCTTTCTGCCGGTGGTCCAGGAAGAGATGAGAGACACGATTGAGCAGCGCGGTCGTCGCCTCGGGCGCGAGGCGCAGGGGCACGGGCGCCGCGACCACCGCCACAGCCGGCGCCGCGGGGACGGCCGCCGGCGGGACGGCGGGCGCCTCGGTCGCAGCGGAAGCGGAGGCCGGAGTGGGAGCGGACACCGGCTCGGGTGTCGGCTCGGGTGCCGGAGCGGGCCGGGGCGGGCGGGCGGCCCAGGCCGGCAGTTGCGCCTCGGTCGCCACCAGCCCGAGCGTGAGCAGGGCGTAGAGCGAGCGGGTGCGGGCCGCGGTTTCCGCGCCGGCCGCGCGCGCCAGATCCGCGACCGGCCGTGCCGTCGAAAGGGCGTCGAGGAGCGCGGTCTCGTTGGGCGTCAGGCGCAGCTCCTCGACCAGCGCCGCGCGGTGCGGATTGCGGACCAGCGTCGCGTCCGCGAGCGGCGCCAGCGCGCGCTCGATGGCGGCCTGGGGCATGAAGCGCGTGATGCCGGTCAGCACCAGCTGGGGGACGCGCACCTTGAGCGAGGACGAGGAGGGCGGCGGGGCGTCCTCGAGCTCGACCTCGCCGTCCGGCCAGGTGAACAGGTCGAGCAGCTTCTTGGCCAGGTTCTGCTGCAGGATGCGGGTCAGCTCGTGGCCGTCGAGCAGGCCCTTCTGGATCAGGATCTCGCCGATCTGGGCGCCGCGCCAGGCCGACTCCGCCAGGCAGGTGTTGGCGCTCGCCTCGTCGATGCGGCCGATCGCGACGAGGTACCGGCTGAGCGTCTCGTGAAGCAGGTTCGAGCGGCAATCGACGGGCACGCCGCGCTCGAGCACGACGCGCTTCTCGACCGGACCGCGCCGGGCGCGCAGGCCGCCGCTCGTGCCCGACTCGAGATGGGCGACGAGCAGCACGGCGAACGGGACCTCCGAGATGCCGACCTGGCGCTCGGCCGCCAGCCGTTCGAGCTGGATCGGATCGCGGCTCACGTCCGGGCATTCTAGGCCGTGCGTCCGGAGCGCGCTCGCTCGCCCGGCGCGGCGTCCGGCCTCAGAGCACCGCGGCGAACAGGCGCGCGCCGGATTCCAGGAGGCGCGCGCCCGGCGAGCGCGACCGGCGGCGGCCGCGCGACACCTCGCGCGACTGCTCGAGGTCCTCCTCGAACCAGCCGGCGAGCCGGTCGGCGGCGGCGCCGCCGTAGATCGCCGCCGCGACCTCGAAGTTGAGGCGGAAGCTGCGGTTGTCGAGGTTGGCGCTGCCCACCAGCGCGAGCTCGCGGTCGACGACGAGCGTCTTGGCGTGCAGCATCGCGGGCCCGTACTCCCAGACGCGCGCGCCGCTCTCCAGCAGCTCGTCGTGGAAGGAGCGGCCGGCGGCGGCGACCAGCAGCGAGTCGCCGCGCGCGGGCACCAGCAGTCGCACGTCCACGCCGCGGTGGGCGGCCGAGCGCAGCGCGGTGAGGAGCGGCTCGTCGGGAACGAGGTAGGCGGTGGTGACCCACACGCGCTCGTCGGCTCCCGCGACGGCGGTGAACAGGAACTCGTGGATCGGGTAGACGTCCCGGTCGGGGCCGGAGCGCAGGATCTGGAGACGATGCTCGCCCCGGGGCTGCTCCGGAAAGTCCCGGGCCTCGATCGCGCACGCGCCGGCCGAGAACTGCCAGTTCTCGAAGAAGATCCTCTGCAGCGTGCGCACGGCGGTGCCCTCGACGCGCAGTTGGGTGTCGCGCCAGGGTGGAGCGCCGCCCACGCCCACGGTGTGACAGTCCGCCACGTTCATGCCGCCGAGGTAGCCGACGCGTCCGTCCACGACCGCGATCTTGCGGTGGGTCCGGAAGTTGATGAGGCGGGAGGGCAGCGCGCCGAGCCGCGGCGGGTTGAAGCGCGCCAGCTCTCCGCCGGCGGCGAGCAGCGGCGCGAAGAAGGCGTCGCCCGCTGTCGTTCCCAGGGCGTCCACCAGGACGCGAACGCGAATGCCGGCGGCCGCCCTCTCCGCCAGGCGAGCGAGGAGGCGCTGGCCGGTCGCGTCCCGCTCCCAGATGTAGTACTCGAGATGGATGCTCTCGCGCGCCGCCGCCAGGTCGCGCTCGAGCGCGTCGAACAGCGCGCGGCCGTCGCGAAACAGGTCGAGGGACGTGGCCGTGGCGAGCGGCGCTTCGTCGAGGCGCGCCGCGAGCCTCACCTGGCGCAGCACGTCCGGCTCGAGCGGCGCACCGGTCGCCATCTCCGAGAGCTGCCGCTCGAGCAGGGCGCGCAGGCCGCTGTAGCGGAGCCTGCGGCGTCTCAGGCGGCGCGGGCCGAACACCCAGTAGACCGGGGCGCCGACCAGGGGCAGGAGGGCCAGGCCGAGGATCCAGGCCAGGGTCGCGGCCGGCGGGCGCCGCTCGGCGGCGATCCAGAGCGCGACGAAGACGATCCAGGCGACCTCGAGCAGGAGTGCGGCGAGCTGCCAGTCCACGGCGCGGAGCGTATTCGAAGTCCGTAGAATGGCGCGCCATGCGCGTCGTGTCGGTGGGTGGCGGGCCGGCGGGGCTCTACTTCGGCATCCTGATGCGGAGGGCCTTCCCGCGGGTACGCGTCGAGATCCAAGAGCGGAACCGGCCCGACGACACCTTCGGCTTCGGCGTCGTCTTCTCCGACGAGACGCTCGGCGCCCTCGCCGAAGCCGACCCCGGGAGCTTCGCGGCCCTGCGCGAGCGCTTCCGGTCCTGGACCGACATCCGCACCTGGTACCGCGGCCGGTGGACGCGCTCGAGCGGGCACGGCTTCTCGGCCCTCTCGCGCGCCGCCCTGCTCGAGGTGCTGCAGCGCCATGCGCTCGAGGCCGGCTGCGAGCTGGCCTTCGAGAGCGAAGTCGCGGACGTCGAGCGCCACCTCGAGGCGGACCTGGTGCTGGGCGCCGACGGGGTCAACAGTTCGGTGCGCGGCCGTTTCGCCGCCGAGTTCCGGCCGCACGTCGAGCTCGGCGCCTGCCGGTTCTGCTGGCTCGGCAGCGACCTGCCGCTCGATGCCTTCACCTTCCTGTTCGCGGAGACCGAGCACGGCCTGTTCCAGGTCCACGCCTATCCCTACGCCGCCGACCGCTCGACCTTCATCGTCGAGACCCACGACGGCGCCTGGCGTGCGGCCGGGCTCGACCGCGCCTCGGAGGCCGACACGGTGGCGATCTGCGAGCGCCTCTTCGCCGGCTTCCTCGACGGCCACCGGCTGCTCGCCAACCGCTCGATCTGGCGCCAGTTCCCGACCCTCACCTGCGAGGCCTGGAGCCACGGCCACGTCGCGCTGCTCGGCGACGCCGCCCACACGGCCCACTTCTCGATCGGCTCGGGCACCAAGCTGGCGATGGAGGACGCGATCGCGCTGGTCGAGGCCTTCCGGGCCTCGGGCCTCGCCGACGTGCCGCGCGCGCTCGCCGGCTACGAGGCGAGGCGGCGTCCCGAGGTGGCGAAGATCCAGCGCGCCGCGCGCGACTCCCGCCGCTGGTTCGAGTCCTCCCGCCGCTACTTCGGCCAGGTCCCGGAGGTCTTCACCTTCAATCTGATGACGCGCTCGAAGCGCATCACCTACGACAGCCTGCGCCAGCGCGACCCCGCGCTCGTGGCCTCGGTCGACGCCGCCTTCCAGCGCGTGAACGGCGGTCCGGGGACCGCCGCCGGGACGGCGCCGCCTGCCTTCACGCCCTTCTCGGCGCGCTCGGTGACACTGCGCAACCGGATCGTGGTGTCGCCGATGTGCCAGTACTCGGCGGCCGACGGCGCGGTCGGGGACTGGCACCTGATGCACCTCGGGGCGCGCGCGATAGGTGGCGCCGGTCTGGTGATCGCGGAGATGACCGACGTCTCGCCCGAGGGTCGCATCACGCCCTACTGCGCCGGACTCTGGTCGGAGGCGCACACCGCCGCCTGGCGCCGCGTGGTGGAGTTCGTCCATGCGCACAGCGCGGCGAGGATCGGGATCCAGCTCGCGCATGCCGGGCGCAAGGCGTCGATGCGCCATCCATGGGCGGGGGGGGACGTGCCGCTCGCGGTCGAGGACGGCGGCTGGATCGCGCTCGCTCCCTCCGCCGTGCCCTTCCGCCCGGAGTGGCCCGCGCCCCGGGCCATGGGCCTCGAGGACCTCGAGCGGGTGCGCGAAGCGTTCGTGGCCGCGGCCCGCCGCGCTGACGAGGCCGGCTTCGACTGGCTCGAGCTCCACTTCGCGCACGGCTATCTGCTGTCCTCGTTCCTCTCGCCGCTCGCCAACTTCAGGGAGGACCGCTACGGCGGCTCGCTCGCGAACCGGATGCGCTATCCGCTCGAGGTGTTCGGGGCCGTGCGCGCGGCCTGGCCGACGGCCAAGCCCATGTCGGTGCGCATCTCCGCCACCGACTGGTTCGAGGAAGAGGGACGGGGTACGACGCTCGAGGACTCGGTGGCTCTGGCCCGAGAGTTGAGGGACGCAGGCTGCGACGTGATCGACGTCTCCTCGGGCGGCAACTCGCCCGATTCGAGACCGGACTTCGGCCGCATGTACCAGGTGCCGTTCGCCGAGCGCATCCGCTTCGAGGCGGGCGTGCGCGTCATGGCGGTGGGCGGCATCATGGACGCCGACCACGCCAACACGGTGCTCGGCGCAGGCCGCGCCGACCTGGTGGCGATCGCGCGCGCGCATCTCGCCGATCCCCACCTCACGCTGCGCGCCGCGAGCCGCTACGGCGTCGAGGTCCCCTGGCCGGGGCAGTACCTGCGCGGCAAGCCGCCCGCGGGACGCTGACCGGATGCCGCGCAGAGCACGGCGGCTCAGGCGAAGGCGTGCGGGCGGCGCCGGAGCGCGAGGAAGGCGAGCCCGTAGAGCGCGAGCGCGAGCAGGTTGAGGCTCCGGATCCCGAAGAACATCGAGCCGTACTCGAGCACGCCGCCTGCCAGGGCGCCGAACAGGTTCGAGGCGAGCGCCGCGCTCGGTGCCGGCGCCTTCCGGAACGAGGTCGCGAAGACGACGCCGGCGAAGAGGATCGGGAGCGAGACGAAGAGCGCCCCGAGCGTTGCGCGCGCAGCGAAGGGGAGAGCGTTGAGGGCGCCCAGCGGCACCAGGAACGGCAGCAGGATCGCCGCGCCGAGGCCGAGGAACCAGCCCTCGACGCGCGCGGGCCTGGCACGGGCAACGACGGCGTTGGCGGCGAGGATCATGGTCAGGATACCGGCGAACACGGCCGCGTTCACGGTCCAGGTCGACCCGAACAGCAGCGAGAGCTCCGCGATGCACTTGGTCTCGACCAGCATGAACGCGGCGCCCATGAGGAAGAGGTGCGCGTCGAAACCGCGGCCGGCCGGGGCGCCGAGCAGCGAGCGGCGCACCGCCACCCAGGCGCCGAGGAGGATCGCGCCGAGCGTGAGGACGTACGCGGTGGGCCGGCTGCCCGGCCGGATGTAGAGAAAGGGCCAGTCGTCGGTGGCCGGGCGTACCGACTCCTGCCGCCCGCCCGCCGGACGCCACGGCTCGAATCCCTCGGCGCGCAGGCGGGGGAGGCCCGGGCCCGCGAAGTAGGCCACGCCCACGTCGTAGCCGGTGCGGATCGCCACCGGCTCCTGGCCGGTCGCCGCGCGCAGGGTGTTGGACAGACGCTGCCCGATCCAGTCGCCGGCCGCGACCGAGAAGGAGACCGAGAGCACTCCGTCGGGTGCGAGGTGGCGCGCCGCCTCGCGGAAGCTCTCGACGGTGTAGACGTAGTTGTCGAGGCGGAGCGAGGACAGCGAGGAGAACATCGTGTGCGAGTCGAGCAGGCCGAAGACGATGAGGTCGTAGGTCGCGTCGCTGCGGCGGAGGAAGGCGCGCGCGTCGGCGACCGCGACCGAGACGGCGGGCGAGGAGTAGGGCCGCTCGGGATGCTCGCGCTCGCCGATCTCGAGGATCCGGGCGTCGATCTCCACCGCGTCGATCCGCTCGGCGCCGTGGCGCAGCGCCGCGGCGACGTCGTTGCCCGTGCCCGCCCCGACCACGAGGACGCGCTTCGCCGCGGGCGCCACGAGATAGGGCAGGTCGTAGGCGAAGCGCGCACGCCGCACCCAGTCGGTGTCGGCCACCTGCGGGTGACGCTCGAGGAACCCCGGGCTCAGGTCGAGGGCGCGCTGGTGGTAGTCGTGGTTGACCCGCAGCTCGATGCCGAGCGGAACCTCGCCCTTGCGGGTGTCGAGCACGAACGGTTCGGTGTCGATCCGGTAGTAGGGGGACCATGCCGTGGCCTGCGGCGCGAGCGCGACGAGCGCGAGGGCGGCGCCCCAGGCCGCGGCGCCGCGCCAGCTGCGCTCGAACCAGAGCGAGAGCAGTGCCACCACGGCGAGCCAGACCAGCGGGCCGGTGCCGGCGAGCGAGAGCGCGAAGAAGAGGACGATGCCGGCGAGACTGCCCGCGACGTTCACCGAGTAGGCGGTGAGGGGCGTGAAGCGGTCGAAGAGCCGGCCCAGGCGCACGCCGACGGCGGCGAAGGCGGCCACCACCCAGGCGACGATGACCAGGACCACGAACAGGAAGAGCGCCCCGACCGCCCAGGGCGCGGCCTGGTCCGCCGTCCACAGCGAGACCGAGACGTCCGGGAAGCGCAGGTGCACCAGCTCGAGCGGTCCCGCGAAGGCGATCACCAGCGCGAGGCTGCCGAAGAGCACGGGAAAGAGGCGCGGGAGCCGGCGGTCCGCAGGCAGGGCGCAGCCCAGCCCGAGGCCGAAGAAGCTCGCCAGCAGGGGCAGGTTCTTGAGGTAGGCGAAGACGCGGATCTCGGACGCCAGCCAGCGGATCACCACCAGCTCCGCGAAGAGCGCGAGCAGGCTGATCAGGAACAGGTCGAGGGCCTGGCGCGAAATGGACCGGTCCGCCCGTGCGGCTGGGACGCTCATGCGCTTTCTCCCTCGAAGCCGGCGCATGATAGCGGAGCCGGCAGAGGTCGGCCGCGCGGGAGGCTAGACTCTTGCGCCATGTCGAAGCCGCATCGGTTCCGGCTCGAAGTGCGCTTCGGGGACCTCGACTCCGCGGGCATCGTCTACTACCCCCGCTACCTGCATTTCTGTCACGTCGGCATGGAGGAGTACTTCCGCCATGTCGTCGGCATCGACTACCCGGCCTTTCTCGACGAACACGGGCTCGGCCTGCCCGCGGTGCGCACGGAGGTCGACCACCGGCGGCCGATCCGCTATCGCGACCAGGTCGAGCTCGAGGTCGCCGTCGAGCGGGTGGGCACCACCTCGGTAGCCTGGCACCACCGCTTCTGGCACGAGGGCACGCCGGAGCCCTCGACCGAGGCGCGCATCGTGACCGTCCTGGTCGACATGGCGAGCTTCGGGAGGCGCCCGGTCCCGGACTGGCTCCGCGCGCGGCTGCTGCCGCCCGGCTGAGGCGCTCGTGCCGCCGCGCCGCCCGATGCTCCTCATGCTCGCCTCGGCGCTCTGTTTCGCCTGCATGGCGCTGGCGGCCAAGCTCGCGTCGCGCACGTTGCCCGCGGGCGAGATCACGCTGGTGCGTTTCGCGATCATGCTGCTGCCGCTCGCCCTGGTTCCGGGCTGGCGGCGGCAGGCGCTCCGTTTCCAGCGCCTCGACCTGCTCGTCTACCGGGGCCTGTTCGGCGGACTCGCGGTCCTGCTCTACTTCTTCGCGATCGCGCACGTTCCGGTCGGCATCGCCACGCTGCTCAACTACTCCTCGCCCGTCTTCAGCGTGCTCTTCGCCGCCGTGTTCCTCGGCGAGCGCGCCGACCCGCGTCTGCTCGGGCCGTTCGTGGCGGCGCTCGCCGGTGTCTTCCTGGTCTCGACCGGACGCACGGAGCTCGCGGGCGGGCTGACATTCGGCCGCTGGGAGCTCGCGGGGCTGGCCTCGGCGGTGCTCTCGGGGGCCGCGGTGGCGGCGATCCGGGCGGCGCGGCGCAGCGAGAGCTCGTGGGCGATCTACGGCAGCTTCTCGATCTTCGGGCTGGTGGTGGCGGCGCCCTTCGGCTACGCCGGCTTCCGGACCCCCACCGCGCGCGAGTGGGCCCTGCTGGCGGCGGTTGGTGGGTTTTCGATCGCCGCCCAGCTGCTGATGACCTACGCCTACCGCTGGGTCACGAACCTGCAGGCGGGCGTCTTGGCGCAGCTCACCGTGATCGTCTCGCTCGCGGCGGGCGCGCTCTGGCTCGGCGAACGGCTGGGCGCCCGCGCGCTGGCCGGCTGCGTGCTCACCCTGGCCGGCGTGGTCGGCGTGGTCTGGCTCCAGTCCACGCCGCGCGCCGTGGAGTAGGGTTCCGCTCCTCCAGCGTCAGGGGTTGCGCCGCAGGGCGCCGCGGTCGACCTTGCCGAGGTGGGTGCGGGGCAGGTCGGCGACGAGGTGGACCGCGCGCGGCGCCTTGTAGGGCTGGAGCTCGCTCGCCACGAAGTCCTTCAGCTCGCGCGCGAGGTCGTCGCTCGGCGCGCGAGCGATCACCCAGGCGTGCGGCTTGGTCAGGCCGCTCTCGTCGGGCACGCCGACGACGACGCACTCGGCCACCGCGGGGTGGCGCGCAAGGCAGTCCTCGACCTCGGCGGGGGAGAACCACCTGCCCGCGATCTTGAGCGCGTCGTCGCCCCGACCGTGATAGGTCACGAAGCCGTCGGCGTCGCGCGCGACCAGGTCGCCGGTGACCACCCAATCGCCTCTGAAGGTCGCCTGCGTCTTCGCCATCTCGCGCCAGTAGCCCCAGGCGCGGGCGCCGCCGCGTACCCAGAGCCAGCCGGTCTCGCCGTCGGGAAGATCGCGCCCCTCCTCGTCGCGCACGCGCAGCTCGAAGCCCTCGACCACGCGTCCGAGCGTCCCCGGGCGCACTTCGCCCGGGTGATTGCTCAGGAACACGTGCCACTGCTCGGCGGTGCCCAGGCCGTCCAGCAGCTCGACGCCGAAGGTCGCCCGCCAGCGCTCGTAGAGCGCCGCCGGCAGGGCCTCGCCCGCCGAGGTGGCGAGGCGCAGGCTGGAGAGGTCCTGGGCTGCCGCATCCGGATGGCTGACCATCTGGTGGATCATGGTCGGCACGTTGACCAGCACGGTGGGCCGGTGCCTGCCGAGCGCCGCGAACACCGATTCGGCGGTGGCCCGTTCCGGGAACAGGCAGGCGCTGGCACCGACCGAGAACGGGAAGAAGAGGTTGGAGCCCAGCGCGTAGCCGAAGTAGAGCTTGGGCACCGAGAGCGTGATGTCGTCCTCGGCGAGGCCGAGCGTGCGCTGCCCGTACGCGACGGTGGTGAAGGCATAGGAGCCGTGGCTCTGGATCACCGCCTTCGGCCTGCCCGTGGTGCCGCCCGAGAAGAGCCAGACCGCGGGGTCGTCGCGATGGGTGCGCACCGCGGTGAACCCCTCGGCGACGGTGCGCGCCAGCTCCTCGAACGAGGGCAGGCCGGGGGCGGCCTCGCCGACGGTGACCAGCGTGAGCCGCTCGCGCGCCCTGCCGAGCGCATCGGCGAAGACCGGCACCAGCCGTCCGTCGACGACCGCCAGGCGGGGCCGCAGGTAGTCGACCAGGCCGGCGATCGCCTCCGCGCCCAGGTCTGGATTGAGCATCACGACCGAGGCGCCGGCCGCGAGGGCTCCGAACAGCGCGCCGACGAACTCCGCACCGTCGCGCAGCGCGAGCAGGACCCGTTCCTCCGGGCGCAGGCCGAGCCCGACCAGGACGTTGGCGAACCGGTGCGCCAGCCGCTGTACGTCGCGGTAGGTCAGCTCGCGGTCCGGCAGGCGCAGCGCCACGCGCTCGCCGCGGCCCTCGCGCACGCGGGCTTCGACGAGCCAGTCGGCGAGATTGAGATCCTCGGGCGGGTCGAGGTTCATCGCAGGCTCCGCAGGACGGGGAACGGGGCGGATTCTAGGGGAATTCCGGCTTGAAGCCCGGGGCCCTGTGGGGGGAGACTCCGGCGCGCGGGAGGGACCGGCGATCGCGAAGAGGGCCAGCAGGGGCGCGACGGCCGCGACGGGGCGGAGGATCTCGGGCGCCGACTGGATCGCCGGCGCGATCCTGGCCGCCTGGGCGCTCGGTCAGCTCGCTCGCGACGCCATCCTGCCCACGGCGCTTCTCTTCTACGTTCCTTCGCCGCTGGTCGCCCTGCTCCTGCTGGCGGTGGCGCTGGTGGCGCGGTTTCGGCGTCTGCCCTGGTTGCGCATCGCGGTCTCGGCGCTCGCGCCCGCCGCGGTCGCGCTGCTGATCGAGTGTCGCTGGCTTCCCGCGACGGTCGCGCCGGTGGCCGGCGGCGCGCCCCTGCGGGTCGTGCACTGGAACGTCTCGGGGGGCTGGGTCGCCCCGGAGCTCCAGGCGCGGGAGATCGCGAGGCTCCGGCCGGACCTGGTGGTTCTCTCGGAGGCGCCCGAGCGCGTGGCGCGCCGCGTGGCGCCCGCGCTGCCCGGCTTCCGGCACGAGACCTTCGGTTCCCTGACGCTGCTGGCGCGCGAGCTCCTGGACGGGGAGTGGCTGGAGCGCGACCGGCGGCTGCAGGTGGTGCGCGGACGCTTCGGCTGGGGCGGCCGGAGCTGGAGCGTCTTCGCCGTCAATCTCGGTTCCTCGCTGCTCGAACCCCGGGACCCGTCGCTGCGCCGGGTGGTGGCTCAGCTCGAGGCCCGGCGGCCCGACCTGGTGGTGGGCGACTTCAACGCGCCTCGCCGCTCGCGTGCGCTGGGGCGGCTGCCGCCGGGATGGCGCCACGCCTACGACGAGGCCGGCGCCGGCTGGAGCGCGACCTGGCCGGTTCCGGTGCCGTTGCTCGCCATCGACCAGACCCTGGTCGGGCCGCGCCTGCGCGCCACGGGCTACCGCCTGACGGGCACGCCCTGGAGCGACCACCGGCTGCAGCTCGTCGAGCTCGTCCCGGCCGGCCCGGGGTGAGCGCGGGCGGCTCCGGTCAGCGTCCGGTCCAGGCCGGCGGACGCTTGGCGAGGAATGCCTCGACCCCCTCCTGCTTGTCGGCCGACGAGAAGCAGAGGCAGAACAGGTCGCGCTCCCACATCAGCCCTTCCTCGATCGCCAGCCGCTCGGATGCGCGCACGGCCTCCTTGGCGACCTTGAGCGTGAGCGGGCTCCGGGCGGCGATGCGGGTCGCGAGCTCGAGCGTCTTCTCGCGCAGCGCCTCGTGGGGGAAGACCAGGTCGACCAGCCCGATCTCCTTGGCCTCGGCCACCGGAATGCGGTCGCCGGAGAGGATCAGCCGCATCGCCTGGCCCAGCCCGATCAGGCGCGGCATGCGCTGGGTGCCGCCGCCGCCCGGAATCAGTCCGAGGTTGATCTCGGGCTGGCCGAACGACGCGCGGTCGGAAGCGACGCGGATGTCGCAGGACATGGCGAGCTCGCAGCCGCCGCCCAGGCAGAAGCCGTTGATCATCGCGATCACGGGCTTCGGAAAGGTGGCCATGACGTCGAAGATGCGCGGCGTGCGCATCGCCGCGCGCTGGTCGAACGGCGTGCGCCCGGCGAATTCTCCGATGTCGGCTCCGGCGATGAACGCCTTCTCGCCGGCGCCGGTCAGCACCACGACGCCGACGCCCTCGTCCCGTTCGGCCTCGGCCAGGGCCGCGAGCAGCTCGACGCGCACCTGCTCGGAGAGCGCGTTCATCTTGTCGGGGCGGTTGATGGTGAGGATCGCGACGCGGCCGGACTTCTCGACCAGGACGGTTTCAGCCATGACTCTCCCTCCGGAGGAACTGGGATTGCGGGGCGCGCCGCGCGAGCGACGGAGGCGCCTCGCACCGCGATTCTCCGGGTGCGGCCCGAGAGGTGTCAACCGCGCCCGGGGCCGTGCGGGGCGCGGATGCTAGACTGACTCGACCCTCCAACACGATGCCGCTCGTGCCGCGCAACCTCCCCGAGAAGAGCCTGGTCGGCGTGGTTCTCGTGCAGAGCGACGGAAGCGACGACCCCGGCCTCTCCCGCCTGCTCGTCCGCCTCTCGCGCGCCGGGGTCACCGACCCGCCGGTGATCGTCGTCGATCTGCGACGGCCGGGCCGGTGGTGGCACGAAGTGAGCCCCCGCCTCGTCCACGCCGGCGGCGAGAAGTCCGGCGGGCGCGCAGCCGCGATCGCGGCGGGCGCGCGCAGGCTGGCCGAGCGCTTCGCGCCCGAGCTCGTGCTGGCGGCAGGCGAGGCGACCTCCGGCCTCGAGGACGAGTCGCTCGCGCTGCTCGACGACTACGCGCTCGAGACCGCGCGGCGGACGCCGGCGGCGCTCGTGCTGCCCGGCGCCGGGTCCGGCCAGGCGGTCGCGCCGGCGCTGCTGCTGATCTCGACGGCCGCTGCCGGCCGGCTCGACGCCGAGCTCTCGGCGACGGTGGAGGAGGTCGACGGTCGCGCGCCGGTGCCCGGCGGTGGCGGCGGCCTCGGCGTGGACGACCTCGAGGCGCGGGTGCGCGCGCTGGGGCTCGCCTGGCTCGACCTGCGCGTGGTGCGCCGCCTGCGCGAGAACGCGGTGCAGCCCGGCGCGATGCCGGGCGAGGCGCTCGCCCGGCTCTCCGCGAGCCTCGGCGCCGGACCGGCCGGGAGCGAGCGCGTCGAGCCCCGGTTCTGGATCGACGAGACCTACGTGCCGGAGACGGTTCGACACGGCGACCGTGCCCGGGTCGTGGTTCGAGGCTGGGTGGTGGCGAGCCCGATGCCGCGCCGGGTCCTGGTGCGCGTGGACGGCCACGAGGCGCTGCGCGCGGAAGTCTCCGTGCGCCGAGCCGACGTGCTCGCGTCCCATCCCTGGCTCGAGCACGAGGCGTGCGGCTTCGACTTGCGCGGCGAGATCGGCCCGCTGGCGCCGGGAACGCACGAAGTCGAATGGGTGGTGGACGGGACCGAGATGAAGAAGGGCCTCGGCTACCTGCGCGTGCTTCCCGTCCACCGCCTCGAGCTCACGCGCGTGGTGGTGCCCGAGCGCGTCGCTCCGGGCACGCGACCGCCCCTGCTGGTCGAGGGCAGGGTGGTGTCGAGCGATCCGGCGCCCACGATCGACGCGCGCGCCGGCTCGCGTCCGTTGCGGGTCCGGGTGCGCGCCGTGCCCGCGCCGGGCGAAGGACGGCCCGGGACCCTCGAGTTCGTCGCGAGCGGCCGGCTGGAGACGCCCGCCGGAGCGGGCCCCTCGACGTTCGACCTCGAGGTGCGTTCGATCGATCGCAGCGACGCCACGGGATCTACCCGCCGCATCGAGATCGCGGTCGAACCCGGGTCCGGCGAGATCGCCATCGACGCGCGCCGCATCGGGGAGTTCGATCCGCGCCTCGGCGGCACCCCGATCGCGTTGCGCGGCCTGGTGTTCGACGCGCGTGCCGGCGACCGGATCGAGCTCCTGGCGCGCGGCGTACGCCTCGCCGAAGCCGAGCTGATGCCGGTCGAGAGCGCCGATCCGGCCCTGCCGGTGGCTGCCTTCGCGCTCGAGCGCGAAGCGCTCGCCGGGCTCGACGCCGGCGAGCACGAGCTGCGCCTCGAGCTGGTGCCGGGCTCGGGCGGGCCGAGCCGTTCGTTGGCGGTGTGGCGCCAGCTGGTCGGCCGCCGTCTGGCGCGGGCGCGAGCCGCCGAAGCCCGCCTGGTGCCGCTCGGCGAGACCGGGCGCTACCGCCTGGTTCTCGAAGGCGAGCTCGAGCCGGCCGACCTCGCGCAGAGCCTGGCGCTCGCCGTGGACGGTGCGGTGCGCTCGCGGCTCGGCGGGGAGTGGCTGCGGCCGGCCGAGGCGCGCTCCGGTGCCGAGGCGCGCTTCCACCGCTTCCGCTTCGACGCCGAGATGGCGCTCGAGCCCGGACCGCGGGCGCTCGAGATCCGGGTGCGCCGCGGCGCCGAGGAGTCCGTCGCGTGGAGCGGATCGGTGACCGTGCCGGAACCGGGTCCGGCGCACGCCGCGCGGGTTCGATGCGCGGAGCTCGACCGCCTGCTTCGCGAGGACCCGGCGCCGGTCTGGTCGCGCATCGTGCTCGAGGGCGAGGTCGTGGGGGGAGGAGGGGCGGCGACCGCCGTCCTGCGCCTGGGCGGGCGGCGCGCGGTCGAGGCGCGGGTGGACGAGAGCGGCCGCTTCCGGCTCGAAGCGCGTCCCGAGCCGGGCCGGCTGGCGCGCGGCAGCCTGGAGATCGAGTCCGGAGGAGAGGTGTGGTCGCGCTCGCCGACCTTCCGCGCCGCGGTGAGGCCGCTGCGCCTGCCCAGGAGGACGGTGTCCGACTTCGCGTCCCTGGTCGGGCGCGTCCTGCCCGGCGGTCTCGACGCGCTCGCCGCGCCGCCCGCCGAGGTCCTGCTGCGCATGCTCGAGCGCTCGCCCGGTACCAGCGCGTCCCTGATCGCGGCCATCTCGGATCTCGAGGCGCGGGCGCGCGAGGCCGAGCGCCGGCCGGCGGCGGTGGTCGAGAGCGAGACACCGCTGCCCGACCGCCGCCTCTCCGTGCTGCTCGCCTGCTGGGAGGTCCCCTGCTCGCGGCACGGCGGCGGCGTGTGCATGGTCAACCTCCTCCGGCATCTGGGGGGCCGTCACGACATCACCCTCCTCCATGCTCTCGCGCCCGGCGAGGAGGGCCTGTCGGAGGAGGTGCGGCCCTACGTGCGCGAGATCCTCACCGTGCGCCGGGAGTGGCGCGAGAACGCCGAGGGAGCCGAGTTCGGCGTGCCCCAGGAACACGCGCGCAACTGGAGCCCGCGCGTGCGCGAGGTGGTGGAGGCGGAGCTCGCCAGCGGCGTCTACGACCTGGTGAACTACGAGTTCAATCCGATGGTCCTGCACGCGAGCGGCGCGCGCGGCCCGGCGCTCGGGGTGCTCCACGAGGTGCACTCGTTCGCGCGCACCGCAGTCCTGCCGGGGTCCTTCGCCGACGCCGAGGCCGCGGCAGTCGCGCTCGCCGGAGTGATCGAGTCGCTGCATTTCGAGACCACGCTCGCGCCGCGCAGCTTCCGCGAGCTGGCGGCGTTGACCCGCGAGGAGGCGGAGTTCCTCGGCCGGTGGCTGCCGGGCGCCCGCGTGTTCGTGAGCTCGATCCCGGTCGACGTCGAGCGCTTCGCGGCCGCCGCCGCGAGCCGGCCGGACGGGCCCCCGACGTTCGTGTTCGTCGGCAACTACGTCCACCCGCCCAACCGGGAGGCCGCGCGGCTGCTCGCCTCACGGGTGGCGCCGGCAGCCCTCGCCCTGCGCCCCGACCTGCGCTTCGTGATCGCGGGCCCGAATCCTCCCGACGAGCTGCGCGAGCTGGCGCGGTCGCCGGCGATCGAGGTGGCCGGCTTCGTGCCCGACCTGGAGGGCCTGCTCTCGCGCGCCACCGCGTTCGTGGCGCCGATCGTCTCGGGCGGGGGCCTGCGCGTCAAGCTGCTGGAGGCGATGGCCGGAGGCTGCGCGGTGGTGAGCACGCCGCTGGGACTGAACGGCATCCCGGCCGAGCCGGGGCGGGAGGTCGTGCGCGTGGCCTCGATCGAGGACTTCGCCGGCGTGGTCCTGCGTCTCGCCGACGATCCCGTCTTCGCGCGCCGGGTCGGCGCCGCGGGCCGGGCGCTGGTGGATCGCACCTTCGGGATCACCGCCCAGGGCGAGCGGCGCGAGCGGATCTGGCGCGCGGTGCTCGACGCCGCGCCTCAGCGCTGACGCCAGGTGGGCGGGCGCTTCCCGGCGAAGGCGGCGAGGCCTTCCTTCATGTCATCGGTGGCGGCGAGCTCACGCAGGTAGATGCGCTCGGCTTCGGCGAGCGCGGTGGCGAACGGCCGGTCCGCGCCGGCGCGCGCCGCACGCACCGCCAGGCGCGTCACCGCCGCGCTGTGGGCGCCGATCGCCGCCGCCAGCTCGGCGGCGCGCGCGGCCAGCCGGTCCGGCGCGACGACCTCGTCGACGAGGCCGAGGCGGACGGCCTCGGCGGCGTCGAACAGCCGGCCGGTGAGCGCCAGCTCGAGGGTGCGGCCGAGCCCGATCCGGCGCGGGTAGAGCGCCAGCGCCACGGGCGGATAGCAGCCGAGCTTGATCTCGGGCAGGCCGAAGCGGGCCCGCTCGGTGGCGATCACCAGGTCGCAGGCGCTGGCCAGCTCGAGCCCGCCGCCCAGGCAGTTGCCGTCGACCAGCGCCACGGACATCGCCTCGAGCGAGCGCAGGCGCCGGATCACGCCGTGGAAGGAGGCCAGCATGCGGTCGAGCTTGTCGGGCGTGTGGTCCTGGACCGCCACGCCGGCGGAGAAGGCGCGCTCGCCCTCGCCGCGCACGAACAGCAGCTGGAGCTCCGGCTCGCCGGCGAGCGACGCGAGCGCTCCGTCGAGCGCCGCGAGGGTGTCGAGATCGAGGATGTTGAGCGGCGGGCGCGCCACGACCAGCGTCGCGGCGCGGCCGTCACGCTCCACGCGGATCGGCTCGCTCATCGCAGGGTGACCTCCACTCCCTCCCGCTGTCGTGAGCGCGCGGCCGCGGCTTCGAGGAAGTGCTCGAAAAGCGTTCTGTTGAAGGGGTGATCCCCGGCCTCGACGAGCTCCTCGGGATGCCATTGCACCGACCAGACCCACCAGTCCGGGTCCGCGAGCCCGGTCGCCTCGATCACGCCGCCCGGGCCGGTGGCCGCCACCACCATTCCGCGGCCGGGCGCCTTCACCGCCTGGTGGTGGAAGCTGTTGACGGGGAAGGGCGAAGGCTCGGAGAAGAGCTGTTGAAGGGGATGCTCGCCCGGCACCGCCTCGACCGGGTGCGCGAGCTCGCGACGCCGGTCCGGGTCGTGGCGATGGGCCGCCCGGACCCCAGCGCCGAGCGCGCCCAGGTCCTGCCAGAGCGTCCCGCCGAGGAAGGCGTTGACGACCTGGTGCCCGCGGCAGATGCCGAGCACCGGGATCCGCCGCTCGCGTGCGGCCGCGAGCAGCTGCCACTCCATCGCGTCGCGCTCGAAGTTGATCTCGACACCCGCCGCAGGATCCAGCGGCTCCCCGTAGCGCGCCGGCTCGACATCGACGCCGCCGCTCAGCACGAGGCCGTCGGCCCGACCGACGAGCGCGGCCCACCCCCCCGCGGGGGGCGCCTCCGCCGACCAGGCCTCGCCGACCTCGACGCCGGGTCCACCCACCCCCTTCAATGAGTCTTTGTATTTCTTCGCCTTGTCCTGCTTGGCGAAGGAGAGGAGAACGTGCATCACGGGGCAGAGTCCGAGCGTGAGGCTAGGCCGGCCGCTCGATCAGCGCCGCGAAGCCCATGCCCCCCGACACGCACAGGGTGGCGAGGCCGAGGCGCTGGCCGCGGGCGGCCATGCCGTGGATCAGCGTGGCGACGATGCGCGCGCCGGTGGCGCCGATCGGGTGGCCGAGCGCGATCGCGCCGCCGTCGGGATTGACGCGCGCGGGGTCGAACGGGAGCTGGCGCAGGCAGGCCAGCACCTGCGAGGCGAAGGCCTCGTTGAGCTCGATCGCCTCGAGGGCGTCGAAGCCGAGCCGGGCGCGCTCGAGCAGCCGGCGGGTGGCGGGCACCGGGCCGATGCCCATGACGCGGGGCTCGACGCCGACCACCTCCCAGTCGAGCAGGTAGGCCGCAGGCGCCAGCCCGAGGCGCTCGGCCGCCGGCTCGGAGGCGACCACGACCGCGGCGGCGCCGTCGGTGATGCCCGAAGCGTTGCCGGCGGTCACCGTGCCGCCGGCGCGGAAGACCGGGGCCAGCCTGGCGAGCGCGGCGGCCTCGACGTCGTCGCGCGGGTGCTCGTCGAGCGCCACCAGGGTCTCGCCCTTGCGTCCCGGCACGGCGACCGGCGCGATCTCGGCCTCGAAGCGCCCGGCCGCGCGCGCGGCCTGGCAGCGGCGTTGCGTGGTGGCCGCGTACTGGTCGGCCTCCTCGCGCGTCACGCCGGCCTCGGCGGCGAGCTCCTCGGCCGTCTCGCCCATGACCAGCCCCGAGAGCGGATCGTCGAAGCCGTCTCGGTACATGCCGTCGACCAGCTCGGCGTGGCCCAGCCGGTAGCCCCAGCGCGCGCGCGGCAGCAGGTAGGGCGTGTTGGACATCGACTCGGTGCCCCCGGCCAGCACCACCTCCGCCTCCCCGAGCAGGATCGCGCGCGCGCCGGAGAGGATCGCCTGGAGCCCCGACCCGCAGGCCTGGTTGACGGTGAACGCGGGGCGCTCGACGGGGACGCCGGCGCGCCAGGCGACCTGGCGCGCGGTGTTCGGGCCGCCGCCGGCCTGGCGCGCGTGGCCGAAGACGACCTGGTCGACGCGCGCCGGGTCGAGCCCGGCGCGCGCCAGCGCCGCCTGCGCCGCGGTGGTGCCGAGATCGGCGGCCGACAGCGCGGCGAGCGCGCCCCCGAACCTGCCGATCGGAGTGCGCACCGGGGCGGCGAGGACGAGGCGGGCTCTGCGGGGAGTGGCCACGACGGGCTCAGCGCGCCTTGAACGCGGGCGGCCGCTTCTCGATGTAGGCCGCGAGCCCCTCCTTGGCGTCCTCGCTCTGGAAGAGCTGCTGCTGGAGCTCGCGCTCGAGGGTTAGCGCGGACTCGAACGGCACCTCGGCGCCGGACTGGACCGAGCGCTTGATGCGGCCGACCGCGCGCGCGGCCTTGGCCGGCGGGCAGAACTGCCGGGCGTAGGTCTGCACCTGATCGAGGAACGCCGCCGGCGAGTCGGCGTCGAGGACGAGGTCCACGACCCCCATCCGTTCGGCTTCCTCGACGCTGAACAGGCGGCCGGTGACCATCAGCTCGATCGCGCGCGACTTACCCACGATGCGCACCAGGCGCTGCGTGCCGCCGGTGCCCGGCAGGACGCCGAGCGAAACCTCGGGCAACCCGAGCTTGAAGCCGCCGCGGCGCGCGAGACGCAGGTCGGCCGCCATCGCGATCTCGAGCCCTCCGCCCACGGTGTTGCCGTTGAGGGCGGCGATCACCAGCTTGGGCGTCTGCTCGAGGCGCGACAGGGTCTCGTTGGCGTGCAGGCAGAAGTAGTACTTGAAGGTCGGGTCGGAGGCCTTGAGCATGTTGATGTTGGCCCCGGCGCAGAACATCTTCTCGCCCGCTCCGGTGACCACCATCACGTGCACGCTCTCGTCGAAGCGGGCGCGCAGGATCGCCGCGTCGAGCTGCAGCATCATCTCGTGCGTGTAGGTGTTCGCCGGCGGGTCGTCGAGGGTGAGCCAGGCGACTCCCTCGCGGACCTCGTAGTGCACCAGCGTGCGTGCGGCGGCAGCTGTCTCGGCCATCCTCCAACCTCCTCCTGTCGGCTTGCGGGTGACCGGGCGTTGCGCCGGCCTTTCCGGACTCGATCTGGCAGATTTTCGCACGCCCGGCGGGGGGCGTCCAACCCGCCTTGACCCTTCTGGAACGTCCTCCCTACAATGTCCGGACGTCCTCCCCGACCAGGGTCGATCTCCGTCGATGCTCACCGGCTACAACACCGACATCCGCCACGACCAGATCGTGCTGCACGTCCAGACCGAGGACAAGGGGCTCGAGAACCCGGCCATCGAGAGCGTGATCTACCTCAAGGGCCGGGTGCTCGCGGCCAAGCGCACGGCGTACGCGAAGCTGCTCGAGGAGGGCAAGGGCGAGAAGGAGATCGCGGCTCTGATGGAGCAGCAGCACCGCACCATCCTGGCGGCGATCCGCGCCGGACGCTTCGACACCAAGATCGAGGAGGCGCTCGGCGACAAGTCGAAGGGGGACGGCGGCGAGGCGCCGGAGCCGCCGGCCGCTGCGCCCGCGGCGCCTCCCGCGCAGACCCGGCCCCCGCCGCCGCCGCAGACGACGATCAAGGCGGCGGCGCTCGCCGAGGACCAGGGTCCGACCCTCGACCAGGTCATCCTCCAGTATCTCGAGACGGAGGCCGAGCAGGAGCACCTCGTGCTGGTGCTCGACGGGCCCGAGGAGATCCGGCCCGGGCGCCTCTCCCGGCTCACGTTGCGCGCCTTCTCGTCGAAGAGCGGCAGCCCGATGCCGGCGGTACAGGTCTCCGTGCGCATGCTCTCGACGCTCTCGGATCCGCGCGTGTTGCTGGCCGGCGAAACCGACGGCTCCGGGACGCTCGAGCTCGAGCTCGACGTGCCCGCGGTCCAGGGCGGCTCGGCGGCGCTCATCATCAGCGGCTCCTCGGAGCTGGGAAGAGCGGAGATCAAGCAACTGTTGTGACGGAGGTGAGCGTGGCGCCGGGAGCCGCAGCCGGGACCCCAGGAGAGGCGGGGCCGACCGTTCGCGTCAACGGACGCGACCGGGGCTGCCCGCCGGGCTGGACAGTCGCCGACCTGCTCGCCACCCTGAATCGCGACCCGCGCACGATGGCCGTCGAGCGCAACGGGGAGATCGTCCCCCGCGCCCGCTGGTCCGAGACCCCGCTCCAGCCCGGCGATCGCCTCGAGGTCGTCCACTTCGTGCAGGGAGGCTAGGGTGCGGGCCTTGCCAGCGCCGGGCGGCTCCGGTAGATTCACGCGTCGGCTGGGCCGCTAGCTCAACTGGTAGAGCAGCAGACTCTTAATCTGCGGGTTGTAGGTTCGACTCCTACGCGGCTCACCATCCTCTCTATTCCGCGCTTCGACTGCATCCCGCGAGAGTGGCGGAACTGGCAGACGCGCTAGACTTAGGATCTAGTCCCGAGGAATCGGGGTGGGGGTTCGAATCCCCCCTTTCGCACCAGTCGTCCCGGTCGTTTCCTCGAGCCCCCGTTCGAGGCTCCAACCACTAGGAAGGTCCGCATCCCGATGAGTGTCGTGCTCGCTTTCGAAGAAGTCGGCCCCTGCCGGGTGCAGCTCCGCATCGAGGTTCCGGCCCCGGCGGTGGAGGCCGAGTCGGCACGCGTGACGGCCGACTACGGCCGCAAGGCGCGCATCCCGGGCTTTCGCAAGGGCAAGGTTCCGGCGGCGCTGGTGCGCCAGCACTTCGGGCACGAGATCGAGCACGAGGTCATCGAGCGACTGGTGCCGCGCTACTGGCGGCAGGCGGCGGCGGAGAAGTCCCTCGACCCGCTGGGCGCCCCGTCGGTGGAGAACGTCGAGCTCAAGCCGGGCCAGCCGCTGACCTTCAGCGCGGTGGTCGAGGTGCGGCCGAAGATCGAGCTGCGCAACTACCGCGATTTCGCGCTCCCACAGCCCGAGGTCGAGCCGTCGCGCGACGAAGTCGAAAAGGCGATCGCGGAGCTGCGGCGCGGACACGCCGAGTGGGTGGCGGTAGAGCGCGCGGCCGGCGCCGGCGATCGCGTCAGGGCGAGCGTCGGCGAGGTCGCTGCCGACGCCGCCGCCGACCCCCAGGAGAGCGAGTTCGAGATCGGCGCGCCGCGCGTCTGGCCCGAGGTCTCCGCCGCCGCCACCGGGCTCGCCGCGGGACAGTTCGCGCGGTTCATCCGCCGCGAGGGCGAGGGCGACGAGGCCAGGGAACGGAGCTTCGAGATCCGCGTCCTCGAGGTCAAGGAGGCGCGCCTGCCCGCGGCCGACCTCGAGTTCGCGAAGCACTTCGGGAGCTTCGACACCTTCGAGGCGTTCGAAGCCGACGTCGCGCGCCGGATCCGCGCCGGCAAGCAGGACGAGGCGCGTCACCTGCGCGAGCAGGCGATGCTCGACCAGCTCACCGAGCGCCACCCGATGGAGCTCCCCGTGGGCGTCGTCCACCACGAGACCGAGGACCTGCTGCGCGAGTATGCGGAGGGCCTGGCGCGGCGCGGCCTCGACCTCGAGAAGGCCGAGATCGACTGGCAGTCGATGGGTGAGCAGGCCCGGCCCCACGCCGAGCGGCGCGTGCGCGCCCGACTGCTGCTCGACGCGATCGCCACCCAGGAGCGCATCGAGGTGGCGGAGCCCGAGTTCGAGCAGGCCCTGGCGATCCTGGCGCGGGTGCAGGGGGTGGCGACCCACGCGCTGCGTCAGCGCCTGGACGAGGGCGGGGAGCTGGCGGGGCTGCGGGCTCGGATGCGCCGGGAAAAGACGGTAAGGTTCCTGCTCGGCGAGGATGCCCTGCCGGCGGCGCCGGAACCCGGCGCCGGGGCCTGATCCGCGCCGGCACGGATGGGGGAACGATTCGCATGCTGATCCCGATCGTCGTCGAGCAGACCAACCGGGGCGAACGCGCGTACGACATCTACTCGCGGCTGCTCAAGGACAACATCATCTTCCTCGGGCGCCCGATCGACGACGACGTGGCGAGCCTGGTGATCGCGCAGATGCTCTTCCTCGAGGCGGAGAACCCGGAGCGGGACATCCATCTCTACATCAACTCGCCGGGCGGCTCGGTGACCGCGGGCCTCGCGATCTACGACACCATGCAGTACATCAAGCCCGACGTGGCGACCTACTGCGTGGGCCAGGCGGCGTCGATGGCCTCGGTGCTGCTCGCGGCGGGCAGGAAGGGCAAGCGCACCTCGCTGCCCAACTCGCGCATCCTGATCCACCAGCCCTGGACCTCCGGCATGGGCGGGCAGGCGACGGACATCGAGATCCACGCGCGCGAGCTGCTCAAGCTGCGCGATCGGATCGACGAGATCCTCGCCTTCCACACCGGAAGGGCCAAGGAGCAGGTCCACCACGACACCGAGCGCGACAAGATCCTGGGTGCCCAGGAGGCGATCGAGTACGGCCTCGTCGATCAGGTGATGGAGCGGCGCAAGTCCTGACGGCACCGTCTGTTAGAATCCCCGCAGAGAATTGGCTGCGGGCAGGGCGGGAAACCCGGCCGGGGGTTCTGGCGAGGGCCCCCGGAGGCGCGGAATAGGCCCGCGAGCCGGGCGCGTTTTCGGGGTTGACGACGGAGGATCGATGCCCAAGAAAGAGTCCGGTGACGACGCGCTCAGGTGCTCGTTCTGCAACAAGAGCCAGCGCGAGGTCAAGAAGCTGATCGCCGGTCCCACCGTCTTCATCTGCGACGAGTGCGTCGACATCTGCCTCGACATCATCGCCGAGGACCGCCTGCTCGAGCAGCAGCAGGAGACCAAGCTCCCCAAGCCGTCCGAGATCAAGGCCCTGCTCGACGAGTACGTGATCGGCCAGGAGCAGGCCAAGAAGAAGCTCGCGGTCGCGGTCTACAACCACTTCCGCCGCATCGAGTTCGCGGAGCGCTCGGCGCGCGGCAACGACGTCGAGCTGCAGAAGTCGAACATCCTGCTCATCGGCCCCACCGGCACCGGCAAGACCCTCCTCGCGCAGACCCTGGCGAGGCTGCTCTCCGTCCCCTTCACCATCGCCGACGCCACCACCCTGACCGAGGCCGGCTACGTCGGCGAGGACGTCGAGAACATCATCCTCAAGCTCTACCAGGCGTCGGGCAACGACAAGGACAAGACCCAGAAGGGCATCGTCTACATCGACGAGGTGGACAAGATCGCGCGCAAGGGCGAGAACCCCTCGATCACGCGCGACGTCTCGGGCGAGGGCGTCCAGCAGGCGCTGCTCAAGATCCTCGAGGGCACGATCTGCAACGTGCCTCCGCAGGGCGGCCGCAAGCACCCGCACCAGGAGTTCCTGCAGATCGACACCACCAACATCCTGTTCATCTGCGGCGGCGCATTCGTCGGTCTCGAAGAGCACGTCGAGCGGCGGCTGAACCAGAAGACGATGGGCTTCGGCGCCGAGATCAAGGGCAAGAAGGACCTCGCCAAGCAGAACCCGCTCGAGAAGGTGCTGCCCGAGGACATCATCAAGTTCGGGATGATCCCGGAATTCGTCGGCCGGCTGCCGGTGATCGCCACCCTGGAGCAGCTCGACGAGGAGGCGCTGGTGCGCATCCTCAGGGAGCCCAAGAACAGCCTGGTCAGGCAGTACCAGACCATGCTCGACTTCGAGGACGTGAAGCTGCGCTTCACCGACGAGGCGTTGCGCGCGATCGCGCGCGAGGCGCTCAAGCGCAGCGTCGGCGCGCGCGGCCTGCGCGTCATCCTCGAGGAGATCATGCTCGAGCTGATGTACACGGTGCCGTCCCAGCGCGACATCTCGGAGTGCGTGATCACCGAAGAGACCGTGCTCCACCGCACCCAGCCGATCACCACGCTGCGGAAGGCGGGCTGAAGTGGCCGGATTCGTCGAGAGCCGGGACGAGACGCTGCCGGTCGTCCCGCTCCGGGACATGGTGGTCTTCCCGCACATGATGGCGCCGTTCATCGTGGGCAGGGAGAGCTCGGTGCGCGCGCTCGAGTCTGCGCTCGGGACTCCCGGGCGCCGCATCTACCTGGTCGCCCAGCGCGACCCGAAGGTCGACGAGCCGGTGAGCGGCGACCTGTTCGAGGTCGGCGTGGTCGCGCGCGTGGTCCAGAACCTCAAGCTCCCGAACGGCAACATCAAGGTGATGGTCGAGGGCGCGCAGCGCGCCCGCCTCCTCCGCCTCGAGGAGCGGGAGGGCACGAGCTGGGCGGACGTCGAGGTGCTCGAGGTCCGCTACCCGCACGACGAGAAGGTCCAGGCCTTCATGAGCCAGGTGCTGGCGACCTTCGAGCAGTACGCCAAGATGTCCCAGCACCTGGCCTTCGAGGGGCTCGTCCCGACGCTCAAGATGGACGATGCCGACCGCTTCGCCGACACGCTGGCCGCGCACCTGGCGGTGGCCACCGCCGACAAGCAGAGCCTGCTCGAGCTGGTCTCGCCCTACGAGCGGCTCCAGCGCCTCGAGGACCTGCTCGAGATCGAGATCGAGAAGATGTCGCTCGAGAAGCGGATCAACGTGCAGGTCAAGAAGCAGATGGAGAAGGCCCAGAAGGAGTACTACCTCAACGAGAAGATCAAGGCCATCCACCAGGAGCTCGGGCGCAAGGACGACCGTTCGGACGAGATCCAGGAGCTGAAGGACAAGATCGAGAAGGCGGGCCTGCCGAAGACGGTCAAGGAGAAGGCCGAGGCCGAGCTCAAGCGCCTGGAGGCGATGCCGCCGGTTTCCGCCGAGGCGACGGTGTCGCGCAACTACATCGACTGGCTGGTGGCGGTGCCGTGGAAGAAGGCCTCCAAGGAGCTGCGCGACCTCGCGCGCGCCGAGGAGATCCTCAATTCCGACCACTACGGGCTGCAGAAGATCAAGGAGCGCATCCTCGAGTTCCTGGCCGTGCGCCAGCTGACCACCGAGAACGCCGCGCAGATCCTCTGCTTCGTCGGCCCGCCGGGCGTCGGCAAGTCGTCGCTGGCGCAGTCGATCGCCCGGGCCACGGGGCGCCGCTTCGTGCGGCTGTCGCTCGGTGGCGTGCGCGACGAGGCCGAGATCCGCGGCCACCGGCGGACGTACATCGGCGCCTTCCCGGGCCAGATCATCCAGATGATGAAGAAGGCGGGGACGACCAACCCGGTGTTCCTGCTCGACGAGATCGACAAGATGTCGATGGACTTCCGCGGCGACCCGTCCGCGGCGCTGCTCGAGGTCCTCGACCCGGCGCAGAACCACGCCTTCGTGGACCACTTCCTCGACGTCGAGTACGACCTCTCGAAGGTCATGTTCATCGCCACCTCGAACGTCATCCACACCATCCCGCCGCCGCTCAAGGACCGCATGGAGGTCATCCAGCTGTCCGGTTACACGATGAGCGAGAAGCTGGCCATCGGCCGCCAGTTCCTGGTGCCCCGGCAGGTCAAGTCACACGGGCTCTCCGAGTCGCAGGTGAGCTTCGAGGACGAGGGGCTGCGCACGGTGATCGAGGGCTACACACGCGAGGCGGGCGTGCGCAACTTCGACCGCGAGATCGCGTCGATCTGCCGCAAGGTCGCGCGCCGGGTGGTGTCGGAGGGCAAGGGCGTGACCATCACGGTCTCCGCCGAGCGGGTCGGCGACCTGCTCGGCAAGCCGCGCTTCCGGCCCTGGCGCAAGGAGGGGACGCCGGAGGTGGGCGTCACCACCGGGCTGGCCTGGACCGAGGTCGGCGGCGAGATCCTGGAGACCGAGGTCGGCCTGATGAAGGGCAAGGGCAACCTGATCCTGACCGGCAAGCTGGGCGAGGTCATGCAGGAGTCGGCGCGTGCGGCGGTCTCCTACCTGCGCAGCCGGGCCGACCTGCTCGGCATCGATCCCGACTTCTCCGAGACGCACGACCTCCACATCCATGTGCCCGAGGGCGCGATCCCCAAGGACGGCCCCTCGGCCGGGATCACGATGGCGACCGCGCTGGTCTCGGCGATCACCCGCCGTCCGGCCCGGCGGGACGTGGCGATGACCGGCGAGATCACCCTGCGCGGCAAGGTGCTGCCGGTGGGCGGCATCAAGGACAAGGCGCTGGCCGCCTTCCGCGCCGGGATCACCGAGATCATCCTGCCCCGGGAGAACGAGAAGGACCTCGAGGAGATCCCCGCGGAGGTGCGGGAGTTGATGACCGTGCACTTCGTCGAGTCGATGGACGAGGTGCTCCGGCTGGCGCTCGGGGGGGAGCTTGCATCCCCGGCCCCGAGTGCGGGAGAATTGCGGCCGAGCCCATCGGAGCCTCCGATGGGACCCGGATCGCTGGCGCACTGAGCCCGGAAGAGGGCCGCGGCGATCTCCGAAGCGCCGGCGGCCGTTTCCAGTTCGACATTCGAGGTCTTCGAGCACTCGCAGAACGAGGGTTCCGCTGGGCGACCAGCGCAACGTCACCCGAACGAACGTGAGGATCGAGACCGCGGAGTTCGTCCGAGCCAGTGGAAACGCCGCCGAGCTGATCGAGGACGGTGCGCCGCAGGTCGCGTTCGCAGGCCGGTCCAACGTCGGCAAGTCGAGTCTGCTCAATCGCTTGCTGGGACGGAAGCTGGCCCATACGAGCTCGACGCCGGGGCGGACCCAGACGGTGAACTGGTTCCGGATCGATCGCCGGTACTGGTTCGTGGACTTGCCCGGGTACGGATTCGCGCGCCGGTCGCGCGAGGCCCGGGAGAAATGGGCGGAGGTCGTCGATACGTACCTCCGCCGCGAGTCGGGACCACGCCTGGTGGTCCTGCTGGTCGACTCCGCGGTCGGTGCGACGCGGCTCGACCAGGAGGCGGCGAGGTACCTGGACGCGCTCGGGGTCGAGCGAATGGTGGCGGCCACCAAGATCGACCGCGTGAAGCGCGGCGCGCGGGCCGGGAGGCTCGCCGAGATCCGCCGCGATCTCGGGTTCGCCGACGGGACGGAGATCGTCCCCGTCTCCACGACTTCAGGGGAGGGCGTACGTGAACTCTGGAAACACATCGCAGACTTTCTCGCGGGGCCGGTCCCGTCGCAGAAGGGGAAGGAAAGGCAGCAGCGGAATGCCCAAGATGACGGAACCGGAATTCCCGGTTGACGCCTATCCCGAGGACGTGATGGACGACGGACGCGACGGCGCAGGCGGCGGCGACGGGTCGGGCGGCGACGGCAACGGCGGCCGGCCGACCCTCGACATCCGCGCGCTCAAGGAGATGTCGATCGCCCAGCTCACGCAGGTGGCCAAGGACCTCGGTGTCGAGGGCGCGGCCGGCATGCGCAAGCAGGAGCTGATCTTCAAGATCCTCGAGGCGCAGACCAAGTCCTCCGGGCTGATCTTCGCGGAGGGGGTGCTCGAGTGCTTGCCGGACGGCTTCGGCTTCTTGCGCGCGCCCGAGTACAACTACCTGCCCGGGCCCGACGACATCTACGTCTCGCCGTCGCAGATCCGGCGCTTCGACCTGCGCACCGGCGACACCGTGTCGGGCCAGGTCCGGCAGCCCAAGGACGGCGAGCGCTATTTCGCGCTGATCAAGGTCGAGGCGGTCAACTTCGAGGCCCCCGAGATCTCGCGCAACAAGATCTTCTTCGACAACCTGACCCCGCTCTATCCGATGGAGCGGATCAAGCTCGAGATCCCGGGCGACATGTCGTCGCGCGTGATGGACCTGGTGACGCCGCTCGGCAAGGGCCAGCGCGCCCTCATCGTCGCGCCGCCGCGCACCGGCAAGACCATGCTGCTGCAGTCGATCGCGCACTCGATCGCCAAGAACCACCCCGAGGTGGCGCTGATCGTGCTGCTCATCGACGAGCGGCCGGAAGAGGTCACCGACATGCAGCGCTCGGTCCAGGGCGAGGTCATCTCCTCGACCTTCGACGAGCCCGCGACCCGCCACGTGCAGGTGGCCGAGATGGTGATCGAGAAGGCCAAACGCCTGGTCGAGCACAAGAAGGACGTGGTCATCCTGCTCGATTCGATCACCCGCCTGGCGCGCGCCTACAACACGGTGCAGCCGCCCTCGGGCAAGGTCCTGTCCGGCGGCATCGACGCCAACGCCCTGCACCGGCCGAAGCGCTTCTTCGGCGCCGCGCGCAACATCGAGGAGGGCGGCTCGCTGTCGATCATCGCGACCGCGCTCATCGACACCGGCAGCCGCATGGACGACGTCATCTTCGAGGAGTTCAAGGGCACCGGCAACTCCGAGATCCACCTCGACCGCAAGCTGGTGGACAAGCGCACCTTCCCGGCCATCGACATCAACAAGTCGGGCACGCGCAAGGAGGAGCTGCTCATGCCCGAGGACGAGCTGCGCCGGGTGTGGGTGCTGCGCAAGGTGCTCAACCCGCTGTCCACGGTCGAGTCGATGGAGCTGCTGCTCGACAAGCTGGGCAAGGCCAAGTCCAACGCGGACTTCCTCGCCGCGATGTCGAAGTAGCGATACTCGACCGCAGGTCGAGTATCGCTTGCTCGCTCGAGCGACACCCTTCGGTGTCGCTCTGCTCGCAACGCCAGTCGGCTCATGACAGAACCGCTCAGGGTAGGCATCGTCCACTTCGTCAACAGCCGGCCGCTCGCCTGGGGACTGCTGCGCGGCGACACGGGCGGCGAGCTCGCCTGCGAGCTGCTGGCGCCGGCGGCGATCGCGGACCGCCTGCGCGCGGGCACGCTCGACGTCGGCCTGGTGCCCTCGATCGAGCTCGCCCGCAACCCCGAGCTCGTGGTCGTGCCCGGCCTGGCGATCGCGGCCACCCACGAGGTGCGCAGCGTGCTGCTCGTCTCGCGCGTGCCCGTGAGCGAGATCCGTACGGTCGCGCTCGACGACAACAGCCGCACTTCGGCGGCGCTCGTGCGCATCCTGCTCGAGGAGCGCTACGGCCTGGCACCGGAGTACCGGCCGGCGCGCGCCGACCTGGCGGCGATGCTGGCGGAGTCCGACGCCGCACTGGTGATCGGCGATCCGGCGCTGGCGGTGCCGCGCGATCGCTACGTCGTGCTCGACCTCGCGGGCGAGTGGCTCGAGCTGACCGGCTTGCCGTTCGTGTTCGCGGTCTGGGGCGCGCGCCGCGGCGCGGTCGACTCCGCGCTGGTTGCGGCGCTCGAAGCCAGCTTCGAGTCGGGCTGGGCGGCGCTCGACGCGATCGTCGCGGGCGCCGCCGCCGAGACCGGGCAGTCCGAGGCGGTGATGCGCGACTACTACACGCGCAACCTGAGCTTCCGCATGGGCCCGGCCGAGCAGGCGGGGCTCGCGGAGTTCCTGCGCCGCGCGGCCGCGCGCGGGCAGGCGCCCGTCGTGACACGCCTCGAGTACCTCTCCGAAGCGCCCTCGCCGCGCGGCTGAGCGGCGCCGCGGCGCGACTCCCCCGCGACGGAGGGGCGCGCCGGACCGGCTCCGCATCCCCTCCCCCCCACCCCTCAGAGTGGGGGTTTCGCCGGCGGCGAAAGCTAACCTAGATCTCTCCGCGGTGACGCGGGGGGAGAGGGGGAGCTCACCGGGCCATGCTCGTGGTCACTGCCGTCGGCGCGATCGGCGGGCTCACCCTGTTGCTCGCCGCGCTGCTCGTCCTGGCCGACCGGCGGTTGCGGGTCGAGGAGGACCCCCGTATCGACGCCGTCGAGGAGATGCTGCCGCACGCCAACTGCGGCGCCTGCGGCTTTCCGGGTTGCCGCCCGTTCGCCGAGGCGCTGGTTGCCGGCGGCGCGAAACCCGGGGGCTGCACGGTGTCGAGCGACGCGGGCCATCAGGCGATCGCCGCCTTCCTGGGCGTCGAGGTCGGCGCCGAAGAGCGCCGCATCGCCCGCCTTGCCTGTGCGGGCGGCGCCAACGTGGCGCGCAACCGGGCGCGCTACCACGGCCTCGACTCCTGCCGCGCCGCCGCCCTGGTGGCGGGCGGGGGCAAGGGCTGCTTCTGGGGCTGCCTGGGTCTCGCCGACTGCGAGCGGGTCTGCGACTTCGACGCCATCCGCATGAGCGCGCAGGGACTGCCCGTGGTCGACGAGGCGAAGTGCACGGCCTGCGGCGACTGCGTCGAGGCGTGCCCGAAGGACCTGTTCTCGCTCCAGGCGGCGAGCCGGCGGCTGTGGGTCGCCTGCCGCTCGCTCGAGGCCGGCGACGAGCAGCTCGAGGACTGCGAGGTCGCTTGTACTGCCTGCGGGCGCTGCGCCATGGACGCGCCCGGGCTGATCACCATGCGCGACAACCTGCCGGTCGTCGACTACGCGCGGGACCACCGCACCCGGGTCCCGATCGAGCGCTGCCCGACCGGCGCCATCGTCTGGCTCGACCCCGCGGCAGGCCCGATCAAGGGCGCCGCCGCGAAGAAGATCATCCGCAAGGGCGCCCTGCGCGAGGCTGCCACCTGATGCGAGTCCGGCGCCCGTTCTCCGTAGTCGTCGTTCCGAAACATCCGACTCTGCCCGATGGGAGGCCGCCATGTCGGTGCTGACCCTGGCCCGTAAGACGATCGATCGCCTCAAGGACAAGCCGCGCGAGTTCAAGTACCCGGGCGTGCGCGCCGCCATGGACGGCAACACCGCCGTCATCGAGTGCGAGCGCGAGGCGAGCGACGGCGCGGGCGCCTACCCGATCACGCCTTCCACCCAGATGGGCGAGTACTGGGCCGAGGCGGCCGCGTCCGGGCACCTCAACGTGTCGGGCCGCCCCCTCATCTTCATCGAGCCCGAGGGCGAGCACGCCGCGGCCGCGGTCACGGCCGGTCTCTCGATGACCGGGCTGCGTGCCGCCAACTTCTCCTCGGGGCAGGGCATCGCGTACATGCACGAGTCGCTCTACGCGGCCGTCGGCAAGCGCCTGACCTACGTGCTCAACATCGGCGCGCGCGCGATGACCAAGTCGACGCTCAACGTCCACGCAGGCCACGACGACTATCACTGCATCGACGACACCGGCTTCTTCCAGCTCTTCGCCAAGAACGTGCAGGCCGCGGCGGACCTGAACATCATCGCCCACCGCATCGCCGAGCTGGCGCTCAATCCCGGCATCGTGGCGCAGGACGGCTTCCTGACCACCCACCTGATCGAATCGATGCTGGCGCCGGAGCGCGAGCTGATCGCCGAGTACCTCGGCCGCCCCGACGACCTGATCGAGTCGCCGACCCCGGCGCAGCGCATGCTGTACGGCGACCTCCGCCGTCGCATCCCCGTGCTCTGGGACGTCGACAACCCCGTCATGGCGGGGCTGGTCCAGAACCAGGACTCGTACATGCAGAGCGTCGCGGCGCAGCGGCCCTACTTCTTCGACCACGTGCGCGAGCTCACCGACCGCGCGTTCGACGAGTTCGGGGCCCTCACCGGGCGCAGCTACGAGCGCGTGATGACCTACCGCGCCGAGGACGCCGAGTACCTGATCGTCGGGCAGGGGAGCGTGATCCCTTCCGCCGAGGCGGTGGCGGACTGGCTGCGCGAGCAGCGCGGCCTCAAGGTCGGCGTCGTGGACCTCGTGATGTTCCGGCCCTTCCCGGCCGACCTGATCGGACGCGTCCTGCAGGGCCGCAAGGGCGTGGTGGTGCTCGAGCGCACCGACCAGCCGCTGGCGGTGGACCTGCCCCTCATGCGCGAGATCCGCGCCACGGTCAGCAAGTGCCTGGAGAACGCCCTCGAGCCCAAGAACCCGCGCCATCCGGAGCTGCCGGTATGGCGTCACCTGGCCGACGCGCCGCCGCTCTACTCGGGCTCCTTCGGTCTCGGCAGCCGCGACCTGCAGCCCGAGGGGCTGGTGGGCGCGGTCGAGAACATGCTGCCGGACGGCGCCCGGAAGCACCAGTTCTACCTGTCGATCGACTTCCTGCGCGAGAGCTCGGTGACGCCCAAGCAGGAGGCCTGGCAGCAGACCATCGAGGAGGGTTACCCGCGGGTGCGCGAGCTCGCGGTGCACGGCTCGCAGAACCCGAACCTGATGCCGCCGGGCAGCATCACGGTGCGCTTCCATTCGGTCGGCGGCTGGGGCGCCATCACCACCGGCAAGAACCTGGCGATGACGCTGTTCGACCTGCTCGGCTACCACATCAAGGCCAACCCGAAGTACGGCTCCGAGAAGAAGGGCCAGCCGACCACCTACTACCTGTCGGTGGCGCCGGAGCCGATCCGCGTCAACTGCGAGTACTTCTTCGTCGACGTCGTGCTCTCGCCCGATCCCAACGTCTTCCACCACACCAACGCGCTCGCGGGCCTCAAGAAGGGCGGGGTGTTCGTGCTGCAGAGCGATCAGACCTCGCCCGAGAAGGTCTGGCAGGAGATTCCCCCGGCGTTCCAGAGGATCATCGTCGACAAGAAGATCCAGGTCTTCGCGCTCGACGCCTTCAAGATCGCGCGCGAGGAGGCCTCCGACCCGGAGCTCCAGCTGCGCATGCAGGGCATCGCGTTCCAGGGCGCCTTCTTCGCCGCCTCGCCGCTCAAGGAGCAGGCGGGGCTCGACGAGGAGACGCTGCTCAAGGCGATCCGCGAGCAGCTCGAGCACAAGTTCGGCGCCAAGGGCGCGCGCGTGGTCGAAGACAACATGCGCGTGGTCAAGCGCGGCTTCGACGAGCTGGTCAGGATCCCGCACCTGCCGATCTCCGTCGCACAGGCGGGGGACCACGTGCTGGGCGGCGAGCCGCCGATCCCGGAGATGGTCAAGCTGCTGCCGGCCAGCACGGCGCCGGTCACCGACGTCCACCGCTTCTGGGAGCAGACCGGCAGCTTCTACGCCCGCGGCATGGGCAACGACAACCTCACCGATCCGTTCATCGGCCTGGGCGTGATGCCGGCCTCGACCGCGCTCTTCCGCGACATGACCTCGATCCGCTTCCAGCACCCGGAGTGGATCGCCGAGAACTGCACCGCGTGCGGCAAGTGCTACACGGTGTGCCCCGACACCGCCATCCCCGGTCTGGTCACCGAGGTCGGCGCGGCGCTCGACACGGTGGCGCGCCGGGTGCGCCGGAACGGCCACGCGCTCGAGCAGCTGCCCAAGGCCCTGCGCCTGATCGAGCGCAACCTGCGCACGCTGCTCGACGCCGCCAAGGAGACCGACCCGGTCGCGGAGCTGCTCGAGGAGGCGATCCAGAAGACGGTCGCGGAGAGCACCCTCGAGGACGAGGGCCGCGCCCGTCTGGCCGAGGAGCTCGGCTGGTTCCGCGAGGAGCTGGGCGGCTTCCGCTTCGCCCTCAGCCGTCCCTACTACACCGTGCCGGAGCAGCGCGAGAAGGGCAGTGGCGGGCTGCTCTCGATCACCGTCAACCCGACCACCTGCAAGGGCTGCATGGAGTGCGTCGAGGTCTGCGACGACGACGCGCTGCGGCCGGTCACCCAGACCGACGACACGGTCAAGCGGCTGCGCCGCGAGTGGGGCTTCTGGCTCGACCTGCCCAACACGCCGCAGCGCTACATCCGCATCGACGATCTCGAGCAGGGCATCGGCGCGCTCGAGACCCTGTTGCTCGACAAGGCCAACTACCTGGCCTTCTCGAGCGGCGACGGCGCCTGCCTGGGCTGCTCCGAGAAGACCGTGATCCACCTGTTCACGGCCACCGTCGAGGCGCTCATGCAGCCGCGCGTCGCCCGCCACGTGGCGCGCCTCGAGGAGCTCATCGCGGCGCTCGAGAAGCACATCCAGATGAAGCTGGTGGCCGGGGTGGACGTCTCCGATCCCGCCGCCATGGCGCGGGTGGTCAACGAGACCGGCGACCGCGACCTGACGCTCGCGGGCATCGCCGAGCGCCTGGAGGCGTCGCGCGGCAGCGAGCCGATCGACCCCGACTGGCTGCGGCGCACGAGCCAGCTGCTGGCGCGGCTCAAGGACCTGCGCTGGAAGTACGCCGAGGGCACCCACGGCCGCGGCCGCTCGCGCATGGGCATGGTCAACTCGACCGGCTGCACCTCGGTGTGGGGCTCGACCTGGCCCTTCAATCCCTACCCGTTCCCGTGGACGAACCACCTCTTCCAGGACTCGACCTCGATGGCGATGGGCATCTTCGAGGGTCACATGGCGCGGATGGCGGACGGCTTCAAGGCGATCCGCATCGCCGAGCTCGAGCTCGCCGGCAAGTACGATCCGGCGCGCGACGACGAGTTCTTCACCTACTTCGACTGGCACCAGTTCGACGACGACGAGTGGGACCTCTGCCCGCCGGTGGTCGCGGTGGGCGGCGACGGCGCCATGTATGACATCGGGTTCCAGAACCTGTCGCGCCTGATGGCGTCGGGCAAGCCGGTCAAGGTGCTGGTGGTCGACACCCAGGTCTACTCCAACACCGGAGGCCAGGCCTGCACCTCCGGATTCATCGGACAGATCTCGGACATGGCGCAGTTCGGCAAGGTCTGGAAGGGCAAGCCCGAGCCGCGCAAGGAGATCGGCCTGATCGGCATGGCGCACCGCACGACCTACGTCATGCAGAGCACCATCGCCTTCCCGAAGCACATGATCGAGGGCTTCATCCGCGGCCTCAAGGCGCGGCGCCCGGCGCTGTTCAACCTCTACAGCTCCTGCCAGCCCGAGCACGGCATCGGCGACGACATGAGCTCGAAGCAGGCCAAGCTGGTGGTCGAGTCGCGCGCCTATCCGCTCTTCCGCTACGACCCGGACGCCGGCAAGACCGCCGCCGAGTGCTTCGATCTCGAGGGCAACCCGGCGCTCGACCAGGAATGGCCGAGCTACCTGCTGCGCTACCTCGCCGGCACGCGCGAGAAGGAGATGGAGCTGCCGATGACGTTCGCGGACTTCGCGGTCACCGAGGCGAGGTTCCGCAAGCACTTCCGGATCGCGCCGCAGGACACCTGGAACGAGAGCATGGTCGCCCTCTCCGAGTTCCTGACTCTGGCGCCCGAGGAGCGCGACGGCAAGTTCCCGTTCGTCTGGTCGGTGGACCGCAAGAACCAGCTCTCGCGCCTTCTCGTCGACCGCACCATGGTCGAGTCGTGCGAGGAACGCAGGGACTTCTGGATCCTGCTGCGCGCGCTGGCCGGAGTGGAGAAGCCCGCGCCCCCGCGCGAGCAGATCGAAGCCGAGGTGCGGCGGGAGGTCGTGGGCCGGATCGCCTCCGGCCTGATGAACCTCGCCACCGGATCGGGCGAGGCGGGCCTGGCGGCGGCCCTGGTCGCCGCCCCGGCTGTGGCCGCTCCCGGCGCCGTCGCGGCGCCCGCGGGCGACTACCTGGCGCCCTGGCTCGAGTCCGAGAAGTGCACGGCCTGCGACGAGTGCACGAACCTGAACCCGAAGATCTTCGCCTACGGCCCGGGCAAGAAGGCGTTCATCAAGGACGCCGCCGCCGGCCCCTACTCCGACCTGGTCAAGGCGGCCGAGCGCTGCACCGCCTCGGTCATCCACCCGGGCCTGCCGCGCGACCGAAGCGCCAAGGACGTCGAGAAGTGGATCGCCCGCGCGAGGAAGTACAACTGAGGGAGGCCGGGCGCGGATGCGACTGCTGGGCCTGAGGAGCTTCCGCCACGGGGTCCACCCCCCGGAGGCGAAGGACGAGACGAGCGGGCTGCCGATCCGGCAGTTCCCGTTCGCTCCCCTCCTGGTCGTGCCGCTCTCCCAGCACGCCGGCAAGCCCTCGATCCCGGTCGTGCGCGAGGGCCAGGAGGTGGCGCGCGGGGAGCGCATCGCCCGGCCGGACGGGGACCTCTCGGTGGCGATGCACGCGCCGGCGTCGGGCGTGGTGCGCAGGATCGCGCTCGCGCCGTCGATCGGCGGCCGCATGACGGCCGCCGTCTACCTGGAGCCCTTCCCGGGCTCGACCCAGGAGGTGATCCCCGGCCGGCCGTGCCCGCTCGACTCCGCCACGCCCGAGGAGATCCTCGCCGCGATCCAGGAGGCGGGCGTGGTCGGCCTGGGCGGCGCGGCGTTCCCGACCCACTTCAAGCTGCGCGTGCCCGCGGGCAAGTCGGTCGACACCCTGGTCGTCAACGGCGCGGAGTGCGAGCCGTTCCTGACCACCGACCACCGGGTGATGCTCGAGCAGCGCGAGGACCTGTTCACCGGAATCCGCTACCTGATCAAGGCCACCGGCGCGCCGCGCGTGATCGTCGGCGTCGAGGAGAACAAGCCGGACGCCGCCGCGCACCTGCGCGCCGGCGTGCCGCGCGACCTCGCGCTCGAGGTCGAGCTGCTGCGCGTCAAGTACCCGCAGGGCGCCGAGAAGATGCTGATCACGGCGCTGCTCGGACGCGAGGTGCCCTCGGGCGGCCTGCCGGTGGACGTGCATGCGCTGGTGATCAACGTCGCCACCGCGGCCGAGATCGGGCGGCTGCTGCCGCTGGGCCGCGGCATCCAGGAGCGCGTGGTCACGGTCACCGGCCCGGCGGTGAAGAAGAAGGGCAACTACCGGATCCCGATCGGCACGCCGCTGCGCTTCGTGCTCGAGACGGTCGGGGTCGAGCAGAGCGAGCTCAACCGCGTCTTCCTGGGTGGGCCGATGATGGGCCAGGCGGCGTCGAGCCTCGACATCCCGCTCACCAAGGGCACCTCGGGCGTGGTCGCCTTCACCGAGGAGCTGGCCGAGAAGACCCACCTCCAGGTCTGGCCCTGCATCCGCTGCGGCTACTGCCTCGACGCCTGCCCGATCTTCCTGAATCCCTCCCAGCTCGGCCTGCTGGCGCGCAACGAGGCGTGGGAGCGCATGGCCGGCGAGCAGAACCTCTTCGACTGCTTCGAGTGCGGCTCCTGCTCGTTCGTCTGCCCCGCGCACATCCCGCTCGTCCAGCAGTTCCGCATGGCCAAGGCGATGGTGCGCAAGCGGGGTGCCGCGTGAAGGGACGCCTCGCGCGCACGCTCGAGATCCGCACCTCGCCGCACATCGTGAGCGGCTACTCGGTCGACACCATCATGTTCAACGTCGTGGTGGCGCTGGCGCCGGCGACCGTGTTCGCGCTCTACGCCTTCGGCTGGGCGGCGGCGGCAGTGCTGGTGACCGCGATCGCCTCGTGCGTCCTGGCCGAGCACCTGGTCTGCCGCGCCACCGGGCGCGCGACCACGGTCGGCGACTGGTCGGCGGCGGTGACCGGCCTGCTCTTCGGGCTGACCCTGCCCTCGAGCCTGCCGCTGTGGATGGTGGTGGTGGGCAGCGCGGTGAGCATCCTGCTCGGCAAGCTCCTGTTCGGCGGCCTCGGCCGCAACCCGTTCAACCCGGCCCTGGTCGGCCGCGCGGTGCTCCAGGCCACGTTCCCGGTGCCGATGACCACCTGGGTGGTGCCGTTCGCGGCCGATCGCTTCGCGCGCCTGCCCTCCTCGACGCTCGCCGCGCCCTTCCTCCAGCCTCTCTACGACGCGGCCAGCTCGGCGACGCCGCTCTCGGCCTGGAAGTTCGGGCACCAGGCGACCGGGACGCGCGAGCTCGCGCTCGGCCTGGTGGGCGGCTCGACCGGCGAGACGAGCGCGGTGCTGCTGCTCGCCGGCGCGGCCTACCTGGTGGCGCGCAACATGATGGGCTGGCGCACGCCGGCGGCGATCTTCGCCGCGGTGGCGGCGCTCTCCGGCGCCCTGCACCTCGCCAATCCGGAGCGCTACGCCTCGCCCGCCTTCATGCTCTTCGCCGGCGGGCTGATGCTCGGCGCCCTGTTCATGGCCACCGACATGGTGACCTCGCCGATCACCCACGCCGGGTGCTGGGCCTACGGCGCCCTGATCGGCGTCCTGGTGGTGGCGATCCGCGCCTGGGGCGGCATGCCCGAGGGCGTGATGTACGCGATCCTGATCGGCAACGCGATGGCGCCCCACCTCGACCGGCTGTTCCGGCCGCGCGTCTACGGCGCGGTGCCGCGGCGGCCGGTGGAGGCCGGAAGGTGAGCGCGAACGGGGCGGGCGGCGCCGCGCCGGCGATGGCCCCGGCTCCCTCTGCGGCCTGGCCGATGATCCGCGCCATGGTCGGCATCGGCGTGGTGTGCGGCGTCGCCATCGTCGCCGCCTTCCAACTCACCCGTCCGGTGATCGAGCGCAAGCGCGCCGAGGCGCTGCGCGCGGCGGTCTTCCAGGTCCTGCCCGGCGCCGCCACGAGCCGGACCTACAAGCTCGAGGAGAGCGGCGCCTTCACTCCGCTCGAAGGCAAGGCCGAAGGCGCTCGCCTGGTCTATGCCGCCTACGATGCCGAAGGGCGCCTGCTGGGCGTCGCCATCGAGGCGGCGGGCATGGGTTACCAGGACACCATCCGCGTCCTCTACGGCTACGCGCCCGAGCGCCGGGCGGTCGTCGGCTTCCGCGTGCTCGAGACGCGCGAGACCCCTGGTCTGGGCGACAAGATCGACGTCGACCCCGAGTTCCTGGCCAACTTCGAGGCGCTCGACGTGGCCCTGGCCGACGATCGCCAGTCGCTCGCGCATCCGATCGAGCTGGTCAAGAAAGGCGAGAAGACCCAGAAGTGGCAGATCGACGCCATCACCGGCGCCACGGTCTCCTCGCGCGCGGTGGCCAACATCCTGCGCGAGAGCACCGCCTTCTGGATGCCGAGGATCGAGCCCCGGGTCGAGGACTTCCGGGCGGGAGGCGCGCCGTGAGCACGCTGGTCCAGATCGGCAAGAGCGGGGAGCCCACCGCCACGGACGACTTCCTCAAAGGGCTCTGGCGCGACAACCCGGTGCTCGTGCAGGTGCTCGGCACCTGCCCGACCCTGGCGGTCACCAATACCGCGCGCAACGCGATCGCGATGGGCCTGGCGACCCTGGTCGTGCTGGTCGCCTCCAACGCCCTGATCGCCTCGATCCGCAAGATCGTGCCCAAGCAGGTGCGCATCGCCAGCTACATCCTGGTCATCGCCTCGCTGGTCACCATCGTCGACTATGGCATCCAGGCGATCAGCCTCGAGGTCCACAAGGCGCTCGGCGCCTTCATCGCCCTGATCGTGGTCAACTGCATCATCCTCGGCCGCGCCGAGGCCTTCGCCTCGAAGAACACGGTAGTGCGCTCGCTGCTCGACGGCCTCGGCATGGGTTTCGGCTTCTGCATCACGCTGCTGCTGCTCGGCGTCGTGCGCGAGGTGCTGGGCAGCGGCGCGCTGTTCGGCGTCGAGCTGTTCGGCCCGCGCTTCCAGGACTGGGTCATCCTGGTGCTGCCGAGCGGCGGCTTCTTCACCTTCGCGGCCTGGCTCCTGTTCTTCAACTGGTGGAAGCAGCGTCGCGCGGCGCGCGCCGCGGGAGGAGGCGCGCGATGAGCGACCAGCCGCTCTGGACCGTGTTCCTCAACGCCAGCCTGATCAACAACTTCGTGCTCGCCTACTTCCTCGGCATCTGTCCCTTCCTGGGCGTGTCGAACAAGATCGGGACGGCGGTGCGCATGGGCGCCGCGGTGACCTTCGTGATGCTCATCACCTCGGTCTTCGTGACCGGCATCAACTGGCTGCTGGCGGCGATCGACGCGCCCTACCTGGCGCTGATCTCGTTCATCGCGGTGATCGCCTCGGCGGTCCAGCTGGTCGAGATGTTCATCAAGAAGACGAGCCCGGCACTGTTCCGCGCCCTGGGCATCTTCCTGCCGCTGATCACCACCAACTGCGCCATCCTGGCGCTCGCCCTGTTCCAGACCAACCGCGGCTACGGCTTCGTGCAGGGCATCGCCTTCGCGCTCGGCGGCGGCATCGGGTTCACCCTCGCGCTGGTCCTGATGGCCGGCGTGCGCGAACGGCTGGAGTTGCTCGACATGCCGCAGGTCGTGCGGGGTACCGCCCTGGCGCTGGCGCTCGCCGGCATCCTGTCGGTCGCTTTCATGGGCTTCGCCGGACTGGGGGGTTGAGAGGATGCTGACCTCCTACGCGGTGGGCGTCGCGGTGCTGGTCGCGCTCGTCCTCGCCTGGGCGGGGGTCCAGAGCCTGTGGCGCAACTCGTTCCCCGAGGCCGCGCCGGGCGGCGACGCCCTGGCCGGGCGCCTCGGTTGTCATGGCTGCGGTTCCTGCACCAACGATTGCGAGAGCCAGCCGACGGAGAAATCCGGGCCGGCCCGGGAGGAGAAGTCATGAGCGAAGCGGTCCGTCACCTCGAGCAGGAGTACGACACCGAGGTCCGTTTCCGCGCCGTGGTGGTGTCGAGCGAGCGCATCACGCCCGAGGCGTCGAGCGAGGAGGTGCGCGAGCTCGTGCTCGACGTGGAGCGGCCCGACTTCCCCTACCGAGTCGGGCAGAGCATCGGCGTGCTGGCCCCGGGCGCCGCGGAGTTCGGCAAGTCGCATCACTACCGCCTCTACAGCGTCGCCGACCTGCCCGAACGGGGCGAGTCCGGGCGGCCGCTGGTCAAGATCGCGGTGCGGCGCTGCAGCTATGTCGACGACTACAGCGGCGAGCGCTACCCGGGGGTGGCTTCCAACTACTTGTGCGACCGCCGGCCGGGCGACGTGATCACCATCACCGGCCCGTTCGGGCTCGCCTTCGAGGTCCCCGAGGAGAAGGACGCCGACCTGATCCTGATCGGCAGCGGCACCGGCATCGCGCCCTTCCGGGCCCTGGTCAAGCACCTCTACCGCGACGTTCCCGACTGGAAGGGGCGCGTGCTGCTCTTCCACGGCGCCAGGAGCGGACTCGAGCTGCTCTACATGAACGACGCCAAGGACGACTTCGCCCAGTACTACGACCGCGAGACCTTCGAGGCGTTCAAGGCGCTCTCGCCGCGCCCGAGCTGGGCGGACCCGATCGCCTGGGACCTGGCGATCGAGGCGCGCGGCGAGGAGGTCTGGGACCTGCTGGGCAAGCCGAAGACCTACGTCTACCTGGCCGGCCTCGAGAAGATGCGCGACGAGCTGGACAAGGTCTTCGCGCGCCTGGCGGGCTCGCCCGAGAAGTGGCGCCGGCGCAAGGCCGAGCTCGAGGCGGGCGGGCGCTGGGTCGAGCTGCTCTACTGAGCGTCCCGGTCGGGGCCGCCGGAGCGCGCCCGGGGTTCGTTCAGCGCAGGTGGACGGCGAGGCCGTCCAGGAACATCTGCACCGCGAGCGCCACCAGCAGCAGACCCGCCAGCCGCTCGAAGGCCACCAGGCCGCGCTCGCCGAGCGCGCGGTGGAGGAGCGGCGAGGCGAGCAGGATGAGCGACGAGGCGAGCCAGGCCGCGCCGAGCGCCGCGGCGAGCAGCCCCGGCCGCGCGCCCTCCTGGCCGGCGAGCAGCAGCAGGGTGGCGAGCGCCGACGGCCCGGCCACGAGCGGGATGGCGAGCGGCACCACGAACGGCTCGCCGGCGTCCGCCTCCCCGGCGCCGCCCGGCGGCGGGAAGAGCATGCGCAGCGAGATCAGGAAGAGCACGATGCCGCCCGCGATCGAGATCGACTCCTCGCGGATGCCGAGCAGGCCGACCACCGAGCGCCCGAAGAAGAGGAAGGCGAGCAGGGCGACGAGGGCGATCACCAGCTCGCGCACCAGGACACGCGTGCGCCGAGCGGGCGCGACGCGGGAGAGCGCCGAGACGAAGAGCGGCACGTTGCCCAGCGGGTCCATGACCAGGAACAGCAGGATGGCGGCGGAGGAGAAGGTCATGGCGGAGAAGGTCCGGCCTATCCGGTCAACCCGCGCCGGGCGCGGCGGCGGCTAGCGCGCCGTCACCGGCTGCGGCACGTGCTGCGCCACGGTGAGCGCCTGGTCGAGGTCGGCGAGCAGGTCGCGCTCGTCCTCGCAGCCGACCGCCAGACGCACGAGGTCGTCCCGGATGCCCGCCGCCTCGCGCTCGGCGCGCGGCAGGCCGGCGTGGGTCATCGAGGCGGGGTGCTCGACCAGCGTCTCGACGCCGCCCAGGCTGACCGCGAGGGTGGCCAGGCGCAGGCTCTCGATGAAGCGCTTGGCGGCCGGGAAGCCGCCCTCGACGCCGAAGGAGAGCACCGCCCCCGGGCCGGCCATCTGGCGGCTGGCGAGCTCGTGCTGCGGGTGCGAGGCGAGGCCGGGGTAGCGCACCCAGGAGACGCGCGGATCGGCCTCGAGCCAGGCCGCGATCGTCTGCGCGTTGGCCTGGGCGCGCGCCAGCCGTAGCGCCAGCGTCTTGACGCCACGCAGCACGAGCCAGGCCTGGTGCGGGTCCATGGTGCCACCCAGCGTCTGGTGCACCTTGCGCAGGCGCGCGAGCAGCTGCGGGTCGCGCGCCACGATCATGCCCGCGACCACGTCGGTGTGGCCGTTGATGAACTTGGTCAGGCTGTGCACGACCACGTCCGCGCCCAGCTCGAGTGGCCGCTGCAGCAGGGGCGAGGCGAAGGTGTTGTCCACTACCATCAGGGCGCCGTGGGCGCGCGCGATGCGCGCGCAGCCCTCGAGGTCGGTGACCGCCAGGGTCGGGTTGGACGGGCTCTCGACGTAGAGCATGCGTGTTCCGGGCCGCATCGCGGCCTCGACGCGCGCGAGGTCCGTGGTGTCGACGAAGGTCGCGGACACGCCGTAGCGGGAGTACTCGGTCTCGAGCACGAGTCGCGACGGCCCGTAGAGCGCGTCGGTGGCGACCACGTGCGCGCCCGAGCCGAGCAGGGCGAGGTAGACGGCGTTGACCGCCGCCATGCCGGTGGCGGCGCCGAGCGCGCCGCAGCCGCCCTCGAGGTCGGCGACGCAGGCCTCGAGCGCCGCCACGGTCGGGTTGCCGAGCCGGGTGTACTTGCAGCCCGGGTCGGCGCCCGAGAAGCGCGCCGCGCCCTGGTCGGCGTCGGTGAAGGCGAAGGTCGAGGTCTGGTAGATGGGCGTGGAGACCGCGCCGGTGGCGGCGTCGGGATGCTGCCCGGCGTGGATCACGCGGGTGGAGAGGTGGCGCTTCGGGGCGTCGCTCATGGGCTCCCTCGGGGACGGACGGGCCGACCGGTGCCAGCGGGAGAATGCTAGCAACCGCGCGTCGCCTGCCGCCCGCGCGGGCGGGTAGTATCGGGGCCGACCCCCGGGAGATCCCCCATGCCGACCCGCCCCGACCCGCGCCCGAATCCGCTCTTCGAGCTGCCGCGCCTGGGGCAGTCGGTCTGGCTCGACTACATCCGCCGCCGCATGCTCGACGACGGCGAGCTCGCCCGCCTGGCGCGCGAGGACGGCGTCTCCGGCGTGACCTCGAATCCGGCGATCTTCGAGAAGGCGATCGCCTCCGGGGACGAGTACACGGCACAGATCCTCGACGTGGCGCCCGGAGCGGGAGGGGACGCCAAGCGCATCTTCGAGGCGCTCGCGGTCGAGGACATCCGGCGCGCGGCCGACGTCCTGGCCCCGGCCTGGCGCGCCAGCGGCGGCGCCGACGGCTTCGTCAGCCTCGAGGTCGCGCCGGCGCTCGCGCGCGACGCCGGTGCCACGGTGGCCGAAGCGCGCCGACTCTGGGCGGCGGTCGGGCGCCCCAACCTGATGATCAAGGTCCCGGGCACGCCCGAGTGCGTGCCGGCCGTGCGCGAGCTGCTCGCCGGTGGCATCAACGTCAACGTCACGCTGCTGTTCGCGCGCTCGGCCTACGCGGCGGTCGCCGAGGCGCACCTCGCGGCGCTCGAGGCGCGCGCCGCGCGCGGCGAGGCGGTGGACGGCGTCGCCTCGGTGGCGAGCTTCTTCGTCTCGCGCATCGACACCCTGGTCGACCG
>Ga0113563_10000025_pt1 | contig 45668 bp, 37 predicted proteins | sample Mud3Dept3metaG_FD_80117 | JGI IMG/M metagenome (GOLD analysis project Ga0113563, IMG submission 80117) | Freshwater wetland microbial communities from Ohio, USA, analyzing the effect of biotic and abiotic controls - Mud 3 Core 4 Depth 3... | ecosystem: Environmental > Aquatic > Freshwater >... | reverse complement strand
GTGGCGGCGGGAGTCACTTTTCATGGCAATAAGGCAACCCTTTCACTAGGCATTGACGATCAGAAGATTATGACACACCACTGAAAGGACTGTCAAACCGCCTGCAGAAGCTCAGAAGCACTGCCGTGCGGACTCATCGAGAGTTTTTTTCGCTCAAATCCACCCCTGGCAGTTAAAGGAAATGAAACGGGAGTGAAATCATCGATTCCCAAAGACAAGAAACTCAAACAGGAGGCAAAGATGAGATCGAGACAAACGCGTTGGATTTGGGTGCTCATGTTGTGCGTGGGCCTGGTCCTGGCGCCCGCGGCGGCAATGGCTCAGAAAAGCAAGGCCGTCTCTACGGAAAAGGTGAACATAAACACCGCCACGGCGGAACAGCTGCAGACATTGCCGGGAGTCGGTCCGGCACTGGCAAAGACGATCATCGAATACCGGATGAAAGTCGGCAAGTTCAACAAAATAGAAGAGATTCTCAACGTAAAAGGCATGGGAGAGAAGAAATTCCAGGCCATCAAGGACCGTCTGGCACTCTGACCGCGTCCTGCTTACCGGCGGGGGTGTAGCGAGCTCCGGCGGGTGCCGGAGCTCGTCACGCGGCTGTGCCGGAAAACGCGATCCGGGGTGGCGGCCACGGTGAGGATCGGGATACCCCCGGGGCGGAAAGCACGCGGGCTGAAGCCTGCGCTTCATTGGGTGAAGAAATTGATGTGCGGGTGGATGCGCACCCAGCGCACAGGCTGCTCTACCGGGGAAACGAAGGTCTGCAGTCTCCGAGCCATGGCGACGAGGTTGCCGTTCTCATCGAGGAGGCGGTATTCCTCCGCGTCCCAGCAGGAGGTAAGCAGGTTGAGATCCATGCCGTGCGCCGCCCGCTCCCGGTCGCCGGGCGAGAGCCGGATGGCTGGGATCTCCTGGAGCAGGTCTCGCATCGGGATAACCCGATCCAGGAAGTACTCGCGGGAGTGGAACTCATCCCCTTCCCCCAGGCCGGTCGACGCCTCGACAGGGAAATCTCCGCTGCGGGTGCGGCGCAGGCGCGCCAGGTGGGCCCCGCAGCCATAATCACGGCCGACGTCGTGTGCCAGGCTGCGCGCATAGGTGCCGGCGGTGCAGGTGAGTTCGAATTCGGCTTCGCTCCCCTCCACACGCAGCAGCTTCAAGGAATGGATGGTAACATCCTTGGCCCCGGCCTCCACGATTACGCCCTTTCGGGCATATTCATACATCGGTTTGCCGTGGATCTTCTTTGCGGAATATGGCGGCTGCGTCTGCCTGACGGCGCCACGGTACCTGGAAAAGATTTCCTCCACCCGGGCAGCGTCCAGATGCGGTCGGCTATCTTCGCCGGATGCTTCACCTTCGCAGTCATAGGTATCAGTGGCAAAACCGAAGCGCATGACGCCATGATACGTCTTGTCCGAGGAGATAAAATAGTTCGTCAGACGGGTGGCATGGCCAAGGGTGAGCGGCAGAACACCGGTGGCAAAGGGGTCCAGGGTCCCAGTATGTCCTACCTTTTTGATTTTGGTGAGATTGCGGATCTTGGCAACGATGTCGTGCGATGTCCATCCTTGCGGCTTGTCTATGACAAGTACTCCATCCATGGCTCGTCTCCGGACGGGCAGAGGGCAGTCTGCAGAGCGCAATCTGCAGTCGGCAGCGGGCAGACAGCCTTTAACTTGTGTAGTGAGTCATACAATCCTTGACATATAAACTAGGTATCAAAGTTATATGTAACGAACCGTCGGACGCACCACACCAGCCGCGTGCTTGAGCGACAAGCCTACCGCTGCCTCTCGAATCCTTGCCGTTCCCGATTCCTTACTGCCCTCTGCCCTCTGCCTACAGCTCTTCCAGAAGGCGGTCGATGTGTTGCCCGTACTCCTGGGAAGTGTCTTCACTGAACACGATTTGAGGAAGAAACTTCAAGCGGATGCGCTGTCCCAGCTCATGGCGGATCCAGCCCGCGGCATGCTCCAGGGCGCCCAGGCTCGCCTTTTTCTCCGGATCAGTGCCCATTATCGAGACAAAGACCCTGGCATGGCGCAAATCCGGGCTCAGATCGACACCGGTGACGGTGACAAACCCGATCCTCCGGTCTTTCATGTTGCGGGATAGGATCAGGCTGATTTCGTGCTGGATGGCCAGTGCAAGTCTCTGAGGTCTTCGTGACGGTTGCATACGGTTAGGTATCGATGTAGGAGACCTGGCAATCCACGAGCTGGTCTTCCAGGATATTCTCCGCCTCGCGCACGAACTGCTGGGTCACACGTTCAAGGGTCGCATGGTCGGCGCCGACGGTGACCGCCGCCAGTTTGGCTCTCTGCCACAAATCCTGGTATTCCACCTCTGCGATCGAGAAATTGGATCGTGCGCGCAGGCGGTCCTGAGTTTTGCGCAGCACCATCCTCTTCTCCTTGAGGGATTGCGAGTAGGGAAGGTACAGTTCAAGAACACAGTAAGCGATGGGCATGATGGTTTCCGCGGCGGCCGGCTCAATGAATCTCCGCGTGTCGTGCGTCGCAGCGCCGGCTCCGGCGCGCTCAGAGTGACGTGGGCTGAATCTTCTCGATGATGTACGCCTCGATGACGTCCCCGATTTTTATATCGGAAAAATGTTCGAAACCGATCCCGCATTCATAGCCCGACTTGACCTCGGAGACATCGTCCTTAAATCGCCGCAGTGAGCCGATCTTGCCTTCGTGAATGACGACGTTATCCCGGAGCAGCCGGATCGCGGCGTTACGCCGGATGATCCCGTCCACGATGTAGGATCCTGCGATGAATCCGTATTTGGGCACCCGGAAGGTATCCCGGACTTCGGCCCGCCCCAGGTATTTCTCATGTGTAGTGTACTCGAGCATGCCGATCATCGCGTTCTTGATATCGTTGGTGACGTTGTAGATCACCGTATAGAGCCGGATCTCGACTCCTTCATTTTCGGCCAGTTCCTGCGCCTTGCGCTCGGGGCGCACATTGAATCCGATGATAATGGCATTCGAAGCCGATGCCAGCAGGACGTCAGTTTCGGTGACGGCGCCTGCGCCGCCATGCAGGATTCTGACTTTCACCTTGTCGGTGCTGAGCTTATTGAGCATGTCGGTCAGGACTTCCACGGAGCCCTGCACATCGGCTTTCAGTATCAGAGGGAGCTCTTTGACCTTCCCTTCCCGCATCTGCTGGAACAAAGCCTGCAGCGACAGGCGGGCGGAGGAACGCAAGGATTGCTCCCTGAGCTTTGTCTGCCGGTACTCGGCTACCTGACGGGCTTTGGCGGCATCCTCGAACACCTGGAACGTATCTCCGGCCTGAGGCAGATCCTGTAATCCCTGGATTTCCACCGGCATGGAGGGCCCGGCTTCCGCGATGTGGGTGCCGCGGTCGTTGATGAGGGCCCGGACCCGGCCGTGCACCGCACCGGCGACGAAAGAGTCGCCCACGTGCAGGCTGCCGGTCTGCACGAGCACCGTCGCCACGCATCCCCGGCCTTTATCGACCTTGGCTTCCAACACCACCCCGGCCGCGAGCCGCAGCGGGTTGGCCTTCAGATCTTTCATGTCCGCCACAAGGAGGATCATTTCCAAAAGCAGGTCGAGGTTGCTTTTCATCTTTGCGGACACCGGGACTGTGACCACATCCCCGCCCCAATCTTCTGCCAGAAGTCCCTGCTCCGACAACGACTGCTTGACGCGGTCGGGCTGGGCTCCCGGTTTGTCGATCTTGTTGATGGCGACTATGATCGGGACATTGGCGGCTTTGGCATGGTGGATCGCCTCGATTGTCTGGGGCATCACGCCGTCGTCGGCCGCAACCACGAGGACCACGATATCCGTGGCTTGCGCACCCCGTGCGCGCATCAGGGTAAATGCCTCGTGGCCCGGCGTGTCGAGGAACACGATCCCGCGACTCTTGATGTCCACCTGGTAGGCGCCGATGTGCTGCGTGATTCCCCCCACCTCGGTTGCCGTCACATTCGTCTCGCGAATGGCGTCCAGCAGCGAGGTTTTGCCGTGATCAACGTGACCCATGATGGTGACCACCGGGGGGCGGGCCACGTAATCTTCTCTCCGGTCCGCGACTTCCTGCTTGATTTCCGCTTCCCGTTCGAAGCTGATGACATCGGCTTTGAATCCGAACTCCGCGCAGACTTCCTTGGCGATATCCAGGTCGAGGGTCTGGTTGATCGAAGCCAGGATCCCTTTGGAAATGAGCTTTTGGATGATGTATTTGGACTTGATATCCATCTTTTCCGCAAGCTCTTTGAGCGTGACACCTTCGGTTATGCTGATGGGCTTAAACTCCTCGGGAGTTGCGGGCGGTCGAGGAAACTCGATGACCCTTGCGGCTGGAGATTCGGCCCTTTCGGGTCTCTTCCGGCGGATTACCCGGGCAGGTGCGATCGTCCGCGCTGCAGTTGGCTTCTCTTCGCGCAGACCCCGCAGGATCCGGTCCGAAATCTCCGGAGTCACAACCTTTTCCGTCGCCGTGCGCATCAGAATCTGCGATTTGGCCTTTCGGACCACCACCTTCTTGGACACCATCCCCGGCGCGTGCACAACCCCTGCAGGATGAGCCGCAGCCGCTTCCACTGGCGGCGGTTCGGGGATCGGGGCCGCCGGCGAACCCTGCGTCTCGGCGGCGATGACAGCCGCCGGGACCAGCTCTTCAGGCCTGGCCACGGGCAGTTCCGGCCTGGCTTCCGCGGCGGGAGCGACTACGTCCGGCACCGCCTCGACCGGCGGCATGGCCTCCGGAACGGCCTCCTCCGGAACGCCAACCTCGGGCTCTTTAGGAGCCTCAACCACCGGGCCTTCCACCAGGATGGCCGCCTCGCGATCGTAGTGCTTACGGCCCTTCCTGGGAGCCAGGGAAGGCTTCAACGGCTCCTCGACCTCTTTCTTGACCTCGACAGGCGCCGCTTTCTTTCCTTTGCGGGGTGCGGGCGCCTTTGCTGGGGGAGCAGCAACGGCTTCCTTCTGAACGGCCTTGGCTGCAGCCGGCTTCTTCTTCTCGACTTCTTTGGCCTGCTTTTTTTCGGCTTTGCGGGCAGCCTCTGCTTCCTTTTCTTTCTTCTTTTCCGCTTCCGCCAGCTTGGCTTCGGCGGCTTCGCGCTGGGAGAGGATTTTCTTGCGGATGGTTTCGGCAAAGCTCGGGTCGATGGTGGCGCTGGGAGAAAACACGTACAGCCCCAGCCGTTTCAGTTCAGTCAACACCACCTTGTTCTGAACTGAACACTCCGTCGCCAGTTCTGCAACCGTGATTCTATCCATTTTAGCAAGCACCTCGCACGCCCGGCGCGCATGCCCTGCAGGGCAATGCCCAAACTTTCATCATAGAACAATCAGGCTTTAATTTTCAACCGCCACTGATCAAACGCCTGGGATTCAAACACCAGGGCAAGATACTACTCACACTACGCCTTGGCGCGACATGCAGCGCCGCAACCGCCAGGGAGCGGGTACGTCAGAGCCAACCCTTCCCTGGCAGTGCTGAACGGCAGTAAGGATTCCGGCGTGACTGCCGCAATATCGCCGGCACTGAGCACCTGATTTGCCGGAGGAAGGCTGGCCGTCGCCTATGTATTATCCGATTCCGTACTTATGATCCCTTTTCACCTTTCGACTCGCCGGAGGTGTCTTCCTTCAGTCCAGATTCTTCCGGGATCGCGGGCGAAGGCTCACCCGGTATCCCCTGCGGGGCTCCCTGGTGGCCGGATTCCGATGGCGCCGCGTCGCGAGCTTCTTCCTGCGCCGCCGGTTTGCCGGCATCCGGTTTCTTCGCATCATCCTGCACCGCCCCTGGAGCCTCGATGGCGGTTGGCAGGTCAATTCCTTCGGGAACTTCGATTTCCACCTCTTCAAACAGATCGCGCGCGGCTTCCATGATCTTCGCCGCCGTTTTCTCGCCGACTCCCGGGATTTCGATCAGTTTTGACTCACCGAGCTCCAGTATCCTCTCGACGTTCTCGATGCCCGCTTCGCGCAGCCGCTCGACGATGCGCTCGCTGATTCCCTCGAGTTCGCCCAGCGACGTGGACGAGGAGGTGAGTGATTCCATCACGCTGAGGACTTCCTGCTTCTTCTGCTCCTCGCTCTTGACGTCGATTTGCCATCCGATGAGCTTCGACGCGAGGCGCACGTTCTGCCCCTTCTTGCCGATCGCAAGGGACTGCTGCTTCTCCTCGACGATCACCTCCATGCGCTTCTCGACCCCGTCGATGATAAGAACCTTCGATATCTTGGCAGGATTCAGCGCGTTTGCGGCGAATTGAGCCGAGTCGTCGGACCACTGCACGATGTCGATCTTTTCGCCGCGCAATTCACGGATGATCGAGTTGATGCGGGATCCCTTCATGCCCACGCAGGCGCCCACCGGGTCGACATCGCGGTCGAGTGACGCGACCGCGATCTTGGCTCTGTCCCCGGGTTCTCGAACCGCGTTCTTGACGACGATGGTGCCGTCGTAGATCTCCGGGATCTCCATTTCGAACAGCCGTATCAGAAGCTCCGGATCGGTGCGCGACAGGATCACCTGGGGGCCCTTGGCGACCGGCAGAACCTTGACGATCACGGCTCGCACTCTCTCCCCCTGCTTGTAAGTTTCGGCACGGGACTGTTCGCGCAAGGGCAGCATCGCCTCCGTCTTGCCGATGTCGACGATCATGTCCGGCCCTTCAAAACGCTTGATCACGCCGTTGACCAGTTCGCCGATTTTTTCGGAATACTCGTTGTAGATGTTCTGCCTCTCGGCTTCGCGCACTTTCTGCAGGATCACCTGTTTCGCGGTTTGCGCTGCGATCCTCCCCAGCACATCCATGGGCTTGGGCATCTCGACCGTGTCGTCCACCGCCAGGCTTTCGTCAATCTGCTTCGCTTCCTCAAGTGAGATCTCCAGGCTGGGGTTTTCCACCTGCTCGACGACGCGCTTTACCGCGAAAATTTCGACCATGCCGGTTTCCCGGTCAAACCGCGCGTTGATCTCCTCATTGGTCTTATAGTATTTCCGGGATGCCGCCACCATGGCATCTTCCAACGCATCGATGATCACCTGCGGATCAATATTCTTTTCCTTGCTTATCTGCTCGATGGTTTGAGTGATGATGTTGGACATAATCCGACCCCCCCGGGCAACCCGCCCTAAATCTCGATGATGAGATTGGCCCTTTCGATCTCTCCCACTGCGATCTCGACCTGCCTTCCCGGAGCCACTTCCAGCTCCAGCATGCCCGCGGTTACCCCGAGAATCCGCCCCTTGAAATTCTTCTGCCCCTCGACGGGAATCCGCGACCGGATCCGGGCCTTCTTGCCGGCAAAACGCTGGAAATCCTCCGTCTTCACGAGGGGGCGATCCAGGCCCGGCGAGGAGACTTCCAGCGCATAGCTGAACGGGATCCAGTCTTCCACGTCCAGCACCACCGAGAGCCGCTTGCTCAACCGCTCGCAATCAGCGAGCGTGATGCCGCCCGGCTGATCGATATAGGCCCGCAAGACCGGACGGCTGCCAGCGCCTTTGATCTCAACCAGAACGACCTCCAGCCCCATGGGAGTCGCAATCCGTTCGACCAGTTCCCGAATCCTGGCTTCCAGATCCTGCTGTCCTTCCGGCGGCATTCGGTGCGTCATTCTCATGGCCCCAAAATAAAAAAGTGGGCACAAGCCCACTTCTTTTGAAAGCTAGCCACCGAACATGTTATCGGAACATCCCTGAAATATCAAGCGCACAGAGTTTGAAGGAGTCAGGAGACAGGAGTCAGCGGAAAAGCATCTGGTCGGTTAATTTGCGGGTTCGGCCCGGTTGGCCGGCCCAAGAAAGACGCTTAAAAGACAATAAATCTTTGCGCAGTATTCAGGCAGGGCTCGCAGAGTATCAATGTTCTACTGACTCCTGAATCCTTGGGAGTTTGCGCGTCGCAGCACGAGGAATCCCCGTCTATTTCTTCGGGGTTGCCGGAGTTTCCGGGGGAGCTGGCGGGGGTTCGATATAGTCGGACTCCGCCCTTGCCAGTTTCGACAGGCTCTCTTTGTCGGCGAGCTTGATATAGGGCTCGCCCTGAACCTGGGCGAATACTCCCTCTTTACCCTCGTTGCCGAAGATGCAGTCCACCTTTACCGCCCCCCCCTGCTTGAGGACGGCATGGACGACAGGCTTGTCGAGCCCGTATTTGGAAAGAGCCCCGGGAGCATCCACGAATCCCTTGACCGGTTTTTCCAGGGCATCGAAGATCTCGTTGACCGCATCCCACTTCGCTTTCGTCTTCGCCTCACCGACGACCCAGTCGGAGCCGCCCTGCTCCTTGGCCAGGTTCAGGGTGCCCCTGGCATTCGTGATGGTGATCGAATCGATGTCCCAGCGCGTCAGGAAAGCCAGCGTCTTTTCCCGCAGCTCCGACGGAGGCTTCCGCAGCTTGTCCAGAAAATCTTTGTCCACGTAAAACAGCTCCGGGCGGCTGTCGTCGCGGGCGATATACAGCGTAGATCCTGTCTCTTCCGCCTTTTTCTCGGCGGGTTTTGGTTTCGGCTGCCCTTTCTTCACCAGACGGGATTGTTCCAATCCGACGGTCAGGTGTTTGATGGCCTTGTCCTTGCCGACAGTCAGGCGCACGTCCGCCGCCGGCATGTTGAAGCCGAAGTCGGCATAGTCGTCGGGATTCTCCTCGAAGAACTCCTTGATTCGACCGGTGGACAGGTCCCCCAGGATTGAGCTTACCGCCGAGGAGTCGGCGGCCCATCTTTCCTTCCCGTGGGTCCACCACCGGTCGTTCTCTTTGGCCAGCGCCACGCTGCCCTTTTCACTTGCGATGTCCAGGGACTGCACCTCGGACTGCTGGAAGTTGAGGATCGCGTGGTTGCGCAGGTCATCCAGCTTCTTGTTGAAGTTGCCGGCCACGTAACTGGTGACCAGCAGCACGCGGTTGCTTCCCTTGACAGCAGCGTAGGTGGAGTTTCCCGTGGGATTGTTGGAGCCGAAGCGAATTTCCCTGACCTGGCCGTCCTTGGTCTTGACCGCGACGGTCGTCTGCGGCGGGTCGAGGCCGAACTGGGCGAGATTGGAGGCGTTCTCGTCGATCACCGACTCACGGCTGATGTCGGACGCCGACGTGGCCAGCCGGTTCAGCTCGTCCGAGTCCGCCTCCAGGGAGCGGGGCGCGGTGATTTTCCATTGCCCGTCGCCGGAGCGGCTCGCCGTGACGTGCTGACCGGCCGTGATCAGGTCCAGTTGCTGCACATCTTCGGCGGGCACTTTCCATATTACGTTCTCTTCCTGCTTGGCCTTGGTCCTCTGTTCCCCGCCCTTGACCTCGTAAAAGTAAAGGAAGGCGCCGAAGCCGGCGCAGACGAGCAGCAGAATGAGAGTGCCTTTGAAGCGCATGCTATCTTCTCCGCCGAGTCCATACCGCGATGCCGAGGACCAGCACGGCGCCGGGCAGGAAAACCAGGGAAAACAGCTGCAGCATCCTCGACTGGCTTTCCGAGAGCACGATCTTGCGATCCACAGGATCCTTGGGCCGGATCGAGATCAGATCCTCGTCCTGCGCCAGCCAGCTTACCATGTTCATGAAAAGATTGCCGTTCCCCTGCGACTGGAAATACGGAATGCCGGCGAAATCGGAGTCGCCGACAACGACCAAACGGGCCTTGAGAGCGGGCTTGCCTTCGGATGCGGGCTGAACCTCTTTGCTGACCGCCACCGCCAGCGTGAGCGGCCCTTTCAAGTCACTCTTTTCATCGAAACTGGCGTTCTGATTCTTGAGGTCGGTCTCGCCCCAGCTGTTCTCGTTGCTCTTGAACAGGGGTTCCACGGTGAAGCCGCTCGCGGTTTCCCCCGCAGTCGAGAACGACCGGGCATACGGGAAGAAGGTCATCTGCCCCTTCATGCGGCTGGTGATCACCTGCGACTCGTACTGGAGCACGAGTGGAATGCTGGGCCCTGCTCCCAGCAGCCGGCCGGCGCCGCTCACGTCGAGGACGATGTCGTTCTCCGGCGTAACCTGCCAATCCTTAAGGAAGGGAGCCAGGGAAGCGGATGGAGATGGATCCACCATCGCCAGCACCCCGCCTCCTTTGTTGAGGAAGTCGTTTATAAACTCGAACTCCTTGGGAAAAGGCTCGGTTTTCGGGCCCGCCAGCACCAGCACCTTGGCGTCCGCGGGCACACTCGCCTGGCTGGCGAGGTTGATGCTCGAGACCTTGAACCCCTCCTTCTCCAGCCCGCTTTTCGCCTCGGCGTACCCGCCTCGCTCGGTGTCGGCGATATCCCACTCGCCATGCCCCTGGACGAAGTAAATGGTCTTGGTCTCGGTCCTCTGCAGCTTGATGATCGCGTTGGTCAGGTCCTCTTCCTTGACCTCCTCGGAGCGCTTCTCCACCTTCTCCTGGCGGCCGCCGTAAGACAGCACGACGGTGCCGGATTTCATGGACGATCCGGTGAACGGGTTACTGAATGTTCCGTACACCGTAACGCCGTGCTGCTTGGCGATTTCCGGATTCTTGTCCGGATCGACAAATTCGTAGCGCACGTGCCGGCTGGCGCCTTTGAACTCCGTCAGCAGCTCATTGACGGGCCCGTAAGTCCCGCCCGGGAAAAAGGCCTTGATGTCGAGATCCTGATCCAGTTTGCCGAGGATCTGCGTGGTCTGCGGGGCGAGTGTGAAGCGCCCGATCCCCGTCAGGTCGAAGCGCTTCGAATGCCTTTGGCCGACAAAGTTCAAACCGGCGACGAGCGCGATGACCAGAACCACGGAAACCGCATAATTGGTGATGTATTTTGTCGAGCGTTTTCCGAGAGTCGCCATGATCTGCCTGTAGTTGGCAACCAGGCCGGCGACGATCAGGACCGCGCCCGCGACGGCCATCGCATATGTCCAGACGTCCCAGACGTTGCGCACCGTGAACATGATGGCTGCGGCCACCAGCAGCAGGAACCCGACGGTATCCAGTTTTTGCAGATATTTGGTCATTAGCTTTTCCACCGCCACGATTCAAGCGAACGATACGTGAGGAAGAGGCCGACAAACGCGAATGTCAGGTAGAAAATCACATTCGCCGTGTCGATCACCCCTTTGATGAAATCGTCCAGGTGACTGATGACAGACAGGTAACTGAGCACGTCCCGCATCACCCCCTGAGCGCTGTTCGCGTAGGAGTCGATCAGCCAGAGCAGCAGGATGACGCCGAAGGTGATCAGGCCCGCGACAATCTGATTTTCGGTGATGGTCGATAGAAACAACCCGACAGCGAGGAGAGCCGCTCCATAGAGGAGCAGGCCGAGATAAGCTCCGAGGATGGGCTTCCATTCCGGCTGGCCGTACAGGAAGAGGGTGGAGATCGTAAGGCCGCTGGTGGCGAACATGATCGCCAGGAAGGTGAGGGTCGCAAGGTACTTGCCGAGCATGGCCTGCACGTTTCCGACGGGCGTGGTGAGCAGAAGCTCGATGGTGCCGCGCTTCTTCTCTTCCGCGAACAGCCCCATGGTCAGCATCGGGATCATAAAGAGGAGCACCACGCTCATCGTCCCGAAGAAGCTGCGCGTCACGATGCCCGGGACATCCACGGGGGGCGACCCCTGGCCGTACGCCGCCTGCATCATGGTGGACTGGACGACCGCAGTCAGGATGCTGTAAAAGAAAAACCCGGAAAAGAAAACGAACACGGTGAGCACAACGTAGGCTATGGGGGAGACGAAGTAGCTTTTCATCTCGCGCTGCCAGATAGCCAGGATGTTTTGCATAACAGGATCCTCAGCCTGAAGCGGGTCCGGCGGAAATCAAGGCACGGCCTACTCCTGGGTTACAAGGTTAATGAATACGTCCTCAAGGCTCAGCGAGATGCCGCGCAGCTCGAGAAGTTCCCAGCCGCGGGTAACGATTTCCCTGGCCAGTGTGCCGCGAAGTTCGGTTTGCAGCTTGCATTCCACGGTGTAATTGACCGGACCGCCGTTGGCGGCGTTTTCGGCCTGCACTCCCATCACGCCGCCGATGCTGCGGATGGTTTCGAGGACCTCGCTCTGCGGGCCGATCACCGAGATCGCGATCTTTTCGGCGCCCTTCATCTGGTTGGTCAGTCCGGCGGGAGTGTCCATGGCCACCACCTTGCCGTTATTGATGATGACCACCCGGTTGCAGGTCATGCTCACTTCCGGAAGGATGTGGGTCGAAAGGATGACGGTGTGGTTTCCCGCCAGACCCCTGATCAGGGAGCGGACTTCAAAGATCTGCTTCGGATCCAGCCCGATAGTCGGTTCGTCGAGAATCAGCACTTCTGGATTGTTGAGCAGCGCCTGCGCCAGCCCCACACGCTGCTTGTAGCCCTTGGAGAGCTTCCCGATGATCCGGTTGCGGACGTCGCCGATCGCGCACTTCTGCATGGCTTCGTCCACCGTCGCCTTTCGCCGCGCGGCGGCAGCTCCCTTGATCTTCGCGACGAAATGCAGGTAGGACTCCACGGTCATTTCAGGATAGAGCGGAGGATTTTCGGGCAGATATCCGATCCGTCGCCTGACCTCGATGCTTTCCTCGAACACGTCGTAACCCGCAACCCGCGCGGTCCCGTCCGTCGCGGGCATGTAGCAGGTCAGAATGCGCATGGTCGTGGTCTTGCCCGCGCCGTTCGGCCCGAGGAATCCGAGAATTTCCCCCTTCTGAACCGTGAAGGAGATTTGGTCGACCGCCTTGCGGCCGCTGTACACTTTCGACAGCCGATCCACTTCAATCACGCGTGATCCCTCCCGATGGTTGGACGCGAAAATCGCAATGTTACTGAATCAAAAGAAATTCGTCAACTTCCTATGCAAAGACAAATCTCACCGCCTGGAGCACGGAGGAAACAGAGAAATGAATGTCCGGGTTCGAGGAAATGTCCACCGGCCGGATGATCGATGCCGAGGTTTTCACTGTGCTCTCCGCGCTCTGTGGCGGAAAGCGGATTCGGCCCTATTGGAATCCCGCGATTCCGATGCCAAATTTTTTCACTTATGTTTCGTTTTTTTGTTGCAATAAAGTTTTTTCCGTGTTAAAAGGGGTGGTTTTATCATTACGGCTATATTGTGTGAGGCCGAGAAACACCGGACTGGAGCACAATAGGGCCTGACTGCGGAAGGACGCGAAAAGGGGACATTCCTCTTTTCCAGTTTTTGCACGGATGCTTTTATGCATTGGACTGGAAATGAGGAATGTCCCCTTTTCGCGTCCTCTCTCCAGGAGGCCGAAGCGGGAGCTGGAAGCGGGGCAGAATATGGAACTCTTTCCGGGTTCCGCCGTATTAATTTAGAAGCCGGGAGGATCGGGAGGCGCATGTCAATGAAAAAACAAGGCTTAATCGACAGAAAAAAAACTTCCTGATTCTGAAACTATTTCCTGCCGTCCGATATCTATACATGTGATTGTCTCTCGGGGAAGTTCGGGGGTGGCCGGCCAGTGGCAGCCGGCATCCCGTGGCAAATCCAGAAGGAAGGGAAAGATACAGTGCGTGCAAATTCTGCATCCGGAGCTGTGGTATCGATGACAATGGTTGACCTGGAAGAAGAAGAGGTAATGGATGGGGCGGGGTACTACGGTTCCGACGATCCGGAGGACGGGGAGTTGGAAGTCGGCGGGGAGTTCTCGTCCGTGACCCGCGAAAACTATGTTGATCGCGTGCGGTTCAGCCGCGTGCCCGCGGAAGACCGGCCGGTCGCGAAGGGGGAATCTGCGCCTTCGACCGACCCCTTGTACATTTACTACCGCAGCATGAGCAAGATCCCTCTTCTCACGCGCGAGGAGGAAGTATATCTGGCAAAGAAGATCGAGGCGGCGAAAATCAACACGCTTCGGCTGCTTTCGCTGACTTCGATCTGTTCCGCGAAGCTGATGGAGCTTGGCCCGGAGTTGCAGCCCGCATCCATGAGCCAGGCCGGCGTGGCGCCTGCCTTGTCGGAGGCCGGGGCGGAGGGGGAGAATGAGATCCCTCTCGAGGAACGCAACCGGCTTCGGGAGCAGGCTGTCCGGCGCATCCTGCGCCGCCTGGAGCAGTTGGAGCGGCGGTATCGGGAAATGAAGCTCACGATGAAGGGCAAGGGTACCCGGAATAACGCCCGAACCAAGGATCTGGCCAAGATCAAGCACTGCCGGGATGCCGTGTTCCAGATTATTTCGCGCATCGAGCTAACCGAGAATCAGATCAACCATCTGGTTGGGGGCCTGCAGGATGTGTTGCAGCAGATGGAGTGGAGCGAAAAGGTCAGCAACATGTCCAAGCGGTCGCCGAAAAATCAGGGCACCGTCCGTGCGGCCAAGACCCGGCGCCGGGCCCTGGAGGCGGAGTATCTGACGGACGCCGGCGAGCTGCGCCGGATCGTGAACCTGATCCGGGAAAACAAGGCGGAGATGGCGCGTGCCAAGGACGAGTTCGTCCGGGCCAACCTGAGACTCGTCCTGAGCATTGCCAAGAACTACTCCTATCCCGGGCTGGACTTGCTCGACCTGGTGCAGGAAGGGAACATCGGGCTGATGAAGGCGGTGGACAAGTTCAATTATCGCCTGGGTCACAAGTTTTCGACCTATGCCACCTGGTGGATCCGCCAGAGCATCACGCGCGCGATCGCCGACCAGGGGAGAACGATCCGGATTCCGGTTCACATGGTGGAGGCTATGAACCGGGTGCTGAAAACCTCCAATGAGCTCTCGAAGAGGATGGGAAGGGAGCCCAGCGTTCATGAGCTGGCGAAGGAGCTGAAGACGCCGGTCGCCAAGGTCACTCAGATTCTGAAGGCGGCTCAGGAACCGATTTCCCTGGAAGCAACGATTTCCGACAACAAGGACGCCGTGCTGAACAAGTTCATCGAAGACAAGACGGCGATCTCTCCGGACGACGATGTGATGAAGCACAGCCTCCGGGAAGTGACGGACGCGGCTCTCGAGACGCTTTCCCCGCGAGAGCAGGAAATCGTGCGCATGCGTTACGGGCTGAACGAGACCGGGAAAGAGTACACCTTGCAGGAAGTGGGGGAGATGTTCCAGGTAACCAGGGAGCGGATCCGCCAGATTGAAGAGAAGGCGCTCCTGAAGCTCCGCAGCCCGTACCGGTCCAGCAAGCTCAGGGAGTTCGCGGATTTCGTCAGCAAGAACTGAGGGAACCGCAGTGATCCCCCCAAAGCCCCCCGCGCAACGGGGGGCTTTGCATTTCGGGAAACCCTCGGGACTACTTCAACGCGTCCTTGAGTTCCTTTCCAGGTGTGAACTTCGGGACTTTGCGCGCCGCGATCTTGATCTCAGCCCCTGTTTGTGGATTGCGCCCTTTGCGCGCTTTTCTCCTTGCGACGGAGAATGTGCCGAAGCCGACCATCGTAACTTTCTGGTTCTTCTTCATTGCGCTCTTGACCGCTCCGAAGAAGGAAGCGAACGCCAACTCAGCCTGATGCTTGGTGATGGCTGCCTCTTTTGCGATCTTGCCTACCAGGTCTGCCTTGTTCAAGGACTAGCCCTCCTATGCAGCGTGCCATGCCGATGGATCTGTTTGTGCCGCACTATTAGCATTGCGCAATGTGCCAGTCAAGCGAATTCAGGGCGCCGGCGATCCGGCCCGGACTCCGGATTCGGAATCGCCATCGGAATCGCAATCGATCCTTGGCCGGATTCCCAGATTCTCTCAACTCGAGGGCGGGGAGCGATTGTGATCCCTGGGCCGGCCTGATCGGTGGGCTCTGCCGTTGCCGCGCAAGCGAATTCAGCTCCTGCGGCGGTTCCGGATCTCCTCTTGTAATCCTGCATCCTGAGTTGCTATGGTAACTCCCGCCAGGGAGGAGGAATGGCCAGGAAACCGCTGTGCGTTGCAATCCTGTGGCACATGCACCAGCCGGACTACGGCAACGAGGAGAGCGGCGAGATCTACCTGCCGTGGACCCGGTTTCATGCCGTTAAGGACTACTACGATATGGGAGCCCTGATAGAGCAGGTGCCGGGACTGCGCCTGACCATCAACGTAGTGCCTTCGCTGATCGATCAGCTGGAGGCGTATGCCGGCGGCACTGCGCGGGAAACGTATGCCGAGCTGACCCTGCGCGACGCGGGAACGCTGGACGAACGGGAGAAGGCCTTTCTTCTGGCCGGCTTTTTCCAGCTTCCGTGGAGGCAGATGATCCTGCCGTACCCTCGCTACAAGGAACTCCTCGACCGGCGCGGCACGCCCGATGAGAGGGGAATTTACAGCGATGGGCTGAGGCGGTATTCCACCGGGGATTATCGGGATGCGCAGGTGTGGTTCAATCTGAGCTGGTGCGGCAATGAGCTGCGCCGTGATCCGGTGATCGCAGACATGATCCGCAAAGGACGGGATTTTACGGAAGAGGAAAAGAGGCGCCTGCTCGAGCGCCAGACCGCCTTCATCGGCCGCATCCTCGCTCTGTACCGGAGGCTGCAGGAGGACGGGGGCATCGAGGTTTCCGTCTCGCCCTATTACCACCCAATCCTGCCGCTTCTGTGCGACAACCGGGCGGCGCGGGAAGCGACTCCGGAGGTTCCGCTGCCGGGCAACATGTTCTCATTCCCCGGGGACGCGCGGATGCAGATCGCGCGCGCGCAGGACCGTTTCCGTGAGGTGTTCGGCCGGGACCCGCGCGGCATGTGGCCTTCGGAAGGCTCGATCAGCGTCGCGGCCTGCCGGCTGGCGGGAGACGCGGGGCTGCGCTGGCTGGCTTCCGACGAAGGAGTGTTGCGGAACTCGCTCCGGACTCGGGGGCACGGGGATGCGGATCTTTCGCCTGCGCAGAGATACCGTGCCTGGCGGTGGGCTGACGGACCGGCGCTGTTCTTCCGTGATCAGGCGCTGTCGGATCTCATCGGGTTCACCTATTCGCGCTGGAACGAGGAGACGGCGGTCGTCGACTTTACGCAGCGCCTGCGGCGCATTTACGATGCGCTCCCGGACGACGGCCGTGATTATGTGGTGCCGATCATCCTCGATGGCGAGAATGCATGGGAGCACTACCAGAACAACGGGGTGGGCTTCCTCCTGTTGTTGTACCGCAGTCTCGTCCATTCGGGCTTCCTGCAGACCGTGACCTTCTCGGAATACCTCGAGATGAAACCCGGGCTCGAGACCCTGGAGAACATCACTGCCGGCAGCTGGATCTACGGCAGCCTGACGACCTGGATCGGGCATCCGGAGAAGAATGAGGCCTGGGAAGCGCTCTCCGCCACACGGCAGGCATTCGCCCGCAGCGAGCCGGGGGCCGTCGACGCGCGGAAGCGGGAGCGGGCGTTCCGGGAACTGATGATCGCGGAAGGCAGCGACTGGTTCTGGTGGTATGGAGATGATCATCAGACGCAGAACGCGGTGGAATTCGACGCTCTTTTCCGCAGCCACCTGAAAAACACCTATAGCTTGCTGGGCCAGGCCTCCCCGATCACGCTGGATATCCCGATCAAGAAGGCGGCCGTCAGAACCCGGCACCGGAATCCGGTTCACACCCTCACTCCCAGTCTGGACGGCAGGGTGACCGATTATTTTGAATGGATCTCCGCCGGCTTTGTGTCGCCCGAGGGCGGCGGCGCCATGCACCAGGCCGTGCGGCGCCTGGAGAAGGTGTTTTTCGGCTATGATGCAAGCCGTTTCTATTTGCGCCTCGACTTTGCCGGACAGGGCCTGCGCGGCCTGCCGGCACAGGTGTCCGTGCAACTGCAGTTCGTTTCGCCCGGACAGAGCTTTTTAGCGATTGATTGCGCCGAAGGGCAGTGGCGCTGCGGCGCATGGGAACCGGCAGCCCCGGCGCCCGCGGCGGCGGGAGATCGGATCCTCGAGGTCGGCATCCCGCTGGAGGCTCTCGGCGTCGGCGCGCCCGACGAAGTCCGGTTTTTCATCACCCTGCTGGACAAGGAACGCGAACTGGAGAGGTTCCCATCGACCGGTTTTCTGGTGGTTCCGGTGGATCCGTGGAGCCTGGATCATGAGGAGTGGATCGTCTGAATGGGCTCCAAGTGTCTGACGCAGGATGAAATCACTTCCATGATTGCCAGGCTGAAGCGCCTGGCAGGCAACCTCTGGTGGACCTGGAACCAGGAGTGCCAGGACATTTTTCACGAGCTGTCCCCGCGAGGCTGGCAGAACCTCTATCACAACGCGGTGGCAGTTTTGCAGGAAGTGTCGGACTATGAGCTCCGGGTGCGGCTGCAGGACAAGAGGTTCGCCTCCCATGTGCGGACGACGCTCAAGACATTCGAGGCGTACCTAAATGAAACCAACACGTGGGGGCGGCGTAACGCGCCCGCCCTGCTGAAACGCCCGATCGCTTACTTCTCCGCCGAGTTCGGGTTTCACGAGACTCTGCCGATCGCCGCCGGCGGACTCGGCATCCTCGCCGGGGACATCGCCCGCTCCGCCAGCGACCTGGGAATCGGCTTCGTGGGCGTCAGCCTGTTCTACAGGGAGGGATATTTCCAGCAGGCCATCAATCAGGACAACTGGCAGACCGAATACTATACGGTGCTGAATCCCAGGTACCTCCCGATCGAGCCGGTCCTCGACGCCGGCGGCAGCCCTCTGACGTGCTGGGTGGAAATCAACCTGAGCCGTGTCTGCTTTCAGGTCTGGCGAGTCAACGTAGGCCGCTGCCCGGTCTTCCTCCTGGATTCGAACCGCCCGGAAAACGAGCAGCGATTCCGCGATTTGACCCTCCACGTCTACGGAGGTGACAGCACCACCCGGATCCTGCAGGAAATGTTGCTGGGCATCGGAGGCGTGCGCCTTCTGCGCGCGCTGGGCATTCAGCCCTCCCTGTACCACATCAACGAAGGGCACGTCGCATTCCTGACTCTCGAGTTGATGCGGGAAAAAGTCTCGCGGGGCGCCACGTTCGAAGACGCGCTTGCCGAGACCAGGTCCGAGTGCCACTTTACCACCCACACCCCGGTGGAGGCCGGTCACGACCGCTTCTCGCCCGACCTGATACATTATGCTTTCCACCAGCTCCTGCCCCAAATTGCCCCTTCGGCGCAGGAGCTGCTTGCACTCGGGAGGGTCCGGCCCGGGGATGCCCTCGAGCCTTTCTGCATGACGGTCCTCGCTCTCAAGGCCTCGCGTTCCGCCAACGCCGTGAGCGAGCTGCACGGCGAGGTCAGCCGGAAGATGTGGCACGCGCTGTATCCCGACAGGGCCGTGGACGAGGTGCCGATCGGCCACGTCACCAACGGCATTCACATGCTGGGCTGGATGAAAGGCCCGGTGCGGGCTTTCTGGCGCCGCAAGCTCGGCGCGCGCTGGACCCGCGAGATCCATCAGCAGTCATTCTGGGAGCGGATGCTCGATCCCGAGTTCGTCTCCGATGAGGAGCTCTGGGCGCTCCGCTACAAGCTGCGCCGCGCCCTCATCGAGTTCGCGCGCCGCCGCGAACTGTTTCCGGCCGTGCATCGCTCCAACCCGGAATTCATTCGTCTGGACTCGCTGCTGAACCCGAACGCTCTCACCATCGGATTCGCCCGGCGCTTCGCCGCCTACAAGCGGGCCCCGCTGGTGTTTCAGAAATTCGAATCGATCGCCCGCCTGGTCTCCGACCCGGAGCGGCCGATCCAGTTCGTTTTCGCCGGCAAGGCGCACCCGATGGATCACGAGGGCAAGCGCTACATCCAGCACATCATCCACTTGAGCATCCACAGCGAACTGCACAATCACCTCGTGTTCCTGGATAATTACGACGTCCATGTCGCCCGCCAGATGGTATCCGGCTGCGACATCTGGCTCAACACGCCGCGCCGGCCCCTGGAGGCCTCCGGCACCAGCGGGATGAAGATCGGCTGCAACGGAGGCTTGAACCTGAGCATCCTGGACGGCTGGTTCCGCGAAGGCTACGACGGCACGAACGGTTTTGCCATCGGGCCGGATTCCCACGCGGACTCGGTGGAAGAACAGGACCAGGTGGACAGCGAGAACCTCTACGAGGTGCTGGCCAACCAGGTCATCCCCTGTTTCTATGAACGCGATGCCCAGGGGATTCCGCGGCGGTGGATCCGGATGATCCGCCAGGCAATGGCCACGCTCGTGCCCAGGTTCTCCACGTGGCGCATGGTGCAGGAATACACGGAGAAATATTATCTCCGCTGATTCTGGACTTGTGGCCCGAGGACATTCCTCATACCCAATCTAAAATCCTTAATCCTGAATCCAAAGGTGCGGAAGCGAGGCGATTCTGTTGCCGCCCGGTTCCTGAATCATGGCGGGCGGGCATCTTCTGTTGATTTGATCTGCGGATGGTGTTACAAAGCTGGTTTGGTCTCGAGGAGGCCGGCTCCTTTTTCGACGCCAGCCAACAGTGAATCTTCATGGGTTTCAGGAGGGCTTGACACCAGCCTTCCGGAATCAGGTGATTATGCCCGAACTGCGCCACGATCCGATCCAGAAACGCTGGGTGATCATCGCCACCGAACGGGGCCGCCGGCCCAACGACTATCCCCGCCCGGAGCAGGAGATCCCGAGGGCGTTCTGCCCGTTCTGCGAGGGAAACGAGAGCAAGACCCCGCCGGAAATCCGAGCCATTCGCCGCGACGGCAGTGCGCCGAACTCGCCGGGATGGAAGGTGCGCGTCGTTCCCAACAAATTCCCCGCCTTGCGAATTGAAGGAAATCTGGATCGCAGGGGATTCGGCATCTTCGACCGGATGAACGGGGTTGGCGCGCATGAGGTCATCATCGAGACCCCGCGCCACGACCTCGGCATGGCCGACATGCCGGTCGAGGACCTCGCCGGAGTGATCTGGATGTACCGGGAGCGATTGGCGGACCTGCTGCGCGATTTCCGCTTCAAATACGTCCTGATATTCAAGAACCACGGGGCTGCAGCCGGCGCTTCCCTGGCGCACCCGCACACGCAGCTGATTGCGACTCCGGTCACGCCCCTGACTCTTTCGGAAGAGTTGATCTCCGCGCGGGATCATTACCGTTACAAGGAGCGTTGCATCTTCTGCGACGTGATCGAGCAGGAACTCGAATTAGGCAGCCGGATCGTCCTTGCCAACGAGACCTTCGTCGCCATTGCTCCCTACGCCTCACGCTTCCCGTTCGAGCTCCTGCTGGCGCCCCGGGCCCACCACCACAGCTTCGCCGAGATCGGCGACGGCATGATCCACGACCTGGCGGTGATGCTGAAGGAGCTCTTGTTCCGGATCAAGAAATGCCTGAACGACCCCCCCTACAACTTCCTGATCCACACGATCCCCAACGTGAGAACGCCTCCCAAGCGCGCCGGCTACTGGGACACGATCACCGTAGATTTCCACTGGCACATCGAAATTATGCCCCGGCTCACGAGTGTTGCAGGGTTTGAGTGGGGGACCGGTTTCTACATCAATCCCACCTCCCCCGAAGAAGCGGCGAAATATCTCCGCGAAGTCGAGCTGTAATACCAAAATAGATTTGCCGCCGCATCGGGCCGTGCTATACCCTATGGCGTATGACCGGCCAGCATCGGATTCGCGTTGTGATGTTTTCGGCCGAGGCGGCGCCCTTCGCGAAGGTGGGCGGGCTCGGCGACGTCGCGGGCGCCCTCCCCAGGGCACTGGAACCTATCGGGGCTCAGGTTTCTATCGTGATGCCCGCGTATCGGATGATCTCCCGCGAGAAATTCGGCATCCGCAGCTGCGCCGCGGTTCCCTCCTTTGAAGTCCCTGTCGGATCCGGGAGTGTGCGCGCGGAAATCGCGCAAACCACCGCGGCTGGAACCGGCGTGACCGTGTATTTCCTGGGCGGTAGCGATTATTTCGAGCGCGACGGCTTTTACGACGACCCGGTGACGCGGCAAGGGTATGCCGACAACTCCCGCCGGTTCGCTTTTCTGGCCCGCGCGGGCCTGGAATTGCTTCGCAGGCTGGGGCGGCCGGTGGATGTGATTCATTGCCATGACTCTCAGACCGCCATGGTCCCGGGCCTGCTCCGGACCGTGTATAGGAACGACCCGTTCTTTTCCCATACCGGCTGCCTCTTCACGATTCACAACCTCGCGTACCAGGGCGTGTACGAAAGAGACGCCCTTGCCTCAGCCGGAATCGATCCGGGTTATTTTCATGCTTCCTCCCCCTTCGAATTCTGGGGCAAAGTCAACTTCATGAAGATCGGGATCGAAACGGCCGATCTTATCAACACGGTGAGTGAGGGCTACGCCCGCGAGATCCTCTCCGGCCCGGAATACGGATGCGGTCTCGAAGGCGTCCTCAGGAACAGATCCGGCTCACTCTACGGGATCATGAATGGAATCGACTACGAGGTGTGGAATCCGGAAACCGATCCATTCCTCCCGGCACACTACTCGCCGCGGGACCTTTCCGGCAAGAGCCTTTGCAAGACCGACCTTCTGTGCCGGATGGGATTGCCGCGCCAGAGGGGAAGGGTGCCGCTGATTGGCATCATTTCGCGGCTTGCCGACCAGAAGGGCTTCGACCTGATCGCGAAGGCCAGCCGTGCGATCATGGCGCACGACCTGCAGATGGTGGTTCTGGGGACCGGCCAGAAGGAATACCATGAGCTGTTTCTGAAGCTGTCCTCCCTGTATCCCGAAAAAATCGCAGCCAGACTGGGCTTCGACAACGCGCTCGCCCATCAGATCGAGGCCGGAGCCGATATCTTCCTCATGCCTTCCCGGTACGAACCCTGCGGCCTGAACCAGCTCTACAGCCTGCGGTACGGAACGGTGCCGGTTGTCCGGGCAACCGGCGGGCTCGCGGACACGATTGAGGACTATAAGCTCGAGAGCGACAGCGGGACCGGTTTCGTTTTCCGGGACTACACGGCGGAATACATGATGGACGCTCTGGAACGGGCCCTGGTTCTCTACGCCGATTCCGGGCGCTGGCGCGGGCTCATGGTGCGGGGTATGGGCCAGCGCTGGGCCTGGGAGGGATCGGCGCACAAATACATGGAATTGTACGAAAAAATCGTCGCCTTGCGCCGCGCCGGAGCCGGCCGGGGCTGATCCTGCGCCGTCCGGGATCCTCACACGAATGCATCCAGACCCGTAATGTGTCCGCCCACGATCAAAGTCTGGATATCGTGCGTCCCCTCGTAGGTCTTGACGGATTCCAGGTTGCACATGTGGCGGATGACCGGAAACTCCAGGCTGATGCCATTGGCGCCCAGGATGTCCCGGGCCCGGCGGGCGCACTCCAGTGCCATGGCGACGTTGTTGCGCTTGGCGAGCGAGGTCTGCGCAAAGTGCAGTTTGCCGGCTTCCTTCAGTCGGCCCAGCTGGAGCGCGAGCAACTGCCCCTTGGTGATCTCGGTAAGCATGTAGACAAGCTTTTCCTGCACCAGCTGGAAGCCCGCGATCGGTCGGTCAAACTGTTTCCGGGCGCCGGCATACTCGAGGGCCGCATGATAGCAGGCCATGGCCGCTCCGAGCGCGCCCCAGGCGATCCCGTAGCGCGCCTGGTTCAGACACATCAGCGGCGACTTGAGCCCCTGCGCCCCCGGAAGCAGGTTCTCCTCCGGAATGGAGCATTCTTCGAAGACGAGCTGCGACGTGACAGACGCCCTCAGTGACATCTTGTGCTGTATTTCGGGGGCGCTGAAGCCGGGAGTCCCCCTCTCGACCAGGAATCCGCGCACCACGCCGTCGAGTTTGGCCCAGACCACTGCCACGTCGGCGATCGTCCCGTTGGTGATCCAGGACTTGGTGCCGTTGAGCACCCACCGGCTCCCGTCCTTCACGGCACGCGTCAGCATCCCTCCCGGATTCGATCCGTGATCAGGTTCCGTCAGTCCGAAGCAGCCGATGGCCTCCCCCTTGGCCAGCGCGGGAAGCCAGTGGCGTTTCTGCGCCTCCGAGCCGAATGTGAAAACGGGATACATCACCAGCGCCCCCTGGACCGACGCGAAGCTGCGGAGCGCGCTGTCGCCCCGCTCCAGCTCCTGCATCACCAGGCCGTAGCCTACATCCGCCAGTCCCGGGCAGCCGTATTCTTCGGGAAGGTTGGCGCCCAGCAGCCCCAGAGAGCCCATTTCCGGGACCAGGTCCCGGGGAAATGTCGCGTTCTCAAAGTGGTGATCGATGACCGGAATCACTCTGTCCTCGACAAACGAGCGCACCGTGTCGCGCACCAGCCTCTCTTCCCGGGTCAGAAGATCGTCGACCCGGTAAAATCCACTCCCGTGAATTCCCCCATAAGCCGCCTCCGTCCCGAAATTGTGCCATACAGGGTCAGGTCTGCACTATTTACTTTTTGCAGAGGAAAAAGTGAATATTGCAGACCTGGCCCCGATTTCATGACTATAATCGCAAGTCCCGACGGAGGCGAAATGAGCGGCCGGAATCTGCTGATATTGCTTTGTGTCGTCAGCCTGGCACCCCAGGCGGCGTCCTTTCTGCACGCCGGCGCAGCGGCGGCGCGATCGGGGCTGCCGCAGGCGTCACCGGAAAGCATCGGATTGCGTTCCGCGCAATTGCGCTTGATCGATGATGCGGTTGCCGAAGCCATCCGCGGGCGCGAAACGCCGGGCGCTGTCGTTCTGGTCGCCCGCCGTGGCAGGATCGGCTACTGCAAGGCGTTCGGGCATCGGTCCCTGCAGCCGCAGAGCGAGCCGATGACCACGGACACCATCTTCGACATGGCTTCCCTTACAAAAGTAGTGGCTACTGCTCCCGCCATCATGCTGCTGGCCCAGAACGGCCGGCTCCGGATCGGAGACCGGGTGAAGCGATACCTGCCGCTTTTTGCCGGCGGAGGGAAGGACGAGATCACGGTCCGGCAGCTTCTGACCCATTTTTCGGGCCTGCCTGCGGACTTCGACCTTTCCAAACCATGGGAAGGGCGCGCTGCCGCCCTCGAGGAGCTCTGGAGCATCCCCACGCAGACGCTGCCGGGGAGGGAGTTCCTTTACAGCGATCTCAATTTCATCGCCCTCGCGGAAATCGTCACCGCCTTGAGCGGAAGGAGCCTGGATGTTTTTGCGAAGCAGGAGATCTTTGAGCCGCTCGGCATGACGGAAACAACCTTTAATCCTCCGGCGGACTGGCGCGGGCGCATTGCGCCGACGGAGTCACGCGACCGGTCTCTGCGCTACCTCAAAGGGAGCGCCTCCGACCAGGCACTGCAGATGCTGCGCGGGGAAGTACACGACCCGACGGCCTGGCGCATGGGCGGAGTTGCCGGGCATGCAGGCTTGTTCTCGAGTGCAAGAGATGTCGCGATGTATGCCCAGATGCTCCTGGACCGGGGCTCGGCGCGGGGCCGGTTCCTGCTTTCCCCCCAAACAGTAGCCGCCATGACCGGCCCGCAGTCCCCTCCGGGCGCATTCCAGTTGCGCGGGTTCGGATGGGACATCCAGACCGGCTATTCCGCACCTGGAGGCGATCTCCTCGCGGGCGGATACGGACACACGGGATTCACAGGCACCTCCCTTTGGATTCACCCTCCCACGGGCACATTTGTGGTGATCCTCACCAACCGGGTCCACCCCGACGGCAAAGGTGACGTAACCCACCTGCGCGGCGCGATCGCGAACATCGTCGCGGCCTCCATTGCGGAATCCCGTTGACAGGTCGTTCAGGAATTTTGCGGCGGTTTCCGACGGAATTCAGCGGCTCAGGGCACGGCGCCGGTTTCGCGTTGCTCCTTGTCATCCCGCTTTTCGAATGAGTAGCATGCGCGCCGGAAGCGGACGAAGGCGTGAGAGTGGTAGGGGCAGGTCCCCCAGTTGCTGTGGGAGCTGATGAAGGATTCCTCGGAGATGAAGAACTTGCAGTCACCGCACTCGAGCTGCTTATCTTCAAGCTTGTAGTCGCAAGCTTCCCGAAATGTAGTAAATTTATTCTGCATGGACCCCCTTGTTCCAGGTGACTACCATAATCCTATGAAGTGCTTATGGTGTCAACTCATCCTTGGGGGGCCCCTGCGATTCAGACTGTGGCGAGCCCCGCTGCTTGACTCGCGGTGGGGATCACTGCCGTCCCGGCAGAAGAAGGCGTCGGATTCACTCGCGGTCTCTGGCCGCGAGGCTCTTCGGGGCCGCGGCAGTCAGGGAGCGGACGGTTCTTACCCGCAGTAATGCCACCCGCCCCCTGATGTTGCGGCTCTGTTTTCCGGCCGAGCGGAATCGCCCCCGCGGAACGAGGAGAGAAACCATGAAAAACCAACGCCAGTTGCGCAACGATGCGCTTCGCTTGTGCGGTGCCGCCCTCCGCGCCGTCGATCCCGCTGCCGCCGTGCGCAGGCACGTTCAAATCGACGGCAGCCGGTGCGGGGTGGACGGGCACACCTTCGACCTGGACAGGGTGCGGCGCGTCTGGGTGCTGGGGGCGGGAAAAGCGGCTGCCCCGATGGCGCGGGCTCTCGAGAAACTGCTGGGCGACCGGCTGCGGGGTGGGCTGGTGGTTACGCGCTATGGATACGGCCTGCCTCTCAGAAGGGTCGAGCTGATCGAAGCCGGGCACCCTTTGCCCGATGCCAACAGTGCCGCGGCCGCGGCGCGCATCGCACACATTGCGGAACGCGAAATCACCTCCCGCGACCTGGTATTCGTGCTCCTGTCCGGGGGCGGTTCGGCGCTCATGGTCGCGCCGGCAGCCGGCATCCGCTGGGAGGACAAGCTTGCCTGCACGCGGCTGCTTCTCAGATGCGGCGCCACGATTCAGGAAACCAACGCGATCCGAAAGCACCTGTCCCATCTGAAAGGCGGCGGGCTGGCCAGACTCCTCTCCTCCGTTCCGGTCGTGTCCCTGATCCTGTCCGATGTGGTCGGCGATGAGCTCGACACCATCGCGTCGGGGCCGCTGGTTCCCGACTCCACGACGTTTCAGGAGTGCGTGGAGATTCTGCGGAGACTTCGGATCAAGGACAAGGTCCCCCCTGCAGTGAGAGAACGGCTGGAAAGCGGAGCGGCCGGGATAATCCCCGAAACTCCCAAGCCCGGAGACCCGATATTCCGCAGGAAGGTAAATGTCATTGTGGGGAGCAACACGCAGGCTTGCACCGCGGCGGCCAACGCAGCACGGCGCCTGGGGTACCACACGATGGTGCTCACATCCCGCCTCGAAGGGGACACCCGCGGAGCCGCCCGCTTCCATCTGGGGATTCTGCGGGAAATAGTCGCGGAGTCCCGTCCCTTGCGCCGGCCGGCTTGCCTGATCAGCGGCGGGGAGACCACCGTTCAGGTCGCCGGAACCGGAAGCGGCGGCCGCAACCAGGAATTTGCCCTGCACTGTGTGCGCGGGCTGGCCAGCCTCCCGGCCGCGTGCGTGGGCGCCAGCCTGGCCACGGACGGCACCGACGGGCCCACGGATGCGGCCGGCGCCCTGGTGGACGCTTCCTCCCTTTCCCGCTCGCTCAAACTGGGGGCGAACTTCCTCACCGAGTGCCAGAACAACAACGATTCATACGAGTTTTTCCGGCGGTTGGGGGATGCGATCATGACGGGTCCCACTCGCACGAATGTCATGGACCTGCATATTTTCCTGCTGGGATGACACCCATCCGGACGACCTACGGCGGCGGGCCTGACGTTACGGGTCGTTTCGTGTGCAGGATCTCGCGGAATTCGAAGCGATAAAAATTGAGGAAGGAGACGAAGAGCGCGACTATGAGCGGGCCGAGCAGGACACCGAGGAAACCGAACGCCTTCAATCCACCGAGCACGCTGAAGAAAACCAGAAGCGGATGCATGTCGGTCCTGCCCTGGATGATCATCGGCTTGAGCACATTGTCGATCGAGCCCACCACCAAAGTTCCCACTGCCAGCAACACGATGCCGCGCGTCGTATGTCCTGCAAGGATCAGATAGGCCGTCCAGGGCAGCCAGACGATCAACGCTCCCACGATCGGGACGAGAGACATCAGCGAAACCACCGCCCCCCAGAAGAGTGGCGCCGGCAGGCCCAGGGACAGGAAGAGAAGACATGCGGCAATTCCCTGCACCACCGCGGTCAACAGCGAACCGAAGAAGGTCGCATAGGTGACGTCCTCGAATCTCTTGATGATCTCCGCTTCATACACGGCAGGCAGAGGGTTCGAGGACCTGATCGTCTCCAAAAGCTGCGGTCCGTCGCGGAGCAGGAAGAACATGGAAATGAACATCAGAAAGAAGTGGAAGATCATCTCCCCGACGCCCCGGAGGAATGAAGGACCTCTTCCCACCAGAAATCTGCTGACGTTGCTCGCCGCGTCCTGCAGGTACTTCTCGATGTTGAGCTCCCCCGCGCCAAGCCACTTCTGCGCCTGCGCCGCGAGATATTGAATCGTCGGACGGCGCTGCAGCTCCTTCAAATGCGCCGTAACTCCCGCCAGGGAGCCGGACTGCTGCTGCAGGTCCTGATAGAAAGCGATCGATTGCTGCGTGATGATGACGCCGAGGAACGTGACCGGGAGCACGATGAGGAGGAGGACGAGGAGGCAGGTGATGGACGCCGCGGCCGCACGCCGGCGGCGCACACGGGGAAGAATACGCTTGAACAAAGGGTAAAAAACCACAGCCAGAACAGCAGCCCAGGCCAGCACCGACAGAAACGGGGAGAGGATACGGTACATAAAGTAGGTGACGGCCGCAAAGCAGGCCAGGAAAAACACGATGGCCAGTCGGGACTTGTCGGTGGCGATGGGATCATTCGTCATGGCGGATCACCTCGCGCCGTTTGCCTGGAATCACCGCGGCGGAACGCCGTCGCCGCTGCCGGCATGAATGCTATCTTATACCACATCCTGCCGCAAACCGGCGTCGGGCTGTTTTTCAAGGGAGCGACCGAAGCGCCTGGTCCAGGTCCTCGATGATGTCTGATGCATCCTCTATGCCCACCGACAGGCGCACCAGGCCGTCGTCTATGCCGATCTCCGCCCTCTCGGACGGCGCAAGCGCCCGATGGGACGAAGTGGCCGGATGCAGGACGATAGTGTAGATATCCCCCAGGGTTGTCGCGGGCAGGCAAAGCGCAAGCGCATCCATGAACCGGAAAGCAACGGCCTTGTCCGCACCGGCGATCTGGAAGGAGAGCACCGCGCCGAAGCCTCTCCCCTGCAGCAGCCTGCGCGCCAGTTCATGCTGTGGGTGCGTGGCCAGGCCCGGGTAGTGAATCCTCTCGATCTTCGGGTGCGCAGACAGCCACCCGGCGATCCGGAGGGCGCTCTCGCACTGCTGGCGCATCCGCAGCGGAAGGGTTTTGAGCCCGCGCATCGCCAGCCATGCCTCGAACGGTCCGAGGTTGCTTCCGATCATCTTGTTGAGCTCATACATCCGATGCCGGTTCGCCGCCGATGTGACGATCACGCCGGCCAATACGTCGCAGTGGCCGGCAATGAACTTGGTGACGCTGTGCATCACGAAATCCGCTCCAAACCCGCGGGGATTGCAGAGGTATGGGGTGGCAAATGTGTTGTCGATCAGCACCTGCGTGCCATGTCGATGAGCCAGATCGATGAGCGCAGGCTGGTCTGCCACTTTGAGGAGCGGATTGGAAATCGTCTCCGCGACGAGCAGGACCGGCCGGGTCTCCCCGAGAGCAGCTTCGACCGCGCGCAGATCGGTGCAATCCACCAGGCGGGCACTCACCCCGAGTTCGGCGAACAGGCGCCGCAGCATCGTGTAGGTCGCCCCATATACATCCATGGCAGCGACGACGCTTGATCCCTGGCGCACTCCCGCCGTCAGCAGCGCCAGATGAATCGCCGCCATGCCGGATGCGAAGGCGTAGGCGGCCTCCCCGCCCTCGAGATCCGCGATGGCAGCCTCCAGTGCCGCTACCGTCGGACTGCCGTACCGCGGGTATACAAAACCTTCCCGGGTTGTCCCGAGCACCCCGTCCAGCTCTTCCATGCGCTCGTAGACAAAACCGACCGTCGGGTGAATGGGACCGACCACGGGAATGAAATCTTCCGGCGGCAGGTGCTCTCCGGCGTGCACAGCACGGGTGATAAAAGATTTTCTTCTGTTCGTCATGGCGGCTCCTGAGATGTGATCGGGCGCGAACGCATACGACCTCTTTCCGCAAACGCGGCATTATACCCCAAGCCGTAACCCGACAGTAATCTGCATGAGAGCGGGCTCCAGGCCTATTGCGGGAGCGGGCTTAAGCCCCTCGCTTTAAAACCAATAATTATTCGTACCGCAGAAACTCAGGCCCAGTGAATTCGCGGAAGATGACCATGCGTCTTGGAAGAGCGCGGGCTGAAGCCCGCGCTCACAACCGGCAATCACAGCGGGTTGGATTTGGCATTTGACATTTCGGCTTGCCCATGCTAAACATCACGTTTACAACGATTTATTAGAAGTAAGGAGGATGTATGGCCGAAGAGACTGGAGTAGGGGAAAAGGCCCTGTTTTTTGTGCTTGGTGGTTTCGTCGGGGCGGCGATCGCGCTGCTTTTTGCACCTCGGAGCGGGGAGGAGACCCGGAAACTGATTGCAATAAAAACCCGCGAGGGCGCGGAATATATTTCGAACCGGACAAAGGAAGTGAAGGATAAGACCGGCGGCCTGATCGACCGGGGCAAGGAAATCCTCCAGCAGCAGCGGGATCAGCTTTCCGCGGCCCTGGAAGCGGGCAAACAGGCGTACAAGGATGAAAAAGACAAAGCGAAGGCCTAAAATTCCTTGGAAACCATAGAGATTATACTGACCATTCTTACCGGAATCGTGGCGTTGGGTGTGATCCTGCAGGGCCTGGCGCTATGGACGCTTGCCCATAAGATTCGGGAACTCGCGGGCCGTCTGGAGGCGGTGAGTTCGAAGCTCACCAAAGACATAGAAGTTCTGGCGGTTCATGCGGATGAATTCCTGACCATGGCGAAAGCCATCGGCGATAAGGTGCAGGCACTGCAGGTGCATGTGACGGCCATCAGCCAGGTGGTTCACGACCGGGTTGTGGACGCCGATGCGTTCCTGACGGAAGCCACGGACACGGCTCGCCTGCAGGTCGCGCGGTTTCAGGATGTCGTCGACACCGCTTCGCACAGGATCGAGGAGACTATTGTGTCTCTGCAGGCGGCCATCCTGGCACCAGTCAGCGAGATCCAGGCGGTCATCCGCGGCGTTCGCGCCGGCCTGGACGTGCTGTTCGGCTGGCGCAGATCCGCTTCACGCCGTTCCCACGAAGACGAGGAAATGTTCATCTGAAGGGGCGGCCCGGACCCTGTTTCGCCGCCTGTTCCTGATGAATGCGCTGCAGGTCTGTTTCCTCCTGTCCCGTTTTTCTCATTCGCCCGGCTGCGTCAGCAGCGCGTCCACCCTGTGGATCGTCTCCCGGCAGCGATGCGCGAGCTCATCCACCTCGCGCCTGCAGGCTTCGGCGAAGGCGTGGTCCTTGACACCGGGAAGGTTGATGAGCACGTTGTACTGGGCTCCCTTCAAGGCGGCAAACGCGAGTTGTGCGCCGGTTGCCGCGTCGCTCCGGGCGTTCCTGTTTCCGATCTCGGCGAGCAGCCCCAGCCGGTCCAGCACCTCGGCGGCGAGGCGTGCGGTGCGCAAGGGCACTTCGGTCGCGGTGCGCGTGGCCTTCTCGATGGCTTCGGAGCGCGCGGCCTTGTCGGCTTCGGTTTCCTTCGGCAGCTTCAATGCGGACATTACGGCGGCGTAGGCATCCGAGTCCTCCTGCACCAGCCGGTGCAGGGCAGCACGCGCTTCGAGGAGCTGCGAGTGAATTCCACGGACGCGTTCTTCGACCGCCTGGTACTTTTTTTTACCCTCGGTCAGGCCGGCCACCATTTCGCCCAGTGCGGCGGAGAGGGAAGCCGCGTGGGCGGCAACGCTGCCGCCGCCCGGCACTGCTTCCGGCGCCGCAACGCTGGAGACGAACTCCGCAAGCGCGGTCTCCCGCGGCAGCGCGTCGGCAAGCCGGTTCTCGAGAATCTGGTTTGCACTGAAGTTTTCGAGGCGCAGGTAGAAATCTGCGCAGGCATCCAGGGCCTGCTGCGGCACCAGCCCGACAATTTCGCTCGAGGCCACGGCAACACCGTAGCGCTCGGCCTCGCGGCGCACCATTTCGAACACCCTGAAAACCGGCGTCGCCTCGAAACGGGTGAGGTTCATGGAAACCTGAACCTGGTTCCTTTCCTGGATTTCAAATCCCAATGCCTTGACGTAGCGAAGGCCGCCGCCGGCAAAACGGATGGCGCGCGCGATCGCCTGGGCGATTTTGACGTCGGGGGTTCTGAGGTAAATGTTGTAGGCAATCAGGGGAAATCGTGCGCCGACCGCGGTGGCGCCTGCAGTCGGATGAACCTCGCACGGTCCGAAGTCCGGCTTGCGCTCCGGGTTGCTTCGAATCTCCTCGCGAATGGCCTCGAATTCGCCCCGGCGTATGTGCGCGAGGTCCTGGCGGGCCGGGACCCGCGCGGATTGCTCGTAGAGATAGACCGGAATCTGGTAGCGTGCGGCGATTTCCTCCCCAACCTGCCTCGAGAGCTGGACGCAATCCTCGATGCTCATGCCCGCAATGGGGACAAAAGGGATCACATCTGTGGCGCCCATGCGCGGGTGCTCGCCCTTGTGCTGCCGCAGGTCGATGAGCTCTGCCGCCTTCCCCACCGCGTCGATCACGCCGCGGGCCAGCGCTTGCGGCTCGCCGGCCACAGTGATGACGCTCCGGTTGTGGGCCGCATCCATCTCCGCATCGAGCAGGGCAAGGCCGGAGTGCCCGGTCAGTGCTGCGACAAGCGCGTCGACGACATTCTTGCGCCTTCCTTCACTGAAATTCGGCACGCATTCGACGATCTTTTTCACGTTCGCTCCAATCGATTGATGACGATATTCCCTTTTTTGACAGTCACGACGCAGTGATTCACACCGAAGAAGTACGGGATCTCCCTGTAATTGGCCACGTTCATCAGGACGATGTCGGCCTGTTTGCCCTCCTCCAGGCTGCCGAGCCTTTCCGACAGGCCCAGGGAGCAGGCGCCGTTTATCGTGGCGGCGGTGATCGCCTCCGCCGGCGTCATTCTCATCTGGCTGCATGCGATCGAGAGGATGATCTGCATGTTCAGAGTAAAGCAGGAACCCGGATTGAAATCGGTCGCCAGCGCCACCGGGACGCCGGCCTCGATCAGGCTGCGTGCCGGCGGGTAACGGGTGAGGCCGAGGTTGAACGTCGAGCCGGGAACCAGTGTCGCCATCGTCCCGGCCTTGCGCAGGCGCGTGATGTCGCGCCGGTCGATGTACTCCAGGTGGTCCGCGCTGAGCGCGCCGAGTTCGGCCGCCAGGCTGGCGCCGCCGCTTCGGGCAAGCTGGTCGGCATGGATGCGCAGCTTCAGGCCCGCCTCTTTGGCGGCCTGCAGAATGGCGCGCGCTTCCCCGACCTGGAAGTAGCCCGTATCGCAAAAGACGTCGCAAAAAGAGGCAAGCCCTTCCCGGGCCACGCGCGGGATCATCTCTTCGATGATGCGGCGAACATATTCCGGCCGCGAGTCGCGGAATTCATCCGGGACATCGTGGGCGCCCAGGAAGGTGGGCACGACTTCGAGCCGGCTCCGGCTGCGGAGCGCCGCCAGCACCTGCAGGCTCTTGAGTTCATCCTCCAGGCTCAGGCCGTAGCCGCTCTTGGCCTCGATCGTCGTGGTGCCGTGTTCCAGGAATTGCCGGAAGTGGCGTTCGACGCGGACGGAAAGCTGCTCCGGGCTTGCAGCCCTCAGTTGGCGCACGCTGGCCCGGATCCCTCCGCCGGCAGCCGCGATTTCCTGGTAGGTCTTGCCTTGGGATCGGAGGTCGTATTCGTCGGATCGCGTGCCGCCGAACACCGGATGCGTATGGCTGTCCACGAAACCGGGGAGGGCAACGAGGTCCAGTCCCACGCCGTCGAAAACCTCATAGTGCGAATTCGACTCCCCCGCAGGCAGTTCCCGCGTCGGCCCCACCCAGACGATGCGTTCCGCGCGGATCAGAATCGCGCCGTCCTCGATGATGCCGAGATCCGACATGGCGGCGCCGCAACGGGCCGAGGGACCTCCGCGGAGAGTGAGAACCTGGCTGATATTCTTGATAAGCAGCATGGCGCAGTCCTGTCCTAACTCTTCCGCCTCACTACGAGGATCGTGATGTCATCCTGGATTTCGGCGTTCCGTGCGAAGCCGCAGACGGTCCGATACAGACTCCCCGCGAGTTGCGCGGCGCCGGCGGCGGAGTTGTGCCGGATCGCCTCGATGAAGCGGGCCTCGTCGAACATCTGCCCGTCCGGGTCCGTTGCGTCCGTAGCGCCGTCGCTGGCCATCACGAGCAGGTCCCCCCTGTCCATCTGGAGCGGCGCCTCGTCGTACTCGCTCCCCTCGAACAGACCCAACGGCACTCCGGAGACGGCAAGACGCGTGACATCGGCCCCCCGCAGCAAGTACGGGAAGGGCATGCCGCTGTTCGCGAATCTGCAGGATCCGCTGGCCAGATCGGCTTGCAGGCAGGCGACCGCGATGTAATTGTTGACCTTGTAGTGCGCCACCAGACTCGAGTTGGCGCGGGCGAGGATTTGTCCCGGAGACAGAGCCTGCGCGAAGAGCGCGCGCAGCTGCCCGCTGAAAACCGCGCCATACAGGGCGGCGGGGATGGATTTCCCCGACACATCGCCGATCACCAGGTGCAGGGATCCCTCGGCCTCCTTCCAGTCGAAGTCGTAGAGGTCGCCTCCGACCTCACGCGCCGGATGGTACTCGACTGCAACTTCGTATCCGGAAATCTCGGGGCAGCGCGGCGGCAGGATGTATCCCTGGATCTCCCTGGCGATCTCGAGCTCGCGTGCGAGCCGCTCACGGCGGATCAGCTCCCTTCGGAACCGGGCGTTCTCGATCGCCAGGCGATAGGATTCCAGGCCGCGCTCCACCGTCATCAGCAGGTCGGGCGGGTCCCACGGCTTTACGATATATCGAAACACTTTGCAGCTGTTGATCGCCGCCATCAGCACGTCCACGTCCGTATATCCGGTCAGGATGATCCGTACGGCATCGGGGAGCCGGGTCAGGGACTGACGGAACAGGTCGACTCCCGTCATGTCCGGCATCCTCTGATCCGCGATGATGACGGCGATATCGTCGTTCTGCTGGATCAATTCAAGCGCCTGGCGCCCGCTTGACGCCGTCAGCACGCGGTACCGGCCCACAAAGGTTCGCTGGAGCTTCTGCAGGTTGGCGATTTCGTCATCCACAACCAGGATCTTGGCTACTTCCATGGAAGCAGTTCCTTCGGTCCGGACGAGTCGAGCGGTCCCGGGACTAAGATTTGCCGCGCAGTTCCCGCACAATGTCCTGCGCTATGCGTCGTGCTCTGGGGAGGTCTTCGGGAGCAAAAGAAATGGCCCCCACGACGCTGTGTCCCCCGCCTCCGTGCCTCTCGCAGAGTGCGGCCAGGTTGTGCTTGCGGGGCCTCACGCTCCATGGGTTGGAACCGACCGAAATCTTGCTGCGGAAACTGGACTGGCTGACACCGACACAGTACGTGGCTTCGGGAAAAAGGTAGTAGGGGATGAACTTGTTGTACCCTTCCATTTCATCACGGCTGCTGATGTCGAAGTAGACTGTGCCATCCGCGTACTGCGCGCTCCCGCGGATGATGTCGATGGACCGGATGTGACGGTCGTGCAGCGGCCGGAAAACATCCTGGACCCAATCGAGGGACATGATTTCTTCCAGGGACAGCCGCTGGAAGTCCTCGATCAATGTCCGGCCGAGTTCCGGTCTGCGGTTCCCTTCGATCACCATCATCAGCTTCATGGCCGGATCGCGCAGTTCCACCGCTGCGCGGGCATCCTCGAACTGCGCGCCGTCGATTCTGTCGGCCCAGTGGATCAGCTCGTCCAGGCGACGGGCATCGAACGCAAAGTGCTGCCGCACCATATGAGCGATGAATTTGGTGCACGACCGGTAGTCCGGGTCGTGGAATTTCCTCCCACTCCTGTCCGCCCTGAAATGGGCTTCATCCTCAGCGCTCAGGAACGCACTCTGGTGATGATCGAACCACCAGGTCAATCTCGGATCGCTGGAGTATTTAAAATCTACAATCGCGTTTTCATCCCCGTCGAACTGCACGTCCAGAAACAGCTGTCCGGCGCGGTGCGCCAGGCCCTCGTACTCAAAGCGCGCATCATTGCGGAACTGCGTCCGATAAAAATCGCTGAATACGGCCGCAGAAGCCAGGCCGTCGAAGCAGTTGTCGTGAAAGTAAACCTTCATCTTCATAGGCCCATTGACTCCACACAACCCGGCGCCCACGATCTCGCAGCATTACCCCGATACGGTGTGTGCCAACGTCAGGAGCAGGAAAGAATGGTACACACTACCATAGGCCCAGGTGACGCGCAAGGCTGAGCCGACAAAAGAGGACTGTACCTTACCGCGTGAGGATCAGCTTCGCGATTGTCTGAAGCTGCATGTGGGAGGTTCCTTCGTAGATTTTCCCGATCTTGGCGTCTCGATAGAACTTCTCGGCCGGAAACTCCTTTGTGTAGCCGTAGCCGCCGAATACTTCCAGGCTCTCGCTGCACACGGTTTCCGCCATGTGCGATGCGAAATATTTCGCCATGGCAGCTTCCTTGGTGAACGAAAGTCCGGCCATTCGCAGACGTGCCGCGTTGTACACGAGGAGGCGTGCAGCTTCCAGCTCGGTCGCAAGGCGGGCAATCTGGAACTGAACGCCCTGGAAGTTCGAGATGGACTGGCCGAACTGTTTCCGTTCCCTGGAGTAGCCGATCGCCGCTTCGAGGGCGCCCTGGGCGACGCCGATCATCTGCGCCCCGATGCCGATTCGCCCTTCGTTGAGAGTCTCGATCGACACTTTGTATCCTTTGCCTACCTCTCCCAATACCTGATCGCGAGGCACGAAACAATCTTCCAGTACGAGCTCGCATGTGGAGCTCGCGCGGATCCCCAGCTTGTCCTCCTTTTTGCCGACGGTGAAGCCCGGGGTCTCGCGTTCCACCAGGAATGCGGTGATGCCCCTGTAACCGAGCTGCGGATTCGCATTGGCGAAGATGATGAAGAGACCCGCCTCTCCCCCGTTGGTGATCCACAGTTTGCGCCCGTTGAGGACAAACCCGCCCTCACGTTCCGCGGCGCGCGTCGTGAGCGCGAAAGCATCGCTCCCCGAATCCGCCTCCGAAAGAGCGTAAGCGCCGATGGTGTCTGTGCAAAGACGGGGCAGGTATCCCTTCTTCTGCTCCTCCGTTCCCCAGCGCACGATTGCGTTGCTGACCAGCGTGTTCTGAACATCGACGACGATGGCGGCAGACGCGTCCACGCGGGAAAGCTCTTCCACCGCCAGGACGGCCATGAAAAAGCTCCCGGCACCGCCATGAGCCTCCGGGACGCCCACCCCCATCAGACCCAGCTCAAAAAACTGCCGTATCAGAGACGGATCCAACTTGCCTTCCCGGTCCATTCTGGAGACATGCGGGCGGATCTGCTCCTCCGCAAACTCCCTGACACTCGTTCGAAACATCTGTTCTTCCTCGGAAAAAACCGTAAGCGGAAGCGCCCCGCTCCCAGGTTCGATGACATCGTGAGTCATGGGAATCTCCCCGGCACAAAATAGTGATGAGCGTTGGATGCCTGCAGAACCGGCCCACACTTCATGGGCGGCTACGTTTATATCACCAGCAAGCGGACACATCCAGGATAACTTGCCGAGCCATGAGGCCGGCGCCAAACCATAAGTCCTCCGCTCGCAGCCCCTCGCAGGGAGTGGCACGCAAAATATCATTCATCTCCCGGCCTTGCCCCGACGTATAAACAAATATGGGGGGACCCAAACTGGCCCGCGGCGCCCGAGGCCGGCGGTTTGCCTGCACATCGTTGCAGGCAAATCTCTTGTGGTAGCGCCACTGGACGGCTTGAAACCTGGGGGCATGCCTGAATCAGATGCCTGCACGGTCTGAATTGACACCTGATCGGACAAGCCATATAATCCAGGGGTAGGAGTTTAGTCTGACCTCTCAGGAGCGACTCACGTGCGTACCAAGAGATATTTGACATTTGCCACTCTTTTCTGCCTCCCGGTTTTCGGGATGGTTGTGCCGTCTCAGGCCGGACGGCTGCAAACCCAATCCTCCGCTCAGGATAAGAGCAAGCCTCCCGCACAGGCGCAGAACCAATCCACCGATACGCAAACGGCCAACTCTTCCGGTCAGCAGAAGACCATGCCGCCTGACCGTCAGAAAATGAGGCCCGCAGATCTGCAGAAGGCAAAGCCGGTCAAGGAAAGCGCCCTGAACGATTATTACAAGAAATGGCTCAACGAAGACGTGCTTTATATTATTACCGACGAGGAAAGAAACGTCTTCAAGGCACTGAGCACCGACGAAGAGCGGGAGAATTTTATCGAACAGTTCTGGACGCGCCGCAATCCCGATCCCCGGGAGGGGGGGAATGAATTCAAGGCCGAACACTATCGCCGGATCGCTTACACGAACGAGCGGTTTGCTTCCGGCGTGCCGGGATGGAAGACCGACCGCGGCCGCATCTACATCCTGTACGGCGAACCCGACGGCAAGGAATCCCATCCTTCCGGCGGATCCTACCATCGCGAGTTTTGGGAAGGCGGCGGGAGCACCAGCGTATATCCTTTCGAACGCTGGCGTTATCGCCACATCGACAACGTCGGCGATGACGTGGAACTTGAGTTTGTCGACAAGACCTTCACCAATGAATACCGGCTTGCCATGGATGCGGAGGAAAAGGATGCGCTGTTGACCGTTCCGAACGCGGGATTGACCGAAAACGAGGAAATGGGGATCTCCAAGAAGGAAGACCGCGTCAACTACGGGTACATGGACCAGACCACTTTCCAGCGCTCGAAAGACCAGCCGTTCGAGCGCATGGCACGGTACTTCAATGTCCAGCGGCCTCCGCAACTGAAGTTCGAGGATCTTAAAGGCATCGTCACGACCCGGATTACGTATAATCAGTTGCCTTACAGCCTGCGAACGGATTTCATCAAGCTTTCTTCCGACCGTGTGCTCGTACCGATCACGATCGAGCTGGAAAACAAGAACCTGGATTTCAAGAGGGAGCTTCAGTTCAACCGGGCGACCGTGAACGTCTACGGGCTGGTGAGCAGCCTGCAGAACCGGATCATCTCGGAATTCGAAAACACGATCACGGCCGAGTACACCGACGAATTTTTCGAGCAGGGCAAGAACAAACGCTCCATTTTCCAGAAGATCGTAATGGTGCAGCCGGGGCAGCGGTACAAGCTGGACCTGATTCTCAAGGATCTGACCAGCGGCTATGTTGGCTCCATGAGTTATGGGATCTCGGTGCCGAGGTTTGAGGGCGAGGAGCTGCAGACCAGCAGCATCATTCTGGCCAACCAGGTCTCCGCCATTCCCCCGAACTATGAGCAGCTCGAGCAGTTCGTCATCGGCGACATGAAAGTGCAGCCGAATGTGAAGGGGGAATATGCCAACGGGCAGTTCCTGATCCCCTACTTCCAGGTTTACAACGTGGCATATGACCCGACCACGCTGGAGCCCTCCGTGGAGATATCCTATCTCGTCAAGTCGGGGGACCGGCTGGTGCAGGACATCGAAGACGCCAAGGGAAGATCCGTCCAGTTCACTTCGGGGCAGCGCGTGGTTGTAGTGCGGGCGATCCCGATCGCGGACATGCCGCCGGGGAAATATACGCTGGAGATCAAGGTCCACGACAAGATCACCGACAAACACCTGACGACGAGCGCGGAATTCCAGGTCATCAAATAGATGCCGGGCCGAGGCCCGGCATGGTCAACGCGAAAGCCACGCCTTTCACGAGTTTCACGAACGGAGACGGACGTTCTCATTCGTGAAACTCGTGGAATTCGTGGCTGCTTTTTTTGGTGCGCCATGGACCTCTCGGTCGTGATCCCGACATGGAAGGGAAGAGAGCTGCTCGAGGCTTACCTCCCTTCCGTCGATGCCGCCGTGCGCGAATACCGGCAGCCGGGGGGGAGAGCGACCGAAATCATAGTGGTGGAGGATGCCGGCGGCGACGGCACCCCGCGCTGGCTGCGAGACAATCACCCCGGCATCCGGCTGATCGAGCATGACCGGAACCGCGGCTTCTGTGCCGCCTGCCAGAGCGGCTTTGAGGCCGCACGATTCCCGCTGGTGCTGCTCCTCAACAACGATGTGCGCCTGAAACCCGGTTGCATCGCCCCCATGGCCGGGCATTTCACGGACGCGAGCGTGTTTGCCGTCACGGGAAAGCTGTTGAATCAGGCGGAGGATCAGTTCTGCAACGGGGGGAAGGTGGCCTGTTTCCGGCGCGGCATGTGGAGCACGTATCAGAACTACGATGTCATGCCCGGCGCCGACGCGGCGCAGCCTCTGCTGTCATTCACGGCGATCGGCGCGTTCTCGCTGTACGACCGGGCGAAGTTCCTGGACCTCAGCGGTTTCGATCCGCTCACTGCCATGGTGGAAGACGTGGAATTGTCTTACCGCGCCTGGAAGCGCGGCTGGCTGGTGCGTTACGAGCCTCGCGGCGTGGCTTGTCATGATGCCAGCCAGACCATGGGCCGTCGATACGGGCGGCGCTCACTCGATAAGGTTTCGCGCCGCAGCCGCATCCTGATGCACTGGATGCTCCTGCATGACCCCCGAATGTTCCGGAAGCACCAGCTGTTGATCGCGGCGCGCCTGCTTACGGGCTGGCTGGCACTCGATTACCGGTTTTACTGGGCGGTCGCCACCGGGTTGGCAAACCTCCCGGCTATCCTGGAGAAGAGGCGCGCCGCGCGAAAGACGATGCGGCGTACGGACCGGGAATTACTGGACATGCTGCAGCACTTTTACCGCACCGCTCCCATTGTCTTCCATTAGCCGGGATTTCGGGAGCGTTTTTCTGACCCGATAACCCGCGGGGCCGAACCGGATTCGGGCCGGACCAGGCAAAAGTAAGGCGGTTCCGCGCGCGTCCGCCGGCGGGTAGTTTGCATTCCGAACGCAGCCACCCGCTCCCCGACCGCGGCGGCTCGGTCTTACCCTGCTGGCCTCGCGTCACCAAAAAGCGCGAACTGTCGTTTGCTGTACTGACGGGCTGCATTATACTGGCGACGGATCCCGGTCGGATCCCGCAGGGGGCAGGACTACATGGAACCCGTCACCGCCACGCTGATCACGTTCAATGAGGAACGGAACATCGAGGAGGCGCTCCAGTCCCTTGCCTGGGCGGATGAGATCGTGGTGGTGGACAGCGGCAGTACGGATGCCACAATCGAGATCTGCCGCCGCTACACCGGTCGGGTCTGTCAGCGCGCCTGGACCGGCTATGTGGACCAGAAAAACCACGCCGTGGCACAGGCCAGTCACGACTGGATTTTTTCCCTGGACGCGGACGAAAGGGTCAGCCCCTCATTGGCCGGGGAGCTGTATCAACTTCGCAGGGCCGGCTGCGAGCGGGCCGGGTACTGCATCCCGCGGGTTGCGTTCTTCCTGGGCCGCTGGATCCGGCACGGCGACTGGTATCCCGACTATCAGTTGCGTTTCTTCGACCGCAGGCGCGGCCGCTGGCAAGGCGGGAACGTGCACGAGTCCGTGCGGATCGACGGCGCTCCCGGCCAGCTTCGCGGCGAGATCCTGCACTTCACCTATCGCAGCGTTTCCGACTACCTGCGGCGCCTGGAGGTTTACTCCACGCTGGCCGCTCGCGACTACCGGCAGATCGGGAAGACGTCTTCCGCCATTCAGGTCCTGGGAAATCCGCTGGCCACGTTCCTGAAATGCTACCTGTTGAAAAGAGGCTTCCTGGACGGCTTCCCGGGAGTGATGGTGGCCGTCATGGGAGCCATATCGGTGTACTTCAAGTATGCCAAGCTTTACGAGCTCAACAGGAAACCCGCATCCGAACGATGAAGTTCCCTGTTCCGATGCGTCGCTTTTTTGATTATAGTAATGTGCCTGCGCGGCTACTTCCCGGTAACACGCGCAGAGACAAGAAGGATTGGGAAGGACGATCTCATGAAAGGAATCGTGCTGGCCGGCGGGCTCGGCTCCCGGCTCCATCCGCTGACGAAAGTCACCAACAAGCACCTGCTGCCGATCTATCACAAGCCGATGATTTACTACCCGATCGAGACCCTCGTCGGCGCCGGCATTCGCGAGATCCTGGTCGTAACCGGCGGCAAAAACGCCGGCGAATTCCTGCGTCTGCTCGGCAACGGGAAGGAGTTCGGGCTCAGGCACATCAATTACACCTATCAGGAAGGGGAAGGCGGCATCGCCGCGGCGCTGGCCCTCGCCGAGTTTTTTGCGGAGGGCGAGCCGGTGTGCGTGATTCTGGGCGACAACATCCTCGAAAGCTCGATTGCGCCGTACGTCGACAACTTCAGGAAGCAGAAATCGGGAAGCCGCATCCTGCTCAAAGAGGTCAACGATCCCGAGCGGTTCGGCGTCGCCGACATCCGCGGCGGCAAGATCGTACGCATCGATGAAAAACCGCGGATTCCCGCGTCGCGCTATGCGGTCACGGGAGTGTACATGTACGATGCGGAAGTGTTCGATATTGTGAAGGGGCTGACACCGTCGGCCCGCGGAGAGCTCGAGATTACGGATGTCAACAACTACTACATAGACAAAGGCATCCTCGAGTACGACATCCTCGAAGGCTGGTGGACAGATGCCGGCACCTTTGAATCCCTCTTGCGCGCGTCCAACCTGGTCGCGCAAAAAATGCGGCTCGACTCGAGTGCAGGCGGGGAGGTCTGACAGCCGCGGGCAGGAATGTCCGTGACGGGCGTCGCATCCATGGTGCCGTCACGATCCCGCCTGTCCGGGATCGGAACAGGAGTCGAATCATGCGATTACTGGTGACCGGAGGCGCGGGTTTTATCGGCTCGAATTTTGTGCGCGCCGTCGTGTCGCTCCACCCTGACTATCACATCTGCGTCCTCGACAAGCTGACCTACGCAGGGAACCTCGAGAATCTTGCCGGACTCGAAACCAGTCCGAGGTTCCGGTTCATTCAGGGCGACATCTGCGACCCGGAAACCGTCGGAGAAATACTGAAGAGAGGCGTGGACGCGGTGGTGAATTTCGCCGCCGAGTCGCATGTGGACCGCAGCATTCTGGATGCGTCGGAGTTCGCGCGAACGAATATCACGGGCACCCTGAACCTGCTGCAGGGCTCGCGCAGAGCCGGCGTGGGGCGGTTCCTGCAGATCTCGACGGACGAGGTGTACGGCAGCCTGGGCCCCACCGGCGCTTTTACGGAGGCAACCCCGCTCGCCCCCAACAGCCCATACGCGGCCAGCAAGGCGGCCGCCGACCTGCTGGTTCGCAGCTATCATCAGACCTACGGTTTCCCCTGCCTGATCACCCGCTGCTCGAACAACTACGGCCCGTACCAGTTCCCGGAAAAACTGCTCCCGCTGCTCATCACCAACGCCACGGCCGGAGTGGCTCTGCCGATTTACGGGGATGGGCTCTACACCCGCGACTGGATTCATGTCGCGGACCACTGCGCTGCGCTGGACCGGGCACTGCACCTCGGGCGGCCGGGCGAAATTTACAACATCGGCGCGCGCCAGGAAAAGACCAACCTCGAGATCGCACGCCTGGTGTTGAGGATCCTCGGGAAGGACGAGAACCTGATCACATTCGTCGCCGACCGGCCCGGCCACGACCGCCGCTATGCCATCGATCCCGCCAAGATGGAAACCAAACTGGATTGGAAGCCGCAAATCCCCTTTGAAACCGGATTGCGCGGCACCGTCGAATGGTATCTCCGGAATCCCGCCTGGGTGGAGAATGTGCGCAGCGGCGCCTACCAGACATACTACGAGCGCATGTATCAGAACCGGAGTCGTACCCTGGCCGAGCTGTGAGGCGATACTCCCATGAGAGTCCTGGTAGTAGGGTCACGCGGCATGCTCGGGACGGACCTGATGGAAGCGTTCTCCCATCACGCACTCCTGGGTCTGGACCTTCCTGACCTGGATATCACCGACGCACAACAATGCCGCAAACAGGTGTCCGGCTTCCGTCCCGATGTGATTCTCCTGGCCGCTGCCATGACCGATGTCGATGATTGCCAGTTGCACGCAGAGGAGGCGGAGCGCGTCAACGGCCAGGGCACAGGAAACATGGCAGAGGCCGCCCGCAGCGCCGGAGCGCTGCTCGTGCATTACAGCACCGACTACGTTTTTGAAGGGACGCAAAAAGCCGGCTATCAGGAGGATGACCCGCCGAACCCGATAAGCGCATACGGGAGGTCGAAACTGCACGGCGAGGAACGGGTGCGGGAAACCTGCCCGGAACATCTCATTCTCCGTACATCCTGGCTCTTTGGCTGTCACGGCAAGAACTTCATTCGGACTATCGTGACGACCGCCGGGCAGGGCCGGCCCCTGCAAGTTGTCGACGACCAGGTGGGAAGCCCCACCTACGCTCGAGACCTGGCGGAGAGGACCGTCCTGCTGCTGGAATCGTGCTGCCGGGGCACATATCACGTCACGAACAGCGGTTCGTGCTCCTGGTACGAACTCGCACTCCGATCGCTGGCCTGGGCGGGAATGGGAGGAACGAAAGTCAAGCCGGTCAAGACCCTCGAGTATCCCCGGCCTGCCCCCCGACCCCCCTGTTCCATCCTCCGGCATGCGCGCATGCAGCGCGAGGGGTTCCCTCCGATGCGCCCGTGGCAGGAAGCGGTGCGCGATTACATCGGCAGGTGTTTGACTGGTCGCTGACCTGTGATACCTTGTCTCGGGTAAACGCAGTCGCGGCTGCCGGCGGGAGCTCATGAGGCGGCGCGCAGCCGTGCGGGACCGGCGGACCTGGATCGGGACAGATGGAAAACAAGAACTCCGGACAAAAGCTCGTCGCTTCGAACCGGAAAGCATTTCACGATTACTTCATCCTGGACAAGATCGAGGCCGGCATTGTGCTCCTCGGCACGGAGGTGAAGTCGATCCGGGAGGGCCGGATCAACTTGAAGGACAGCTACGGCATCGTGAAGGATGCCGAACCGTATCTCGTCGGCTGTCACATCAGCCCGTATTCGCACGGCAACCGGGAGAACCACGATCCTACCCGCACGCGCAAGCTGCTGCTGCATCGCAAGGAGATCCGAAAGCTGATCGGGAAGACGCAGGAAAAAGGCCTGACGCTCGTCCCGCTTCGGGTGTACCTGGCTCGCGGGCGGGTCAAGGTGGAACTCGGCGTGGCTCGCGGCAAGAAGGACTACGACAAACGGGAAACCGAGCGCCGCAAGGAAGTGGAACGGGAAACCAGGGCCGCCATGAAAACACGCCGCTAGCGGAAAGAAACTTGCGGATCACGAATTTCAGCCGCCCGGCAGACTTCCGCCGACTGCCGCGCCGGCAGTGCCGCTTCGCACCTGAACCAGACCGGGAGAATGCATGCGTATCAAGTTCCAGAACCGCCCTTTCGCCGCAATCGATTGCGATCTGCTTGCCTACCCGATGTTCGAAGAGGAGACATCGGGCAAGCCTGCCTTCAAAACTCTGGAGGGAGCAACCGATGGGATTGTTTCCGCGGTCCTGTCCGGAGGGGAGTTCAAGCCGGAGCTTCACCGGACCTGTCTCATCCACCGCCCGAAACGGCTGAAGGCACGGCGGCTGCTACTGATCGGAGCGGGGAAGGAGAGCGAGTTCACCCTTGCCCGGTTGAGGGAAGTTGCAGGCGTGGCGGCGCGGCGCGCACGGGCAGCGCATGCCGTGAAGACCGCATTCCTCATGCGCGGGGATTTCTCCGGATCGGAATCAGCACACGCCGCAGCCGACGGGACGTTATACGGGAATTACGAATCCGAGATGTACAAAACCCG
>Ga0113563_10000024_pt1 | contig 45972 bp, 55 predicted proteins | sample Mud3Dept3metaG_FD_80117 | JGI IMG/M metagenome (GOLD analysis project Ga0113563, IMG submission 80117) | Freshwater wetland microbial communities from Ohio, USA, analyzing the effect of biotic and abiotic controls - Mud 3 Core 4 Depth 3... | ecosystem: Environmental > Aquatic > Freshwater >... | reverse complement strand
GCTTGCTCCTTCAGATAGACCTCGGCCCGTCCAGCCGCGTCCAGAGTAACAGGTTGGGTTAGAACCGTTAGCTCGTCTTTGTCCGCATAAATCGTCACCTCTTCCGAGGTGCTTCCTACTACGTAGAAGTAAACCTTTCCGCTGGCGATTACTGCCCCAGCTTCATTGCGCGCACCAGAATGAAACAGTTCCTTGACGAGTGATGCCATATCAGTTCCTTCCCGAGTGACCACAACGGAACCGTAGGTTGCCGTGTTCGGTGTCACTTGTTTTACACAGGGTCAGATAGTAATTGGCCATTCCGTCCAAATCGGCTGCCTTTTCACGTTGTGAAGAATCCCTAGCAACACCGGCTGCGATTCGATACATCAGGAACGGCCTAAATATTCTAGGGACATCCGCCGTAACCGCCCCAGTATCGTTGGCTGCAAGCAACTTGACTTGCATGTAGCGAAACACGTACGTACTTGCATCAGGAACAGGCCACAACACGATCTTCACCGTAGCATGGCGCTCGACATAGCATCGGCTGGGCCTTCCGGAAACCCCGGTTTTTCGGGTAATGAGCATCCAGTCCTGAGAACTCATAACCCTAACCGCTGTCTCCGTTCCATCCACTTCAATAACAATCATTCCGATGATGTCGGATGAGGTAACGGCAACGTCGAGGGTCCCGGCTGGCAAGTCGTATTCATACTGGCCAAGAACCAAATCCAGCGTAGCTCGCACAGCGGAATACAGGACTGTTCCTGACGCCTGCAGTTCCATCAGGGCATTGTCCATGTGAATGGACGCCTGTACATACTGTTCTGGCGTCGGAGTTGCCTGCTGCTCAAGGGTCCCAGTCAGACGAATAGCAGCGGTCAGCAATTGATCGCGCTGGAAGTCCGGTAGGTAATTCGCCGAAATCGTCATAACAGATCCCTGATCTTTCTACGTGGCGGCTGCATATTTCCAATGGCTGCCGCTATCTGATCTTCCATATCACGAATCGAGTCCCCCTCTCTATCGATTGGGCATCGTAGAAGTCCATCGGTATCGCGTATAAGGTCGGTCGTGTGATATGGGGCTCCACAGTAGTCACACACAAAGGTTCCGTCGAACCTCTTTTCACCGTAGGCCTTTCGTCTGATCGATTGTGCCATGACTCCCTAACGAAAGCGGGGAGAGCTTCAGCGGGGGGAGCTACCCGCTTAACTCCCCCCGCCTCCAGACTAATCGACGACTGTCCCGATTTGAATCGCCGTCTTGTTCTTTTCGTTCTGCACGTAGTTGCGGTCCAAGCGCAAGTCGTTGGCCGCATTTGCCGCGAATGCCGCTAGAGACGTAGCATCCTCGATAATGAGCAGGTTATCCTTGAGCACGCCTGTACAAGCGATAGCCTCACTGAAGTTGAGAACCCCTGTGCTGGCTGCCAACCAGTTGTGAAGGATGTTGCCCTGAATGAGGATATCGGTGCTTGCGGTTGCTGTGGATCTTACCAGCCCGGTCGCAGCCGTTGTAACGGCCGCCTTGGCTCGGTTCCCGATCATGGTGAAGCGATCTGCCCCAGTGAGTACGATCAGATCGGTAATTGCTGCCGCAGCCGCTTGACTCTCGATTTCGTTGTAGGCCAACAACACACGATCTCCGGTCACCGTCATAAAGGTTCCGCAAATCTGATTGTTGTCGATTCCGACTTCGAATTGGTTTCGAATCATCTGTACGGTACTGCTGAGAGCAAATGGAGCCGCGATTGTCAATGCCGTGGTACCCGCCGGTCCAGCACACAAGAAACGACACCCTGAAACAGAGAAGTTCAGTGCATCGAATACGAGAGTAGCCGTAGCGACGGTGAAGGTGAACGTTGGGATCGCCGTTCCCTCTCCAATGCCGACGATTCTTACTCCTGCCTTGACAATCGACGCCCAGTGGTCAGCTGTGCTGATGTTTTCTGTATGTCCGGGAAGGACACAGATTACATCACCACGGCCCGCAACGAGCTTGTTTGCAAGTTGTGGCGACACGATCGACGGGAATACTTCTCGCCGCGTATCTGGCAATACCATGGTGTACTGGTCATCATAGGCGGTGACTACAGTTCCGTTTCCTCGAACGAAGAAGATACGCCCAACCCCCGGAAGAGAATAGACGCCTCCCAAATCGAGAGGAACGTTGAAGGGTGTTCTTTGCGGGAGGATGCCCGCATAGACCCCGAGAATTTGGTTGTACATGTGTGCTCCTCCCTATACGGAGCCTTGAATCCAGACTCGCCAATTGGAATGTCCCAACGACATGCGGTAGCTGACTCCGTGATGGGCAGCCTCGCCGTCAGGATCGGACCAGGTCGTGGACCTGACCTTTCGGCGCATGAGACAGCGGAAACCGTTGTCTGCATCGGTCTTGAGACCCCACTGAGTTGTGGACGACGCATCCAACCACTTGATAGGAAGCAAGCCTAGCTTCATATCCTTAACGACGTTGAGATCGTTGAAGTTGGTCCCTGGAAGCTGGTCGCTTCCGATAATAGCCTGCCACAGATACCTTTGAATCTCTGGACAGACGATGAGTTTGATCGTTACGCCATCGATGATTCCGTTCGGTCCCTTCAGAAGAGCCCCCATCGCTGCTGCTTGGATCAGAGCGTGCACCGAAGGAGTCATGCCAACCCCGCCATTGAGATAGTTCGACTCGGTACCACCAGTTGGCAATACGTGAGCGGTGCTGGCCAGCACTACGTTGTCGTACCCACCAACCACGGCGGTCGACTGAATCACCAGTCCAGCTACATCGATATCCTGCGTCTTGTATGCGGAAGCCAAGAGCCGCTGCGAAGGACGTAGGAGCTCTGGAATATCGTTGTCCTCAGTGGCCTCCTCGGTAATGGTCACCTTCTTGGCCATCGTCTTCGGGAGATAGCGCTTGCGACCTCCCAAAATGATGTCTTCTGGCACCATCGGTTGTCCCTGGCGCTTCTCTGCAAGTAGAGTGGTGCTTGCTACTTCAGTATCGTCGGTGAAGGCCTTCTTCTGCGTTTCGATTTGAACAAGCTTGCCAGGACCGATGCAGACCTGTTTCTTCGACAGATCATCTGTCGTCATGGTGTTGATGGTGATTTCAAGGGCCTTCCAGATTGCATTTGACGTAATCATCTCATGTCTCCTTTAGACCACGGCCAGCGTCTCGTAGGCCTGGAACCAGCCCTTCCAATAGGTGGTAGTCGGGTCGTTTGCTCTCCCATCCATGCCGTATTCCGGAACTTCACGAAGAAGCATTTGTCCCGACACGGTTGTTGCTTCGAAGTTGGCGACCGCCACCGAAGTGTGGCCGCTGAGCCCGTTCACAGTGCTTCCCGCGGTTGCGATGATATCGGCACACTTTCCGATCAAAGCAGTGGCAGCTGTCCATGTTGCCGCCGCAGTAGGAATGTCGACCTCGAAGATTTGATTTTCGACCGGAATACAGAGAACGACGGTCGAAAGCGGATTGGATAGCGACACTACTCCGGTATAGACCGTTGCAGCAGGAACGAATTGCCCTTTTCTGAGTAGGCCATCAGAGCCCAGATAGCGATCTGCCGAAACCATCACGTAGGATAGTTTCGGATGCGCTCCCCCTCCTGTGGTGCACGGATAGACTGTACCGTCGGCCAACTCTTCAAGCCAGTCTCCCGCGAAAAGAGCCAGAGTGTTGTTGCTTGCTACGAGCTTCGGAACAATCGGCGGAGTGCCAGGTCCATTGACTCCGAGGGCTTTTACCCACCTCGCTCCGCCACGTTGGGGCTGAATTGACATTTCGTTTCTCTCCTGCACCCTTTGGGTGCGTTACATGTTCGTGGCCAACTCTCCGTCTGGCCCTACGATCGCATCGATTCCGCCTGGCCTTTGCTTGGCCATCTCGTGACGCTCAACGAACTCACCACGTTCCGCATCTCGGCTGTCGAACTCCTCTTTATCCATCCAAACGAGAACCTGACCCTTCCAGATCACGTCCTCTCCGTTGTCCGCTACGCGACCCAAACGGCCACGCTCTTTGTCGATCTTCGCATTGACCTTGTTCCATCCGTCTGCCAGACAGAAAACAAGTCCAAAGGACTCGTCATTCGGGTTGGCCCACTTGTAGGCCCGGTCATCCCTCTTGTCGATAACGTGACCCCCGATTGCATTTGCTCGCATTGAACGGGGTTTCGGATCTTTCCTCGTAGCCGTAGCCGCAGTCTTGACCTGGTTCGTGTTAGCCATGAGCATCACTCCCAAGCTCGCGGGTTCTTGCTCAGTTCCGCGCAGCTGTCGCGAGCGCCAGCCGGGAAAGAGCGTCGGCCTGGGAGGGCTCAGTTCCGAACGGTGCGGCCACACCTGGAAAAAGCCACTATAGAAATGGTTCCACAGATAGAATGAACGATCAACAAAAAACAGGGACCGATTTTGCTCGGTCCCTGTTGACGCGGGATTTTATGTTCGATGTGTTCAGTTAATCGATGCGTCAATCCAATGATTCTGCCTACTTGAAGTACCCTGCCTTGGCAACTCTCCTCGTCCAGGCCGAAACGGCCTCTGCCTCCGACAATTCAGGATAGGCAGCCATGGCGGCGCTTCGCTCTATGTTGGAAAGTTCCCGAGTGAACTCCGTACCCGATCCCCCAGATCCAGGTGAGCTGCCGGCGAACCGTGAGCGTTGGGCCTCACTCGGTGACGGACTCGGCCGCTGGCGTAGATTCAACTCATAGGCAGCTTCTTCCATTGCCAGTCTTTCCTCTTTCGCCAAGTCGAACGGCTGATTACGCATATCCGCCATCACCCTGGCGCTGTCGAACTTGGCTTTTGCCAGGATCATAGCGCGAGGGTCCTTAACTACATCGGGGTAGAGCCGTCGCAACTGCCGGACCCCCTCGGGCTCTTGTGGAGAAGGCATGGACTTTTTGAACCTTTCAACCGCCGTGTCCGCAATTGTATCCTCGATCTGATCTTGCAATTTCCAGTAGGTTTCTTGCGCCTGTTCGATCTCTTTGGGATCTTGCGTAGCCCGCATAACCGTCATCAGTTGTTGCTGCGATTTTCGAAGCTCTTGGATACGCTTACGATGGGCTTCTGGCTCCGGTCTTTCTTCCTCCCGTCTTTCGTGCTGATTGGGAGGGACGAACTGCTGAGCCGTAGTCATCATTCGCTGTAGAGCCTCTAAGCGCTCTACCATCGGACGCATTGCCTCGTTGACAACGCCTCGAGTTTCCGCTGCCCGTCTTTCGGCCCTTATCTTTTTGCGGCTATCGGGCCCGCGTGTGACCTCGAACTTGTCCCCTTTTTGTCGTACTTCTACTTCCGCAATATCTCCTTCCCCGCCATCTCCTCGTTGGTCTGCCGCTTGGTCCTCATCACCTTGCCCATCGTCATCGCGATCATCGTCATCACGGTTATTTCGTGTCTCAGTCCCCGTCCCTCCGGTATCTCCGCTTTGCTTTTTGTCGTGTCCTGTTTTGGTTGCCATGTTGTCACGCTCCCTTAGATGTCGTCGCTGTATACCGGAGGATCTTTCCTGTCTTCCGTATTGGACGAGACGAGATCGTCTCTCCATCGGTAGATATGATTTCTCCCCTCGCGCTCCAGTTTGATTTCTCCCGATGTCAATCGTTCTGGGATGTCCTCGTTGAGGACTATTTCTCCCACATAGGCAAAAAAGAACTCAATGGAACCCTTTTCGTTTCTTCCTGTTTCGACTCGGTAGACACAATTAGGTGAGATCCACACCATGTCTCCGATTTTCATTCCATGGTCTCGCAGGGAGTCCATTGCAGCAAGGCCAGCCGACACAATGATTCCACGTGGACTGCGGTTCTTCTGCAAATCTAGCGTTGTTGTTGGTTTATAGATTCTTCCCACTTTTTCATTGGCTGAAAATTCATCTGGAATCCTGTACACCAGTATTCGCCAAAATGGAACCTCTCCGGGCCAGGGTGGAATTGAATGTTCCTGTACCTTGCGGGCCAGGTTCAAGTATCCGTGTTCTTTCATCCTTGCGATGAATCCTTGATCTTCTTCACTCATGTTTGACTCCCGCATCGTCGTATATACGACGATGCATAGCAATGGTTTGAAGAACCGATCCAAGTGACCGCACGGGCTTTACGACGTCAAAATCGGTCCTGCCGTCATGGCTTAACGCCACCTCGACAATTCGCCTCTCTACCTCTTTTTGTGCTTCGACCAGTAATCCGTAGACTACTTTTGTACATGGATTGTCTAGCCATTCCGCTATTGTGTCTGCATCAATTCCGTCTAGCGGCGGCGGATCGTCTTTGATTGTTCCCATCTGTTTACTCCCTTTGGTTCGTTATCTACCTGGTGCGGCCTCTTCCGGAGTTCCTACGGGGCGTTGTGTCTGTGGTGGCTGCATTCCCGGCGTAGCGTTTGGCGCTCCTGTTGGGATGGAAGGTGGAATTGGTCGTGGCATCGGAGGCGGGCCCGGCTTCTTATTCGTAGAGTTCGGTGGTGGAGGTGGAATCTGTTGCTGCTGAGCTTGCTGCCTCCTCATAACTTCCTGATCTACTTCAGCATCCGATCTGACATACACCAGAAGACTGCTTGCTCCTCTAGCCTTCAGGCACATACGTGCCGCTTCCGAGAATATCTGAGGTTTGAAAATCAAACCGGCAATCTCTGCCGGGAAGCCCTTCACCAACATACCAAGGATATCGTCGGACTCTCCGATCTCGGCAGCACGGGAGATAAATCGCATATCAGCCGAGAACGCGACATCGTAATCGTCGCGATACATATCCCTTCCGATATGGATCGTCTCTTCTTGTTCCGTAGCTGGATTCCGTATGGTCACCGTCCTATCGGCGGGCAACCAGAAGTGGTTGATACGTCCATTGTTCTTCGCAACCTGTGTAAGAGCCCCTATGAAGGCCCGAGCTGGAACCGCCAACTGCTTGGTTGCCTGCTCTATGCGGGTAGCCGTCCCTCTGAAGGTTTCCGCGCCTTCCTTTTCTCCCGACATGACATCAGGGGCGCTGGAAATATCGTCTGCCGCGCCTAACTGCATTCGCAATCCATCCAAAAGCTGCCCATTGGCAAGCGGTGGACGGTAGGGAAACATGGCCTTTTCAACCGAATCAATCGGAACTCCCTTAACCCGAATCCACTCATTGGGATTAAGCGTTGTCATACCTGACGGGAGTTTCACGTTCTCGTGTATGAGTCCACCGTAGGAGTTGTTAAGAGTAGCCTGGTCGATGAACTGGTTCAGCATGATATTTGCCGCTATCTGATGCGGCATAAGCATCGTTCCAAATCCAATCCCGTGGTTCCCATTGATATTCTCGATGCATACGGCATGCGAGAACGGTTCAATTGGTATCTGTTTGCATGGAGCCGGTGGAAGAGGCATTCCTGTAGCCTCGTCCAGCTTCATCCACGTTGGTCTCTGTGGAGGAATTGGCCTTTGGGCTTGCATAGCCTGAATCGTCCGCGATGCCTCCATTGGATCGACAGCTGGTGAGCTAACCGCCTGCAAGACCTGCTGTTCCATCTCCATTGCACGGAGATGTTGTTCTACTTCCGATTGATAACGCTGCAGATCTGCAGTTTCTCGGTCATAGCGGATTCTGTCGTTTGGATCGTCGTACTCTCTCCTGTAGACTCCCAGGACCGTGTCGGTACTTATCTCTTGGGCTATGCGAACTGGAACTTCCCTGTCCTGTCTTGGGAACTGAATCCATCCCCAAAACTCAAGAATGATAATAGGAGAATCTTCTGTGTATTCCCTGCGGTTCTCCCCTTCGTGCTCATCTGAAGTGTCTCGTAGGATCTCTTCAAGCTCCGACTCGTCACTACCCTTGGCTTCTTTAAGAACCTTGTCGACAGCGTCCTTATCGTAATAACCGTTTCGAGACAGATCTCGCAATTCACGCTTCTGTCGTCGCGATACAATGAATTTGTATGGGACATCGCTCATATCTGGGGCGGTTGTTTTGTAGGTATATGGATATACAAACTCGTCATTGGAAAGTGCCTCGTGACGATTTACGCCCTTCTCTACATCTCGATACGAATAGAAAGTCGCCTCTCCATCGCGGAAGAACTGGAGCCCAGCCCGCAATACTTCCCGTTCGAAGTTCGGTATTTCCTTCGTAAACTGCCAATTCTCGAACTTCGATAGTATTTCCGCTCTCTCGGCCACACCGGCGTTAGTCGCATGTACCGAAAAAAGTGGCCGTCCTTCCCGGAACAATTCTCCGTGAAGACGAAACGCCAATCGCAATGTTGTTTTTAGCAACATTGGTATGTGCATATTCGCCGCGTTCTTGAAGGGCTCTTTCTTTGGTATAATTGCTCCAAGCCAAAGCCGCTGCAGTTCCTTCAGTTTCTCTATCCACTCGCTACGGCCTTCGATGCACTGATCGAATCGTTTCCGAACGATATCTGGCATCTTCTCTTTCAAGAATTTGCTAATCGTCTCGTCCGTTGCTGCCACTTTTTTTAGATATGGCAGTAGATTAACTGCTTCGTCTGGAAACTCCAAAGGAGCCGAGTCCTGTAGGGACTCTGTTTCTTCCTCGGTTCCTACATTCCCGTCCTGTTCCTCTACCATGGGATCTCCTATAGTCCGTAGCCGTACTTTCCGCCAGGTGCGGTTTTTATACTGTCAAACAGTCGCTTCCTACGCTCGATATCGGCCTTAGCCGCCGCCGATCCAAAGGTAAGCATGATGTCGTCCGGCTCGTTCACGTCTTCCACCTCATCGCGATCCTTGACATCCGACGATCCGGCTCGATAAAGGACAGCGTAGAAGTCGCAATCGAGCCAGTGATCGTCTCCTCCCTTGAGCGGGACCTCCGCATCTGCTGGGTCCACCTTTATCATTGGGATCGTTCTGGCAGTGTGCACACACGTGTTGAACCACGTTATCCCTGGGCGTCCCTTCCCAGGTTTTGGGATGTCCTTTAGGCGACGCAGTAACTCTTGAGTTGCAGCAAATCTATCCTTGCTGCATTTGATCCAGTAGACCCCCTCTTCTGCCATTCTTTCTTCAATCGTGGGCCCAACGTTACCGCGCTTTTCACAGATCTGTGTGTCCGCCGGTCCCGTCAGCTTTGAGCAATTCTCCACCTCATCCCACTCTCCGGCTCTCTTTTCTATATTGCGAATTTCCATAGCTACAAGTTGGCAGTCCTTTCTATCCTCGTCCGCTACCTTGTAGTTCCACGTGACCTCGCGATAACAAATAAGATCATCATCCTCGGTTACAGCGTACCACTTACATACGGCAGCTGTTTTGTAGCCCCAGTCCAGTACACGGAACCTAGTCATGTAACTAGGGATCTTGAATGGGGCAACAATATGAACATCTGGTCGAAATTCATATTCAAAGAACGCACCCGCAACAACGTTCCAGTTTGCATAAAGACGTGCTTGCTGGATGTGGTAGGGAAGGGTCCGGAGATCTGCCTCGTACGCACGCGCATAGGCTTTGTCAGGGTTATCCGTGATAAACGCAGGAATATACATCCGCGTATAGGTCTCTTGGCTTCCGTCGAACAACCGCACAGTCTCGCGTAGCATGGTCCTTCCATGTGGCGCGGGGTCGACAAAGTTCTCCTTTACCCATACCCCTTCAGCTGGGGAGTCCGGGTTCGAGGCAAGAACCATCCGGCGCTTTGCGCGCAAGATCGGATCTGCAGTTCGGATGCGGAGGCGAAGCATTGTGTATTGAATGAACAAGAACTGCACCGCCTCGTCCATTGCGATATGCGTATACTCGTTCGTGTCGTACTGTCGGTAGTCCTCCTCGTATTGCATGTGACCGAACTGCATCCGGTAACCACAGGTATGGGTCAAAATCTTAGATTGACTGTTCCACTCGCACCCGGGATCCATCTTCTTGGAAAAATCGAGCATGTCCAAGATGGTTTGCTCGAGCATGGTTCGGTTTCTGCGCAGGTGAAGAGCCCAGCCGACCGATTTGAAGGTCTGACCGGCCCTTCTCGCCATGACGAACCTATCTATCTCTCCGCACAGTTGGGTAACGACAGGATCGCGCCGCAAAAACAAGGTTTTCCCGCAGCCAGCTGTTCCACCGTACAGAATAACCCTGGCAGGGCAAGCATGACCCTCAGCTTGCACGTCAGACGGTTTATACAGCTCTTCTATGTCCATCTACGGTCCCGGATCGTACGTCTGTTTCGCTACAAGCGGAGTTTCAAAATCGGCATCCTGAACCGTTATAACCACCGGAGTCGTAGCGGTCGTATATGCCTCGAGCTTCAAACCCACCAAGGGTGGTTTGTGACATCCGGCCCCCCAACCCGACGGGTATGCTGGCTCATACCACAGGTTCTTGCCAGTAGACTGTTCCCAAGTATGCGTAGGCCCTCCATTGTAGGGAACCGTTCCCGATGTATAGGTGACCAGGAAGTCGGCTTGCATTCCCGTAGAAACAGAAACAGGCGATGCGCACCATGAATCGTCGACTGCTGCCCAGTACACCATGATGGTTACGCGAACGTAGCTCGCCGACGCCAAAGACGATGCGTAGGCCCTCATTCGTACTCTCCATACACCGGCAGGCCACACCCAACCTGGGCTCCACCATGAAGTCGGAGTCCCCATATCGACAACGCCACTGGCGTCGGTAATGGATGCGGTGTGAAACGGATCGCACGATCCCTCGGGCCAATTCCCAAATTGAGTTGGGGTAGCCAGTCCCGTTCCTATTGCTCCAGCTATTCCCTGACTTCCACAGTAGTCTGCTATAAATGTCCCAGCTCCGTTCCCGTAGATAGTCTCAATCGTCGGATTGTCCGATGTGGAAGCCGAGGTAGTTGTGGTCGTCAACGTGGACGTCGAGCTACTGGTTAGAGTTACAGTCTCATAGGCGGTATCGCTTGCCGTATTGGTCCACGTACCGCTTCCTGTTCCGGTGGCATTTATAAGACCGACAGCACTCTCTACACATGTCGCAAAATGATCGTACGTGTAGGTTGCCGTTCTGGTTGAAGTAACTGTAGTTATCGACGCTAACGTATTGGTAGCGCTTACCGTCTGGGTTGCCGCTGCCTGCTGCGTGTCCGTTACAAATGCTTGTCCCCAAGCGATGCGTGTCCCGGTAGCGGTTCCGCTTACCGTTCCGGTCCCTGTTCCAGTCCCGGTAGCCGTTCCTGTACCTGTCGCCGTCAGGGATCCTGTTTCGGTAGTGGACTGTGATGCCGTAAACACCCCTGTTCCTGTCCACACGACTCCCACCGCCGTTTTGGTGAAAGTTCCCGTATTCGATGCTGTCTGATACACAGTGTGTGTCTGCGTTGTTGGAATAGTAACCGTTATCGTAGCTCCAGCGGTCAAAGTCCCCGTATCCGTATTGCTAGATCCGGTTACAATTCCCGTACCTGTGGCCGTGGACGTCGTAGCTACAGTAACCGTGTCCGTAGTAGTCTCTGTATAGGTCAATGATGCGGTTTCTGTCTCGGTGGCAAGGAATCCAATCCCATTCTCACCATAAAGCGTTCCTCCGGCTGCCGATGTGATCGTGGCGGTACCGTGGCCCGTAAGAGTTACAGTCTCCGTGCCCACGATGAGAACATGGGGAGGGTCTTGTGAGTCGAACAACTGATCGGTGTCATAGTCCAACGCTGCAGGTCCACTCGATCCGTTCGTTCCGTCCGTTGCCAGTGCTGCAGGCCAAACGATCATCTGTGCCAGCGCGATGGTGGCGAATACCAATGCTGTCGTTCGAGTTTTCATTGCTCCTCCTACGTAACGTGATAGGCCGTCAGCAGCCAATTCGATATGGATGGGGCCCACATGAATGTTGCAACAGCGTAAGCGTAATTGAATGCCAAGGGGTTCATTGGAGATCCCGCATGATGAAGGTAGAGCGGAGAGAATCCACTGTCTGCAGCTCCTGCGTGGCGAAGCTTTGTGGCCGCAGAGAAAATCAGCGTAATCTCTTTCGTCTGTCCCGTGGAAACCGTAGGAGTCGAAATCTGAATGAGGTCAAAACCACTCGGATCGACGAGGTATCGATCTGATGGCCCGAGAATGAGTTTTCCTCCGGTGACCAGGGTGGCAGCTGACAGAGGGAACGTCGCCGACCCCGTTGGAACGATATCGTTCCATGCTGGAGCACCTTCCGTGGCCATCTGTACGGTCGTGCGCACGCGAGTAGAGCGCTGCCAGTTGTTGTCGATCAGATGAACCGTTACGGGAGTTGTGCTGGTGGTGGTCGCATTCCAGATCACCAGAAACTTGTCGGTAGGGTTCATCGAGATCGGCGTGGCACCGTACTTCTGCCATTCTACAATCGTCGCCGCCGTCGCCGTGATGTCCAGGCTTGTTGCTTCAACGAGAAGAGTTGACAGGCCGGAAAGAGGCTTCTTGTAAAGCCTGGCCGTGAGCGTTGTTTCGCTTCCTGAAGAGCCCGCGGTCGCATAAGCCATCGCACGAAACGACGTCATGCCCGCGGGGTACTCTGCGACGCCTGGCGTATTGTCAAGAGTAGAGAACGTTTCGGTGAACGCCGTTTCCCCATCGCCGACGTCGATTACCAGGGTTTGCTCGTGTTCTTCTGTCGATGCACCTTCTGACGTGAGCTGCATGGACGTCAGAAGCTCGAACAGATCGCCGGCCGGCGGTGTGACAACGCCCAGATCGGTCCAGGTCAAAGGATCTGTGTCGACAGTTGGGAGGGCGGGCCCGTCGTAGCGAAACAGGTGATTGGGTGTCGAGTTTCCGCCTGTCACCTGAACACACTTTTGGACCACGAACTCCGAAGACTCGTCGAGGTCGGTTGCCCTGGTGACCTGACCGTGGGTTGACTCCGATCCGAGATCTGTAACGACGTAGATCCCATCGAACATGCGCCATGGCGCCGAGGGTGAGTACGTCGAGAACACCCGCATTCCAAGTGTTGGGGTGACTCCGTCAAAGAACGCCGCCACAATTCCAGCCTCCGTGACAGCCCCAACCGCATCACGGTTCCAGACACCCGATCCAAGCGCGGTCTCAGTCCAACCGTTGTTCCAGGGGTGAATGTAGCCTCCGAACACGGTTTCGCACGCGGTCCAAATAGACCCGACGATGTAGGCCGTATACAGGTACGCTCCTTCGACAACAGGATCTTCCTTGGGGTGTCTATGATCCTTCGCAGCCGCCTCGGTTCCAAGATATAGGCCAGGATCGCCACCTGGAGTGTCGGATAGAGGAACCGCGCTTGTGAGCGTGAGCCCCCCAGGTATGTTCACAGTTCCCTTTACGCGCCGAAGGCCACCGGCGGTCTCGAGTGCAAACTGAACGTTCCCGCTATTAGCAAGCTTATCGAGAAGGTAGGCAGCTCCTGCTGCTGCATGGTCTGTGCTGTCGACTGCTACCTTGTCAGAATTGAGCTGGTCCAGAAAAGCAATGGCTGCCAGCAAGGTTTCCATGCCGGCGAGGTTCCCAACGAGGGTTCCATCGTCGATATTGATAGCGGCAGAGGGATGCTGGTTTGCAGCCGCCCGAGACGCTGCAGTCAGCTCCGTATGGTCGTCGTATACCGCAAGAACCTGATTGAACCTCTTACGCAGCTCCATCAGGAGCGGGTGGACTTCCAGTTGTAGCCATCGAAGAGCCGATTCCGGCGTCGGAGGCTGACGACTTGATACAGGCGTCTTCAACCTATCGTTTTCGCTCATCTTTCTGGCTCCGTCTTTTTGGGAGTAATATCGAGTACGGGGTATTCCTTGGGCTCAACGGTGTAAATCACCCTACGAGCCACAGGTGGGTCTACATCCATCATCCTACCCGCAATCTTCTGCGCCACCTCGGTCATACGGAACGCCGCCTGCAGATATGCCGGGGAATCCTTGGAGGAAAGCATCGCATCGCAGATGACGTTGTATTCCTCGTCACTCATGCCATTTGGTCGGATGGGGGATCCGCTCTTTTTGTCGCGTTTCAGAGCAGGAGCCTGCATTGCAGCAGCGGTAATGGTTACATTTCTCTCCATCACCTTGGCAAACTGCTTCGCAAGGATGATTTCAGCCGGGCTGGGGATTAGGTCTTTGGACATTTCCCCTTTATTTCACTCCCTACACGTAACGTTACCACATTTTCAGTCCAGACAGACAAAACCCCGCGCGTACATTGTACGGCGGGGTATGCCTCCGCCTCGTGGAAAGGGACACGAGGCAGCATCTGCGGTGATACCAACCTTCAGCAAGAACAGTCAGACGATATTCACCCCATCATTCAAAGTCAATGACCGAATCGGATGACGGCGGAGATGTTGGGGGACAAATACCGTCCTTTGGCGACTTCGACTCTGCCAATTCGCGCTGTAACTTCCCAAGAACCCTGAGTATGGCCTCCTCTGGCGTTTCTATCCCTTCCCTTTCCCAGCCGTTTGCACGCAGATAGTCTACCAGTGTTTTTCTACACTCCTGGATTCCACTCCATCCCATCTTGGCGTCGAGATCTCGGGCCTTTCTTTGCGCTTCCAGCTCCAATTCCATCTTGATCGTCAGATCACAAAGCTCCTTGATGGTTCTGATAGCGCTGTCCACAACGGTTTCTCCATCCTTCGGAGAGCATATTGTCAGTAGCTTCTCGACTCCGTCGGCGAGAGGTTTCTCCTGGGCCTTTCCAGTAGGCACCGAAGCTTTGATCGCCATTGCTTCCAGTTCGGTGATGCGAGTTTCCTGTGCCCCTATCACCATAAGCAGTTTCTCGATGTATTTCGGGGCCCATTCCCACTTCTCGTTCTCCCTATCCCTCGCCTTCTCCACCTCCTCGGCGATATCGGCCCGTACGGCTTCTTCCAAGTAATCATACGGTCCCGCTTCATCCTCTCTCTCCCACTCTTTCGTTCTCGGTATCGGATAGAGTTCCCCGTTGGTGCTAACCGATACAGGATCTCCATAGTGAGAAAGGTAACAGGTTGCGCGCAGGTCGCAGTCTTCGCACGATTCGTTCTTGAGCAATTTCTGTAATTCCTGGGGCAGTCCCCTGGCAGCCCTGCAGCAGTTTTTGCACAGATTTCCTCCGCATGACTTGCAGATTCTCAGTCGGCTTGGATTCAGAGCTACTCCGCATTGGCAGCGGTTTTGAGTTGGACCGCTCTCGTTTACATTGTCAGGCATGTGAACTCCCATTTCCTATCCATTTATAATTCGGTATGGTTTCAGCCAGTTCTGGATGCCAGACAATTAGCTGGGTTCTAATTGTCGCTACCAGTTGGCGCATCGTTTGCACCATCTCCTCCTCAGCCTTTATAGCGAGGGAACTTGACTTTTCCAGCTCCATGACCTTGGCGCGCAGTCTTACCTCGCGCTCTCTCACGATTTTGATAGCCGCGTTGGCAAGACCAGTGGCCTGTTTGAAGGAGAGAGGATGGTCGAAGGCTGGGTCGAATCCCATCTCAGCGCGAGCTTGCTCGAAATCGGCTTGTTCCGTTGTCTCTTCCGGAATCTCCCGGAGTCGCTTCATCTCGTTCGCAAACATGTCCCTTACTGAGGCTGCGCTTCTCGCCTCAGATATGGCGATGTGCTTGTAGGTATCCACAGCGATTTCCTTGTATTGCTCAATCGCCTGTGAAAGCTGTACTTGACCAGATAACTGGCAGTGCTCGTTGATAAGGTTAATCACCTCGTTCCACTGTTGATGTTCTGTACGTGGTATACCTTTTGGCCTTTCCATTAGCTTTCCCTTTCGTTGTTGATTATCGAGACGACTCTCCTCGAGAATTCGTCCTCTACGCATCCCTGCTTGTTACCGTGGTACCGGCCGAGTGCTTTTCCGATAGATCTGCACACTGTCAGGCACCGTGCAAGGTATCTCGCCCCGAGGTCGGCGTTGAGCCATGGGTTTTTCAACTCTTCTTTGGTGAACCCCCATGGATTTGCCCCACCTTCAGGCAAAATCTGGAGAAGACCGACCGCTCCGGTCCTCCTGTTCACGATCCCAGGTCGAAAACTCGATTCGGCCATGGCGAGAGCGGCCAGCACATCGACTTTGTGTCCCCAATGCCTAGCCGCGCTCGAGAGCGCATGAATTACCTTGCTCTCAATGCTCTTATAGCGGCATCCCTTGCTTCGAGCAGCTTTCGAAGCGCGACGGTGCGCTCCGGTCCTGCATTGATCGAGATAACGACAACCTCCGCCACAACCATTATTGGAGCAGCTATCACCTGTTCGTCGAGTGGCATGTTGGCGCACTCGAAAAACTGCATCATGCGTTCCGACGGCTGAGTCGACTGTAGCGGGATGTTGACATTTTGGGATTCGTTGTCCATTGGACTCCTTATCTGTTGATGGTTCGCACGGATATAGCAGGGTAAGCGTAATGAAAATCGATGCAATTCCTGGCATGGCTATTCCATCCACGCGCAGCAGTTCTTGGTCGAGCACACGGCCCACATGTGGCCATTGAATTCAGAGACCGAGTAGCTAAGAATTCCAGTCTTGCAATTCGGACATGGGATACTGCCAGTTCCGCCTTTGTCCCGTCCAAGTCCGTTCTCTTTTGCGTTATCGTGGGCCAACTTCATCGCAAGCGACATCCCTTCATTTTGTCGCTTTTCCTCTTCGGTGAACGGAATCTTGATAACGTCTCCGTTAGCGTCCCTTCCTCCGTATTTCCATTCCTTGATTTCCATTACGATTCTCCCTTTCATGAAGGTTCCTCATCGATGCGAGCCCGACAGCGATCTTCCTGGCAAGCTCGATGGGAGTTTTTCCGCCGAATCCTCCGGGAGGCAATCCAAGATCTTGAATACACTTCCCGCATACGAGCTGTGCCCACTTCCCCTTAGGAACCTCTCGGTACCGCACAGAGCACGGACTCTTGCACCTCGGGCACTCGTTTCCAGGCATAGCTAAAGCGTCCATGTGATTGTTGGGAACGTACCGACGACGCAAGTTGAGTCTGTAAAGACATCGCCAGCCCCACCACTTTGCCGTGTGTACACCATGGCGATACCATCTGCAGAGGTGACGATACCGTCGATTATAGTTTTTCCAGAGGTCTCGTTTGGATGCACTTTGATGTCTATTTCGTACTCCTCTCCGGGAACTCCAGGTTTCCTGTGATTTGCGACCTCGATTCCCAGGGTTCCTTTTGGACTGTTGACAGCTGTCCATCCTATGTCGATGCATGCCCGCGTCGCTTCCGGGGGCCTAGGAATCCAGTTTGTTCGCTGACTCTGCGACATATCTGAACCTGTCCATTCAAGTGGTATTCTCATTTTCTCCTCCGTCCTTACAGGATACCCAGATTTCTAGGAATCATCGTCATAATCGAGGTCTTCATCGTAATAGTCGTCATGGTCATCATCGGTCCCGCGTTTGTCCGCGCTGTGAAAATCCCCATCGCACATTCCTCCAGACTGGCATCCTCCGCAGGGCCTATTACCGACCTCAGCCCTGCAATCCTGTGAAATTCGGTCGAGCCATTCTTGATAAGATGGGTCGTCCAATGGATCTTCAGATACCTTGCCGTGGTTTGTCATAGGAACAGTCCTCGTGTTGACAGTCCTCGTTCAAGCAAGATCCGCACATGCCAGACGCCGACGCTGCAAAGACATATTCGTCGCACCCTGGGCACGAGCAAGGGACTTTCTTACCCCAGTACCAGACACGACGAACGTGCCACATAAATTGGGCCTGCCAATTCCTCCACCACGGGCCGCCACCCTCGTAATCAGGGATCCAAATGCTCCAGAGAAGGTCTGATATCTTCTCGCCAATGGTCCTACCATCTCTAACGGTCATATCTCAATCCCCTTTTTCTTGGCGGCGGCTACAAGGTTCTCATGAATTCCATTCAATGCGACTCTGATCGCGTCGTCTGGAGTAGTTGGATCGCTGAGAAACATAATCAGCTCTGACAGTTGTTTCCCAGCCTCTTGAGAATGGGCCAGCTGCGAAGTTAGCTGAGAAATCACAGCATTTCTTCGATCCAGTTCGGTGCGAATAATCACAACTGCCTTTGCGATTTCACCGTCATTCCCTGTACCCTGGAGCGTGACCAGTACTTCATCGGCTTTGGCCAGATCGGGTGAGGTTCCATCCCCGGCTAATCTGGAACCTGGCCGCAAAGGGACCCCGTACCACCGATCCCGAGCCATCGTCGCCTTGTCGAAAGCGGCCAAGCAGTCGGTCAGATACTCAGCAAGGATGAAGTCGGGAGTGTTGCTGCCATTTTCGGCGCTCATCTGGTTGATGGCTGATTCGATTTTCCGTCTTAGAGTTTCCGTTTTGGTCTCTGAGGTCATGCGGATAGCCCTTTCCTCAAATATCATCTCTTTCCGGCGATGACATCAGTCCAGCAGCGCGCAAATGCCGCTCATACCGCGTAATAATCGCACGCTGTCCTTCCATAATTCTCATGGCGATTTCGAGACGACTTCTACCCTCGTGATTCGTGTCAGGCGAGAACTTGTCGACAAAACGCACGAATGCACTTACGTTCCTGGCCAGGTTCTCGTTTGCTTTGGCCTGTTCATTACTTGCCTTTAGCTCAGCGACCTGAAAGGCGACCTTGTCCAATAGCGCGTCGATGTCTTTGCTTGCAGAAGTCAGCTTCTCAGCGGCCTCGGAGGCGACCTGATCCTTTAGTTTGTCGACGTCTTTGTACGCAGAGACCAGCTTCGCAACCGACTCTGGCAACGTTCCACAGTCAGGATCGAGCACGTTTTCAGGGAGAAGTCGTGTTGCCTTAGTGAACTGCTTGCAAGCCTCAACTATCGGATCGTCGTCTGGACCAAGCTCGCCGTCAATGGCCTCGATAGCGCGAGCACGCTCCGATTCAAGAGAAGCCACCTGGGAGCGAAGACGGTCAAGCTCCGCTATCCACGGCTCCTGGGCAAGTGCGACCTCGGATGCTGCGAAGGACAGAATCTGTTCGACCTCATCTTCGGCCGCAACTAGATCTGATGGAATCCCGATAAGTCGTCGATATTGTGAGTTGAGTAGCCGTTCCCTCATGTCCATAATGGTCATCCTTTCGTAAATTCAGACTGCGCAGATGTCCACAGTATTTGCAGAACACGCTGCTCGACTTCTTTCGTCATATCCTCTATTCCAAAGTACGTGAAGGTGTAGCCTCTGCACCACACCGATCCGATGTCTTCGCGATTCACAACCGGATCTGGGCAGGCGGAGACGAAGTCTTTTACCTTGAGTAGCCGTTCCCTCATGTCCATAATGGTCATCCTTTCGTAAATTCAGACTGCGCAGATGTCCACAGTATTTGCAGAACACGCTGCTCGACTTCTTTCGTCATATCCTCTATTCCAATCTTCTCGGATTTGCCCAACTCAGGCAATACCGAGGTCCTTGACTCTCAAGACAAGCTTCTTGGCCATCTGATTGAGGACAGAGTAACCATGCCGTTTACACGCTAGTGACCAGCGACCGTCACGCCAATAGATAATTTGGGTAGCGGGTCTACCACACATCGTCCCAACGTCGGGAGACAGGTCATTAGCGTGTTTGGAACAAAACGTGCACGTTATACTTTCAGTCATTTGTATCGGAGCCCCTCATGGCATGTCTTGCAGTAGCCGATACCGATTCCCGGCTTGCCACATCCGAGACAGTCGTTGCTACTGGCGGATTTGCCATATCGACGTTCCATTTCTGCTTTCAGTTGTTCAATCTCGGTTTCGAGCAGGGCGACAATCCTGCACGTCTCACTGGCAATTGAGGCCCCAAGCTCTCCCCCGTGCCGTTTGACAAAATCGTGCATGGGTTCCCATTCACGAAGTACCAAAAGCGCGCTCTGCTTCCATTCTGTAAGCCGCCCGATCTCGCTGAGTTTATTCTCCAACTGCTCCATCAGGGCGGGATCGTATCCCTCTTTCCCGTCGAATACCTTCTTACCCAGGAGTTTCCTGGCCCACGTGCGCCACACAGCTAATTTCGTGCTGTGCTCACACACATAATCGGTCTCTGGCTCAACGTCATTCGCTGTCATCGTCGTCCTCTTCTTTGAGCTGGTCGTAAAGATCTCCGCAGTCTCCACCATTCCTAATTACATCCACGTGCTGCTCAAGAGTTGGGTGCGCCCCACAGAAAGGGTCCTTGCTCTTGCGCTCACGATAGGACAGGGTGACCTTTAGGGTGTTTAGGGTTCTACTTGATATTGCTCCTCTGATACAGTTGTCGTGACAGGCAACTACGAACCTTGTTCATATCCGGCCCGCGAACCACGGGAACCTCGATAGAGCGCATCGTGCCTTCCGCCGTTTTCGTTACTTCCGTAGGCTGCGAGGCTGAAGCTTTCGAAGCCCACATGGAACACGCCGGCTGATTCGGCTCTGTACTCTGAATCAAACTGAGCGAGCAGCCATTCCATTCCGGTCGCTTGTTCCAGCACGCACACATTCCGCATTTCTCCGTGAGACGTACGTTGAGATCTTTCTTCGCTTCAGTCGAGCCTAGCCCCATAGTCTGAAGCCTGCGCCATACGTCGTGAAGCAGCTGCTGTTCGTGTATCCTCCATTGCCCGAAGAACGAAACTGTCTGTGCCACCGAAACATTGATGCCAAGAGTGTCCCCATTCGTGGAGAGATACTCAGAGGCCGTCAGAAGCTTCCGAAATGGAGACCCGCCCCCTGGAGTCGGCTGTGCCCCCATCCTTTCTACCTCCGTATTGTAGGCCTCAATCAAACATTCAGTGCTTAGACCGCTAATACCAGAACGCTCGGCGCGTGGCTCGTTTGCCATGTTGCCCCCTTTCGCTGCAACCGTAACACGAGCCGGGACACCTGGGAAGTGAGCTACATCACGGGGCGTTGCGTTAGAGGTTCGGGATGGGGATTTTATCCGGAGGAGGGGTAGGGCGTGTCTCTGTACTGGGTTCGTCCGCTCCGGTACCCCCCTGGTTCTCCGCCACGACCTCGTGCCTGACGTTGGCTGTAGTGCGTCGTACGTCAAGCTCCAGCCTGTTCAGCTGTCGACGCGCGCGCTGCGCTGCCAGCCGGTTGGCCATCTTGGGAAGCATCGCTTCACACAGGGCAACGGCATTCTCGAGGGAGAGGAATCTGGGTGACGTCGTCCTGTCTCCGGTCCGGCCGGGCGTACCGATAGTGCTCGCCTTGATGATTGGCATTCCGAGTCGTTCCGCCAGTCGAACGACCATTTCCTTTGACACGCCAAGCAGTCTGCCTACCGAGGTGCAACGTACCAGTCCTACGAGGGCCATTCCGAAAGGATACCTCTGTTCCGGCCGTCCTGCATACAAGGCCATTCTGTCTGCCTAAGCAGACAGAATGCCGGGGTTTTACGACACCGTCCCGTTTTGCAGACACGATGTAAGGAATCGCAGACACACTGAACGCAGGTTCAGCTATGCGTCGTGGCCGTAAGTGTGCGTAATCATTGAACTGACGCGGAGTTTATCTGCGCAAGCCGCGCAGAAACCCTGCCGGAAGACGAAAAGGCTTGACAGCGCGCGCGGGTCTGAGACAGCCTTCCGGGAGACATTCCCCGGCCCTTCCGGGCCGTCCTCCGGGCCTCCGGCCGGCCTCCTCACCGCACCTCGTCACCTCCTAACCTGCGGTAATCGCATAGGACCGGACCGGAGCTGACCGGATCGGACCGGACCGGACCAAGAGCAGAGACCTCAGATGGCTAATGAGGGATCGTCTACTGGTACTTCAGTAGGTATTACTGGTGTAGGGGTTTGGACGCTATAGGCTTATAGGCTGTGGAGGGCTGGGGCTCTGGCGGGATAGAGGGTCCTTTCTGGCGTGCCAGGTCCGCAAACTTTGCGAGGTATGCATCGTTTTCATACCGTTTTAGTACCAAAAGTGACGTAATTCGTCGCTTTCTTGGGGGCTCGGGGGTCGTGGTAGGGACGACACGGATTGTAGGCTAGCGATTCTGCGTACTTACGATGCTTTACCTGCTTGGTACGCAGTATGCTTTACCTGCTTGGTACGCAGTATGCTTTACCTATGACCGACATCGCAGCCGAGCTAGCCGGTAGCTGTCAAAAAAAGAAAGGACATCATGACGCTATATCGTGTTTACGCAGTGAAACCAACGCCAGGCGGTTACTCCACAATGCCGATGGTGCATGCTGAGGGACTGGGGTCACTTGAGGCGGCGGAGCGCGTCGTTACAGCTCTCGCGAGCCATGGCGCCTATCGTCTCTCTATCGAGTGGTACGAGTGTGCCCCTCCCCCAAGGGCGATAAAAAGCACACAGGAGGGTCGGTAATGGCACGCCTAGGCGTCCATGGACATGCCGTGCTGTGCATGGTCAAGGTCACGAGCAATCCACCACAGGGGACCCTAAATACAGACCTCCAACTATCCGAGCGACGTACGCAGTATCGACTCATGTCCGACGGTACACTGCTGCGTCAGTTCTCGGTGGTCTGGAAAGACGGTACGCGCCATAGCTACGGGTGGAAGCTGGCTCTGTCGCGCTCTACCTACACTCCACTGACGCTCGAAGCTGAGCTGACGCAAAAGGGCTTTGTCCACGATTACAGCGACTAGGCTCACCGCTGCCAAGCCAACTGAGGATGCCATGACTTACTACATCACTCTACCTCAGCTGTCATCAGACTCTGCAGCACGAGCACAGCGAGCAGCTCTGGCGTACTTCGCCTACAACGCGGGATGTACAGTGCGATCAAAAGGCTGCCGGGCCGTCATCTGTGAGACCAATGACTCGGGATTTCCCGACGACACAGGACTGGGGCGCTCCGTGGCGGCCCGGTTTGCACTGCACCGCACTGACCGAGACGATCTGGATTCTGCAGCCAAAGCATGGCTGTAACGGAGGGCATTATGACGAAAACACAAATCGTTGAGCGTACGGACGAGCGACCACTCGTGGGTACAGAGCCAAGACCGCTGGTTGTCAGCGCGACCGCCGCATGGTCGATCGTCTGCGGTCGTTGGTATGTCGACGTAGAGACAATGACTCGCGACGAGGGCAGCACGCGCAGAATTGGAGAGCGCAACATCACCACCCACATCGCCTGTCGATCTGAAGCCCAGGCACGCAAAATAGCCGCCATCCTGTCCGATGCCACGTGCGACGACGGCCCGGAGCCTGCAGACCAGGATGACGAGGCAACTGGTTGCACAGTCCAGACGATCACCTGCGCTGCCGAATGTGGATATTCGACAGACGTCGAAACAACCAGTGACACCAACCCCGTGGTTTGCCCTCGTTGCGGAGGTGAGTTGATCGACGACGCCACCTGCGACGCCATTCTCGCGGCACTCAACTCCAAGTAGCACCGCGCGCTTCGGCGCGCTCTGCCCTCGACGGCTCGAGAGTGGAGCGGACCGAAACCAACCCAACAAGGAGACACCATGCGATTTGCTATGACATCAGATATTACGGAATTTCTGCCAGGAAACCTCATTCTACGCGTCTGTATCTACCAGGATATGGACGGAGACTGCCCTGACATCATCGCCACTGGGCTGGCGTGTGACGAAGCTCAGCCGAAAACCCCAGTTACATGCTCATTCACCCTCAACAATGAGGGCCCCAAGGGCGAAGAGGCGCCACTCGCGAAGCTCAACCGAACCTTCGTCCACTCACAGTTCGGAAGCCCTCCGTACAGACACCATCAGGTGGGATTACTTCCCGCCGGCTTCCGATGGCAGGTAAGCAACTACTGTTCCTCTGACGATCCGGAAATCACCGACTTCAAAAAGTCAGTCCGATCGCGCGTCAAGTGGCTGCAGGCCCGAGAGCGCACAATCTCGCCTACCATCGTCCACCCCAAGGACACGGACGTCCACAAGGACAACGAGGGCAACAACGAGGGCAGCGAAAACTCTTAGATTCTAGTGGAGCAATGGTGCTGCCACTGGCGCGGTTCGTGTCTCTCCCTGTGCTCTTTTGGCACGAACCGCGTTCTTTTTCTTCCAGCGAAAGGTCCCTACCATGATGCGCAGAACAGTATTTCTCGCTACCACGCTCGCGCTCCTTGGCTGTAGCCGGGCTGGGATGTCCCCTCCGTGCGACTGCCCAGAAACTGAAAACCCATCGTCGTGCCAGCCTGACGCAGGACCGATTGACACCTTGCCGGATACACTGGCCGTCGACGCCGGTCTCTGCGCGGAGGGATACGAGCAAGTCGTCTACCACCCGCGAGACGCGGTCTTCTGCCAACCAGTGCCCGATGCGGGAACTGCCGAAAACCCATGTGTGGGGTCCTATATCGAGAGCTGGTGGGCCGACGGCCTCGTAAGATGCCACGTCAATCAGTAGGTCTCGTTTCGCTCGTGCTCACCTCCACGAGATGGGCACCATGGGAGCCGAGACAGTGTACGGCACCTAACCACCACGGAAAGGTAGACCCATGCAACCAATTATCGCAACCACTCAGCACAACCGAGAAACAGCCATTGCCCGTCTCGAGGCGTATATCGCCAAGTCCCGCGACCGGGCCGAAAACGCCATCGAGCGCATCATGACCGAGGTTCCTCAGGACACCATCTCTCGAGGGGGCGCCATGGTGTTCGAAAAGGCCCCTGAGGGTGAAATCGTCGTCAGGTACGGATTTGACGGCTCCATTCACAGCAATGCAATGACCCAGCTCGCCGACAAATGCGGGATGTCTATGGCGTACATCCGTCACCTGCAGGACGAGGCTCGCGCTATTGCAAGAAACCAGGAAGAACAACGCCAGAAACATGGCGCATTCATTCCTGCAGACCAGGCCCCGAATTGGGCGTCGTCCCTGCTCGCTCGGTCCCTTACCGAGCACGCCGCAAACGTTCTCGGAGACAATCGCTTCCTGGTGCGCAGTCTCAATGGCCAAATGCGCGGATTCCTGAGCGACAAATTCCGACGCGTCGACTGCCGGCCTGGCCTCGATACGCTTCTCGGCGTCTCCAACAAAGTCGGAGCGCTTGTCACAGATGCAATCGTCACGGACACCAGAGCGAGTGTCCGTATCCTGATTCCCCGCGTGACAGAAATCGCTCCGGGCGAATTCGTGGTCCTGGGACTATCGTGGTCCAACTCCGACTACGGCCGCGGAGCCCAGTCCATCTCCATGTTCGCGATGCGTCTCTGGTGCTATAACGGAGCCGTTCTCGAGACTGGGCTGCGCCAAATCCACCTCGGAGCGCGCCTCTCGGAGGACATTACCTATAGCGACCGCACGATGCGGCTAGATGCAGAGGCTACCTCTTCCGCTATGCGCGATACTGCCAACGTCTTTCTTTCCGACGCCAAAATCGCCGAAACAGCCCAGCTTCTGACCGCCGCCGCGTCGGAAAACATCGACGCCAAGACCAAGCTGGCTGATTTGCGCAAGCGGCTGGGGAAGGGAATCGCTGAAAAGGTGGGCGAAGCGTTTAACCGGCCCGACGTCGAGGAGCTGCCCCCAGGGAACACGACGTGGCGCTGGTCAAATGCAATTTCGTGGGTCGCCAAGCAGCCGGAAACCGATATCGAGACTCGCCTGGACCTCGAAAAAGAGGCTGGCGTGGTGCTCGCCAAGGCTGCGTAGCTTTCGCGTCGATGGCTGCCCCCGATCTCTCGAGGGTAGCCACGGGCGGAAAGCCCAAGAAAGGAGACCATAGTGAAGAACTACGTGCTTGGATTTATGTTTGATTCTTATTATCGCCGCGTCCTGCTGATCGCTAAGAACCATCCGGAATGGCAGAAAGGAAGACTCAACGGAATCGGTGGAAAAATCGAAGATAACGAAAGTCCCATGCATGCAATGGAACGGGAATTTCGCGAAGAAACCAAAGGTATATTCGACTCTCCAGATCGTATCCATGCCTGGCAACTGTTTGGACGCCTTACTAGTGGTGCTTCTGGACATGAGGAGGAGGTATGGCTGTTCCACGCAAAAATTTCCCATCCATTCGACGGCAGAGAGTCTTGCATCGAGACGAATGGGGAAATCACCCACATAGTAGACATGGAGCAATTGCCATATCTCATCAACGTTGTCTCCAGTGTTCATTACTTGGTGCAAATGGCATGTAACAGTATTCGTTCCCTGGACAAGACAGAGCTTTTCGAGATCAAAGAGACCATAATTCCAACCCCATAACAAGGAGCACACCATGAAGATCCTCGTAGTCGCATTTGTAATCCTCGTCTCGAGCAACGTCGTTGCCGCAGAAAAGGGGAAGTTCGTCCCCACCAAAGACCTGCCCGCCACCATCAAGAATCCATCCAAAACCACAACCACAGACCCGAAGTTCGCGGGCATCCCATCGTGCTCAGTCGGCCGGGTAGTCCTCAAAGACCACGACAGCGAGCCCATGCTTACATGGCGAGAAGCCAACCAGAACCACAAGTGCTACGACGCCAAGGAAGTGTACGCGTGTCGAGCGTTCGGAAAGCTGTCCGTTCGCTGCGAGTAGTTACTAGAGAAATTCCTTAGGCGAGTGCCAATGTACCCGCCTAAGGAATGCAGAAGATAGAAAGGAGTAGCCATGAATCCCGACACCACGAAAGCGCTCGAGCATTACGCCAAACGGCTGCGTAGCGAGAACTGGAGACTGGGCCGAACGGAGCGTACTCGTCAAGAACAACTGGCATCGCTTCTCTGCCCGAATGCACAGCGGTGGCACTTCCTGTGTGTTGATAGGGTCGAGTTTTCTGCAGTGGCCCCTAACGAACATGGGGCCCGGCAGGTTCTCGCGGCCGAACGCCCATGGATAAGCGCGATCCTCATCGGATGCTCACCCGCTCCTCTCGTGTCCCACTCGTACCTCGTAGAGATGTCCGATACCGAACTGCGTGAGGCCAAGCTGATGGCTCTTCTTCCATACGTCCTACAGGGAAAGCCAAAGGCACTATGAGTCCAACCATGCTTTTGCCGTGTTCGATATGCGGACACGAAGCCGTGGGCGTCTTCGATCACGAGAAAGATGGAACTTGGAACAGAGATCTTCTCTGTGAAGAACACAAACCGCCAAGAATCCTTCCATCAGTAACAATCGAGGGATGGAACGCATTGGTATACGCTGAGCAATGCTGGTGCAGGCTTCGCGGACTCGCCATCACCTGCTGTCCAGTGCATGGCGTATCAGTAAGCCTATTTTCCTGGCTTCCTTACCGAAACACCTTCAACCCAATGGATAACAAATGACTGATACGACCCCAATCGCACCAACGACCCAAACCACGTCACTATATCGCAGTCCAGAGATCGACAACGTATCTCCATCTCGTAGCCCAGAGATCGACAAACTCATCACGGCACTAGCAGCAGCACAAGGCAAGTTTGCCCCAATTGAAAAGAATCGAACGGTAGTCGTTACCACCAAACGGGGAGAAAAATATCAATTTCAATATGCAACGCTGGACAGCGTTCTAGCGGCTACAGTACCTGCTCTCTCTGAAAACGGACTGTCAATAACATCGACAGTTAGCCTGGACGGCATCTGTGACGTTTGGCTATTGCATTCATCCGGACAATGGATGCGCAGCTCTGCTCGAGTGGGGTCCCTTCGCGATGATCCCCAGGATTTCGGACGCCTGCTGACCTACGTGCGCAGATACCTAATCTCTGGTCTCCTCAACGTCGCCAGCGAGTACGACGACGACGGTAATCAGGCCGCAGGGAACGAGGCTATACCCCAAGACCCGCTGCAACCGCTATGGAAAGCCCTCGACTCCATCGGAGTCGTCCAAGGACCTGCTATCCAAAAGTGGTGCGAAACTGCTCTCGGGCGCAAGGTTCCCAGCTCGGAATCCTTGACCGCTGAAGAGGTCGAGAAGCTGGTAGCTATCGCCAATGAACAGCACGCCAAAAAGAACGAAAAACCGACGCCGCCAACGTCGACCAACACGGATAGTACCAAGTCCGCTACCCCCCCACCAACTAGCCCTCCTACGACAAATGCACTGGGGACAGCCGCTGGAATGGCAACCGAAGAACAGGTGCGCGAGCTGAACAGTGCTCTAGACGCACTTTCCCCATGGGGGGATGTATCCAAACTGGGCGACAAACAGGCTGCGGTAGCGAAAAAACGGGGAAAGCTGGTATGGGTGAATGGAATGATGCGCGGTTCCGCACCTATCGGAGGATTCCGAGAGCTGAGCTGCGCCGAGATCGCCCGGCTGATTACCGCTGCCAAAAATGGTGAGGTGCCTGTACCAGAGCCGGAGCCAGCATGGATGGCAGAACCACAACCCAAGAAACCACCAGAGGAGCAGAAATGATACAGAATGACAATAACAAGACCGAGAAACTACTACGTATAGTTTCCCTCGAGGCGCACAACGTCCTTCGGCTAAAGGCTGTCCGTATCGAGCCTGACCCCGAGAGCCCTGTCGTGATACTTGGCGGCGACAACGCCCAAGGGAAAAGCTCGGTCCTCGCCTGCATCGAGATGGCGTTTCGCGGAGCCCGAGCGATTCCAGAGGAGCCCGTGCGCCGAGGAGAACCTACGGGGAATTTCAAGATTTCCCTCGGCGACCTCACGATAGAACGAGAGGGAAAGAGGCTCGAGAAAATCGTAGTCCGCACGGCCGACGGTACCCCACAAAAATCCCCACAGGAGATCCTCAACAAGCTGTTTTCTGAGATCTCATTTGACCCTATCGCCTTCGAGCGACTGGAGGAGAAGAAACAAGTCGAGGTACTGCGAAAGATGCTCGGCCTTGACTTCACCGAGCTTGACCAGACACGCGCACGCCTCTACGAGGAGCGTACTCAGGTCAATCGCTCTATCAAGGTCCTGGAGACACGAATTGCAGACTTTCCACGCGAATGCGTAAATGCCCCTGACGAAGAAGTTCATATTGGCCAATTGCTTACTGAGCACGAACGACTAACTGCTCAAAACGTCAGGCGTGGAAGAATCAGAATGAGCGTCAGCGATCTACAACAGACTATCCAAAACCTCGAGGACAAGGCCAACGAAGCCAAGGCCAAGCTCGCAATTGCACAGAAGGCTTTGGATGAGTGCCCAGAAGCAGATCTCGATATAGTCAACGAGAAACTTTCTACTGCAGAAATGACCAACCGACTTGTACGTGCCAAGCACAGTCGAGAGAAAGAATCGAAGCGCTGCACGGAACTGGAACGTGAAGCAGCGGGTATGACCAAGGCAATCGAGGCCATCGATTCCCAAAAGCAGACGCTCCTCGAGGAAGCCGCCTGGCCAGTTCCAGAACTTAGCATTGCCGACGGACAGGTTACCTACCGAGGACTTCCGTTCTCTCAAGCCTCAGCATCAGAGAGACGCCGCATCTCGTTCTCGATCGCTTGCGCCCTCCACCCCAAGCTGGGCGTTATCCTTCTCCCTGACGCATCATTACTTGACAAAACCGCCATGCGCGAGATCGCAGAAATGGCACACGAACGAGGCTACCAGGTTTGGATCGAACGCGTCGGCGATGGCGACCCAGGGGCTGTAATTCTGGAGGACGGAGAGGTCCTCGACACCAGCGGGAACGCGTAGATATGAGCCCTATGTCCGTTCCTCCGGCTCCTTCACCGATACTCGTCTACGTCGAGCCTGGACCGTCCCCCATCTATTACCACGACAGCCATCATGGAAGGCTTGTCGTTACTGAGCCCGGCTTTCTTATCGACACAGGAGAGCCAACAGCTTTCAATGGCTTCATTAGCATAGCCACACTGGCACAACTACTAGAACAACGCGGATGGAAATGCATTTCGCCACACCACCGCATACGACAACACAGGGAGACAGTTGATGATAAAACGATACGGATTCAAGACGATCCCAGTAGCAAGAATCAAGGCTCCGGGTGACATTGGAAAGCGCCGCGCGGCCGACCATGTAATCGACCTCGGCAAAAGCTTTGCCGATACTGGAGGACAGCCAGCAGAGCCCATCATAGTCAACAAGAAAACCAACGAGCTGGTAGCAGGAGGAGACCGCCTGGCAGCTTGTCTCAACGAAGAGGTCAAGCGAGTTGATGCTCTGCTGATCTCTGGAACCTCCGAAGAACTTGAAAAGGTTACACTTATCGAGAACATCCGCCGTCGTCACAGCGGACCAGAACTGGACGCCGCAATTGCCAGACTGATGGAGCTGGAACATCCAAAACCAGCGCAAACCTTTCCGGAGATTGATACGAATGGAGAGGAGGAGTCCTCAACTTCGGAGGAAACTGCACCTGAAGTCGAGACTACCAATGAACCCCGAAAGGTCGGCCGACCAAAGGGCTCCAAAACGAAAGCTCGGGAACGGGTAGCAAAAATGACCGGCAAGACCGTGGCAGCGGTTCGCGCGGCCGAGACTCGAGATGCCAACCGCAAGGTACCCAAAAAGGAGAAGCAGGATATCCGCATCAACACAATGGGACTCGAGGTACCCGACGACGTTGTCAAAAAATCGACTTTCGAGCACACCGAACTCGAGTCGATGCTAAGTGACATCATCGAACTTATCAAATGGACACGTCGTCTCGAAAAGCAGAGTTCCCTGGATCTCGACACCCTCAGAACGCAGCTGGAAAATGCGGTTGAGGATATCAAGGTCAGGATGCCCGATTCCCTGTGCCCGTGGTGCAAATGTACTAAGAAGCTCCGCAAGGAGTGCATTGCGTGCAGCGGACGGGGATTCCTGAACGCCTATGAAATGACATCCGTCGACGACAAGAAGCTGCTAGCAGAAGGCGACAAGGCCGGAGTCTATATCGACGGGACATTCATTCTCGTATCTGCGATCGGCTAATGCAACTCGTTCTCGACTTCTCTCCAAGCAAAGGGGCCCCTTGCAGCAGCACCGACGAGCTGTTCCAAGGGGCGGAGCCCCTACGTCCATATCAGGTTTCCGCCTTCGATGGGATCAAGCGAGAACTGAAGACAAACCGATCTACCCTTCTCGTGATGCCGACCGGATGCGGAAAAACCCGCGTCTTCGTTCAAGCGGCGATCGAATGGCCATTTGTCGAGAGCGCTGTTTCGAAGCGGGTGCTAGTGCTCGCACACAGGGACGAACTGCTGCAACAAGCCCGCACCAAGCTCGGTGATGCGACTGGGGAGCTTATCGGACTTGAACAGTCCGACTACTATGCCGGCAGTGAGCGTATCGTCGTTTCTTCAATCCAAACCCTGTCTCGAGAGAACCGTCTCACGAGGTGGCGTCCCAACGACTTCGGATTGATCATTTTCGATGAAGCGCACCACTGCCCATCTCCGACGTGGCAGCGGGTCTACAAGTACTTCTCAGAAGCAAAGTCTATCGGCGTAACTGCTACGCCTGACCGGGCCGATGAAACCGCGATGGGAACGGTCTTCGAATCCGTGGCATACGTGTACGAGATTGCGGATGCCATGAAAGACGGTTGGTTGTGCCCTATCGTGGTCCGCCAGGTGCACGTCAATGAGATCGATCTGTCCCACTGCAAGGAAGTCGCCGGCGACTTGAGCCCAGCAGAACTCGACGCCATCATGGCAGTCGAGAAGGTTCTTCACGCCGTTGTACGTGCGACCATTGCCGAAGCGGGCGACCGCCGAACCATCGTCTACACCACGTCCGTCGACAACACGAAACGTCTCGCCGAAATGTTCAACCGTGTCCAACCCGGATCGACGTTCTCGGTCGACGGGGGGACGCCGATAGACTTGAGACGGTCTCTTTTGGATAGATTCTCAAAGGGAGGTTTCCAGCGACTTGTCAACTGTGGCATCGCCACAGAAGGCTACAACAACCCCGAAGTGAGTTGCATCGCACAGGCACGACCAACAAAGAGCCGGGGTCTCCATGCTCAAATCATCGGCCGTGGCCTTCGTATCTGTGAAGGGAAAAAGGACTGTCTAGTGCTTGAATTCACGGGGAATTCAGGCATGCACCGCCTGGCTACCTCGTGCGATATCCTGGGAGGTAACTATCCCGATGAGGTCCTACAGTCCGCAGTCAGAATCGTCAAATCTAAGCCGGGAATCCGTGCCGACGTCGCACTGAAAGAGGCAGAAGAAGAAGAGCGCCAAAAAGCTGCGGCTGCTGCGGCTGCTGCGGCTGCTGAGGTGGTCAAGCGGGCGGGAATCATCGCCAACGTCTCATACTCCACCTTCGAACTCGATCCGTTCCAATGCCTTCACATCAACAGTAATAAGGTCCAATGGTCGGAACGGTTCGGAGGGGCGATTGCCACTAAGTCTCAACTGGATCTTCTCGTTCACAAAGGCGTGAAGATACCGGACGGCCTGACCAAGCAACAGGCGTTTGTTCTGATTGGCGCACTCAAAAAACGGGAAGCGCTCGGCCTGGCATCCTACCGACAAGTCCAGTGTCTAACTCGAGCAAATATCCCCGCTTTGAAGCTGCGCTTCGAAACGGCCAACAGACTCATTGCACACCTACACTCACATGGGTGGAAAATCACTCCAGCCGAATATCAAGAAATCGTATCAAAGGGGGTATAATGGGACATTACGAGGGCCACCGATTTATGGAACCACAGCGGTTCCAAGAATGGGCCGAATATCACTATCGTGACGAGATTGAATCGCTTCGCGCTTCCCTCAGATTCGTAGAGGCAGCAGAAGGAACAAACGATGAGACCCCCCTCAGAAGCACAGGAGCGCCGGACAGCGGCGGCGAAAACGGCCTGGCGTGAAGCCTACAGCCGCCTGGCGGCCCTTTACGACCGAACGATCGCGGACTCCACAGAGCTAAGCAAAGCTCTCTCACTGGCTGAGCAAGCAACTCTAAACTATGTAGCCGGTCAGAAAGATGCGAATCCCAGAGACTACCTCGATCGATGGGAGTCCATCATGCGCACCATGATCTCAGCTGCTAACAATGACCGCACATGTAGCATATGCGGCCTCGATCATGCGGTGGTGGTCTTCTTTGCCGATGGGAGCCGTTCTTGCTCCCACTGCCTAGCAGGAGAGCTCCATGCAATCGGCGGTAGCTAGCGATCAGGAAAGCAGACGACAACGCTTCCTCGTGATCCTACAATGGATGCGTAAGCTACGGGTGTGCTGGCTCTGCGGGATGAGAATGGCGATCCTGGCCGTCGATTATGAGTACGGAGACAACAGACCCTCGCTGCCAGAGTCGCATTGTATGCGAATTGGACAGCATCCACGAAATATGAGTTGCGAGGCCATTGTTAAAACCCACTGGGAACAACGTCCTAGATAGCAACTAACTAGTGACCAAGGAGACGCAATGATGCAAATTGAATGGAAATCACCCCCGGATATTCACCAACTACCAATATCCCAAATTGTCGAATCGATTCTCTCTGACATTCAGACAGGATCTTCATCGCTCCATTGTGGTCGCAATGGTCAGGGGTACTGGGCCCGTATCGTTGTCGAAGAACAATTGCGCCTAATCGACGGATGGCAAACACCGGACGAAACGACTCTCGCATCAACGTCTGGCAACCCGGACTTCTCCAGCTGCATTTTGTCCTTGGCCACCAAACTTCAAGCCGTGACCCTCCCATGGCATGCGAAGACCCAGAATACCTAACATGGCTTCGCTACAAGCCATGCTCTTTCTGTGGAGGTACCTCCTCGGCACCTCACCATCCACGTCACGATGAGCAAGGGAACCCGATAGGCATGGGAATCAGAGCGCACGACCACCGGGCTGTTCCAATTTGCTCCAGGTGTCATAGGCTGCTACATGACCATTTGGATTTTTTCCGTAAAATAACAGCCACGGAACTGAAACAACGTCTTGACGGAATCGCCGCCACAATGCGACGATTATTTCTCACCACACAGGAGAACCCAATATGTCCATTGTGAAGGTTTTAAACGACCAAGGCGAACAAATAGAGACGCCTGCTACGACTCCCAAACGTTCAAGGAGACGGTCTGCGAGTTGTGCAACATCGGGATGCACGGGGAAAGCAGAGGAAGGTGGATTCTGCCCAGACTGCTCCAAGACCATGGAGGTCCCAGGATCTGACCTCAGTGCGGAAGGAGAAGACTCCACACCGGAAGGCTCGGAAGCTTCTACGTCTGGAGAGACTCAAGATCCGCCTACCGGGGAGAAATCAAAGGTTCCTCCACGCCCATCCCTTGACGTGGCTATCGATTCACATGCAAGCATTTCCCTGCGACTTCTTCCATTCTTCAAGCGCATGCGCTCTTGGGACATTCGCAAGCTCGAGAGCGACCTAGCTTCCCGCTTCCTGAATTCCATCACCAATCTGGAAAACAACTGGCAGGCACTGCAAAATGCCCTCGAATCTATGCGACGTTCCGGATTCGTCGCAAAGACCACGATTGCAACCAGAACCGCAGCAAAACTGCGCCCTGGCGACTCCGTCCAGCTCACCGACAAGCAATATGCAATCTTCTCGCAGCTCTATAGCAAGGAAGAGCTGGACGACCTAACCGTCATCGCCTCAACGTCGACACACGTATTCCTGACAGGCCCGACGCACAATATCGGCGCACTCAGGATTTGTCACATCAAGCCGAAACAGCCGAACCCTAGCGAACAACCCGCTACGCCAACTCCTGAAACCACGGAAGTTCCAGAGGAGTCGTCGGACTGCTGAGCCAACACCAGAAATGATGCGAAGAGCAGAGCAAACGCTCTGCTCTTTTTTTATCTACGTGCTGGCCCGGCAAATGTTCGATTTTTAGCGAGCAACGGCTTCCAGAAGGTTTCCCATTCCCTCTCGTCGTGCTCTTTCTTCGTTTCGTAGCTATACGTTCCGGTACCGCTGCAAACGTTGCACACGAGTCCTGTAATGGGGTCCCTGACGCCAGGAACGCCACCACAGAAGCCAAAGCACGCACAGGAAGGCATTAGGATGCCTCCACGGCAACCGATACCTTAAAGGAGCTACGAGCACGCTCCAGGGGGCGTCCACAGCGCCCACAGCGAATGGAGCCCGGCATCTCGGCCCGCTTGCAGGTTGAGCAAAACATCACGTGGCCGAGGTCGCGAAGCATCTCCCCAACCGCATTCCCCAGGATGCTTTCTGGAGACTTGGACGACTTCCTAGCCCTATCCTCATACATTTTCCATCCCCCTTAGAATCGACGGGCAGGTTTTCCGGTAATGACCAAGACCTCCACATTCTGGGCAAGCCTTTTGCGTCTTGGGGTGATTGTACCTCTTCCTCCACCTGTCCTTGTTTCTCCGATAATAGGCAGCGGTACTGCACTTATCTGAACACCATTTGGAACTGCGATAGTGCTTCTTGTGACAGATCTGGCATCGACTCTCCTTGAGATGGCCACCTTGTCTAGATGCGTCCTTGGCTCTCTTCCTGTTTTTGCGCTGTCGCTCCATATACTTTGACCACGCCACCGGATCGTTCCTTATTCGCTGATACCGACGTCTGTGGAACATCTTCACTCGCTCCGGATGCCTCCACTCGTAGGTTTGGTTCCAGTGACGACGCCTTGAGCGCTCGAAGAGGAAGAATCTTTCCTCCATGCGGCTATAGAAGCCATCTTCTATAAAGGCGAATTCCCGCAGAACTTCCGCGTGAAGAAGTTCGGGGTCCCAACTCATCGCAGTTCTCCGGTATGCATCGTTGCTCCCTTTCTGAATGACCGATTGCATAAGATCTTAACACAACCCACCCTCTTAGGTCCCATCCCATCATTACGTGAGGGATGTCCTTGTGTGAGGTAGGTCACTTGGGGTCGGGTGGCGCTGCTGTCTGACGCACTCCTGGGACTATCCGAGTGTGCAGATTCTGACGTCTACCCTTGTTGGACCTGCCAGGGCTACGCCATCACGTAGACCGAATCCCGGTAATGCCAGACGGGGTGGGACTGCGGAGCTATCCGCAGAATCTGGTGTCACCTTTCCAACCGGGACTTGCAGGTTCGCGGCCGAGCTAGCCGTGTCTCGTATTTCGGTTCCAACCGTTCGCCTTCCCCCCAACCGACGACTCTTGCGAGCAACAGCGCCCGAGATGGCGCCAAAAATACGGTTGACAGTGCAACCGCTATGTGCGATGTTTTTGACCATCTTCTGGGGGGTCAGAAGATAACGCTAACGCCAGGCTGCCGAAAAAGCAAGCCTGGCGTTGGTGTATTTAGGGTGTGACATCGCGGACTTGCGCAAATGGAGGCCACTGCAAGTGGTACTTGCCAGTCAACGTATTGGGAACCTCATTCTTGTCACTGTTCACGATCTTTCCTATCTCCTCATGAATAGCATCGTGAACGGTCTCCCTTATAATCGCCTTGCCATATAGAGCAATTACTACCTGTATTACAGCAAGTGCTCCAAACATCGCTGCAATTACCAACGTCCACCTTCTGACCAGCCTCCTGGCAAAGCACGCATCTTTGTGACGCTTATTCCCGGTCCTCACCATTTCTTCAACGTAGAGTTGTGTTGCAGGAACATGGGATTTCTCGGCCAATATGCCTGGGGTTATCCCATCGTCTGTTATGGCGTCGTTTTCATCCGTATCCGTGAGGTCGTGTCGCATGTCGATCTCCCATTACGTAGCTCCTTCAGGATGATCGGTCTGTAGGGTAATAACAGGATGCCATGCTCCAGCTGTCGGAGGAGCGGCTCCAGCGGTAAAGGTGAATTTTACGTACCTTGCCGAACTGATGGCTATGTCGTAATAGCAAGAAGCCGATCCTGTATCAGCTGTAACCTGAACTGGAATAATGATGGAAGCTCCCTTGCATACGAATTCCGATTGATGCCAGGTTACTCCCTTATCTATGCTCTTATAGCCCTTAAGCCCACTGGCAGCGCTAGGCTGATCGAGTCCAGCAAAGTCAAATCTGAGACGTGTTATCCCAAGGGTTGCTAATTCAAGTCCCTTGAACGTCAAAGAAGAATCAAAAAGAACGACGGTCTCATTCGCTCCAGGAACCGTCGGATATCCAAGTCCTATCGATTGAGCCAACATCATGTGTCACCTCTTCCAGATTCGTTCTGCTTGTTCCTCTCTATATCGCTCTTTTTCGCGTAGAAAGTCGACCATTGGAACCACAGGATTCCCCAGCCTTCCACCTGCTAGCTCGGGACCAACAAGAAGCGGAAGTCCCATTCGCAGCTGCTCTGCGCTTGGCAGGTAGTAGGCCGCCCGGCTCCGCAGAGGCTGTGCCAGCTCATTCGCGGTCGACGTAGCTCCAAGAAGCGTCAGGACCAACCCATGCTGTCCAGGGTAGGTCATCCCAGCACCGCCCATGATGAGCCCAGGGGCGAGTTTCATAGGGCCCGGCCAGCGTGACTCCTCGTAAGCATGTTTCGCAGATGTGATCTTCTCCTGTGCTCGCTTGGCGACGCCAATAGGGATCTCTGCCTGCCTAGTGGCTCGTTCTTTTGTTCCTCTGAGCTGCTGCTGCTGATTCAACTCCTCTCGAGCTATCTCTTCATCTGCTATACGCTTGGCACGTTGAGCATCATAATCAGACGATCTTCGGGCGGAAGACATTTCCTCCAACTCCGGATCGAACCCAGCTTGTCTTACCTCTTCATACTGGGGTCGACTGACCCCCATTTCTCCACTTGGGTCGGTTGAGGAAACGAGAAACTTCCGACCGCGCAATTCTTCGCCTGGCGTCACATCTGGCGTTGGAGCCTCGATGTCAGGGTCATCAAACCGATCCCTCACTCCACCTGTGCCAAGCTTTTCGCTCTCTTCGCGGTAAACCATCTGGTTGAGCCGCTCCCTTTGCGTAGCCGACGTTCTGTATTTTTGGTAAATGTCGCCTAGGGTTTGAGTTGGATCGACTTCAATCAGGTAATCCCGAATGGAACGAACTATTTTTTGGTATGGATAGCGTTTCTCTGGGGTTCCTGAATTTGCCAGGGTTCCAAGCTCCTGGATGGCTCTTCGGAAGTCTCTGATCGTTGCAGTGTTCTCAGCTTGACTCTGTCCCGATGCAATTGGATTGCCTCGAGCATCGAGAATGACGTTTTGTTCTGCCTTCGTCTTGGGACCTCCAAGATAACGCCGTAACATGCTCTCAACGTTTGCCTGCTGCTCACCAAGGGGCAATCTGATCTCACCTGGGGTATTCTCAGTATCCTGTCGTGCGGATTCTGCAACGATATTGCGGATTCGTTGAAAGAGGGGCTCCGTATCGAACTTCATCGGACGTCCGTTTTCGTCGACCAGGAACTTCTCCAAAGTAGCCATGTCCCTCTCGAATGCCTTCTTGGCAGTCATACGTTGCTCGCCAAGCTTCGACCTCATTCTGGGCTCAACAGTAGATGCCGCTTCCGCCATACGGACCTTTGCTGCGTTGGAAGCCTCTTCAACTCCAGCCTGAATGTCTGCTTTGCGCAGAGAGAGTGCACGACCTGACTCAAACTTCGCCTGTTCCATCGCATCGGCTACGGACGTTTTGGCCAGATCCCGAGCCTCATCGACAGCAGGCTGTGCCTCCTGCCATGCTTGCGAAACCCCCTTACGTCCAGTGTCCAAACGCTGGAATTCTTCCGGCTCGTAGGTTCCCGCCTTTCGTTCAGCCGCATATCTGGCCGCGATTCTTCCACCCTGCGAAGCTGGATTCGATGCTGATGCGGCAGCAGCTGGAACAACAGAAGCAAGAGATCCTAAAGCGGCTGCTGGAAGGATTTCTCTCCGAAGGCTGAGAGGAGCATAGGACTCTGGGAGAGAGATATCACGGCCCGTGGTCGCACGATATAGATCGGCTGATGCTCCAGGCATCCGTCGGATGGCGGCTTCTCCAGCAGCCATGAGAGCCGGAGTGGATGCACCTGAAATCATCGTCGATACGCCTGGACCAGCACGAGAAGTCGCAGCTCTCAAAGCGTTGGAAAGCTGAACCACTGGCTTAACCAATGGTTCAGCTACTCCCTTAACGGTAGCTCCAAGACGTCCAGCGGCGCCAAGTGGAGCTGCACTCCATCCGGCAACACGTGATGCCAGTGGTGATGGAGATTGCTCGACCACCGATTCGAAATACCCAGGTGTGGGAAGAACGCTGCGAATACGTTCTCTTTGGCTAGGAACGAGGGTTTGTGCCAAGTCGCCGGCCGCTTCGAAGGCTGGAGCGACTCCCGGAACAGCCTGGATGGCGGCTGCAGCGGTCCCAGCCCCCTGGCGAAGCAGGACGTCCCCCGCGCGAGCGCTGGCCCCGCCAATCGTCCTGGCGGTCTCTGCCAGGCCCGACGGTCCAAGATCTTGGGTAACCGTTTCCCCAAGCGACTCCTTGGCCATCTGCCATTTGCTCTTCGGTGGGGTCGTTCCCGCAGCGATGTCGGAGCTAAGTTTTCCACTCCTTCGCTTATCCAATTCCTCCAATGCCTTCTCTATCAGCGGGTAACCCTCATCATTTGGATCAACGTTGTCTGCGAGAAATCGCAACTTTTGGGGTGGAAGCCTCAGAAGATCTTCTACTGTTGCCATTACCTACCCTCCATCGCCTTGAGAGCCTCATCCAAGGTCATTTTCCCAGTGGGTTTCTCCTTAGTTTCGACGTTGTACTCCTCTGGAGATGTCGCACGCTTCCCCCAAAACTTGAAGTAATCCTTTCTTTTCAGACCAGCACCAGTTCGGAGCGAGTTGATCATGTCTGCCGCTTTGGCCTGCTCTGCTGTGGTTCCATGACGGAACGACTCTGCCATAGCGTCCGAATCCTTCTCTGCATAGGTAAGCAGAGCAGATCTTGATTCGTGAATTGCCTTCTGCAAAGACCGTCTCTGTCCTGGAGTCATTCTCGAATCGAGGTCTTTTGCGAGTTTTCGTTTTTCCTCTTCACTCAAATCTGTGTTGGAAATGTAACTTCCAATGGGACCAAGCTTGAAATACAGGCCAATACTGTCGAGTGTATTGATGGCATTTCCTGTCATATGGCGCCACTCAACAGTTTCATTCTTCGCAGGTACACCACCACGAATGTAACCAAAGAAATTCATCATCGACTCGACATGGGCGGTCCCTGAATCTGGTCCCTCCAGAGTAATGTTTCGTTCCGCCAACGCTAGACGATTGGTTCCTACTCCAATGAGCTTGGCCCAATTGAGTGTTCTCGTCTCGAGCGCCAAGATTGACCTAACCTGCTGCGCGGTAGGATTCGCAAGCTTTTGTGGAAGCCGCGCGTATGCCTCATCAAGCTCTCCGGCCGGCAAGGGTCCACCACCTGCAGCCAACATTGCGTTGATGCGCTTTTTTCCTCGCATTTCCGCAATCTTCTCCCGTGATGCCCTATCAGCCTGTCGTTCTATTGCGTTGATGCCAGCAATATCCATCGCTCCCTGCTGGCGCATGATTGACCTCTGGTCTTCAGGAGGCAGATCGGCGAGCAAAATGGCTTTCTTACGGGCCAGATAGATCGCTCCATCTTGGGTCATTCCAGGACTCCCCATCGCCTCCTCGATAGACTGTATTTGGCTCCGAACCTCGTCTAGGTGGGCCTGGCGAGCGGTCTCCATGTCGACCACCATAGGCTCTCCCCCCGGCATTGGTATGACCCATCGTCCTCTCTTCTTGACAGGGGCGGCTGGAGCCGCGGGACGAGGAGCTGATGCCAGCATGGCCGCATCGATGCTTCCAGGCATAGCAGCTGGCGTTATATCCTGGGGACGAAGCTGTGGTGTCGGTTGGCTCGGTTGAACCGCCGGTGGGCCCTGTGGAAGAGAAGGAATCGGTGGGGCAGCAGATGGCGGTGGGCTGGGAAAGACGGACTCGTAGTCGAGACGTGATCCTTCTTGTGCGCCTGGAGGGAGTGTTCCCGGAGGCACCATCCTGATCTCTGTTGTGCCGTCGGGATTCTCAACAACGATTTGTGATTCTTCATCTCCTCCAGGTTCGTCAACAAAGACCTTACGAGCAGATAGAATAGCTTCCTGACCCACTCCAGGAGATGGAACAGGCGATGCCACCGGACCGAGCTGTGGGGGCTCTTCCTGATACTGCTCGAATCGTGGCTGCGAAATGAACGGCTGTCCTGATTCGTCGTACAGCAGGATCGATCCGGGGGCTTTGCCCTGCCCGATAGATCGCATAAGGGGATCGATGGTAGCCCTGTTTTCCTTTGTCCTCCGGAAAAGTTCGTCTGCTTCCTGTTTCTTTTCTGCAAGGTCCTGTTTTCTTCGTCCATACGCCTCACGTTCTTTCAGTGCCGCCGCATCTCTCTCCTCCTGCGCCTGCAGTCTATCCTGTTGCAACTTCAGTGCTGCGGCAGCTCTAGCCTCCTGCGCTTGTCGTCGGCGATTCTCGATAAACGCATCGATTGTGTCTCCAACAGACCTGATCTGCGGAACCATGCTCGGCGGCATGATGGCCACATTGCCAAAGTCCGGAACTCCTAGGGAACGAGGGTTAAACATAGTACCCCGTATTCTTCCCCGTATTTTCTTCCTGCTTTTTCTGTTCGGTCTGCGTGTTACTGCCTGTGTTTTGCTGTCCTCCCTGATAACTCGTTCCTAGCTTTGAGATTGTAGCCAACGACTGCAGTAGCTCCACGCCTTGCTGGTATGCCTGTGCAGCTGTCAACTGACCCTGTTGCACCCTCAGTTGCAATTCCATCATTTGCGTAATGAAATTCTGCTGCTCGATAGCGCTCAGGCCCTGATACACAGCATTCGCCTGCTGATTCCCAAGTAGTATCGAAGCCGTGAGGCCACCCGTAAGACGGTTCTCCTCCAAATTCTGCGCGCTTCCCGACGCAACCTGGCCCGCAGTGATCTTTGCAAGATTCGTTGCATCGACTCCGGAGGCTGCTGCCAACTTCGCCAGGTTTCCCGCATCAGCGGAACTAGCAAGCCCCATCCCCGTGGTAGCAAAGTCCTGCATCCCCTTGCGGGCCTCATCCGCGAATAACAGGTCTATATTCGCCGTTGCTCTCGCAGATGCACCGCTGTCCGCCCATCCCCCAGACGATGCCTTCCTGTCTAGAGTCGTCTGTGCCTGCTGTGCCTTTCGGCCATAGTAATCGTCGAGATAATTAGGATTGCTAAATATCCCATTGTACGCCTGCCACATTTGCTGGCTAGCCAGTGGTTGATTGGCCGTCTGTTCCCACCAGTTCTGCGCATTGCTTTTCCCGGTGTAGAAGTCCTTTGTGGAATCGTAGTACTTCTCCCCGAATCCGGGATCGGTGAGCAGTCCGGTGGGGGGAGGAGTTTGAGTTGTCGTGGTTGTTGGTCCCGAAGTTCCACCGCCACCCTTCGGTGGGTTCTGGGTCTCGTACCACTGCTTGTATTGCTGCACAGACGCTTGCGCCTCTGCAAGCGTGGTGAACACCTTTCCACCACCGCCGAATGTGCCAGCGTAAAAAGCTGTCGGTGTTCCAGAGGCGTCGTGTGCTATCGGTATTATCCCAGCATTAGCGGGACCAAGTCCGTAATCCGTGGTGTAGTCGTACTGTCTGGAGTTTTGCTGTACGGCTCCACTGTTGTTTACATATCCGGATCCTGCTTCATTGGGACTACCTGCTCTAGGAGGAGGCTGAGATGATGGGGCTGGTCCAACGTTGTAATATATCTGTCCTGTATTCGGATCGATATATCCGGATCCTGCTTGATTTTCTGTCGCTCCCTCTGGGTTACCCGCTCTTGTTGGAGCCTGAGAAGAGACGGTTGTTCCAAAATGGTAGTAACCGCTTTCCGGATCGACGTAGTAAGCCCTCGTGCCTCCAAAGTCATAGCCGGGCCCTGCGCTTCTCGATGCCTTATCGACAGCCGAGGCCGATGCGGAAGCTGCCTGCTGCTGCCCTGCACTCCAAGCCTGCCAGTCCAGATATTGAGCTTCGCTCTCAAACGGACGTCCAGTTCTTGGGTCTGATTTGGATTGCCATTCGTTGGCCATGTTAGACCCCCGTGTTTCCCCAAACTCCCTTTCCCGTAGATGCAGCTCCACCTCTGCCATAAAGCAGCGAATACTGCTCTTGTGCTGGTCCGTAGTAGGCCAGTGCTTTGTTCAGCCCGGCTAGATAGGACGCCATGTTGGACGAATTCGAGGTGTGCATACTGGCCAGCAGTTGGTCAATATTGCTCTTCTGCTGCTGTGTAGCGTTGTCGCGCTGATAGTTGGAATATGCTCCAATTCCAGCTCCCCCGAGCCCTCCAATGATTGCTCCTGGCCATCCTCCAACCGCTCCACCAGCGAGTGCACCGGATGCCATGCCCGAAAATGTCGAGCCGCTAAATACGTCATCGAGGCCAAATGATGCCATCGTTATCCCTCCAGGTTCTCGAACTCCTCAGTAGCTCGGATGAGCTGAAACTCATCACTGCCAGTGTACTCCACTTTCCACTGCCGAATTCGGAAGGTCCCCAAACTTCGGATCGTGATAGTCGGATTGGGATCGTCTCCTAGCGGGATATCCCTGGCTACAAACCAACTACCTTCATCGTTCCGATAACTGAATCGGACGTGACCGCTTGTCGCTGTAATCGCACCGGCTCGCTTCATGACAAAGCGAACAGTCCTCGACAGCTTGAGGGACTGTTTACCGTAGTTACTGAAGCCGCTCACAATGACAATCCGGATGGGATCACCCAAATCCGTGGACACCTGATCGTCAAGCTTGGCAATGCTTCCATCCGACATGCCAATCAAGAAAAGGTTGTATTCTGGCCAGTGGTATGCCGATGTGATCGCAATGTCCTTCTCACCTCGTAGCCAAGATCGCCACTCCGCCCAACATCCTTGGTTCGCGTCCCATATGATGCCGTATCCATCGGACGGAAACATCCATGCTAGGCAGTCGAATCGTCCAAAACGAATTCTGAATCCCCAGCATTCGTCGAACCCCTGCATCCCCTGCAGGATATAGGCAATGCTCTTCGATATGTCGTTGTAGCTTCGCCCATCGGTAATGATGATTCTTCGATAGCGATCTGGGACTCCAAAAGCATCGTCGATAGGAACCACTCCCGAATTTGCCAAGGTCCCTATGTTCAATGTCCTTGATGGAGCAAAATCCAGTAGGTTGTTGGGGTCATTCGCATCGACAGCAAGGTTCGATGGAATGAATACCTGCAGGGTCATGCTACCGAACGCGAAGACCTCATTCGTGTTGTCGTACAGGGACGTCAATGGATCTGGTTTTGCCGAAGCTTGTATGTAAGAGGCTCCGCCGGTAACCATATCCCAGTTCTCGTACTGCTCGAGAGGTGCGCTCCACCAGATCTGAGCTGTCCCGTTCGCCACCTTTGCAACAAGCCTTTGTGCAATTCCAGATATATGCGTCGCCTCAGGAGGAGGTCCCCCAGTTCCAGTGTTCTGTAAACGTTCCGAAAGTCCAGTACCGCTCCATTTCTGGATTGCGCCACCTCCTGCGATGGCCAGCATGTTCCTTCCTTGAACAAACGACGGTCGCACTCCCCCATCAAGCCTGGTGGTCGCATCCGTGCTTGAAAGTTCTAAGATCTCCCCGCTTGGCGATATGGCATGCAGCAACCTGTCCTCGGTCACGTAGACAAGTGTGCTGCCGAATGGACTCATACCTATAACGGGAGATCCGGATGCTGCTGCAGCAGGGAAAGAAGACCAAAGCGAAATGCCAGGACGCCTTCTGACCGCTCCAACGCTGTCCGTGATTGCATTGATGACCAACGGCATCGCCCCCCCTAGCTGCGCGGAGCTTTTATCCTCGCTGCCAGAGAAGACGATTTGCCCTGTAGCTATCTCTGTCATGCTACCACGTGTTCCAGTTGTTGGTTGCCCAGGCCCCCATTTGGCAAAGAACGCCGTCTGTCGATACTACGAACTCAGCCGTATAGTATGCCGCTCCTGCCAGTGTTGCAGGCAACGTGAAACTGGCAATTCCAGCGTCCATGGTAAGACCACCGGATGCAGTGGTTCCAACAGCCATTTGAACGATCATGCGGTACTTCGTATACGGAGTCAGAGTTGGTGCCGGTGTCGCAAGGTCAACTCTTACTGTTAGAGCATCCCCATCATATGTTGCCTTGAAAACGTTTAGCTCTCTTCCTGGATCAAAGGTGAATATCGGGCTGACCGTTGCGATTGAAGAGAACGACTGCGACCTGGCGTCTACATCGCTCCACGAATTTCTTATGTTGATGTAGGGAGTGGAAACGTAATTGTCAACGTCAGCGGTAACGGAGCCATAGCATCGTGAGAACATGATGACTGATGCGTCCCCGTATGGACGGAAGCCAACTCCACAGCTGTAGGCATAACATTCGCTTGCTACCGATTTCCCGGTGACCGATTGAAAGAAGAACCCATGGGCACATGAGGTGGCCAAACATCCTCTGGTTTCGGCCCCATCGTATAGATCGAACCCTCGGCAGTAGAGAGTGCTGGTATCTGTTGCAAGTACAGTGCACTCATCTGCAGTACAAAATTGACCCAGGACAATTCCGATTCCTTGGACAGCAGCGCTTCCCTTAACATTCACGACACACCGCCTGATTTCACAGCGTGTGAGTCCGGAATACGCGAGTACGATCCCCTTTCCTCCGGTAGCGGTGACTCCTTCAATCAACCCAAAGTTTCCAGTTGTTACCTTGATTGCAATGTTTCCCAGCCCACTGGTGTTCTCCAGCTCAATGGCGAAGTTCCGCAGCTCAAACGGAACATCATCGTCGGCCCCAGGAACTGCAATCGTAAGACCGTCAAATGCTTCTGAGGTCGCCAGAATGATAGACTCCTTGGCAGAGTCACCATACATGCGCAAGGGCCCACTTGCCGTAAGCCCCGCCGTAATCTTGTAGCTATATGGACCAAGGTAGAGCGGCAGTCCCGTGGCCAGAGCCCTACTGATAGCCGCCTGCAAATGTACAGTGTCATCAGCGACACCGTCACCTGTTGCTCCGAAATCTTGCGGTGTGATTTTGTCGTGCAGAACGTCGTGTACGTTCCTGGGGACGATGCTTTCGCTGTCCGAAGACTCCTTGTACTGCGCATCAGGTCCGATGCTCGAGGTGATCTTTCCGAACATGCCCGCCAGATCTCCTCCGGTCCAAGTCGTAATTGATGACATGTCCACCTGTTTTGCGTCTACGCTAGTGGCGTTCAATGACAGACGCTTGAGCACCCCATCGGCATCGAGGATTTTCACCTCGGCTTGCTCCTTCAGATAGACCTCGGCCCGTCCAGCCGCGTCCAGAGTAACAGGTTGGGTTAGAACCGTTAGCTCGTCTTTGTCCGCATAAATCGTCACCTCTTCCGAGGTGCTTCCTACTACG
>Ga0113563_10000023_pt1 | contig 46178 bp, 29 predicted proteins | sample Mud3Dept3metaG_FD_80117 | JGI IMG/M metagenome (GOLD analysis project Ga0113563, IMG submission 80117) | Freshwater wetland microbial communities from Ohio, USA, analyzing the effect of biotic and abiotic controls - Mud 3 Core 4 Depth 3... | ecosystem: Environmental > Aquatic > Freshwater >... | reverse complement strand
CGAGAAGAGCCTGTATGAAAACGCCAAGGCTTTGATCGACGCCGTAGTGCGCGCCAAACCGCCCAGCAGCAAAGGCAAATACGTCAGGAGCATCTCCATCTCCTCGACCATGAGTCCCGGAATCTGGATCGACGAGGTTGCCTTGGAGCCGCAGGCCTAAAAGCAGAGGGCAGAAGGCAGTCGCTGGAGGGAATGAAAAGGAAATTGCAGATTCTTAGGTTAACAACTGCCGACTGCATTCCGACCGCTTTTGGAAAGGTTTCGTGAAGGTTATGAACAGAACAGAAAAAGAAAACGCAGTGGAATCGCTCAGTGCCCAGTTCCGCTCGGCCAACCATTTGTTCCTTATCGATTACCGCGGGCTCAAAGTAGTGGACGCTACGGAATTGCGTAGAAAGATCCGGGACTTTGACGGCCGCTATCTGGTGGTCAAGAACACATTGGCGCTGCGCGCGGCGAAGGAGTCCGGCCTGGAGCAGATCGGTTCCTATCTGGAAGGCCCGACCGCACTGGCATATCACCCGCGGGACGTGGTCGGCATGGCCAAGCTCCTGACCGAAATCTCCAAGACCTATCCGAACTTCCAGTTCAAGGCTGCTCTGATTGAAGGCAAGGTGGTTCCTCCGTCCGAGATTCAGACCATCGCCTCGCTGCCTTCTCGCGAGGTGCTGCTGAGCAAGTTGGTGTTCCTGCTCAAGGCGCCGCTGCAAAGGCTCGCGGGCGCTCTGAAGGCGTCGGCAAGGGATCTGGCCCTGGTATTGACGCAGGTGAAGAAGTAGGGGCCACGAAGATCTATTGGCTATTCATTTTTACCAATCCACAGGGGAGTTGAAAAAAGATGTCAATCACGAAGAACGATGTTTTGGAATGGATCGATCAGGCTACGATGCTGGAGATCTCGGACCTGGTGAGGAGTATCGAGGAAAAATACGGCATTTCCGCCGCTGCGGCGATGCCGGTGGCGGTGGTCGGCGGCCAGGCCGCGGGCGGCGATGCAAAGCCTGCCGCTGAGGAGAAGACCGAGTTCTCCGTGGTCCTCGCCGCGGTTGGCGACAAGAAGATCAACGTAATCAAGGCTGTGCGCGAAGTCACCAGCCTGGGTTTGAAGGAAGCCAAAGACCTGGTGGAAGGCGCGCCGAAACCGGTTAAGGAAGGCGTGTCCAAGGAAGAAGCCGAATCGATCAAGAAGAAGTTCGAGGAAGCCGGAGCCACCGTCGAGATCAAGTAGTACCCGGCGTATTTCCGCCCTTACTGAAGTGCCGGATCCTACATGCTGGGCGCCGTGCGATGTCAGCGGGTCGCGATTTTCATTCTGCAGGAAGCATCGCCGCCGGCGCCCCTCCCAGCTTCCGGGATCCAGCGTTTCGGTGCGAGGTCACTGTGCCGCGGAACAACACAATCAGAAGGCAGGATGCAGACTTCAGACCCCCTGCCTTGCCGTCAAGAACTGCAGCCGGAAGAGGCGACCCAGCGGCTGTGCCGGATTTTCCCTGCCTTCCCGCCGATGCTTCCAGCGGGACTCCCAGATGAAGACGGATCAATAAGCCTCTCGAGGGAAACGAATCGATGACCAATATAACGACCTCCAACGTCTACCGGGATCGAATGGATTTTGCCAAGATCCACACCAGCATCCCGATTCCGAACCTCATTGAAGTGCAGAGGAAGTCCTACCATCGGTTTTTGCAGATGGATGTGCTTCCCGCGGAACGGGAGGACGTAGGACTCCAGGCTGTTTTCAACTCGGTCTTCCCGATCAACGACTTCCGGGGTACCTCCTCGCTGGAGTTTGTGGAGTACTCGATCGGGAACTGGCAGTGCAAATGCGGAAACCTCAAGGGGCTCGATTACCTCCGGGCCAATTGCGTCGAGTGCGGCAAGAGCATCATCAACAGCCCGTACAATCCCGAAGGCGGACTCTGCAAGCACTGCGGCGCCCGCAACGAAATCGAGAATGCCCGCTGTGAATTCTGCGGCGGCGCCGTGGAGCTCAATGTCAAGTACACGGTCGAGGAATGCCAGGAACGCGGAATGACGTTCGCGGTGCCTTTGAAGGTGACCGTGCGTCTCGTGGTGTGGGACAAGGACTCCGACACCGAGGGGCGCAGCATCCGCGACATCAAAGAGCAGGAAGTCTACTTCGGCGACATCCCGCTCATGACGGAAAACGGGACCTTCATCATCAACGGCACCGAGCGGGTGATCGTGAGCCAGTTGCATCGTTCTCCGGGTGTCTTTTTTGAATCCAATCAAAGCCGGAGCTTCATCCTGGCGAAAATCATTCCTTACCGCGGCTCCTGGGTTGAATTCGAATACGATCAGAAAAACATTCTGTACGTGCGCATCGACCGCAAGAGGAAGTTTCTCGCAACCACCTTCGTTCGCGCTCTCGGCCTCGACAGCGATGCCGAAATCCTGCGCACTTTCTACCAGCCGGTCACGGTCCGCTGGGAGGACAAGACCTTGCACCGGACCCTCGCGCGCGACCTGATCGGGTCCAAGGCAACGGAAGAGATTCGTGACCACTCGGGGAAGACAGTCGTCGTCTCCCGTGGCAAGAAGATCACCGGCAACCTGTACGGCCAGTTGGTAAAGGCCGGCGTCCGCGAGATCGAAATGGATGTAAGCGGACTTGAAGGCGCGCTGTCGCTCTCGGAGGTGATCAATACCGAGACGGGCGAGATCCTCCTGGAACCTAACTCCGAGGTGACGTCTCAGACAATCAACAACCTCGGCGAGGCCGGGGTCTCGTCAGTCGAGGTTTTCTTCCCGGAAAGGGAGGATGTGGGCGCCACGATGTACCAGACGCTCAAAAAGGACCACATCCGGTCACAGCCGGACGCGCTGATAGAGATTTACCGCAAGCAGCGCCCCGGCGACCCTCCGACGATCGAAACGGCTACGGCATTGTTTGAAGGGATGTTTTACGATCCCCGCAAATATGATTTTTCCAAAGTAGGCCGGCTGAAATTCAACATCAAGCTCGGACTGAACACCCCCCTGGAGCAGCGCACGCTCACTGCCGACGATTTCTATGCCGTCATTCGCTACGCTCTCAAGCTTCCCAAGAACGTCGGCAGTGTGGACGATATCGACCACCTGGGAAACAGGCGCGTCCGCGCCGTCGGCGAACTGCTGGAAAACCAGTTTCGCATCGGGCTGGTGCGCATGGAAAGGGCCATCAAGGAGAAGATGTCCGTGCACCAGGAGATGACGACGGCGATGCCGCACGACCTGATCAACGCAAAGCCGGTGATGGCGTCGATCCGGGAGTTCTTCGGCAGCAGCCAGCTCTCCCAGTTCATGGATCAGACCAATCCGCTGTCGGAGATCACTCACAAACGGCGCCTTTCCGCCCTCGGGCCGGGCGGGTTGAGCCGGGAGCGGGCTGGATTCGAAGTGCGCGACGTACACCCGACCCATTATGGGCGCATTTGTCCGATTGAAACTCCGGAAGGCCCCAACATCGGACTGATTTCCTCGCTCAGCTGCTATGCCCGGATCAACGACTACGGATTCATCGAGTCGCCCTACCGGCGGGTGCGGGACGGAAGAGTGCTTGACTTCGTCCAGATCGTATTCCCCGGCGACGCCCATTTCAAGGTGGGGGAACAGGTGGAAAGGGACCTGGTGGAAAAGGAGAATCGCCGGACCGACGCGGCGGGCCGGCGGCCCGCACAATTCGAGCCGTTCTCTTTTTATCAGACAGCCTGGGAGGCAGAGGAATACACCATTGCGCAGGCGAATGTGGAGCTGGATGAGTCGAGCCAGATCTCGGCAGAGCGCGTGAACGCCAGGATTGCGGGCAACTTCGCCCTGGTGCCGCGCGAGCAGGTCCAGTTCATCGACGTCTCTCCGAAGCAGCTGGTGAGCGTGGCCGCGAGCCTGATACCGTTCCTGGAGCACGACGATGCCAACCGTGCATTGATGGGGTCCAACATGCAGCGGCAGGCGGTCCCCCTGCTGCGCGCGGAGGCTCCCTACATCGGCACCGGCATGGAATTCATCACGGCGAAGGATTCGGGTGCGGTGGTGATCTGCAAGCGCACCGGAACCATCGACAGTGTCGATTCCACCCGCATCATCGTGCGTGTCGAGGGCGAAAGCGAAAACGGCAGGCGCGCGCGGGATGCCGGCGTGGACATTTACAGCCTGACCAAGTTCAAACGCTCCAACCAGAACACGTGCATCAACCAGGTGCCGCTCATCAAGCGGGGAGACGGGGTTCTCCGGGGGCAGGTGCTGGCGGACGGCCCCTGCACCGACAAGGGGGAACTGGCGCTGGGCCGTAACGTGCTCGTCGCTTTCATGCCGTGGCGCGGATACAACTTCGAAGACGCGATCCTCGTCAGCGAGAAACTGGTGAAGGAAGACAATTACACCTCGATTCACATCGAGGAACTCGAGATCGAAGCGCGCGACACCAAGCTCGGGCCCGAAGAAATCACGCGCGACATCCCCAACGTCAGCGACGCTTCGCTGCGCGACCTCGACGATAGCGGCATCATCCGCATCGGCGCCAAGGTCCGGCCGGGCGACGTGCTCGTCGGCAAGGTGACTCCCAAAGGGGAAACCCAGCTCTCCCCCGAGGAAAAGCTGCTGCGCGCCATTTTCGGAGAAAAGGCCGGCGAAGTGCGCGATGCGTCTCTGGTCACGCCTCCGGGCATCGAAGGCACGGTTGTCGATGTCAAGATCTTCTCCCGCAAAGGCGTCCCGAAGGACGAGCGCGCGAAATCGATTGAAGCCGAACAGGTCGAAAAGATGGAGAAGGACCTGAACGACGAGATCCGCATCATCAAAGAGGAGCGGACGAAGCAGCTGATCGACATCCTGGCCGGAGAGTCAGCGGTGGAAGATGTCACCAGCCGCTCCGGAGAGGTGGTCGTCAAGGCAAAAACCAAGCTCACGCGCTCCATACTCCTCGACCTCAATTCGACTGAGCTGAACAAGGTCAAGAACGACTTCAAAGCCGAGAAGGAAGGGAAGGTCTACGAGAGCATCAAACGCCTCGAGGAGAAAAGCGACAAGCAGATTCAGATTCTCAAGACCCTGCACGAAGAGCAGCTCGCCAAACTGCGCCGTGGGGATGAACTGCCGCCCGGCGTCATCAAGATGGTAAAGGTGTATGTGGCCATGAAACGCAAGCTCTCGGTGGGCGACAAAATGGCCGGGCGTCACGGCAACAAGGGAGTGATCGCGCGCATCCTGCCGGAAGAGGACATGCCCTACCTGCCGGACGGTACGCCGGTCGAAATCGTTTTGAATCCCCTCGGCGTGCCTTCGCGCATGAACGTGGGCCAGATCCTCGAGACCCATCTGGGATGGGCCGCCAAGGCGCTTGGGCTCCACTTCTCCACTCCCGTATTCGACGGCGCCTCCGAAGCCGAGATCAAGGAAATGCTGCGCCGGGCAGGGCTGCCTGAAAGCGGCAAGATCGATCTTTTCGACGGCATGTTGGGAGAGAGATTCGATCAGAAGGTGACGGTCGGCTACATTTACATGCTCAAGCTCTCGCACCTGGTCGACGACAAGATCCACGCCCGAAGCATCGGCCCTTACTCTCTCATCACCCAGCAGCCTCTGGGTGGCAAGGCGCAGTTCGGCGGGCAGAGGTTCGGCGAGATGGAGGTCTGGGCTCTGGAAGCCTACGGAGCTGCCAACATCCTCCAGGAACTCCTGACTGCCAAGTCTGATGATATTCAGGGAAGGACCAAAATTTACGAAGCCATCGTGAAGGGGGAATCGCACTTCACCCCGGGAATTCCGGAGTCGTTCAACGTGCTGATCCGCGAGCTGCAGAGCCTCTGTCTGGATGTGGAGCTGATCCAGAGGCAAAAAGCCCGGCGTGCGGAAGCATTGAGCTGATGGCGACCCGGTTCCGGCGCACCTGCCGGGGCCCGGCAGGGGGAAACTGATAGCAAGAACGGGGAGTCGGGAGTCTGAGTCGGGAGTCGGGAGGGAACCAGCCCAAAGCATGCGGCTGGTTTCATTCTGACTTCTGACTCCAGACTCCTGACTCCTCACCGAGGGTTGATAAGATCCAAACCTCTATATTAGGGGGGAGCACCATTGAGAAGTTTCCGGGACGCAATCGAAAAGTCAGATCTGAGCAATGATTTCGACAGCATTCGCATCAGTCTGGCATCGCCTGAAAAGATCCGGGCCTGGTCCCACGGTGAGGTCACCAAGCCGGAGACCATTAACTACCGCACATTCAAGCCTGAAAAGGACGGCCTGTTCTGCGCCCGCATTTTCGGGCCAGTCACCGACTGGGAGTGCCTGTGCGGCAAATACAAGCGGATGAAATACCGGGGAGTGACCTGCGACAAGTGCGGGGTTGAAGTCACCCTTTCCAAAGTGCGGCGCGAGCGGCTCGGCCACATCGAGCTGGCTTCTCCCTGTTCGCACGTCTGGTTTTTCAAGGGGCTGCCGAGCCGCATCGGCCATCTCCTCGACATCAGCCTGCGGGACCTCGAAAGGGTACTCTATTTCGAAGCCTACGTGGTGATCGACCCGGGAGCAGCGCCGCTCAAGGCCAAAGAGCTGCTCGCCGAAGAGAAGTACCGGTCCATGATGCAGGACTTCGCCGGCAAATTCCGCGCCATGATGGGGGCCGAGGCGATCAAGGAACTGCTGAGGCAGGTGGACGTCGAGGAACTCGCCGACGAACTCCGCGCGGCGATGAAGACGGAGACATCTCAGCTCAAGCGCATCAAGTATGCGAAGCGGCTGAAGGTTGTCGATGCCTTCCGCAAGTCGGGGAACAAGCCGGAGTGGATGATCCTGGACGTGATCCCCGTGATCCCGCCCGAACTGCGCCCCCTGGTTCCGCTCGACGGCGGCAGGTTCGCCACATCGGACCTGAACGACCTGTACCGGCGCGTGATCAACCGCAATAACCGGCTCAAAAAACTCATGGAGCTGCGCGCCCCCGAAGTCATCATCCGCAACGAAAAGCGGATGCTCCAGGAGGCGGTGGATGCCATGTTCGATAACGGCCGCCGCGGCCGGGTCCTGCGCGGCGCCAACAACCGCCCGCTCAAATCGCTCAGCGACACGCTCAAGGGCAAGTCCGGACGCTTCCGGCAGAACCTGCTCGGCAAGCGTGTGGACTACTCGGGCCGCTCCGTGATTGTGGTAGGCCCCGAGCTCAAGCTGCACCAGTGTGGCCTGCCCAAGAAGATGGCGCTCGAGCTGTTCAAACCGTTTATTTACAATCGCCTGGAAAAGGAAGGGCACGCGGCGACCATCAAAGGCGCCAAAGAGATGGTGGAGCGCCAGGAATCGGTTGTCTGGGATATCCTGGAAGAAGTGATCCAGGATCATCCGGTGCTCCTCAACCGCGCGCCGACGCTGCACAGGCTGGGCATCCAGGCGTTCGAACCGGTGCTGGTGGAGGGGAAGGCAATCAAAATCCCGCCCCTGGTCTGCACGGCGTTCAATGCAGACTTCGACGGCGACCAGATGGCGGTGCACATCCCGCTGTCGCCCGAAGCCCAGATCGAGGCCTCCGTGCTGATGCTGAGCACACAGAACATCCTCTCTCCCGCCAACGGACAGCCGATCGCGATCCCGAGCCAGGACATCGTCCTCGGCTGCTACTACCTCACCAAGGCCAAGCGGGGCACCAAGGGGGAAGGCCGCATTTTCGGCTCCTTCGACGAGGCCATGTTCGCCCTGGAGAACAGCATGGTGGAGCGGCTGACCCCGATCCGGTACAGGTTCAGCGGCCTGCTGATGGATCTTACTACCCAGTACGATGATCAGGCGGTCATGCGCGCCGACGTCCGCGATGTCAGAAACGAGTTCATCAACACCACGGTCGGACGGCTTATTTTCAATTCCATCCTGCCTCCGGGCATTCCGTTCATCAACGGGCTGATGAAGCGGAAAGCGCTGCAGCAGCTGGTGAACTACTGTTACCTGCACTTCGGCCTGGAAACAACCGTCAAGATGCTCGACGATCTGAAGGATCTCGGCTTCCTGCATGCCACGAAGGCCGGGATTTCCATCGGCATCGAGGATCTCATCGTCCCCGACAACAAGTCCGAGCTGGTCGATGCCGCCCGTGAGAGCGTCATCGAGGTTGAAAAGCAGTATCAGGACGGCGCCATAACCGATGGTGAGCGCTACAACAAGATCATCGACATCTGGTCGGACGTCACCGAACGGGTTTCCGATGAGATGTTCCGCAAGATGGCGCAGCAGGACCAGAGCGGGCACGAATTCAATCCGATCTACATCATGGCCGACTCCGGCGCCCGCGGCAGCAAACAGCAGATACGCCAGCTGGCCGGAATGCGCGGCCTGATGGCGAAGCCCTCCGGGGAAATCATCGAAACCCCGATCACCGCGAACTTCCGGGAAGGGCTGACGGTGCTGCAGTACTTCATCTCCACCCACGGCGCGCGCAAAGGTCTGGCCGACACCGCGCTGAAGACCGCCGACTCCGGCTACCTGACACGCCGCCTTGTGGATGTGGCGCAGGACGTCATCATTTCGCTGGAAGACTGCCAGACCCTCGACGGCATCTACGTCACGTCGATCATCGAAGGCGGCGAGATCATCGAGCCGCTCCGCGACCGCATCGTGGGACGCGTGGCCCTGGAAAACGTCAAGGATCCGCTGACCGGGGAACAGATCGTCGGCATCAACCAGGAGATCAGCGAGAGTCTCGCCGCTGAAATCCAGGCAGCCGGCATCGAACAGGTCAAGATCCGCTCCGTGCTGACCTGCAAGGCCAAGCGCGGCGTGTGCGTGCGCTGCTATGGGCGCAACCTGGCAACCGGCCAGAGGGTGGATATGGGCGAAGCCGTGGGGGTCATCGCCGCCCAGTCCATCGGTGAACCGGGCACGCAGCTGACGATGAGGACGTTCCACATCGGCGGCACGGCCAGCCGGACGCACGAGCAGTCGACCGAGGAGGCGAAGCACGATGGGATCGTCAAGTTCCTCAACATCCAACACGTCACCAATCGCGATCAGAACCTTGTGGTCATGAACCGGAACGGGACGCTGACCATCACCGACGAAGCCGGACGCGAGAAAGAACGCTACTCCATCGCCTACGGCGCCGTGCTCAAGGTCAAGGAAGGACAGCGGATCAAGCCCGGACAGGTGCTGGTGGAGTGGGATCCTTACTCCTTTGCCATCCTTACGGAATTCGGCGGTTCGGTTTCGTTCAAGGACATCCTGGACGGCGTCACGGTCAAAGAAGAGCGCGACGAAAACACCGGTCTCGTGCGCCAGGTCATCACCGAATCGCCCGACGAGAAGTACCAGCCCCAGATCCTGATCAAGAGCGATAAAGGCAAGGTGGTGAAGAGCTACCTGCTTCCCTCCAAGGCCCACCTCTGGGTCACAGACGGCGAGGAAGTCTACCCCGGCAGCGTGCTGTCGAAGATCCCGCGGGAAACCCGCAAGACCAAGGACATCACCGGCGGTCTGCCGCGCATCGTCGAACTCTTCGAGGCCCGCAAACCGAAGGAGACGGCGGTCATCACGGAGATCGACGGATTCATCAAGTACGGCGGCCTGCTGCGCGGCCAGCGCAAGATCGAAGTCCACAACGAGAGCGGCATCGTGAAGGAATACCTGCTGCCGCGCGGGGTTCATATCAACGTGCAGGAGGGTGAGTACGTAAGGGCAGGCGAGGCGCTCATGGACGGGCCGCGCAACCCGCACGATATCCTGCGCGTATTGGGTGAGAAGGAACTGCAGAGCTACCTCGTCAACGAAATCCAGGAGGTCTACCGGCTGCAGGGCGTGAACATCAACGACAAGCATATCGAAGTGATCGTCAGGCAGATGATGCGCTGGATCAAGGTCGAGGACGTCGGCGACACCGAGTTCCTGCTCGACGAGCAGGTCGACAAGTTCCGCTTCTACGAGGAGAATGAGCGGGTCGAAACCAACGGCGGCCAGCCCGCCAAAGGCCGGCCGCTGCTCCTCGGCATCACCAAGGCGTCACTCTCGACCGATAGCTTCATCTCGGCCGCGTCGTTCCAGGAAACCACGCGCGTGCTGACCGAAGCCGCGATCAGCGGCAAAGTCGATTACCTGCGCGGTCTCAAGGAAAACGTCATCATGGGGCGCCTGATCCCCGCCGGAACCGGCATGGAGTACTACCGCAACGTCCGCCTGACCGAGCAGATCGTTCCCGAGGAACCGGTCGAGCCCGAACCCGACCTCGAGGCAGACCTGCTTTCAGGCGGCATCGGCCTGGAAGCGCTCAAGGGAAAGAAGATCGATCTCGGCTGAAAAGGCGCCGGGAGTCAGGAGTCGGGAGCCGGCAGGAAGGCGCCGTCGGCCGGAGCAGAAATCGGGGAAAGGCGGGGAGTTGTCCCCGCCTTTTCTCTTTCTGGCTGCAATCCGGGGTCGGGTCCGCTGGACAAATGATAAATCTACTGGGCGGTGCTCTTCGGATTGATATCCCAACTCCTATGTGGTGCGACAAATCTTCTCTCCTGAAAGAGCCGCACCCAATGGAAAAAGGCGAGGATGGGATCCTCGCCTTTTTTGCCTTTCGGTCTGGTTCGCCAGGCGGTCTCCGTGCGCCCGCGAAGTACCGAAAGTTCAAGTCGTCAACCCGGGTTACTTCTGAATGCCGATGCCGTCGCCAGGTGCCATGGCTGGGTTGCCAGGATCCACTGTGGCTGGGGCGATGAAACTCTGGTAGCGGACTACCTGGTCGGTGCCGATGGCATACTGGTACCGGGCATATCCCGCTGTTGGAATCGCGTTGTGGCTGAATCCGGCCGGCTGCGTGAAAACCGCCGGCAGATTAATGCCACCAGCATCCTCGTCATATGTATATCCGTTAAACCCGTTCGCAGACGTGAAGCGGCTATCCAGGAAGCCCTCAGTCACGAGTGTGGCCAGAAGCGCATAGGTTGCATTATTGGTGGATGCGAAAGCTACCTGGGCCGAGCCGAGCGTGCGGCAGCCCTGAATCCCTCCCGATTCATTGGCGGCCATGCGCGATGTCAGAAGGCTCGGCACAGCGATGGCTGCGATGATGGCGATGATCGCAACCACGATCAACAACTCGACAAGCGAAAATCCCTGTTCGTTCTTCATCTAATCCCTTCTCCTCTCCTGATGGATGTGAGTGCGTTCACCTGATCTATTAGCAATAGGCATGCCAGTAGAGGCCGTTCAGCGGAATGATCTAATATGTCTATAAAAACAAATGACATACAGTCTTTCGTGTCAGTATTTGCAGGAGTGAAAAACAGTGTCCGGCGATGAAATGTGATGCTTCCCATCATCGGCGGGATGCTGAAAATCATCACCATGCACTCTGTAGCGCCGGACACAAATTCCGCTCGGCCTTTCCATCTCTACTAACCGGCCGGCCATCCGAATGAGCGAAAATATTTGTGGAGGGTGTGATAATTCCAACCTGTGACCCATCGTGTGGCCGTGCGACCCCTTTTCTTTTTCGTAATTGTTTAGCCAGCCCGATGAAAACTGCCACGAATGCCACGAATAATCACGAAAGCCGCGTGGTATGCCTCGCATCAAGGGAGATGATCCCTCGTGAGAATTCGTGAAACTGGTGGCTTTATTTGCAGACCCTTAACGGTTCCGAGCCGGCTAAGCAGTTACTCTTTTTCAGCAGCTTGAGACGTTGCCCCGGAAGGCCGAGGGATCAATCCCCAGGGTTTGGATGCGGTGGCGCAGCGATGGTTTGGTCAGCTGGAGGTAAACTGCGGCGAGGGTCTGATTCCCCTCGGTGCGCCGCAGGACCTGGCAGATGATATCCCGCTCCAGGCTTTGCAGAAACTCGTCAAGGTGGAAAGATCCTTCGGGAAGCGTGAACGGATCCCTCATGGTGGTGGGAGGAAGTTTCCGGACGGCATCGGGGAGGCGGTCTACCTGGACGGCTTCGGTGGTTTCCAGGGCGACGGCGCGTTCGATGGTGTTTTCCAGTTCCCGCACGTTCCCCGGCCAGTGATAGCCCTGCAGGCAGCGCAGTGCTTCGGGAGATATGCTGAAAACGCGTTTCCCGCACTTTTCGGCGTACTGGGTCAGGAAGTGGAACGCCAGCAGATCGATGTCTTCCTTCCGGTCCCGCAGCGGCGGAAGCTCGATGGTGATCACGGCAATCCGGTAATAGAGGTCTTCGCGGAACTCTCCCCGCTGAATGGCCGCATGGAGGTCACGGTTGCTGGCGGCGATCACGCGCACATCGACGGGAACTTCGTGCGTGCCCCCGAGGGGTCTGAGCTTTCTCTCCTGCAGTACCCGCAGGAGCTTCACCTGCATCGCCGGGGTCATGTCGCCGATTTCGTCGAGGAACACCGAGCCGCCGTCCGCGGCCTCCAGCAGCCCTTTCTTGTTGGCATTTGCCCCCGTGAACGCACCTTTCATATAGCCGAACAACTCGCTTTCGAGCAGGGTTTCGGGGAAAGCTCCGCAGTTGATCGACACGAAGGGGCGGTCTTTGCGCAGCGATGCCTCGTGAACGGCGCGCGCCACCAGCTCCTTTCCCGTCCCGCTCTCTCCCGCGATCAGGACGGTGCTCTCTCCCATGGCGACGGTGCCGACCGTGCGATAGACCTCGAGCATCTTCTTGCTCTTGCCCACAAGCTGGCTGCGATGCAGCGCCTGGAAGAGCTTCTGTCCCTGCTGCGCTTCGATCTCGTTCGTCGGGGCGGCAACCTCGTTTTTCAGCGCCTTCTTCTCGAGGGAATGGCGCACAATGTTGCGCAGCTCCTCCATCTTGAACGGTTTAGTGAGGTAATCGTAGGCGCCGTGCTGCAGTGCATCGATCGCGGTTTCCGTGCTGGCGAAGGCCGTCATGAGAATGAACACGGTATCGGGGGAAAGCTGCCGGGCCTCCTTGAGCAGATCTACTCCCGACATGTCGGGCATGCGGATGTCCGAGATCACGGCGTCGACCGGATTGCGGCGCAGCAGATCCAGAGCTTCACGCGCCGAGGACGCCTTTTGAACTTCCATCCCTTCGTCCCGCAGCATGATCTCGAGGATTTCGATGATGTTGGGCTCGTCGTCTACCAGCAGGATGGAAGCCTTGGGAATCATATTCCGCCGTTGATCCAGACTGCGAACGCTGAATTTGGAAAGCCCCCTTCAGCCGATCGCGATGACCTTACTGCAAACCACCGGGAAGGGAGAGGGTGACAAGCGTGCCGCGCCCTTTTTCACTGTCGAACCGGATCTTCCCCCTGTGTTCCTCGACAATCTGAAAAATGATGCTGAGCCCGAGGCCGGTCCCCCCTCCAAAATTCGAACAAAACGGCTGGAAGAGCTGGGCTTTTTCCTCCTCGGTCATCCCGGCGCCGGTGTCCTCGAACATGATCTCCACCCCACCGTCATTCGCCGGACCCGCCGTGATCTTCAGGCTGCCGCCCGACGGCATTGCCCGGAGCGCATTCTGTGCCAGATTCCAGAAGACCTGCTTGAGGCGGTCGGCGTCTCCGTTGACCGGGGCCAGTGGGCCTGCGAACTGAAGCCCGATCTCGTGCCTGTCCCGGACCTCCCGGCTGTTTTTCAAGAGCGTGACCGAATCGCTGAGCAGGGAAGCCAGGTCCAGCGGCATATGGGTGCAGCGGGACGGCCTTGCGAAGCTGAGGAAATCTTCGACAAACTTGTTCAGCCGGTCGCTTTCCCGGATCAGAATATCCAAGAGGCGTTCATCGGCCGCCGCGAGTTCGAGCCGGGAGCGCAGGATCTCGACGGATCCGCGCATGGCTGCCAACGGATTCCGGATTTCGTGTGCGATTCCCGCTGCCATCCGTCCTACCGCAGCCATCCGGTCTTTCACCCGTACTTCCTCTTCCAGGCGCTTGATCTCAGTGAGGTCCTGGAACGACACGACGTAGCCGATCAGCTTCCGGCCGTGATCCAGCAACGGGGATACGCTGAAGCCGAGGAAGCGCCGGGATCCGCCGGGAAGTGTCAGCCATTCCTCGTGTCGCAGGGCACGTGCATCCTGCAAGAGGTCGACCTCATGGATTCTGTCCCACAATCGGCTGCTGAGGATGGACTGCAGGGAACGATGGAGCACCGCCGCCCGTGGCGTGCCCGTCAGCTCTTCGGCCGTGCTGTTGAACAAGGTGATGCTACCCCGCAGGTCCGTGGTGCACAGCCCGCTCCGGATGCTCGTCACGATGTGTTCCGTGAGCCTCTGCAGTTGCCGCAGCGAGTCGGTCTTCAGCACCAGTTCGGCTTGAACGGCCTGCAGGCGCTGCGACAGGTCGGCGCCGAGGAATGCGACGGAAAAAAACCCCAGCACATGCAACCCGATTCGATAGGTCAGTGCATTCAGCTCTGTGGGGCCGATTTCAGCAGTCAGGAACCCCATGCGGCTGAGCGCGATCATTCCGGTATAGAGAATGGTGCTGAGCGCAGCGCCGATGACTCCGCCGTTCCTCCCCAGAGTCAAGCTGCTGTAGATGATGATCAGCAGGTAAAAAGACAGGAACGGGCTCTCGCTGCCGCGGGTATATGCGACCAGCAGGGTTGCGGTGAAGAGATCGACTGCGATCTGAAAGTGCAGCTGCGTCAGGAGCCCGCGCCCGCGCCACCAGAGTACCAGGTATGCGGAGGACAGCGTGACTGAAAAGACATTGAACAAGGGAACGAACGGCAGCGGGCCGATCCGGTCCGGAAGGATTCCAAGCGGGCGGGCGAGGTTCAAGCCGAGAAACAGGATCGCCGTCCGGGCCGCAATCAGCCAGAGCAGGCGCCGGCTCAACTCGTCGCCCTGGTTCGTCAGGACAGCGGCGGATTCCGATCCTGCGGGGATCCAGGCCCGGGGAACCGGGGCGTCCAGTAAAAGAGTCTTCGCCACACCATCCTCTTAAGGGCAGCCGGCGGTCGGCAGCGGGCAGCCGGCAGTCGGCAGCAGGCAGTCGGCAGTTGTTAACCTAAAGATCCGCAGTTTCCTATTGATTCCCACTGCCCTCCGCCTTTATCCGCCGGACAGCGTCTGAATGAGTTTGAACAGCGGCATGTACATGGCAATCACGATGCCGCCCACGATCACGCCCAGCACCACCATAAGCATGGGTTCCAGAATGGTCATCATGCTTGCGACGGTGTTGTCAACCTCCTCCTCGTAATAGTCGGCGATCTTGACGAGCATGGTGTCCAACTCGCCCGTGGTTTCACCGACCGAGACCATCTGAGTGACCATCGAAGGGAAGAAGTTGGACTGTTTCATCGGTTCTACGATCGTTTTTCCTTCCTCGATGTTCTTGCGCACTTGCAGGATGGTGTCTTCGAGGATCGCATTTCCGGAGGTGCGGGCTGTGATGTCCAGGCCCTCGAGAATCGAGACGCCGCTCGTCAGCAGAGTGGCCAGGGTACGGGTGAAGCGTGCGACCCCGATCTTCCGGAAGACCTCTCCGAGGACGGGGATCCGGAGCAGGAACCTGTCGATTGTGTGCCTTCCGTTGTCGGTCTTGTAATAGGATCGGATTCCGAAGGCAATCAGCCCCACGGCTGCGACCATGAAGATGAGGTACGTCTCGAGGAAGCTGGAAGCGGCAATCACCATCCGGGTCATCAGAGGCAACTGCACGTTGAATCCCTCAAAAAGGGTCCGGAACACGGGGATCACCTTCCACAGGATGATGCTGACCACGATAGCGGCAATCGACAGGACCACTACCGGATAGATCATGGCGGAACGCAGCGCCCGCTTGAGCTTGACGATCTTTTCAATAAAAGTCGCGAGGCGCTGCAGGATCGTGTCCAGGATACCGCCGGCTTCCCCCGCCGCGATCATGTTGGTGTACAAGGGATCGAAAACCTTGGGATGCCTGGCCATGGCGTCCGCCAGCGTGCTCCCACCCTCGACGTCGCCGCGGACCTGCTCGAGCGTGCTCTTGAAGGCGGCATTCGGATTCTGCTGCGCCATCGCCTCCAGGCACTGTACCAGTGGCAACCCGGCGTCGAGCATGACGGAAAACTGCCTCGTGAACAGGGCGACGTCCGCCTGGGGGACTTTCCGGCGCAATGTAAATGTCCGGGAGCGGTCCGCTTTCTCGCGGATGGAAATCGGGGCGACCTGCTCCCGGCGCAGCACTGCGGCGAGTGCCTGGGCGCTGGCTGAAAACCTCTCCCCCGTGATGCTTTCGTTTGTGCGGATATTTCGTCCGCGGAACGTGTATACCGGCATAACGGCCTTTCCGGACTAGCGACCGAAGCTGCCAACCGGCTCGGGGCGGCGCATGCGCGGCGCCGCCGCAGGGGTTGCCAGCAGATTCAGTCCTACTCCGCGACGAATGAGTTCTTGCAGTTCATCCACGTTGGAGGACTTGCCGAGTGCGTCCTCCTCCGTGATCTGCCGGGTGAGCACCAGGTGGGCCAGGGACTGGTTGAACGTCTGCATTTCGTATTTTTCCTGGCCGGTCTGCATGGAGCTGTAAATCTGATGGATCTTATCCTCGCGAATCAGATTACGGATCGCGGAGTTCGGGATCATGATCTCCATCGCCATGGCGCGCCCGGTGCCGTTGGAGCGGGGGATGAGTGATTGACACAGAATGCCCTCCAGTACCAGGCTGAGCTGCGCCCGGATCTGCGGCTGCTGATTGGACGGGAAAATGTCGATGATGCGGTTGACGGTTGAGAACGCGCTGTTGGTGTGGAGGGTAGCCAGAGTCAGGTGTCCGGTTTCTGCGATGCGCAGCGCCGATTCCACGGTCTCCAGGTCCCGCATTTCACCGATGAGGACCACGTCAGGGTCTTCGCGCAAAGCCACACGGAGCGCGGCCGAGAACGAATGGGTATCATTGCCCACCTCGCGCTGGTTCACGATGCAGGACTTGTGGGTGTGCAGGAATTCGATCGGGTCCTCAATGGTCAGAATGTGTTCGAACCGCTCCCGGTTGATCTTATCGATCATGGCGGCGAGCGTGGTCGATTTGCCGCACCCCGTGGGCCCGGTGACCAGGATGAGGCCGCGCGGTTTCTGACACAGCTTTTGCACAACCGGGGGCAGGCCCAGGGCTTCGAAGCTGCGAATCTCGAACGGGATCATGCGGAACACGGCGGCAACCGCGCCTCGCTGGGTGAACACGTTGGCGCGAAACCGGCACAGATCTTTGATGCCGAAGGAAAAGTCGAATTCCAGTTTTTCTTCGAATGCGTGCTTCTGGGTGTCGGTCATGACGCTGTATGCCAGGCGTTTTGTATCCGCCGGCGTAAGCGCCGGCACCTCCATGGGGCGCACCCTGCCGTCGATACGCAGCTGCGGCGGGGACCCTGTCGTCAAATGCAGGTCGGACGCACCCGCCTGTATGGCCTTCTGAAGCATCTCCGCTAGAGTGAACATCAGACGCACCTCTGCCTAATTGAGTACGGTTTCACGCAGCACTTCATCCAGCGTCGTAACCCCGGATTTGATCTTCTGCAACCCGCTCTGGCGCAGCGTGAGCATGCCCTCTTCCACCGCTTTGCGCTTGATTTCGCGTGCCGAGGCTCCGACCAGAATCAATTCCTGGATCTCCTCGGACACGTCCATCACCTCGTACAGGCCGATGCGCCCCTTGAAGCCGGTCCCATTGCAGACCTTGCAGCCTTCGCCGCGGTATATCTGGATGCTCTTGGCCTCTTCCGGGGTGAACCCGATGTTGACCAGGGTCTGGAGGGGGGTCTTGACCTCCATCTTGCACTCGCCGCAGATCTTGCGGATCAGGCGCTGGGCGCAGATGAGGTGCACGGATGTTGCCACGAGAAACGGCTCAATGCCCATGTTCAGCAGGCGGGAAATAGTGGAGGGCGCGTCGTTGGTATGCACCGTCGACAGGACGAGGTGGCCGGTCAGGGCCGCCTTGATGGCAATCTCGGTGGTCTCGAAATCGCGGATTTCGCCCACCAGGATGATGTTCGGATCCTGGCGCAGGAACGATCGCAACGCTGCTGCAAAGGTCAGGCCGATCTGGTCCCTGATCTGCACCTGGTTGATGCCGCGGAAGTTGTACTCCACCGGGTCCTCGGCGGTCATGATGTTGGTTTCCGGCGTGTTAAGCCGGTTCAACGCGGAGTAGAGCGTGGAGGTCTTGCCGCTGCCCGTCGGCCCGGTCACCAGCACCATTCCATATGGTTTCAGGATCCCGGCCTCCACCCGTTTCAGGGAGACCTCCTCGAAGCCGAGCCGGCTCATGTCGAGCGGCAGATTGTCCCGGTCAAGGATGCGGAGGACGATCTTTTCGCCGAACAATGTCGGCAGGGTCGAAACGCGGTAATCGATCTCCTTTTTCCTGCCGTTGAAAGTCGTCCGGATCTTGATGCGGCCGTCCTGCGGGAGCCGTTTTTCGGAGATGTCCATCTTGGCCATGATCTTGACGCGCGAGGTGATGGCGTCTTTCAGGCGCAGAGGCGGATTCATGATGTTGTACAGGATGCCGTCCATGCGGAAGCGGATCCGGAACTCCCTTTCATAGGGTTCCATGTGAATGTCGCTGGCGCCTTTCTTCAGCGATTCCGACAGAATGAGGTTTACCAGCTTGATGATGGGCGCTTCCTCGCTCGAGCGCTGCAGCTCATCGACGGAAACCTCCCCCGACCCGTCCCCATCGGCTTCGAGGTCCAGTTCGAAGCTCTCTTTCTCGCTTTGGGCGATCTCATCGTAGACCTTTTTCAGCTCGATCGCGTGCGGGGTCCCATAGTACTTTTCCAGCGCCTCCAGGATCGACGCCTCGGTAGCCACGACCGGTTCGACATTGAACCCTGTCATGAACTTGATGTCGTCCATCGCGAAGACGTTGGTGGGATCCGCGGTGGCGACCGTAAGGGTGTTGCCCACCCGGCTCAGCGGCACAACCATGTATTTCTGCGCCGTTTCGACCGGGATGAGCTTGATCACCGCCGCGTCGATCTCGAAATACGCGAGGTTGATGGAGGGCACGCCGTATTGGCGGCTCAGGACCGACGTGATGTCGTCGTCCTGCACGAATCCCAGGTTGATCAGGACTGTGCCGAGCCGGCCGCCGTGCTGCCGCTGGTGCTTCAGGGCTGATTCCAGCTGTTCGCTGGTGATGAAGTTCTCCTTGATCAGGAGTTCACCGATTTGAGATGGCATAGTCAAGGCACTCGGAGCCTGAGAATATCGATTCCCGTGGTCACAAACAGGAGCACGCTGATCCAGCCATTGACCGTGAAGAACGCTGCGTTTACGCGACTCAGGTCAGATGGCCGAACCAGGCTATGTTCGTACGCAAGCAGGATGGCGACCACTCCAAGACCTGCCAGGCTGAGCGCTCCCAACTGCATCCTGCGATACAAGAACCCGAGAAGTACTATCATGCACGCATGCAGAAATCCGGAGATCCAGAGCGCGCGCGGAATGCCGAAACGTTTGGGGATGGAGAAGAGCTTTTCGTTCCGGTCGAATCCGACATCCTGGCAGGCATAAATGATGTCGAAGCCCGCGACCCACAGCATGACCGCCAGCCCCAACAGCAGAGGGATGCCGGAGATGCTGCCGCGGATGGCGACCCAGGCCCCGACCGGCGCGCAGGCCAGCGCCAGACCGAGAAAAAAATGGGTGCTCCAGGTGAACCGTTTCATGAAGGAGTACAGAAAAATGATCGCCAGGGCGACGGGACTCAGCTTCAGTGCCAGCGGATTGAGCATCGCCGCCGCCCCGATGAAAACTGCAGACGAAGCGAGAATGAACAGGATGACGAATTCACGGCTGAGCCGCTTCCGGGGCAGCGCGCGGGACGCCGTGCGGGGATTTTTCGCATCGAACGGGAGATCCACGAGGCGGTTGAAAGCCATGGCCGCACTGCGCGCCCCGATCATCGCCAGCAGGATCCAGCCGATCTCCGAGGGTGACGGAAGCCCCCGGGCGGCGAAAAAGGCGCCCAGAAAGGCAAACGGCAGAGCGAACAGCGTGTGCTCGATCTTGATCATTTCCAGCGTGGTTCGCAGTTTTTTCAGCAAATTCGTATCCTGAAGGCAGTCCCTCGCACAACCGCCCCGAGGGAGTCCTGTCCGTATTCACCACGACCGGTTCTCCCTCCGGTGGCCGGCAAGAGGGGCCCGACACCTCTGCATATTTATCGGCAGAACGTCGGCGTGGATGAAGTGTTTTTGCCTTTGGCCAACTATAACAAAACAAAGAGATAAGATTCGGCGCTCCGGCAGGGTACGCAACCCGGCCGCGACAACGCTCCTGCATGCGTATTGTTTCGCAAGGCCGCAGAGTTTTTCAAGATGCGACAGCTCTTTCTGCAGCCCGGAGCAGATTTTCACGCTCAGCCCCCTTCTGCCGCGGCTGCAAGTCGATTGCCTGGGGGGGCGTGCCGCACAGGGATGCATGCGTGCACGAACCTTTTCCCCCGGGGGGCGGAAAGATGCCATCGCGGAAGTTCCGGCGCCGTCGGGAGGGGATTTCCCAGTGTCCCGGAAAGCGGGCGATCGCATTTGGGGGTTCGGGTACGCCACCTAAGCATTTGACTTGCCAAGAGTCGGAGCCATCCGGTAGCCTATGGCCTCATCGGAGGCCCGGTAATGGCACGACGCGCTTACGATCCGATCCGGATGGAGATCTTCAAATCGCTCTACGCCTCTGCCGCCGAGGAAATGGGTGTTACGTTGCGGCGCACCGCCTTCTCTCCCAATATCAAGGAGAGAAGGGATTATTCCTGTGCGGTTTTTGACGGGGCGGGGGAGTTGGTGGCCCAGGGGGATCACCTGCCGGTACACCTCGGCTCGATGCCGATGTCCGTGCATGCCGCCGTTTTGGCTGTGAAGATGGAGCCCGGGGATATTGTAATCCTGAATGACCCGTACGAGGGGGGGACGCATCTGCCGGACATCACCCTTGTCAGCCCGGTTTTCCATGAGGGCCCACGGGGAAACAGGCTGCTGTTTTATGTTGCCAACCGGGCCCATCACTCCGACGTGGGGGGTATGACGCCTGGGTCCATGCCGCTGAGCACCGAAATTTTCCAGGAGGGTTTGCGCATCCCGCCCGTGAAGCTCTTCTCCGCAGGCCGCCGCACAGAGGAAGTCTTCCGATTGCTGCTGGCAAACGTGAGAACGCCCCGCGAGCGCGAGGGGGACATCACGGCGCAGATCGGCGCCAACCGAACGGGCGAGCGGCGCCTGCTGCACATCCTGCGCCGCTACGGGGCCGGGGAGGCGCTCCGCTATGCCGGCCACCTGCAGGACTATGCCGAGACGATGGTCCGTGCGCTGTTGCGGGGCATACCGAAGGGAGTGTATTCGGCCGAAGACTGTCTCGACGACGACGGCATCAGCCAGAGGCCGGTGAAGTTGCGCGTCCGGATCACAGTCGGCGACGGAAATCTGGAGGTCGATTTCGAGGGCACGGATCCGCAGGTTGCCGGCAGTATCAATGCCGTCCGTGCGATTACAGAATCCGCGGTCTACTATGTCGTGCGGGCTCTGATTCCCGAATCCATTCCGGCGAGCTCAGGCGTGCTTCGGCCGATCCGCATACGTACACCGGAGCGGAGCGTGGTGGACGCCCGATTCCCGGCGGCCGTGGCTGCAGGGAACGTCGAGACTTCGCAGCGCATCGTCGACGTGCTGCTGAAGGCTTTCGGCCGTGCCGTGCCGGATAGGATCCCCGCCGCCAGCAGCGGCACAATGAACAATCTGACGCTCGGCGGGATCAGCCCCAGGGACGGCCAGGTCTTCTCGTACTACGAGACCATCGGCGGCGGCATGGGAGCTTGTGCCGCCAGTGACGGGAGCAACGGCATACATACGCACATGACCAACACGCTGAATACGCCGGTAGAAGCCCTCGAGTACGCTTTCCCGTTCCGGGTCCGCCGCTATTCACTGAGATCGGGTACGGGGGGGAAAGGCGCCCGCCGCGGCGGAAACGGCATCGTGCGCGAGATTGAACTGCTTACCGACGCGGACGCGACGATTCTCTCCGACCGACGGCGCAATCGCCCCTATGGCTTGAGCGGAGGAGAGCCGGGGAAACCGGGGCGCACTACGTTGCGGGGCGCCCATTCCACGCGTCGCCTCCCATCCAAGTGCAGATTCCATTTGAAGTCCGGGGAGCGCATCATCGTGGAAACGCCGGGCGGCGGCGGATGGGGACGGCCGAATCAGAGGAAGACCAGATGATCCGCATTCAGGAAGTTCAGCTGCGCGAAATCCGCCTTCCGCTGGTCCACTATTTCGAGACCAGTTTCGGGCGTACTCTCGAGCGGAAAATCATCCTTGTGACCGTGCGGACGGTAGACGGCGCCGGCTATGGGGAGTGCACTGCCGGCGAGGAGCCCGGATACAGCAGTGAAACAACGGAAACCGCCTGGCATATCCTGTCGGACTTCGCCATTGCGAGTGTCATCGGAAAGGACCTGGAGAATGCGCGGGCGGTAGCTCCCCTGTTGAGGCCCATACGCGGCAATCCGATGGCGCGGGCGGCAATCGAGACGGCCGTCTGGGACCTTGAGTCGCGAATCCTGGGGATTCCACTGCACAAGCACCTCGGCGGAGTGCGCGACGAGATTCCGTGCGGCGTATCCATCGGGATCCAGGACAATGTGGACACCCTGCTTCGGAAGGTGCGTCTGGAATTGGCAGCCGGGTACCGCCGGATCAAGATCAAGATCAAGCCCGGATGGGAAGTCGAGCCGCTTGCGCGCATCCGGGATGAGTTTCCCCAGGTTCCGCTCATGGTGGATGCCAATTCCGCCTTCAGCCTTGCCGATCTGCCGCTTCTGCGGCAACTGGACCGCTTCCGCCTCATGATGATCGAACAGCCTCTCGCGTACGACGACATCGTCGACCACGCGATCCTGCAGAAGGAGCTCAGTACGCCGATCTGCCTGGACGAATCCATCCACAGCGCCGAGGATGCGCGCAAGGCCATCGAGATGGGAAGCTGCCGGATCATCAATGTCAAACTCGGGCGAGTGGGGGGCTTTTGCGAAGCCCTCAAGATCAACAACTACTGCACCCGCAACCGGGTTCCGGTCTGGTGCGGCGGCATGCTGGAAAGCGGCGTGGGCAGGGCGCATAACATCGCCATGTCGAGCCTGCCGGCATTTACGCTGCCGGGCGACGTCTCGGCCAGCAAGCGGTATTATGAGGAAGACACGGTCCGCCCTCCTGTGAACGTCACACCGCAGGGAACCATCCGGCTGCCCCATGCGCCGGGCATAGGCTATGAACCGGACTGGGAACGCATCGAGCGGGCGACGGTACGGACGCGTGGATTCCACGCCGGAGAGGAGGCGTGATGACGCATCGTGTGATTGGCATACTGGGTGGTATGGGGCCGGAAGCCACGGTCGATTTCTTCCGCGAGATCATCCGCCTCACACCAGCGCGGAAGGACCAGGACCACATTCCCGTCGTGATTCGTTCAGATCCGAGGGTGCCCGAGCGAACGCAGGCGATCCTCTCCGGGGGAGAAGATCCGACGCCCTGCCTGCTCGAAGGCGCCCTGGTTCTTGAGAGGGCGGGCGCAGGCATCATCGCAGTCCCGTGCAATACCGCCCATTACTTCCTGCCGCGAGTGCAGCCCAAGGTGGGAATCCCAATCCTGAACATGATCGAGGAGACCTATCAGAGCGTCCTGAGACTGCTCGGGACCGCCGATGCAGTTGGTCTGCTGGCAACGAAAGGAACCGTCCTGAGCGGTGTGTACGGGGATGTGTTTTCCCGTCATGGCGTGAAAGTGATCGTCCCGGACGCCGGAGATCAGGAGGCCATCCAGCAGGCCGTCTTCCAGATCAAGGCAGGCACATACGATCGCGCGCGCCAGGACGTTTTTGAGCGGATCGGCAGTTCTCTGGCGGAGTCAGGGGCGCAGGCAGTGATCCTGGGATGCACCGAAATCCCTCTCGGTTTCCATGAAGAGCGCGTATCGTACAGAGTCGTGAACGCCACCCGCGTGCTTGCGCAGGCAGCCGTCGATTGGGCGCTCGAGAGACGCGGATGACCTCCTCCCCACCGCGCTACCTCCTGCTCGACATCGGCATGGTGCTTGTCCGCCTGGATTTTGCCCCGCTCGAAGAAAAGATGCAGGCTCTTTCGGGCGTGGCGCCGTCCCGGCTGCAGTCATTGCTGACTGCCGACGGGCTCATACAGAAGTTCGAGAGCGGCGCGATACATGAAAGGGAGTTCTACGAAGATGTGTGCCGCCGGATCGGAGTCCGTATTCCGTGGCCGGAATTCCTGGAGGCATGGAACTCCATCTTCGACCGCCCCCTGATTCCTGACCCGGTGCTTGCCCGGCTGTCCGCAAAAACTCACCTTTGGGCTGTTTCAAACACCAACAAACTGCATTTCGATTTCATGTCCCGCAATTTCAGCTTTCTGAAATATTTCGATACTCTCGTGCTCTCCCATGAAGTCGGCGCGCTCAAGCCGGATGCCAGGGTATTTCTCCATGTCCTCGGGAGAGTACAGGCGAAGCCATCGGAAATCCTGTTTGTGGACGATCAGGCAGCCAATGTCCAGGCGGCGAGACAGCTCGGAATCGAGGCTTTTCGATTCGTGGGTCCCGGGCATTTCATCGCCGAAATGCAATCCCGGGGCCTGCTTTGACGCGCCCTGCCCGGTTGCGGAACGATGGAATCGCGCAGCGGCGGCGGGGGCCTTGGTGCCGCGCCGCCGCGGCGCGTGCGGACTACTTCACGATCGGCATTACCGGCACCGCGGTCATGGTCTTTGCTGTCAGCCGCAAGGCGACAGCCGGGATGGCCCGCGAGGATCGCACCTCCAGCGTTCCTTTTCCCGAGAAAGCCGGAAACAGCTGGTTCTCACCCGCGATCATCTCGGCAGCATGAAGGCCCGGAGCCATTCCCGAAGGTTCGGTTTGCACAGCGTTTCCCGGATCTTCATCTGAGCGCAGGACATAACACAGCTCAGACTGGTCCGGGCCGGTGTTTGCCAGGGCGATGCCGGTATTGTAGATCCCATCGGCCTGCGCAAAGATCAGGAAATCCTCCGACGTGGGCGCCGGAGGCACTGCCGCTTCCGTGATGAGAGCTCCTGCGGCGTCATACAGGGAGAAAATCACCACGCCTCCGATGCCGTGATTGGCTGTCAGCACGGCGTACCCGGAGACCAGGCTGTCTGCGGGAACCGATTCCAGGAACAGCGCACCCAGAGCCTGCACGGTGAAGTCGTAGGACACGCCCCCGGCCGGTGAGTCCGGACGCGCAGTAAGCAGGCTTCCGTCGGGCCGCCGGAACTGTATCCTGCCCGACAGGGTGAGTGTGCCGGATGCAGGGAAGTAACCTGGATTCGTGAGAACAATGGTCGACCGGTACGATCCGCTCGTGGGCCCCACAACCATTTGCGGGAAGGTGAGCGTGACCGGGTTGTAGTCCTGGTTCAGCGGCACCGCCGGAAAGGTAGTCAGGGTTCGTGATGAGCTGCGCAACGCCACCGCGGGAACAGGCGCATCGGCCAGCACCTGGACGCTGCCGCGGAAATTCCTCAAAGATGGGAACAACTGACCGATGCCGCTGACGTACACGGCCATCTGCCTTCCGGCAGCCAGCGGCACGCTCCGTGCGGCGACCGGGTTCCCGGACAAGTCGAGCAGGTTCAGGTATACGTTGACGTCGCCGCTGCCCGGATTGGCAATAGCCACGCCGGTATTGAAGTCTCCGGTAACGTCGACAGGGAAGACACAGAAGTCCAGCAACTCCGAAGCCGCGACCGCGGCTTCCGTAATCAGAGTGCCGCCGCTGCTGTATTCTGTGAATATCGCACTTCCACCGACGCCACTCGACACCGCCACCTCGGCGTAGCCGGAAGTCCCGGGCCCGTTTCCGTCGGTTTCGAAAACGAAGCTCCCTTTGGCAGGGATCCGGAAATAGACGATGCCGGGAGGCATGCCGGAGGACGGGGGCGAAATTTCCATCCCAGTACCGTCCGCATTGAAAAAGGAGATATGTCCCACGGCCTCTGTGTCGCCCGCATTCACCAGCACGACGCTGGTCCTGAAATAGATGGATCCAAAAGAGCCGTTGGCGATTTGCGGAAAGAACAGGCGCCGGATCGAACGCATGCGGACCTGATAGGAGCCGATCAGGTTTTCTGCGCTCGAGATATACGGGTCCGCAAGGAAATCATCGTTGCTGAAAACCGAGCCGTAGCGGTCATCCGGGCCCGCCGCGACCGCTATGAAGTAGCTCCCGTCATATGGCACGTCGAAATAGATTGCTGGATCTCCCTGATACCCGTTGTCCGGATCGGTTCCTGATCTGGCTTCCTGCAGCAGCCGACCCGTTTCGTCGAAGACCCCGAGGCGCGGCATCACCGTCATCAGCCAGTCCGGGTGTGATTCCGGCTCGAGTGATTCGATGTCGACGCTGATCCGCTCACCCGCCTTTGCCTGGATCAGATACCAATCGATGTCGCCGAAGAAGTCGAGCTTTGCTCCATTGCTTTCAAACGGGATGGCGACGTCGGTTGCGGTTGCCCTTGTATCGTTCGGTTCGTAGATGTCCGGAATCTGCGACCAGAAGGTTCTTGGCCAGACGGATAAGCTGTAAGTGCCGATTGTCCCGCCCTCCGGACTGTTTCTGAATCTCTCTTCGGAGGAAACCGAGACATAGTACACTCCGCTCGCCGGTATCTTCAGATACAGAACCGCGTCTTTGGCGGGCCCGCCTGTATTGTAATTGATCTCCTTGTCGTTGTAGGCGAGGAGATGTCCGCCGCTGGTATAGAAGGCGAGAATCGGATCCAAGCCGTTACCGGGCCGAAGAAAAAAGATCATTTCGCTGCCCGCTGTTCCCGTGTACTTGTAGAAGTCGACGTCCTGCATGGTGCTGATTTCGCCGTGGACCGTCCCGGCCGGCGATACCAGCTGGCTGGCCTGCCCAGTGGAGTCATTCGGCTCCTTGTCGCCGACCTGCGCCGCGGACAATCCGGGGAAACACAACAGGAGCAGCAGTCCGGCCCACAGCCGGAACCTGTGAAAAAACGAGATGCATTGCGACATGTCCGCCCCTCCTACCGGATTTCGAGGAACAACAGGTTCGATGTTCCGCCGGTATCCGGATTGGTTACGCTGATGGGTATCTTGCCTGCAGAACGGATGAGAGATGCCGGCACCTGCGCTCTCGCCTGCCGGTCGCTGATTACAGTAGTCACAAGAGGTGCGTAATTGAAGTTGATCACCGTCCCAGGCTTGAAATTCGTGCCGTTGATGGTCAGGGTGAAGGACGGTCCGCCGGCAGCAACCATCTGGGGAGTCAGCGAGATCAGAAACGGATTGGCTGCGAATGCGCCCTCGGTGACAAAGAAACTGACGTCCTGCGAGATGCCCCCGCCGGGAGAAGGGTTCGCAACTTCAATCTTCCACTCACCCAGCGAATAGGGGTATTCCATGTGAATTTCCACCACCAGCTGGGTGCTGCTGATAACCTCCACATGACTCGTGAGGAATGCTTCGGGCGGATCTTCCTCGGCCTTGTAGACCCGGACCATCGTCTCGGTCCCGAAGTTGGTGCCGTTCACGATGACGGGCATGGAGAATGCGAACGGCAGATCCAGGAGTGCCGCGGACCCGGCCTGAACCGACGTGATCGCCGGACGCAGCCCGTCGATGCGCAGGATCGCTGCCTGGGAATTGCCCAGGGACGGGGCCGGATTCCGGACCTCGATTTTCGCGAACCCCGCGATGTTGAGAAACTCAGGGGGAATCTTGGCGTGGAGCCGGACCGTGAGGCAATACGCGTCGCTCTCACAATAGGTCGTCAGCAGCGGCTCGCCGTTGAACAGAACAACCGCACCGCGCCGGAAGCCATAACCAACGACCTCGATATTGAGGGGTCCTGCGCCCGGCTCGAGCCGGACAGGCGTGGAATTCGGGAGGACGGTTTCCACCGAGGGAGGCGCGAAATACACCGCCAGGAGCTGGATGTTGGATTCCACATTGGCGGGGACCGGATTCTCCACCGTTACCGGGTAAATGCCGCCCCTTTCGAAATACGTCGACGGGAGGTAGGCCAGTAATTCCGTGTTGCTGACCAGAATCGTCTGGATGCCTTCGCTCAGACCGTTCACCTTCACCCTGGCGCCTTCGAGGAACCCGGAACCCTCGAGCCTGACGATGCCGCCGGGAGTTCCCTCCAGGACGATTCCCTGCGTGCCGATGCTCGCCAGAACCGGCCTGTCCTGATAGGCCATGAAGACCAGAGGCTGGCTGACTCTCCTGGATGGATTCGATCCGTTCGTCACCACGACAATCTCGAAGCTGGCGGGCGATTCCATCATGTAGGTCGGCAGGACTGCCTGCAGATGTGTGGCATCGACGAATTGCGTGTGCAACCTGGTCGTCCCGGCAAATGCCTCGGAGGTCGGGTTGAAGTCCATCCCGTAAATGGTCAGGGCGGTGTCGGAGCTCCCGACGGGCGCCGAAGCAGGCTGCACCAGAATGTTGTCCGATCCGGTGAACCCTGCGAAGTCCTGCCGCCGGCTTGTATTCGTGATTTCAAAGTCCACCTGAGCTGGCACGAACTGGAAGCCGCTCTGTTCCACCATCATGGTGTACCTGCCCGGGGGCACGTCGGTGAAAATGTAGGTTCCGTCCCCTGCGGATGTAGCCAGCATCCCTACCGGCCCGGAAAGCACCACAGGGAAACCGGCTGCTGGCGCGTCGTTGACGTAAACCCGGCCCGAAACGGCGAAACTGGCGAGGGGGGCGGGAAGGAACGATGTCGTCTGAGGCGTGAAATTCGAGGCAATCCCGCCGGCGTCACTCCATATGGCGGCGGTGGCAAACAGAGGCTCATTCGTCAGGACGTAGATAACTCCGCCGCACTGATCCTCGAGTTCAGGCAGCAGGTCGCCAAGCGAGAAAAACGCGCGCTTGCTCGGCCCGATTGAGACATGATCCGCGGCGAGGGTCGTACCGTCAGGCCCAACCACCACTACATCCGCACCGGCAGTGTTCGGGGTCGGATTCACCAGGGAAACTTCCGTGTGCAGGCCGAATCCCTCGACAATGTGGTTGAACAGGATCTCGGTTTTTGGCGTCCGCTGCAGGGGTGCGGCTGTGAGGGAAGCTCCGTCGCTGGCGCCGTATATCAAGGCCCCCGTGATACGTCCCGAAGACTGAATGAGCAGCCATCCTTCCCTCTCGCCCGAGCCGAGCAACGGGATGATATTCTGCAATGGCGCCCTCAGGCCTCCCTGAGCGTTGAGGCTGATGGATCGTGTGCCGAGCGTGGAGCCGTTGTTGGCGACCGCTGTCACGGTGACGGTTGCCGCCGCAGGCTCGACATTCGTGAGGGAAAGCGTCGACGCGTAGCTCCCGCCGCTGCGGAAGTAGGGAATCACTCCGGAGTTCGATGTCTCGGTCAACGGTACGGCATTCAGAGCCGCGAGGTCCAGGTCTCCTTCCGGCGAAACGGTTGAGGAGAATCCTGCGAACAGGCTTGTGGCCGCCACGGTCTGGGCGACGGAAAAAACGTTTCTGGGCTTGGACGCGGCCGTGATGTGGGAGGCGCCGCTGAAGTCGGTGCCGGCCGGGAATGCCAGGTGCGTCAGGTTTTGGTAGAAGCCGCCGCCCGGCACGTGGATTGTCGCCGTCCCGAGAAGCCGCCCTTCGAAATTCCAGAGCTTCAACTCCACCGAAGTTTCCCTGGAATTCGGATTGACAAAATCGATCTCGGATAGGCCCTCGTTCGGACCGGGAATCACCGGGATGATGAGGTCGCCGGATATGAGAGGTGCTTCGCTGCCGTCCAGATAGGTCATGCCGGGGTCGAAGGTCTGATAATAAGCGAGTAACCCGGGGGAGGAGCTGGTGATCTCCAACGAGGTCCACAGGTCCACGCTGCCGAAGAGTTCCCCTGCCGTTTTGGCGGTCTGGCCGCGAGCCGGCACCGTTACCGTTGCCGGATTGCTTACGACATCCACCAGACTCCCATTCGCCTCGCGAAGAGTGAAGGTGACCTGTGCCGCATACCGATTCGGATTGAACACGGCAATCCCCGTGCTTTCCTCCGCGAAGAGCGTGAAGCGCGGGAAAATAAAATGCGATGCAGCCGCCGTTTGAGCCTGCAATGCCGTGGAACCGGGCAGGAAGCACAGGCCGAACACCAGGGCCAGGCAACGACTCTGTACGCTGAGAGACCTTCTGATCATGACATCACCTCATCCAAGAGGATGTTTCCCCGAACCTGAATCGACGGTGCCTCGCACCATCAGGAGTGCGAGCGCATTCGCCTCAGAAATAAAAGACGACAGCAAAAGAAGCCTCAATCTGATGGAACACGCCGCTCGCCGGAAAGACGATCGCGTCCGGGTCATCGGATTTCTCCGGCAGGCCAAATCGCGGAGGCCGTGTCATGTAGTCGCGGACGTCCACGCGAATTCCAATGCGCCTGGATACTCGTGCTCGAATCCCCCCGCCCGCGTTGAATGCAAACACATTTTCACTGTGCAGATTCCCGAGCCCGCTCTCGAGCCCGGCGTTGACCGTCTCGGGGGAGATCACGAAAAATGTCGCTCCCACTCCCGCCGTAACGTAGGGAGCGACCTTGCTGTCTTCTCCGGCACCCCCGGGGTACAGCAGGGCGTTGACGGCAAACTGGTGGGATTTCACAGTGAAGGGAAACTCGATGCCGCTGGTCGAGTTGATGATCCTGGTGGCATTTGATCCGTAGCTGTAAATAATGTCTTCGCCCCAGTACTTCTTGAAGTCGACCCCGAAACGGACGCCGCCTCTGACGCCCTGTGAATACTCATGAGATCCTTGCATGGGCGGCGAAAACTGGGGTTCGCCGATCAGGAAATCCTTGTCAATGGGGAAGTTGCCGCCACCGAACACCTCAATGCGGTATTGGTTTTGGGCGAACGCAGGCGCCGCCAGCAGAAGCAGAATTGCCAGGGAGGGGTACAAGCGAGCAATTAATTTCATTTCTTGATTACCTTTCCACATGGAATGCGGGTTCATTGGGGGGGTGATGTAAGGCCAGGCACGCACCTTTGAAGACCCAAACCGACCTTCCATCCGCCGCTGTCATGGGCAAAATCCATTTATCCTATCGACTTGCCTGCGGTATGCGCTTAATGATTTTTGCGGTGGCTCTCCGGGCAGTTTTCTTCCCCTTTCCGCCGGGTAACGCTCATCGTGGCGTCAGCACAACTTTCCTAAGCCGTGAGGGGCGGAAATGAGCGAGAATTTTTTCGCGAACAGGCGGAAATCGCCCGGCCTTGAGGGATCAGGAATGATGGTGCCATGCGTTATCTTGGCCTGTTCTGCTCGACCCATTCAGGGTCGGAGTGTGGGTGGTTCCTGAAGCGGGAAGGTGTATGCCGTTTTCCCAAGGCTCCGCGCCCTGGGCTGTCCTGTGCGGCCCTTCCATAGGGGCTGTCTGCAGGCAACAGAGGGGCCCCATCCCGGGATGCCGGCGGAACATATGACGATCGGCTGGGATCCGAGGTGGCAGCTGACTGCCAGCGCCACGCGCCTCATCAGGCGTTGCCCGGGAACAATTACGCGGCGCGCAGCTACAGTCTCACCTGAGGGCGATAGCCTGGACCATGCGGAGCCCGGCGCGACGGGCTTGGCGGGTCGCGGGATTTATCGCCCGGATTTTCTGGCGGGGAGCACTGGCGGAACTGCCGGGGCGGCCGTGTTCCCCTTCTTTCTCAGGGGGCGCAGGAACTCGGAGATCGTCTCCAGCCTCTGCTGCTGTTCCGGCGAGAGCTGGTTTTTGATCTGAATCCGCATCTGGAACGTGCCGCGCTCGAGGCTGTTTCTCGCCTCCAGAAGCCGGTCGAACGCCCTGAGCGCGGCAGCCTCATCGACGGCATCCTTGCCCAGGACCTCTTCCAGATCGACCTGGCATCTGTCCAATTCCGCCTTCCTGTCGATCAGGGTCCTTCGGCTCTGTGTCCAGATGGCATCGATCCTCGCCTGCTGATCCATGCTCAACCTCAAATCGGCAATAATCCGCTTGTTCGTCCACCATTTGCCAGGAGGCATCTCCTTCAGCGCGGCCTGCGCGAAGGCAAGCTGTGCAGACAACAGCCCGACCAGCCCAATCCAGACGAAGCTGAGCGACTTTCTCATGATGGCCTCTCCTTCTTTTTGCTTCCGTCCGCTTCCCCTGCCTTCCGTGTCCCCCGGTCTTTCGCATCCTGCGGGACAGCCGGCCATACGTCATACGCCGAAAGAAAATCGACATCCGATTGCTGAAGGATCTCCTCCAGATCCTGCAGGAACTGTTCGTCCGGGACGTTGGAATCCCTTGCCGAAACAGCCGTACGCTCCTCTGGGGAGGGATTCTGCCGGCCGGTCTCGAACCTGGCCGCAAAAACCGCCGCGAGCAAAACACAGGCCGCAACTGCCACCCAACGCCAGGAACGCACAGGCCCGGTTCCCTGCCGGGAAGAGGTATCCTCTTCACGCAACCTGGCCTTGAGCCTGGGCAGGAAATCGGCGGACGGTTCCACCGTGGGGAGATGCCCGAGCGCTGCCCAGGCGCGCTCGATTTCCTCCGTGAGCTTGGAGCAGGCTAGACAGGCGCCCAGATGCTCCTCCAGCCGCCGCTCCTGGCTATCGCTCAGGCTCTCGGCGGCTTTGCGCCTCAGGAGCCCGCGTGCACGATAACAGCGCATTCAAACCCTTCCTTTCTCGAGATAGGGGAGAATTCCCTCACGCACATGGAGCTTGCCGCGGTGGATGTAAGTTTTCACCGCCGCCTCCGTGCATTCCATGATGTCCGCAATCTCCCTATAGCTCAATTCCTCGTATCGGCGGAGCACGAGAGCGACCCTCTCATTGCGCGGGAGACCTTGTATCGCACGCCGGATTACTCTCCCCAACTCCCCGGAGATCATCCGGCGCTCCGCATCCGGGCCGGGATCGGGAATCACTTCCTGCAGATCCAGGCCGGGTGCGCCTTCAGAACCGTGATTGTGATTCCAGAACCTCATCCGGCGCTTCCGGCCCGCCTCCTTGAGGCTGACATTGGTCGCGATCCGATAGATCCAGGCCGCAAACCTGGCTTTCGGCTCATAGCCCTGGCGCGCCCGAAAAACTCGCAGGAAGACCTCCTGAGCCAGTTCCTCCGCTTCTCCTGAATTATTGACAATCCTGTAAATAAAGTTGACAATTGGTCTGTGATATTTGTCTAGAAGTTGGTCAAATGCAGTACTATCACCATTCTGGAAAGCCACCATGAGTGCAGCGTCCTGGTCGGTCTGGGTCATGATCGCGTCAGCCATGAGTGATAACCCCTGGTGGAGGGGAAAGTTTCAGGGAGTGAACTATTTCGGTGAAAAGCGATTCCTTTCCCCTGGGTTCTCCAGGGATGGCTGCCGGTGGCGGCAGGTGGAATGCGGCCGTGATCGATACCGGCGGCCGCCTGGGCGGCTACCATTCCGGGTGTGAACATTATGGTCTTCCGGAGTCTGCGCAACAAGCTCCTGTTCCTGATGATTGTTCTTTCGCTTCTGCCCCTGGTCGGGATCTCGTTTTTCTCCTACCTGGTGGGAAGCAAGCAGATCACGGAGGACAGGATCAAGCTTGCGCTTGAAAACAAGGCTCAGGATACGGCGGACAAGATCGACATCATGCTCCGCAATCAGAGGCAGGAAGTGGCGTCGATTGCAAGCATCGTATCGCTCAACTCACCTGCAGTCAGCGAGCCAAACCGGCTGGCGCTGATTCGGCTGCTGAACAGTTATGCCGTCACGCATGAGGTTTACGACATCCTGGTGCTCCTGGACAGCCGCGGGAGGATCATCGCCATCAATACGGTGGACCGGTACGGGGCGCCGCTTCCATCTTCCGCCAGCGGCCTGGTTCTGGGGGAGAACATAGCGGTATATCGTGCAGAAAAAGAACTGTTTGACAGGTCCGCAAGGGGGGAAGCCGCGCACCACGACTGGTACCAGTCTTCGCTCGTGGAGCGCCTGTACGACTACCGTGACGAAGATGTCAGCCACCAGTACAACATCGCCTTCTCGGAACCGATCAGGAGCCCTCAGAGCGGGGAGGTGGTCGGCGTCTGGATCAGCGTTATCAACTGGTTCTACATCCAGACAGTGCTCGACAGCGTGGAAACGGATCTGGCCAACAGGAATCTGAGCACGGGCTACGCCTTCATGTACGCCAGGGACGCCGACACGATCATTGCGCACAAGTACAGGGAGAACAGGATCGGCATCGAACCCCTGCGATCCTATCCGCTCTCGGGGCAGAACCTGTATGGGACGAAACTGGTCGAAACTCACCGGCTGCTGGACCTGCACCAAGCGATCCTGCAGCAAAGGCGGAGCTTCGCGTATGAGTTTCCGGCCGGCAACAAGAAGATCTCGGGCCTGGCCCCCATAGATGACACGGCTTTCGGATGGATCGTCGGAGTGGGAATTGATGAAACCGACATATTCCGTCCTATCAAAAACATGAGCTGGTGGCTGGTGGGGGCTACCTTCCTGCTCGCATCGGCGGCGGTTTTCTTTACTTTCCTTGTCGCGCAGGGAATTACCGTTCCGCTCCGGAACCTGATCCAGACGGCGCGGATCATCGCCCAGGGGAATCTCAGCCAGAGAGTGCTGATCCGCTCCTCGGACGAAGTCGGTGCCCTGGGGGCGACATTCAACGACATGGCGCGCGCACTGGAAACCCGCGAAACCCAGCTGCAGGAGCTCAACCGCAACCTGGAGGATATTGTGCGGCAGCGGACCGAGGAACTCGAGAGTTCCCACGAAGCGCTCAAAAAGGCCTATCTGGACCTGCAGAACGCCCAGGAGCAGCTCGTGCACACGGAAAAAATGGCCTCGCTGGGCCAGCTGGTGGCGGGCATCGCGCACGAGATCAAGAATCCGCTGAATTTCATTTATGGTAATACCGGCTTTCTGGAAGAATACACCCAGAAGCTGAAGCTGCTGCTCGAAGCCTACGACGGCCTGCCGAGCCTTTCGCCGGAAGACCGCGCGCGCATGGCGGGTTTGAAAGAGAGCATCAACTACGATTTCATCCGGGAAGACCTGCCGACCCTGATCAACAACTTCACCGAGGGGGCGACGCGCATCAATACGATTGTCTCGGACCTGCGCACCTTCTCGCGCATGGACAACGACCGGGTATCGGAAATCGACGTCCATGCCTCGATCGAAATTTCTCTCAACCTCCTCCGCAACCAGTACCGGGAGCGCATCGAGATCCATCGCGAGTACGGGGACATCCCCAAGATCCAGGGATATTCGGGGAAGCTGGGGCAGGTGTTCATGAACCTGCTGTCCAATGCCTTCCAGTCCATCGACGGCGAAGGGGACGTCTGGATCCGCACGAGCACCAGCGACGGCGTCGTCACGGTGGAAGTCCGCGACAACGGTCACGGCATCCCGCGCGAGAACCTCAACCGGATTTTCGAACCTTTCTACACGACCAAGGCCGTGGGGCAGGGCACGGGGCTGGGACTGAGCATCAGCTATGGAATCATCGAGCAGCACCACGGGAAAATCTTCGTGGCCAATGCTCCGGGCGGAGGTACCATTTTCACAGTGCGCCTGCCCATTTTCCAGGAGAAACCGGCCCGGTGAAAAAGTATACTCTGCTCCTGATCGACGACGAGCCCGCCAACCTGCAGAAGCTGCAGCGGACATTCGTGGATCAGTACGACGTGCGGCTGGCCCACGGCGGCGAGGAGGCGCTGGAGATCCTCAAATCCAGCCCGGTGGACGTCGTAATCACCGACCAGCGGATGCCGAACATGTCAGGGATCGAGTTCCTCGATGCCGCGCGGCAGATTCAGCCCGATCTCGTGCGCATCATCCTCACCGGTTACGCCGACGTCAACGACCTGATCGACGCCATCAACAGCAGCAAGGTCCACAAGTACATCACGAAACCGTGGGTTCCCGACGACCTGCGCCTGGCAGTGCGGGAGGCTATGGAGAAACGCGAGTTGCAGCGCGAGAACGAACGCCTGGCGGCCGAACTCAAGACCGCCAACGAGCGCCTGCGCAACGAAAACACCCTCCTGCGCCAGAAAGCCGAGCTCGAAGACCGGTCCTTCCGTATCATCCACGGCAGCGCCGAGATGGAAAACATCCTGAGGCTCATCCGCCGCGTGACCGGCACCGAAACAACCGTCCTGATCCAGGGGGAAACCGGGACCGGCAAGGAACTCCTTGCCCGCTATATCCATGACGAAAGCAACCGCAAGGACTGCATATTCATCCCCGTGAACTGCGGCGCCATCCCGCGAGACCTTGTCGAGAGCGAGTTTTTCGGCCACGCCAGGGGCGCCTTCACGGGCGCAACCCAGGATAAGAAGGGATTCTTCGAGATGGCCGACGGCGGCACCATTTTTCTGGACGAAATCGGGGAGGCGCCTCCCGACCTCCAGGTGAAACTGCTGCGCGTGATCCAGGAAGGGGAGATCATGCCCATCGGGTTCCGACAGCCGAAGAGAGTGGACGTGCGCCTGATCGCTTCCACCAACCGGGACCTGAGGGCCGAAGTCGAGGCCGGGCGATTCAGACAGGACCTCTACTACCGGATCAATGTGTTCTCGGTTACTATTCCTCCCCTCCGCGAACGAACCCGGGACATCCAGCCACTCGCCGAACACTTCCTCAATCAGTTTTGCCTCCGGCTGAACAGGAAGGCCGGTCGGCTCAACCCCCAAACCCTGCACATGCTGGAGGCATACGCCTGGCCGGGCAACGTGCGCGAACTTCAGAACGAAATCGAACGCCTGGTTCTCCTTGCCGAACCCGAGAAAGAGATAGGGCCCGAGTTGCTCTCCGACCATATCCGCCGTCGCCTGCGCCCCCTCCAGACACCCGATGGCAACCTCAAAACCGCAGTCCAGAATCTGGAAGAAGAAATCATCCGGGAGACAATGGAGCGACTGAATTACAACAAGTCCCGCGTGGCGCGCACCCTCGGAATCAGCCGCCAATCCCTGCTGGAAAAACTGCGCCGCATGCGCATTGCCCGCGCTTGACGACACGGGACTTCCCATGTGATTTTCGCACCCGGCGAGCTGGTTGAAAAGCTCGCCGCGCGTGTGCCTCCCCATCGCTTCAATCCGGTCAGGTATCACCGCATTCCGGCTCCGTCGGCTGCCGGCTCCTTTCCTGCTGATCGAGACGCTGCTAATCAGCACTGCGCCCAGCAAAAGAGCCAAGTTGACAGAATTCTTCTTCGCGGATGCTGAACAGAGGGCCAGGCACACCTGGACGGGAGCGGATTTTGGCCGAGCAGGCAGCTTGAACTTCCAATGCACGTCGTTCTGCGACACAACCCTCGAAAGCCCGACCAAAGGGCACTGGGTCGGCTGGGGCGGGACCTACGACGACATCGTGCGCGGCCGGCGAAGGCCAGTATCGTGTCCGTTTCATGGACAACAAGGTCCAGTCGGACTGCGCCAACCCGGCGTCGAGAGGCTTCAGGACGACACATTCGTGGCTACAATTTACGGGCACTGGGTCGAAGGCGAACAGCCATTCATTTTAAGTGTCCGATTCAAGCTGGCAGAGCTGGATGCCCGGCTCCGCTACAGTGAGACAAATACAATTTTGCCGCTTTTTCAGCATTCCCCGCGCGCCCGCCTTCTCCGGCCTGTTGGCCTTATCGAAGCAGGGACAGGAAGAACTGCGATGCGGTCAGTTGGCCAGTAAGCTGCCGTGGTTTGATCTGTCTTTGGAGGCGGCAGCAAGGATATTTGTCTCTTTGGGGCTCCTCAGGCTAACGAATTACACCCTGCTGCCTCAACTGATTCAGGCGTACTTCTATCCGAGCTGCGAGTTCCGGAAGAGCGGGCGATAGTTCCGCGGCGCGTCGGTATTCATGAGCGGCCTCTTCAAGACGGCCCAGTTGCAGCAGTGTTTCCCCACGGGTGAAACGGCTGATGGCCGTGTCCTCGACTGCAAGTGATCTGTCCAGCCAGTGCAAGGCCGCCTCAGGCTGATTTCTGGCCAACGCGACGGAAGCGAGATTCAGGTAGGGGGCCGCGCGCTCCGGGGCAACCTCGATCGCCTTCTTCAACGCAGCCTCAGCACGATCCAGTTCACCGAGGTGGAAAAAGATCGCCCCTCGATTGACAAGAGCCGGCGCAAGCCTGGGATTGACAGATAACGCATGATCAAATTCCGCCAGGGCTTCTTCAAACCGCCCCTCCTCCTGCAATGCAATTCCAAGGTTAAGATGCGGTCGCGCCAGCGCGGGCGACTTCTTCTCGGTGTCACTCCAGAGGCTCACGCTGCTGGCCCACACGCGGTTCCGCAAAATAGTGGCAGTTCCGAATAGCAACGACACGATAAGCAGCGCTGCCCCGCTGTATCGCGGTCTCCAAACGACCGCTGAGGCGAGCACGAGCGCGTAGCCGAGACCCGTAATGTAGGCGCGATGCTCGGCGACAACATCGGCAAGAGGCATAAAGGAATACGCCGCCAAGGGAGAGACAAGAAGTGCCATCAGGCTGAATGAGACCATGGATGCGGACCGGATCGAGGCGATGCACACTGCTGCAAGTCCGGCCAGGCACAGGAATGCGAAGATGGAGCGCACGTCGGCGATCGTCGTGACGGCGTTGACAGTGGGATCAGCATTCAGCCCGACAGGGAAAACGAACTTCGCATAATAATAAAATATGTTTTCAGCGACGTGGGTCAGGAAGTAAGCACCTGGCTTCAACGCGGGGAGGGCGCCCGCGAGCACCAGGCTGCGGTTCTCACCCACCTCCGTAAACAGACGCGCGATTTCGTGGTAGCGGACCAGCGCGATGAGAAGGGGGGCAATGAGGACTCCTGCCGCAGCACGCCGATGTTTCCTCAGGAAGAGGAATCCTGCAATCGCCAGGGGAAGTGTGACTGCCTCTTCCTTTGTCTTCCATGCCAGGAAGCCGGCGATCAACGCACCCGAAGACCAGAGTAAACGCTCGAGCGTCGCCTTCTTTCGGCACGCGATCATGACTGCGAGCAGGCTGCCGAAATAAAACGTTCCGCACAATGATGAAGATCGCCCCCATGTATACGCGACCGCCTCGGTATGGAGGGGATGCAGGGCAAAGATCAGACCAGCCGCCAGGGCAAACTTCTCCGCGTTATCTTCGGCGATCCGGAGCACCGCCGCCTCACCGGCGATTGCGCAGACGAGCAGCGCGTTTGCAGCGTGGATGAGCACGTTCGAAAGATGAAACACCTCCGCGTCAAATCCGAACAAGCAGTGAGTGATTGCGTAGCTGAGGACAACGAGGGGGCGCCAGGGCTGCGCAAGGACATTAGGCAGATCCGAAAGTCCGGAGAAACCAGTGACAACGGGGTTCTGAATGATGCCGTTGATATCGTCATATACAAATCCATGCCCAAGCGTGTTGGCATAGGCTATGACTGCGGCTAGCCCAGGCACCCAAAGGATAATCGGTCCGGGCGTTTTTCGCATCCGGGATCCGGAGAACGGTTTGTCCATCCTTTTTCTCAACATGGGAATGGGCCATCCACTCTGATCAGACTAACTCAACCCGGGGCGAGGAATGCCGGCGGGCAGGCTGCGATTCCTAGAATTCATAATTGATGCAAACAGTACCGTCACGGCCTGCCCGCAGATCCGCTGCGTTCAACCCGGAAAAGGTGGGCCATCTGGCCGCCAGGCAGTGAGAACGAACCCACGCGCGTGAAAGCCGGCGATTGCGCTACGTATCGGCTTAGCTCAGAGCTGTGCGTCGTTGTCCATGCCATTCCCTGGTCACCTTCCGTTATCAGAATATAATCCACTTGCTCGAGTGGCACTATGCCGACAGGGGTCCAGTACACTCGCACGGAGTCGCAGGGGAGCTTCAGCAGTCGCGCGTAGAGCCTGAAGTTGAGCACGTTGAATCTGGGAAGGTCGGGAGCCAGCCCGACTATCCTGCGCAGGCCATGTTGCCCAGCATCCTGATTTACCTGATGCAGGACGGCGGCGTGCTGCCAGTCTTCATGCCGAGGCCTGCCGAGGATGTGGAAATAATGTTGAAGGTAGAGGTTCCAGTCCCACCGCAGGCTGCCCTGATAACCCGCGGATAATCGAACATCCTCCGGCAGGGACGGAATGCCGAAGTTAATCATGTAAGCCTGCACAACAAGCAGGAGGAGCAGTGATACCTTGAATGCTGCCGACAGGCGTGTCCTTCCCAAAGACTGTATCCATGCTGCCGCCAGGACGCACAACGGCCCCAGCAACGGCATCGTGAATCGGGGATCCTTGGTCCGAATCGTCGTCAAAATCAGCCATGCTCCCAGGATGGCCGTTCCAAGAAAGGCGAAATCGCCCTTCTGCCGCCGCTTCCAGGCAAACGGAAGGGAAACCACCAATAAAAGGAACATCGGCGCGAAAAACTGATATCCCTCCAGAAGTCGCAGGTAATAGATGGACGATTGAAACGACAGAACAGCGGGTTCGCCCTCGAGCTCCCCGGTACGGGTATTCTGTGCGATGAAACTGACCAATCGCGGCAAGTTCGGAGCGTACCACGGAGCGGCGATGGCAACGCACAGAAGCCATGCGATCTCGAGGTTCAATCGGCGGTGAAGTTCCCTCCAGACCTTGCTGATGAAAAAGGCACAAAGACAGGGCGGCAGCACGAAAGCCACGAACAACCATTTCGTCAAGAGCCCGAGACCGCAAACACAGCCGAACAGAACGCTGTGCCGGCGGTTGGAAAAGCCCTCGGTGCGCAGGAGGACTGCCAAAGCGGCCGCCACCCACGCGGACAACCAGTAGTCGAGGACGGTCTCCCGGGACATCCAGAGGAGAAACGGAACAGCGGCCGTCAGCACCGTGGCCCACCGGCCGGCCAGAGGCCCGGCGAGTCGACTTCCCAGCGCCGCAGCCGACCAGAGAAGCAGAAAGGTCGCTGGCATGTTTGCCCAGGCGGCCACCGCAGGCCCAGGCCGGAACAGCAGGTAGAGAACGGCAATGAGAAGATGCACGAAAGGAGGATAGACGCCCGACCGCAGCCAAAACGGAATCTGAGTTCCGATGGAGGCGTCACCGTGGACATAATCGAACGCGTATGTTTGATGGAGCGCCATGTCCCAGACGGGGGGGCGCGTGTCGATCGATAGCCAGACCGCGTTGACCGCCCAGATCAGGACGGTCAAGCCCGAAACGAGAAGGAACGTCGGATTGGATCCCGCTTTCACAGAGACGCAGGAACGGGGACGATCAATTCCAGCTTCCGTAGAATGTGCCGGCAGGCCACTTTTTATCATGGTTTGGAATAATGAGCGGCTGTCTCCGAGACAGCCGCTCCCATCAAAGATGCTCATGCGGGCACAACCAGCCGTGGCCAGGGTTGGGCCACGTGCGCATGCAATTTACGCGCTATTTGTAGTGAGTTGTTGTGATCGTCCTCTGCTGGCCCATGCGACCAGGAGGATAACCGATCTCGACGGGAAAGATGTCGAATCCGAACACGCTGCCCCAAACGATTGCTCCGTCACTTTCGCTGGATCCCTGCTGGTGCTGCCAGTAATCACCGAAGTCGAGCACAGAGTGTCCGTCGGTCCTGTTCCAGAGGCCGCTGATCCACTCCCATTGAAGTTCGATCACACCAAAGTCCATATCGATGGAGGGGTTGGGAGGTAACGCGGCGGGTGACCAGGTTTTTGACTTGCCGAAGGCTAATGGTGGCGAGGTTGGTAAGGTTGTTACGTCGACAAGCAGGGCGAGTCTTTTCCCTTGCGGCTTTGCCAACGTAACGCAATCGTCTGGAATCGGTCCGGAACCGGTTAACTGCACCATGAACTGAGGATCGGGTGAAGAGGCATAGAGGGTTTTTCTGACCGTAAAGCTCAGTCTCCACTGCATACCTCCAGTTCCCATGCCCTCGGATACATACACATATTTGTAATCAGAACCGATGACAACCCCGCCGGCATCTACAATCGGGTTCGTCAAACTGTAGCTGGCGAACGTCCCATCGGTCCGCGTTTGGATAGGTTGCTGCCCCCATGCAAGGACTGCCAGGGCCAGGATCAAAGCGAATGGGACAACCAATACGAGAACGAAGCCAGGCTTGCTTCTCATTTTTAGCCACTCCTTTCAATTGGTGCGGGTTTTCGCTGCCTTGCACCAGAAACTTGTACCTGCAGCAAGGCGAGAATGCCGTTGGGGGGGAACTGATTGGCAGGATCGCCGTGCTTCAGCACTTACAGGACCGCCTGCACGGAACAGGAACCGGAGCGTGCGCATGATCTGCTGTTAGGCGCGATGAACAGGGCCGTGATTGTAACTTAATGAGACCATCATACTTTCCATGCCAACCCTGTCAAGGGATTTCGTCGCAAAATGGGGATGCTGCCCTATTTCGATCAAAATGGGTCAACGTCCCCGTTTTTCAAGTAATGAAAAGCTTTCCATTACTCGCCCATCAGGAATTCCAGCCGGTCGTATTGCGCGGGGTTTTTCTCTTTGAGGTGCCGCACAAACCGCTTCACGCTGTTGTAGCGGTGAGAAAAACCAAACCGCTCCACCAAGTCCTGATAGATGGCCATGCCGTTGCGACCCAGCCTCACCTGTGCCTCAATCCACTCCCGGTGAGATTCGCAGGCCGACCGCGCAAGCTTGGGAATTTTGCTTTCCGGGGCCGGTGGCCAGGGTGGGGGATTTTGATCTGCGGGCTCCCCGGAGCCGGTGGCCACCCCCTCGTGGGTGGGGGATCTTGAAAACCCAGTCTCTTGGGCCGCCGTCAATCCATGCGACCGGGCATAGCGGCGGATTGTTTTCCGATCGATCCCGGTCTTCCGGTTGATCTCCCGCTTACTTATCTCATTAGCCAACAAAGTTTTAACGGTGCTCTGCAAAGCCGGCTTCAAAACGTTCATCCTTTCGCTCTCCCATTTGTGAATGGAACAAATGGGAGCTTGCAAGTTCTGTCCCCGTCTGCAGCAATTTCCTCGGAAAACCTGTGCAGCTCAGTGGGGGATTTTCAAGTGGCCACAGGTGGGGGATTTTGGGCGGCCATCAGGGCGAGGGCGGCGGACATCGAAATCAGCAGGGTAACCATGACTCCGGACCTTACGAGCTCGAGGCTACAAGCGCAATGATTGGAATGAGTACGGATTTTTTGGCAGGCACACCTCCTGACACCGGCGCTGACCAAACTGCGGACTGTCCGCAGTTTGGTCAGATCTAACTATTGACCATACTGCGGGCACATCGTAGTATGGTCGCATGCGGCACAGGTATCTGGAAGCAGCGCTGGCAAATTGCGCTTTTGCCCATCGAAAAATGGCATTCGTTTCCGGACCGCGCCAGTGCGGTAAGACCACCCTGGCCAAAATGTTGCTGCGCGACCGGGGAGCTGGCGCATATTACAACTGGGATGAAACCGAATTCCGGCGCCGGTGGACGAAGTCGCCGAGGTCCATTCTGCCTCCCTCCCACAGCCGCTCGACGCTTCCGCTCATCGTGCTCGACGAAATTCACAAGGCAAAACGCTGGAAGCAATCGCTGAAGGGCGTTTGGGACACTATGGAACAACCTGCCGATATCCTCGTGACCGGCAGCGCCAGACTCGCTGTATATCGGAAAGGGAGCGACAGCCTGATGGGACGTTACTATCATTTCCGGCTGCATCCTTTCACTATGGCGGAAGTCGCCGGGAGGACCCTGCTGCCGCCGGCGGAGGTGCGCGCGGGAATATGGGCCGATAGCGGCCAAAACAAAAAACAGGACCAGGCAGTGTTGGACGCATTCCTTCGATTCGGCGGTTTTCCGGAACCTTTTTTGGCGGGAGAAGAGAGACGTCTCAACCTGTGGCGGCAGGGGCGCGTCGAGAAGGTGATTCGCGAGGACCTGCGTGATCTGTCGCGAATTCCTGAATTAAGTCAGATCGAGATGCTGGTTTCCCTGCTCCCAGAGAGGGTGGGATCGCTCTTCAGCCGGGCATCCCTCCGTGAGGAATTGGAGGTCAGTTTCGATACCATCCGCCGCTGGATGCAGTATCTCTTTGAACTCTATTATGCCTTCGAGATCAAACCCTTCACTCCCAGGATCGCGCGTTCCCTGAGAAGAGAGGGCAAACTCTATCTTTGGGACTATTCCGAGGTCATGGATGAGGCAGCGAGGTTCGAAAATCTGGTTGCGGCACATCTTCTAAAGGCGTGCCATTATTGGACCGACACGGGAGAAGGCCGATTCGAGTTGTATTATTTGCGCACCAAGGAAAAGCAGGAGATCGATTTCCTGATCGTGAAGGACGGGAAGCCCTGGCTGCCCGTGGAGGTCAAGATCAGCGATACCAATCCCTCTCCCCACTTCAAGCGTTTCCTGCCTCAGTTGGGCTGCCGGTTCGCACTGCAGCTCGTCCGCCGCCCGGATCATCGATCAGAACATCAGATCGGTGACACGAAGTTGTTGGTGGCAAGTGCGGCGAGGGCGCTGCAGTACTTTGTCTGAGGCCAACAGCAACCGGCAAAACTGGGCGAATCAGGTCCGACTGATCCTCTATCTAATGTTTGGCGCACGAAACATCGCGCGTGTACCCGATTATGACTGCATTCGACCTCCCTGGCATTCGGGATTCGGATTATAATGGCGGGCATCGCCGTTGATTCCATTGCAGTGGTCGTATCGCCCCGGCGGAGGACCGCAAATCCGGAAGTAGACAGAGGCAAAGCACAGATTCTTTACCGTGACTTGAATTCCACTCACTGTGCGCAAGTGACGCCCTGTCCGCGTCTCAAATCCGGAAAAGAGGCCCCAAAATCGAGATAGACAGGTTATAAAGAGCTGCTTTGTTACGTACTGCCCTGCGTAAATTGAACTTCGGTCGGTCCGACCCCCAGGCCAGCAATGTCTAAACTTTAGACAGGTTAACATCAGTAATATCAATATATTGCTACGATGGAAGTTTTTTTGTCCAAATGTTAGTCAAATCCATCCTCGGGTAGTTTTCTGGTGAAATCTGTTAATTATTGCGAATAATAACTTTATGGATTTTGTATGGTGTTGCCTTGTTTGGCACTCGGTTTGCATATTGGAGGAAGTGGAAACTGTGTTCACAGGGGGCCGGGGGATTATGGAAATGTTGGAAAGAACGGACCAGGAAGAAGTTGGATTGGGGCTGCTGCAGCGCTGTCGAAAAGAGGATCCCGAGGCCTGCAATGCACTTCTGGCTCTGTACAACCGCAAGATCTTCAGTACCGCCTACCGGATTCTGGGGGAAGAGTCCTGGGCAGAGGATGCGCTGCAGGAAACCCTTATCAACATCTATCGCGGACTCAATCGCTTCCGCGGTGCGTCCAAGATTTCCACCTGGGTGAGCAGGATTACCGTCAATGTCTGCCTCGGGATGATTCGGAAACAGCGCAACAGGCGTTTTGTCGCTCTCGACCAGGAGGAGCCTGCCGTCAAGGAGATTCCCGCCGCCCCCACCACTTACACGGACCCGATGCGGCACGTGGCAGCCGGCGAATTGACCTCCTACGTGGAAGAGACCTTCTCACGCATGTCGGACAAGCAGGGAGTGGTCGTACGCCTGCACGACTTGGAGGGGAACACGATCCCGGAGATTGCACGAATCCTGCGCTGCCCGGTAGGTACGGTGAAGTCCCGCCTTTTCTATGGCCGCCAGGAATTCAAGGATATCTTCAACTCCCTGATCCACCGGAACGAGCTCTGCTACAACTGATATCGAATTCGGGATTCGGAATCCGGAATGCGGAATTCTCGACTGCGGAATGCGGAATTCTCGAATTCTGGATGCGGGGCCAAGGGGTGCGTTGTCGATATCCGAGGATTTGAACTGTTTGCCTTGGTCAAGCCATAGCTTGGCAATAATCTATCAGGAATGTCTATTGCTCAGGTCAAAACGTAGTATCCGGGATGTGAAGTCAGGACTGAGGGCAGTGCCGGCATCCTGATTCCTTCCCGATGCCAGCATCCCCTCCCGTCGAAAAACCTCTCATTCCGAACTGGTAGTTGCTTGGCCAGCCCGAAGAAAACTGCCACGAATTCCACGAATTATCACGAAAGCCGCATCGCACGGCTCGCATCAAGGGAGATAATTCTTCGTGAGAATTCGTGAAATTCGTGGCTTTGTTTGCAAACCCTTAACTGATCCGAGCCGGCGAAACAGTTACCCGAACTGCTGACTCCGCATAAACCTCCGCAATCCGGATTCCGCATTGGACCTAACCTCTCCCCAACGCAGCCTTCACACGCTGAGGTGTCATGGGGAAGTGGAAGAGGCGAGCGCCGGTGGCGTCGAAAATGGCGTTCG